>Ga0181559_10001974_pt1 | contig 20257 bp, 18 predicted proteins | sample 011ome_21_FD_133752 | JGI IMG/M metagenome (GOLD analysis project Ga0181559, IMG submission 133752) | Coastal salt marsh microbial communities from the Groves Creek Marsh, Skidaway Island, Georgia - 011508AT metaG (megahit assembly) | ecosystem: Environmental > Aquatic > Marine > Intertidal...
ACACTAAACGACCGCATAGTGCTTTGGGCTACCGACCACCGGCACCAGAAACCATCGTTCCGATGGAACCCAGGCCGATCATGCACTAACATTCAAACTGGACCAATCTGGTGGGGCTGATCAGGGCTAGGATCCAACTACGTGCGAACGCCGCTTCTGGTTTGAATACCAGATGCAAGGACCAAGCTTGAATTTTGCGGTGTAAATTGAAAAGTATCTCGGTGCGCGGCTTGACTGCCACAAAATACTCCTGTCAGATTGATTGAGAAATTTCCTAATCTAGTCGTTGGGAACGCGCGATTTATGGCTATTCTGGACTATTCTGAACAACATTGGCGCGTCGCGCTGGGGATCGCCGAGGGGGACGAACCGGCCGCCCTGATTCTGGAAGGTACGTGGTGGCGCGAGACGGCTACGAAGGCCCGGTTGAGCTATCTCGACAATGTTACCGAACTTGCATATCCGGAAATGTATATCGGCGACTGGAAGGGCACCCGAATCGCCTTTTGCTGCGCCTATGGGGCTGCAAGGGCAGTCGAGCCCGCCCACGTTTTCAGCCATCTTGGAACCGGGATATTGGTCCAGATCGGGACCTGCGGATCGCTTGACCCCGACGCCTCAACCGGAGTGGTCGCCTTGCCCGAGGAATGCGTGGCAAGCGATGGCGTGTCGCAACATTATGGCGCCGGGGCGAGTGTTTTCACTGATCCGGGACTTGTTGATCACGCAGAAAAGTTGCTGACGCAGCGCAATATCCCGTCCCAACGCACCCGCCACCTGACCTGGCCAAGCCTGTTTGCACAATCAGAAGAAATGTGTGCCGACTGGGAACGTCAGGGGATCGCCTCGATCGACATGGAAACCTCGGCAGTGGCGGCGGTCGGCGACCGGTTTGGCGCACGCACGCTTTCGCTGTTGACCGTGTGGGATCAGTTGTTCGAGGGGCGCACATTCGACGACCCGTTGCCGCCAAAGGCGATGGCAATGCTGAAGCAATCCAATGAAATGGTGTTCGAAGTCGCGCTTGATATAGCGCTGGCGTCCGCAAAAGCCAAAGGCTGAACCGGGCATTTTGACGGCTAAGGTACCGGCGTCTGTCCTTGGATCAGGGCCGCCGCCTTTTCGGCAATCATCAGCGTCGCGGCGTTGGTATTTGCCGAGGTGATCTTTGGCATCACCGACGCATCGACCACGCGCAGCCCCTCAACCCCGTTGACCCGCAATTCGCTGTCGACCACAGCCGTCGCGTCGCCGCCCATGCGGCAGGTGCCGACCAGATGGTAGACCGTGCTCGACATCGCGCGGGCGGCGTTGAGAATTTCGTCATAGCTTTGGTGTTGGGCACCGGGGATGACCTCGTGCGTCCATCGGTCTTTGAAGCCAGGCTGGTTGTAGATTTCGCGCACGATCCGCAGACCTTCGACCATGACATCGCGATCGCGTTGGCGACTGAGGTAATTCAGCATTATCTCAGGATCGGCCAGCGGATCGGTGGTGGTGATGCGTACCGTTCCCCGGCTTTCCGGATGGCATTGCCAGAATGATGTGGTGAAACCGGGATAGCGGTGCAGCGGCGTGCCGGGTTTGTCGACGCTTAACGGCATGACGAACAATTGCAGATCGGGGCGCTCACCTGTCGCGTATTTCGTGGCCACGGCCCCGCCAACTTGCCCTGCACCAACGGTAAGCGGGCCACGCTGATCCAAAAGCCAGTCCAGCCCCATCCGGGCCAGTCCAACCGGGCTGCGCACCTGCGCATTCAAAGACTCCTTGGGATTGGAAAGGGCAACGATGGTGCGTAACTGCAAGTGATCCTGCAAATTCTGGCCGACCTCGGGGGCGTCATGCACCACCTTGACCCCCTGCCCGCGCAGCAGGTCCGCCGGGCCGATCCCCGACAATTGCAGGATTTGCGGCGATTGCACGGATCCGGCGCACAGGATGACCTCGGCATCGGCGTGAACCTCGTGCGTTGCCCCGTTTTGCAGATACCGCACGCCGGTGATCTGGCTGCCCTGCCGGATCAGGCCGGTCACATGGGCGCGCAACTCAAGCGTCAGGTTGGGCCGCGCAAGGGCCGGTTTCAGCATCGAACGCCCCGCGCTTGAGCGCCAATGACCATCAAGGGTCAGCTGATACCGACCGATCCCGGATGAGCTTTCGCCGTTGAAATCCGGGTTGTGCGGCAAACCATAGGCCGCCGCCGCATCAAGCCAGGCCTCGCAGGCCGGGTTCTTGTTGCGCAGATCGCGAACCGGAATTGGGCCATGCGCGCCGCGATATTGCGAGGGTGGTCCGTCATAGGCCTCGATGCTGCGAAAATGGGGCAACACATCGTCATATCCCCAACCTTTGGCGCCAAGATCGCGCCAATCGTCGAAATCCTCGCGTTGACCGCGAATAAAGATCAGCCCGTTGATCGCGCCGGACCCGCCAAGAACACGCCCGCGAGGACAATCCATCTGCCGTCCGGCTATGCCCAGGTCCGGCTCGGTTTTGTAAAGATGCGAATGTCTTGGGTCATAGATCGATCGGAAATAGCCCACCGGGAGTTTCAGCCAAAAACCATTGTCGCGCGATCCGGCCTCGAGCACCAGAACGCGTATATCGGAGTTTTCCGTCAGACGGGTGGCCAATACCGCGCCGGCAGAGCCCGACCCAACAATGATATAGTCAAAACCTTTCATGAAATTCACCGATGTTGTTAAGTATTGAGAAGCAGGAAACGGCAAACCGCGTGGTTTCGCCTGCATGGGTCGCGAAAGGTGCAAAGACGTGGAAAGCTCGGTTCAGATTACACGTATTCAGGCCTGGGCGATGCGTTGCCCGGCCCAGACACCGGTTGCCACATCGTTTGGCGTCATGCGGGACCGTCCGGCGGTATTTGTCAGGATTGAAGACAGCGACGGCTGTTTCGGCTGGGGCGAGGTATTTGCCAATTGGCCTGCCGCCGGGGCCGAGCATCGGGTGAACCTTTTGAAGGCGGATCTGGGCGATCTGGTTCTTGGGTTCGTGGCACATGCGCCAGGTGATCTGTTCGAACACCTGTGTGCGGCAACCCGATTGCGCGCACTGCAATGTGGCGAATTCGGCCCCTTTCGCCAAGTGATTGCCGGGCTCGATATCGCCCTGTGGGATCTGTTCGCGCGCCGGGCTGGGCTGCCGATGCACAGATTTATGAACGAAAGCGCGCGGGATCACGTGCCGGTTTACGCCAGCGGAATACACATTCGGACCGCCGGGACTCAGATCGACCGCGCCCGCAATGCGGGATTTACCAGTTTCAAGGTCAAGGTCGGGTTTGATCTGCACGATGACATCGCGGCGGTCCTTGATCTGTCCGGCCGCATGGGCGCGCATGAAACGCTGGCGGCCGATGCCAACCAGGCTTGGGATATTGAGACCGCCCAAACCTTTGCCCAAGGGGTCGAGGCTGCCGGTCTGGTCTGGCTGGAAGAACCCTTGCCCGCCTATGCGCCCCATCATCAGTGGTGCGCGCTTGAAGCCAAGGCGCCGATGCCCTTGGCGGGTGGTGAAAACGTTGCGGGCTATGCGGATTTCGACGCCGTTCTTGGCCAAGGATACTTCGGTGTTGTGCAGCCGGACGTGATCAAATGGGGCGGGCTTACCGGTTGCCAGGCGGTGGCGCGGAAGGTGCTGGACCGGCGCGCGCGCTTTTGCCCGCATTATCTGGGTGGCGGTATCGGGCTTGCGGCGTCGGCAGCACTTCTGGCTGCCGCGGGGGGCAACGGTGTTCTGGAAGTGGACGTAAATCCCAACCCTCTGAGGGAAGCCTTTGAGATCTGCCAGACATCTCTGGGCGGTGCGGGCTGGCGCATGGATGACGGGCACGGTCTGGGCATCGAAACCCTTCCGGATAAGCTTTGGCAGTACCAGACCGCAAGCATTGACTTGTAGGGCAAATGCGAAGGCCAAGGCGCCGGGCTACGTCGCCGGTTGCGCAAGACAGCGGTAGAAATCCTCGAAAATCGCGTCGCGGTTCACGTCATATGCTTCTAGCATCGCGTGGCGCGCGGGGTCATTTTGCCAATACAAATCCTCGCTCAGATGAGGTGAGGTTGTCAGATGCGTCGGCACATAGGCCGCATCCAGCATCCAGGCTACGTTGATGATATCCCAGATCACCCAAGTCTTGGTTTCTGGCTGGCTGATCGCATATTTCACATGGAGCGGATTGTTGGTGTAAAGGTGCCAGAGATAGTCACCGATTTGACCGCGCCCTTTGACGAATTCTGCCATTTCCGGCCGCGAAATAGTCAGCTGCGCACCAACGTGATAGCCGGGCAGATAAACATGCGGCACACCGCATTCATAGACCAGACGCGACGACAGTTGATCCTGCACGAGGTTCAGCGATGGCTGATTGCAAAACGGCGCATAGCTGGGAAAGCCCGAGGTCCAGACCAGAACGATATTGTCGATGATATCCGGCGCCATCAAAAGGGCCGAGCCGACATTGGGCAGCGCGCCCATGGCGAGGATATAGACCGGGCCATCCGCGCGGTTGCGGGCCTGATCTATGATGAATTGGGCCGCATCGGATTCTACAGGTTTGTCATAGCTGGACAGATGTTCATGCGATCCGCGGAATACCTTGCCCTCGTGAGGGACATGGCAGGCGTCAAAGACGCGGATGATTTCATCGTAGGATCGTTTTTCGCCCACATCCGGCGTGACAAATTCGATATCATCGGCAGTGCGTCCTTGGGCCAAAAGCCGTTTTGCCCAGCCCGCGAAGGGGCCGACAAACTTCGTGTCATGGTCCGTGCCACCACCTTTTTGCAGCGCCTCGATCGCCTGATACAGACCATCGCGATGGTGCAGAAAGGAATAAGGTGCCGCGGTCACGCCTTCCAGTTTCATCCGGTCCTGCGACAACAGCGCCCAGGCGATTGCATACTGATCGTCAATCTCGTTCGCGGTATCAGTGTCGATGATGACACGCGGCATCGGGCCAGGGCGGCCAAGCCGCCGGGCCATCAGGTCGGAGTCCAAAGCGGTGAACCTTTGAACGGCTTCTTGCAGTGTGGTCATGGACATACCCCTTTAATTGCCAAAGCCTTTACCAAAGGCCTCTTCCTTGATGAAACGTTCGGTGATGAGCAGCAGGATGATTCCCGGCACAGTCACCACCAGCGTGATGCCCGCGGCTGACGCATCCAGCGTACCGCCCGAGATCTTGGAAAACAGCAGCGTGGGCAGGGTCACAATCTTGCCCTGACCCATGAAGAAGGTCAGCAGGAAAATATTTGTCGAGACCAGGAAGGTAAAAAGCGCACCCGCCACGACCCCCGGCAACAGCATCGGCAAAGTCACCATCCGCAATATCTGCCAACGGTTCGCGCCAAGGATCATCGCCTGTTCCTCGAAATCGCGTCCCAGCCCCTGATAGACCGCCGTCAACATGCGGATCATGTAGGGAATCGTCGGGATCAGATGCACGATCATGATACCGAAATAGGTGCCCGCCAGCCCGATATTGATAAAAATCATCAAAAGCGCGATGCCGATCGCCGCCTCGGGCACGATCAGGGGCATGGACAGGAAAAACTCAAACGCCGGTTTGCCGGGAAATTTCTCGCGCGCTAGAACCCGTGCCGCAGGCAGGCAGATGATCAGGCAGATCAAGGTGACCACGCTGCCGATGAACACGGTGTTTACCGTGGCCTCCCATATTTGGGAATAGGGCGAAAGCACATAGTCCCACGCCAGCGGCAGGGGAGATTTCTCGCGCTGTTCCAGCCACCAAGTGCCCGGCAGCAGATCGGGCCAGGCCCAGCGAAATGCTAAACTTTGGATGACAAGCGGGATAAACGGCCCCAGAATGAAGCCCGCAATCAAAAGCAGGTAAAGCTTTTGAAATGGTGACAGGCGTTCGTTCAGCGCCAAAGATCCGGATTTGAGAGCCATCAGTGCCTCCCGATCCGGCGTTCATAACGCCGATAAACCGCAAGATATGTGTAAAGGATCACACCGGCGACCAGCGCAATGGATACAACGGTCGCCATTCCCTGCAGTTGAAGCGTGTAGTCCGCGTCATTGAAATAGCGCCAGGCCACCACAGGCAGAGTATCGGGAAAGCCGCCGCCCAAGATGAACGGCGCCTCAAACGCGCCGATGTTGAAGGCAAAGATGATCAGCGTGGACGAGATGATGCCGGGCAGGATTTGCGGCAGCGTCACCTGAAAGAATATCTGGCGCTTGTTGGCACCAAGAATGGCCGCGGCTTCTTCGGTTTCACGACCCACGCCCAAAAGCACCGCATAGATTGTCAGCGCCACAAACGGGGTCTGTTTCCAGACATAAACCGCAATGATGCCCCAGCCCATATGAGTTTTCAGTATTTGAGGGAACTCGCTGGGATCGTCGATGAAACCGGTAAAGGCCATCAGGCGCGACAGCATGCCGCCATTGCCCAGCATGATAACAGCCAGCGCGATACCAACCGTGTAGGGGATCATCAAAGGCAACTTGTACAGGTATTTGTAAAGCGTCTTGGATGGGAATGTCCGCACTAGCGCCAGCGCCAAAAGAATGCCCATGACAAGGGAAATCAGGGTTGCGGCGACAGCGTAGTAAAGCGTCAGCCAAAGCGACTTCCAGAAAAAGATGTCGCCCCAAAGTGCAGCGAAATAGGAGATGTCGGGAAAGGTGTTCACGCCAAACCACGGCGCATAGCCAAGAGATTGCGCGACCCCAAGGATCAGCGCGCCGCCAAAAAGGATGCTCAGTACCGCCATAACTGGCAGAAGCTGCATCCACATCCAGATGCGTTCACGTCTGTGACGGGCAAGTTCCTTGGTCTTGGACACTTCGATTTCCCTGTACAGCACGGGGCCCCGACCGTCAGCCGGAGCCCCGCAATTCGTTACTTAAGGTTGGCGACGGCCGTCGCGACGATATCTTCGATGCTCGCATCGCTGTCACGCTCGATATATTCAAGCCATGTCGCCTCGATCACATCCACCAGCGTGGCGTTGGTGTCAGGCGCGGTGTTGGCGTCAAGCTCGGCCTGAGTCACACCCACCAGCCCCGGAGAAGCCGCGTCAAGTTTGGCGGAGTCATCTGCGCTCAGCTTCCAGGGGTCGATTCCCACAGGCATACCCGCGATTTCCAGCTTGGTGGCCTGCGATTCGACCGAAGCCATGTAGTTGGCCATGACCATCGCTGCTGCTGGGTTCGGCGCATTGCCCGGGATCACAAGATAGTTCTTGTTCTTGATCATGTTTCCTTCCGGAAAGATGAACTGCTCAGCGCCTTCGGGGAAAGTACCGTCGCGCAGACCCGTCGCAACACCGAAAAGACCGAACTTACAGGCAAAATCAATCTCGCCATTCAGAAACAGACCGTCCAGCGCCTTGGGGTCTTCTGGATAGCGGACATTGCCCGACGCAGCCCCCAGAAGGTGCGGTTCAAGCGCCTTGAGATACTCCATTCCCGGCTTGATCAGACGCGCCAATTCCGCTGCGCCCAACTCATCGATGGAGTTTTGGAACGGTACCGCGCCATTGCCATCGGGGTTATGGGCATAGACCGCAGCCTGCACAAAGGTGTTACCGATGTAATGCGGCGGCTTAACATAGCTGAACTTGCCTGGATTGGCCTCAAGATAGGTCACCATCTCGGCAAAAGTGGCCGGGGTCTCGTCAGCGGGTACGCGGGCCGTATTGACAGCGCATACATATTGCTGGCCGGACCAAGGCATTTCCGACGCGTTGGTTTCTACGCCAAAGTCGCGCAGGTTCAAAAGCGAACGCGGATCGTCCGGGTTCCATTCGATATTGGCACTGTTGGGCAGTTTGTCTGCAAACGCGCCCATCAATGCACCCTGGCGCTTGAGGGTGGCAAAGTTTTCACCATTGATCCAGATCGCGTCAACGCTGCCTTCACCCAGACCTTTGCCCGAGGCTTTTTCGGCCAGAACCAAATCAACGGCATCTTTGGTACCGGTGATGCGCACAGGGTTCAGCGTGACCCCTTCAGCGGCCAATGCCGGAACCGCTACACTGTCCATCCAGATGTTGATGTTATCGCTGCCACCCCAATAGTAGAGATTGACCTGCCCCTCTTCCTTGGCGCGGGCCTGGACATCTTCCCAACTTAGGTCCCCGGCAATGAAACCGTCGCGAAAGGCCTCAGCGTCTTGCGCAAAGGCGGCCCCCGCCATCAGGCTGCCGATCACCGACAGGCCTAGCAATGTCTTTTTCATCTGATATTCCTCCATGTTTTTGGTCGTCCTAGTCTTGTTAATCTCCGATAATCCAGATCCGGTCCGGCGCAATGGTCAGCCAGACCGCCTGATCTATGTCCACCATGCGGCGTGATTGCTCGATCACTTGGATCGTCTCGTCACCGCAATCGACTGAATAGGTGATATTTGCCCCGAAAAACTCGCGTGCCGTCACTGTGCCCGCGATCACGTTTTTCTCGTTCGTGGGGCGTTCCATATGCAAATCTATCGCCTCGCCACGCAGCATCACATGCCCAAAGCCGTCTTTGGTATCCTGTTCAAAGGTCAAAGTGCCGAAACTGGTGGTGGCCGCCTGCCCTTCTAGGGTTGCCTCATAGACATTGGTCGCCCCCATGAAATCCGCGATTTCAATGCTGTTGGGCCGTTTATAAAGCGCATCCGGCGCATCGTATTGTGCAAGATTTCCGTTGAAAATCACCGCGACGCGGTCGGCGAGTTCCATCGCTTCAATCTGATCGTGGGTCACGAAAATCGTGGTGATCCCAAGGCGTTGCTGAAGATCACGGATAAACCGCCGCATTTCACCGCGCAGCTTGGTATCCAGATTTGCCAGCGGTTCGTCCATCATCAGAACAGACGGATTGGTGATCAAAGTGCGGGCAATCGCTACGCGCTGCATTTGGCCACCGGAAAGCTGGGCAGGAAAGCGATGGCGGAACTGCTGCAACTGAACCACGTCCAGTATATCTTCCAAACGCCGTTCTACCTCGGCCTTGTCGGTACCGCGCACCTTCAGCCCAAATGTCACGTTTTTTTCGACCGTCATATGCGGAAAAAGCGCATAGCGCTGGAAAACCATTCCAACATTGCGCTTTTGCACAGCAACTTCGGATACGTCTGCGCCGTCAAAAAATATCTGCCCGTCGGTGGGCAATTCCAGCCCGGCAATCATCCTCAGGGTCGTGGTCTTTCCGCAGCCGGACGGCCCAAGTAAGGCGACAAGCTCACCGGATTCAATCTCAAGATCGATATGAGAAATGGCGGTGAATGAACCAAAGTCCTTGCGGACATCTTTAAGTTTGACTGCAGTCATCCGGGCCTCCGCTTTGGCAAACCGTCATGGGCGGGGATCACCGGCATGGCGGCCATTCCGCCCCATTCGGCGAATTCTTCGAATACGGCCCGGTGAGAGCCCGGCACCAGAATGAAATGATGCTCAAGCCCGTGTTCCATCACGCTGGTCACCACGTCGCGCGCTGAACAGGGACCGTCTGCGCCGGAAAACCCGCCGATCCATCCCCGACAGCCGGTAAAGCCGGCGGCGGAACCTTTGGCCACCGAACCTTCGACGGCGAAATATGCCCTGGCGTCACGCGAAACCCGCAGGATCGTACAGTCGCCATGGGCAAATTCGTAATCCGCAATCGCGCCGTAAATCGGACCTTCTGCGGTGCCACGCCCGATCATCGGATGGTTGATCCAGGCCACGGGGCCCCCGGCCATGTAAAGGGGCCCGCCGCCGCCATGCCACATCAGGATATGGTCGCGGTCGAAATCCGGAGAAGTCATGTCCAGCAGACACCCGACTTTGCCGGTCAGCGAGCGGGCGACCAATTGGGTCACGGCGCCCAGGATATCACCCTCCGAGGCGACCGGCAGATTGTCGTTCTCCTCCAGCCAGCTGAAGGCAGCACCCGGGTGCATGCCGGGGTTCTCCTGCAAGGCAGGCCAGTCCGAGACCGTCAGCGCTTCATATCCGCCGTCTTTCGCAATCGTCCGCAGCGCCAGTGCCGCCCGCGCCGTCAGAGCCATCTGGTCATCCGACACGCCGCGCACCTGGGCGGTCTTTGTCATTGACGCCAGTTCTGTGGCCACATCTTCTTCGGATTGCGCGGCCATCAGATCGGTCATCCGATGCATGTCGATATGTTCGCACCACACGCCCAGCTGGCGCATCAACGTGTCAGTCGAGACCTCCATGTTGTAAAAGGTCATGGCCAGCCCGCCGATGACCCCGATCCTGGCCCCTTCAAGCGCCTTTTTGACGCTCAGCGCACGGATCGTCTGGCCCATGCGTCGCGCCAGCGCGTCGTCACCCGGTGCACCCAAATACCATTGCAGCGGATGCACTGACAGATCGCGCACCCGGCGCGCAATCGACATTGACATGTTGAGCGATACAAAATTGTTAAGCTGGATATCTTCGGTCAAGGTCGGCTCTGGCGTCGCCCAGACGCCCATGGGCATGGATGTGCGGGCGATCTCGCGTGCAACGTCGCCCATGGTGAAACCGCCGTGCAGAAGCAGCAGGAAATCGGCACCCTTGGCTTGCACATCCTCGACCGCCCGGCGTGCCTCGGCGCCATTCATCGGGATGCCTTCCGCCGCTACCACCGAAGCCCCGTGGGTCGCAGCCAATTCCTCAAGCCAGACCCGGCAGGCGTCAAACACCCCGTGCTTGTCGGGGAAATAGCTTGGCAGCGAGGCATTGATCAGGCCAATAGTCAGGGTCATGCCTGGATTCTCCTCATGGTCACGTGATCTGGCGCGGGGCGGGCCCGGCGAGATCAAAGCTGATGGGTCCCTGGCGGTAAACCAGATCAAAAAAGACGGCCCTTCCGGCATTGTCGAACGCGGTGCAGGCCTGCGAAAGGATCGGCGTGTTTTCAGGCACTTCCAGAACGTCAGAGACGTTGGCGGTCGCAAGCAGGCTGTCCAGAGTTTCGCAGGCGCTGGTCCATTCCAGCCCGAACTCGTGGCTCAGAATGCGCAGGAGCGATTGGTTCTGTCCGTCTTCGGGGAAGTGCGCAGCGCGTATCTGCGGGACCAGACTTTGGGGTATCCATGTCTGGGTCAGCATCCGGGGCTCCTCGTCTACCGTGCGCAAGCGTTCGACCAGCACCAGCGGTTCGTCGAAATAAGCCGCCACTGTCGCGGGCACATCGCGCGCTGGCGTTTCGATCCGCAAAAGTCTTGCGCCGGGCACGCGGCCCTCGATCAATACCTTGTCGGTGAAGCTTACCAGACAGGTCGAGGCGGGCGGCGAAAGCGTTGCCACGCTATAACCGCTGCCCTGGCGAGAGGTCAAAAACCCCGCCCGCACTAGCATCTCAAGGGCCCTGCGTACCGTCACGCGGCTCACACCAAATGCCTGCGAAAGCTTGTGCTCGGTCGGCAGGCGCATACCAATGGCATATTGCCCGTTATGCAGCCGCTGCAGGATCCCATCGTGGACGACTTGATATTTCGGCGCAGAGCTCACGAAATCGCTTCCTTTAGCTGGGCAAGCCGTTCGCGGCCCGCGGTTTCCATCCAACGGGCCATCGCCAAAGGCCCTTCAGCGCCGAAGATTCCGATTGCATCGCTCCAGATGCCGCGCCCGCACATAAATCCCTTTGCGCTGACCCCGGCTGTGCGCGAAAGCTTCAGACTATCGCGGAATTGCTCGAATGCGACCCCGGCGCTGAGATAGAGGATCGGAATATCGCACGCCGCTTCAGCTGTGTCGCGAAAGGCGGCTTTGGCCTCATCCTCGGTCATGGCGGTACCGACATGCGCCAGGCTCACCGGGATTTCGACCTTGAGGACATCGACGTTGAACCGGGGTTCTGCGAAAGTCGCCGCCGCGGCGCGCACCAGTGCCGGCTTGGCCTGCGCATATTCCGCCGTGGTCGCGTCGGGGATACGCCGATCATAGACGATCGGTTCAAACAGAAAGGTCACACCATGGGCCCGGCATTCGGCCCCGATCCGTTCCACAAGATCGGCCTTGCGCTGATTAAGCACTGCCGGGTCATTCGGCCCGTAATAAAGGAAGAACTTCAACACTGGCACACCAAGGCGCGGATAGTCGGTGATGCTTAGGTTGTCGGGCAGTTTCGTAATCCGGTCCTCATCAGCGATATGATAAACATCCGCTTCATAGGCCAACATCCTGACGCATGCGGGATCATAGTAAGGTAACAGATCACGTCCCAGATCCGCATCCACAAGCAAGGTTGTGGCATCCGGGCTGAGCGTTTCGACCACGATCCGCTTGAAAGTGAACAGATCGTCGTCGCGCGCATCCGCACCGCGCCCTTCGCGCAGCGCCGCCTCTAGCCCGCTGCCCTGATCCACAGCAACCCCGAATACAGTTCCATCCAACAAAGTCATGATGCCTCCGCTTGAATGGCCGGGAAATAGGGCGTATCCGAAGGCGCGCACCACAGCGCCAGCATATCATCGGTGGGCTCAAGCAACGAGATCGAAAAGCCGCCCATTTCCTGCGTCGTGACATAGCTGCCGATCATCGGTGCGATGGCCGATATGCCGTATGACCCCAGGACCCGGCGGGTTTCTTCCCAAACGGTCAGTTGCTCCATCAGGGTGGTGCCCCCCATCCCGTTGATGATCACACAGGCGCGCGACCCGCGTTCAATCGGACGATCAGCCAAGAGCGCATTGACCATCCGTTCCACCAGAGCGCGAACCGGCCCGACTTTGGCGCGGCCCACGCCGGGTTCGCCATGCACGCCCATGCCCAGGAATATTTCGTCATCCGGCAGAGCAAACATCTTTTGCCCCGTCAACGGCGAGACGGGCGCAGAAACCGCTGCGGCCAGGGTCACCAGCCGGTCGCGTACGTCTTCGCCAAGCCTGACAAGCTCTTCCAGCGGGCGGCCCTCTTCAGCGGCGGCGCCCAGGATCTTGTAGATGAACATGGTTCCGGGTGCCCCGCGCCGGTTCTGCTTGCGCTCGGGTGGTGCGGCCGAGATATCGTCATACATGGGCAGTGGCACGGTCCTGATGCCAAGATCATTGGCCATCATCGCCGCCGCGCGTCCATTGATAATGTCACCGGAATGCTGTGAAATCAGCAGGATAGAGCCTGCCTTGCCGGTCATCTCGATCAACCCGTCAAGGATCAGGTCCGCCGAAGGCGCGGCAAAGACATCGCCCACTACATTGGCATCAAGCACGCCTCGTCCAACAAAACCCATGGCAATCGGTTCATGGCCGGACCCGTTGCCGATCAGCAATGTGACCTTGTCATTGGGGTTTTTCGCGTTGCGGGCGCGTTTGATCACGCGCGGGTCGCGGGTGCCACGCTGGACCTGCGGAAAGCCGCTGACGAAACCGTCAAGCATGTCGTCGACCATGGTCTCGGCACTGTTGAACAGTTTTTTCATGCAGACACCTCGTGCAGTGTCTCAAGGATAATCACTACCGATACCGCGCCCGGGTCTAGATGCCCGCGCCCTCCGTTTTCGACATATTGCGCCCGCCCCCTGCGAGCGCTGAACGACTTTGTGCCGTCGCGGCCTTCCCTTGCGGCGCTGATCGCGGTGTCTATACCGCCGGCCTCCAGTGCCTTGATCGCAGGCGCAAGGGCATCGACCATGCTTTTGTCACCAGACCTGACCTCGCCCAGATCGCATATCCGGTCGCAGGCTTTGGAAAGCCCTGCAAGTAAGGGCGCGCCGGTTTCAAGATGGCCCTCAATTTCCAGCAGGATCAGCCCGAACAAAGTTCCCGATGCGCCCCCCGAGGCCCGCATAAAGGCCTTGGCCCGGTTGCCCGCCTCTGCGGAAGCTGCCTTGGTCAACCCGCGCAGCATCGTGGCCCCGTGATCGCCGTCGCCAACAGCTGCATCCAGCATGTTCAGCCGGTCTGATTCAATAGCAAAACGGGCCTGCAAAGCACTGAAGAAGGGTTCAGCCGTCATGGCCAAAAACCTCCCTCAGATAGGCCAGCGTCTCGACGGCAGCGACGGTCGGGTCGGGTTCAATATCGCGCCAGATATTAAGATCTCGGCTGGATGCATAGCCTGCCATCACGAACATCTCGGCCGTGACCCACTTGTCATAACCGATCTCGGCCAAGGCGCGCGCATCAGCCTGGAAATCATAGCGGCCAGATCCGGGGCGGCCCCGGTCATTGTCAGACACATGGTAATGTACCAGCGTATCGCCCGCCGCACGCAGGGCCGCGGGGGGATCTTTTTCCTCAATATTCATGTGAAAACTGTCAAGCAATACGCCGATATGGTCCGAGCCACAGGCCCGCGCGATTGCGCAAGTCTCGGCAGCGGTCGAGGTCAGATCGCTCTCGAACCGGTTCAGCGCCTCAATGCCCAGCGTCACGCCTTCAGCTCTCAGGACATCATCCAGCCGCGCCAGTGTTTGGGCAGATCGGGCGGCACGGGCCGTTTTGTTGGCTGGATCAAACACGCCCCAGGGCGCGGCAACCACACCGGCAAGCCCTTTAGAACCCAGCCGCGCCGTTACCTGGATCGCTTCGCTCAGCACCGCCACGGCATTGTCGCGCACGGCAGGGTCATCCGAGGTTGGGTCAGCATCGGGACCAAGGCCGGTGGAGCAGGTCAGTTCCAGACCGCAACTTTGGGCCTGTGCGCGGATCTCATCAGCGCGGTCCAGGCCGATGCCCAACAGGGAAAGCTCCACCCCATCATATCCGATTTCGGCTGCGGTTGCGAATATCGGTGCGGGATCATCCGTCCAGGCTTTCATCCAAAGCCCTGCATGAATTCCGAATTTCATAGCCGCGGCTCCCCCCGGGTTGCAGTGATTCATATTAGTAGTAACAAATTAAACCTGTCAATGCTTCTGTTGGGCGGTCCCCTTTTGCGCAAGACGCAATACCAGCCAAAGACCAAGTGCGGCCAGGGCGATGCATATGATCAGAGAAAGCCGAAAAGTGCCGGTCGCATCCAGCACCCAGCCCGCAGTCCAGGGCCCCAGCAAACCAGCGACCCCCCAACCTGTAAATACCCAGCCAAAACTGCTGGGAAAGGCTGGCCCGGTGACAAGCGATTTCACCAGCAAAGGCATGGTTGCGGCAAGCTGCCCATAGGCTAAAGCCACAAGAAACAGCAGCCCCACAACCACAAGCGGTGCAGTTGTGAACAACAGGCAAACAAGAGTGGACATCGACAACGTCAAAGCCCCTGCAATCCCATTTGCGGGACCAAACCGCCCCGCGGTCAGGGTCGCGGAAAGTCGCCCCAATGTGTTGCCAATGGCCGCAACAAAGATCGCCAAACCTGAAAGCCCGAAGCCCGCGCCCGCCTTTGGCAGAAATTGTGCGGCAAAGCCAAGCACAATAAGACCGGCGCCGGAGCCCGCAGCGAAGATGACCCAAAGGGCCGCGATAGTCCTGTTCGGGCGCGTCATAGCCAGGGGTTCGGCAAACAGTGAAACATCAGATATTGCTGGTCGATCGAGGATAACGGCAGCACCAGCAACCGCTGCCAAACATCCAAGCGCAGGCGCAATCGACCACAACCCCCACCCTGCAGCGGTCAGCGAGACCTGAACCGGGCCGAATACAGCTCCGCCAAGACCAAAGACCGCGACACTGACCGGCACAAGCAAAGTCGCCCTGCTCGAGGTCGCGGCGATCGAGACCGTATGATTATAAAGAGCGCCCGAAAAAAACCCGAATGACAATCCATAGGCCAACGCGAACCCGGTAAGCCCCGTATTTATCGCCGAAAGGCCAAGACTGAGGCTCGCCAAACCCGCCAAAAGGGGCAGCCGAAAGCGCCCGGGTATTCTGGCCAACAGCATCGGCCCGAGCAAGACACCAGTGGTGAAACTTGCCAACGCCAGCGAGAAAACCATCGATGCCGCAGCGTTGCCAACGCCAAATTCTGTGCGCACCGCTGACAGGTATCCGGACCACCCATAAAGGCTGCCTGCGCCAAAACACCCAAGGATAGTCAGAATTATACCGGGCCTTTGTACGGCAACAGACATGACGATCCGTCCTTAATATACTATTACAGACTTGTAGGAACAAATTATCTGTGTCAATCTCGGCATCGGGAGGGATGCGCATTTGGTGGTTGTGGTCGGGGCAGCTCTGACGCCGTTCAACAGGCGTAAAGACCGGTCGGGGGTTCGCGACTGGGCGCGCGAGGCTTTTGATGCGGCACTGGCCATGTCCGAAATAGCGCGCGAAGACATAGACGCGCTGATCGTCGCTTCGGAAAGCGATTTTTTCACCCTTCAGCTGAACCCGGCATCGGTGCTGGCGCAAGATCTTGGGCTTTGCGGGGCCGCGACCCTGCGGGTCGAAGGTGGCGGCGCCACCGGACAGCTGGCCGTGCATGCCGGGGTCGAGCGTATCCTGTCGGGGCGGGCACGGCATGTAGCGGTTGTAGGGGTCGATCCTTCGGCCAGTGCCCTTTCGGGCGACAGTATCCGCGAGCTTTATGGCTATTCCTTTGATTTCTGGACAGACGGTCTTTCCGGTGTCACGGCCACGGCGCTTTATGCCCTGGCTTGGCAGGCTTTCGCGGCAAGTCACGGCGCGACGGGCCAGGATTTAGACGCGGTAACGACCAAGAACCGGGGCAACGCAATGTCCAACCCCAACGCCCACCTGCCCCGCCGGCATGTGCCAGAGGATTTCAGCGCCTCCCCGATCATTGCTGCACCTTTTTGCAGGCTGCATTGTTCACCGCTTAGCGACGGGGCGGCGGCGCTGATCTTGTCTGCAACCGAAGCGGCGCCTTGGGCCCGTCGCAAAGCTGCGCCACAGATCACCGGGATCGGCGCGGCATCCGACTTGCCCGGACTGGGGCACCGCAGGGACCCGGGCCGGTTCACTGCCAAAAGCCTGGCCGCCAAACGGGCGCTGAAAATGGCCGGGGTGGATGCTTCGCAGATCGCAGTTGCAGAGGTCTATGACGCCTATGCCGGGGCAGAAATCCAAGCTGTCACGGCACTGGGTCTGGCGCCGGATCCTGTCCGGGCATTTCGCGAAGGGGTTTTCGACGCTGGCGGGCAGCTTCCGGTCAATCTTTCAGGGGGGCTAATGGGTCAGGGCGCACCGGTGGGGGCCACCGGGGTTGGCCAGACCGCGACCTGTGCGATGTTGCTGGAGGGGCGCTATCACGCAGGCCTGCAACCAGGCCGCCCACCGGGCCATGCAATGGCCGATACCCATGGCGGCGTTGGCACGACCAGCGCCGTCACTGTCCTGAAAGCGGCGGATGCGGGATGAGGCGGCGTCTGGAACTGGATTATTCTCTTGGATACGGCTGGCTTTCTCCCTGGCTGGACGGGCTGCGCGAAGGCCGGGTAGTTGCGTCATGCTGTTCGGTATGCGGCGACGTGCATTTCCCACCCTTGCGTGCCTGCCCGAACTGCCGGACGTTAGCGGATGGCTGGCAACCCCTAAGCGGCGGCGCGACCGTACTGTTTCGCACCATTGGCACGGACGGGGACTTCGCCCTGGTCCGCTTCGACGGGGCCAGCGCCGCCGCTGTGGTCCGGGCCCAGGCCTTGCCTGCAGGGGCCAAACGCGCCAGGCTTGCTCCCTGCCCAACCGATCCGCCCGTGCTGTTCATCATTGCGGAGCCTGAGACATGAGTAGCTATCTGGACACCCTGAGCCCCGATGCGCTGGCGGCCCTGCATCTGACCCGCGATGCACCGGGCCGATACGCCATCACCTGGCCTGCGGATTACAACATTTATACCGCCACCGTGGGGCGGTATCTGGGCCGGGAAGACCGGGACAAACCAGCGATGATCTTTGAGGCGGCAGATGGCGGTGTCACCACCATGAGCTTTGCCGAGGTTGACGCCGCCGCGACCGGCCTTGCCGCCGAATTGCGCAAACTGGGTTATGGCAAGGGCGATCCCGTGGCGCTGCACACCGGCCAGCACCCCGATACCGGCATTGGCCATATGGCCATCGCTAAGATCGGCGCCATCGCGGTGACGCTTTCCCAGCTTTATGGACCGGACACGCTTGCCCATGCGCTCAATGATTGCCAGGCCGGGGCCATTCTGACCAGCCGCGACGCCTGGACACCGCACCGGGGCGAGGACTTCCCGCATCTGCGCCATGTATTGATGCGCGACCCCGGACCGGGCGATCTGGATCTGGGTGCGGCAATGGCGAATCCGCCTGCGAATTTCTTGCCAGAGCTTGGAGGGGCGGATGATCCGGCGCTGCTGATGTATACCTCCGGGTCCACGGGCATGCCCAAGGGCATCATTCATGGCCACCGGGTACTGGCGGCCTATACTCCCTCGATCAATTTGTTCTTCAACCTGGCGCTCGACGATGCCGACGCGGTGTACTGGTCGCCGTCCGATTGGGCCTGGGTCGGCGGACTTCTGGATATGCTGTTTCCGGCCTGGTTGGCGGGCCGGCCTGTGGCGACATCGCTGGAGCGGTTCACCGCAGACTATGCCTATGGCTTCATTAGCCGGCACAAAGTCACACATACCTTCCTTGCCCCCACCGCGATCAAGCGTCTGGCCCAGCACCCTGACCCCCATAGTGACCATGATCTGGCCCTGCGGGTTATCTGCACCGGCGGCGAGGCGCTGGCGGCAGAAACGCTCAGCTGGGCCGAGGACGTGCTGCGTGTGACCTGCAACGAGTTTTACGGCATGACTGAGGTCAATCACCTGATCGGCAATTGCGCGGCACTGTTCCCGCGCCGCCCCGGTTCGATGGGGCGTGCCTATCCGGGTCACGAGGTGCTGCTGGTGGATGGCGATGGACAACCGGTGACCGATGGCGAACCGGGTGAGGTCGTCACGCCCCATTCTTCGCCCACGCGGTTCATGGGATATTTCAATAACGCGCAAAAGACCGCTGACATGAAACTGGGGCCCTACTGGCGCACCCATGATCTGGCCGTTCGGGATCAGGATGGGTATTTCTGGTACAAGGGCCGTTCGGACGATCTGATCAAGTCATCGGGTTTCCGCATTGGCCCGGCGGAGATTGAAGAGTGCCTTTTATCCCATCCGGCCGTCGCCGAGGTTGCCGTGATCGCCAAGCCGGACCCGGATCGCGGCGCTATCGTAAAAGCCGTGGTCAAAACGCGTATCGGCTATAAGGGCGACGCAGCACTGGCGGAGACCCTGCAGGATCACGTCAGAACCCGGCTCGCAGGCTACAAGGTCCCGCGCGAGGTCGCATTTGTGGACAGCTTTGAAATGACCTCTTCAGGCAAAATCAACCGCCGCGCCCTGCGCGAGGCCGAATTGGCAAAAGCCCGGACCGGCGCACCGCAATGAAGGGCCAGTTTGGATCCGGCGTCGCGTCGCAGTGCTCAACCACCGTTTCGGCGAAATGGGCTGCACCTGCGCAAGTCCAAAGGGTTCTGTGCCTTGTCATTCCATCATGACCGCAACGAACAGTCAGATTGGTTTTCACCGATTTCAGCCCCTATGATTGGCAGCAAACGGGAAATGCGCCGCGCTACCGAATATCTGATGCTGCGTGGGCGAAGGTATTCCGCGCCAGCAATAGCCGCGTGAGCAAAAGGCGGCAAAGTCCCGCACACCTGACATTCGTCTAAACCGACTTGAACGTCTGCATATGACGAGTTTGGACTAAATCACGTCTACGATACTGCGGCGAGCTTTCTCGGAATACTCGATATACCTCTCGGTCGTCTGCAAGGATGAGCAGCCTGACGATTTTGACTTAAGCGAAGTGAAGCTAGACCTCGCAGATGATGCAATATTCAGGATGCCGTATAAGGCGGACGGCACTGAGGCCACTGTGTTTGTGGAACGCCGAGTTAACTGTACGAATGTTGGTTTTTTGGTGGCGTTACCGGCAATACTACGTCTTACATCATCGTCGATGGGGTCCTGTTCGAAACTTGGGGAGCTGTTCCAAGCTACACCGTCGTTAACGACTATGATGCGCTTCTTATCGCCATCCCCCGCTCAGGCAGTGTTTGCGAATATGATGAAGATATTTGGCTCAGCAATGCATCGTCATGCTTCACGGTGGCTATTTGGGATGAGTATTTAAAGACGTTCAACAGCATCGATGGAGCCATCAAGCTCAGTAAGTTAAACCCTTGAGAGGCCCCTTCATGACCTTCCTTCGTACCCTCCTTCTTTCACTGGCACTCGTGTTTTCCGCGAGTTCTGCTGCGTGGCCCCAATGATCCTCCCCCCATGAAGTGGTCCGCCCGTATATTTAGGAAACGGAGGATCAGATATGGGAATCAAACGACATAAGCCTGAAGAGATTGTCACGAAATTACGGCAGGTTG
>Ga0181559_10001977_pt1 | contig 20246 bp, 16 predicted proteins | sample 011ome_21_FD_133752 | JGI IMG/M metagenome (GOLD analysis project Ga0181559, IMG submission 133752) | Coastal salt marsh microbial communities from the Groves Creek Marsh, Skidaway Island, Georgia - 011508AT metaG (megahit assembly) | ecosystem: Environmental > Aquatic > Marine > Intertidal...
CGCGAAGCAATAGATTTCTGCCGCTACTACGCGCAACAAGCAAGAGAGAACTTTAGCAACCCAATAAAACTTCCGGGTCCGACCGGAGAACTTAACGCGCTCAGTCTCCACGGAAGAGGCGTCTTTGTCTGCATTAGTCCTTGGAACTTCCCTCTGGCTATTTTCATGGGACAGGTCAGCGCCGCTCTGGTTGCCGGCAATGCAGTCGTCGCAAAACCTGCAGAGCAGACACCCCTGATTGCTTTTGAGGCAGTCAAATTATTGCATGAGGCCGGAATCCCCGAGGACATTCTGCATCTTCTCCCCGGCGGCAAAAGCGTAGGGGCTGCCCTAGTGGCTGATGATCGTATTGCAGGCGTGGCGTTTACAGGCAGCACAGAAACCGCAAAGCGCATCAATCGGCAGCTCGCTGCCCGCGATGGAGCCATCATTCCACTCATCGCTGAAACCGGCGGCTTAAACGTGATGCTCGTGGATGCAACGGCGCTGCCTGAGCAAGTTGTCGATGACGTTATCGTTTCGGCGTTTCAAAGCGCGGGACAGCGGTGCAGTGCGCTGCGTGTGCTCTATTTACAGGAGGACATCGCTGACGCGGTGATCGACATGCTACACGGTGCAACGCATGAGCTTAACGTTGGCGATCCAATGGAACTCCGAACCGATGTAGGACCTGTCATTGATGTCGAGGCCCAGCAGCTCATCCAAGAGCACACAAAGAGAATGCGCCGGGAGGGGCGGCTTTTGTCCGAGGCTTCACTCGACCCCAACTTAACCAACGGTCATTTTGTTGCGCCGCAAATCTACGAAATAGATCGCCTCGGTCAGTTAGAACGCGAAGTCTTCGGTCCCATCTTGCATATCATTCGCTACAAGAAATCAGAGCTACGCGATGTGCTAGCCGATATCAAAGCGTCAGGTTATGGACTCACCCTGGGTATTCATAGCCGCATAGACGGTTTTGCCCAAACGGTATTTGACAACACCCAGGTGGGTAATACCTATATCAATCGCAATACCGTGGGCGCTGTCGTTGGAGTGAACCCGTTCGGAGGCCAAGGGCTATCAGGTACCGGCCCAAAAGCTGGGGGACCTCACTATTTATATCGATTTGTTTCGGAGAAAACGCGCACAGACAATGTGGTAGCAAAAGGCGGAAATACGGATCTATTTACGCTCTCGGAAGGTTAGGTTGGCAGCGTCGTACGTACCCTTCTATCAATAGGTGTCAGTTAGCGCGGTCGATGGGGGATTTCGCTATCGCTGATCCCCTTTTCGGGTCTAGCATTCTTGTTTGTCAGGTAGTGCATCAAAGCATTTACAGACAGCGCCGCGTTTGGTGTTGGGCCAACAAAAACGTGATCCAAGTTGATCATCCCGTCCAACTCCAGATCGAAGAGGTAATAAGGCACAAGCATGGCCTTACCCTCACGAAAGGCAATAGGCGAATCAGCGGTTGATGTGAACGTGGGAGAAATGAGTCGCCACTCTTGTTCTTCAGCGAAAGACGGATGTTTTAATAAGGCGCAGATAGTCATTAGATACGCGCAACTTGCTTATCCAACCTTCATCCATTTAGTTTTATTGAGGTAAATTCCTGCCTTAAGCTTTCCTCGCTTAGATCATACTGGCCTGCTATGTAATCGAAAAAGGGTTCCCAATGGTTAACCAGCACGTCTACCATATTTTCGCCCTTCTGCAGATTATTAAATGCTGTCTCTCCCGGTATTCGAATTCGCTGACCCGGTCGAGGTTCCGTCGATTTCACAGCAGCAATAAAATCATCTGACCGTGCTTTTACTGCAGCGATAGGCCCAAAGGCAGCCGGGTTTATACATATGTAATAGCTTCCCCCAACGGTAGCCGTGACCTCAGCACCTTCTGTTAAAGCACGCTGATAATCGTCGGTATCGGAGATTTGGTTAGCTGTAATACCCAGCGGGTTTATGATGGCGCTGAGTGCTTCATTCCAGAGGTTCAGCGCATAGGTCCGTGGAGTCTCAATTTGGCCACCGCAGGCATAGCCCCAAACGCGGCCATAACCAGGGTAAGGCCTGGCATAGGCTCTTGGATCATCCGTTGTTTCTCCCGTTTCCGGGTCGATACACCATTCACCCTGCATAGGCTTATTCTGAAGGACCGCTTCGGAAATATCGGCATCGTAAAATTCGGCGAACTTCAACGAGGCCCAAATGGGAGGCTCACTGCCGGAGGGGACAATTGAGTCGAAGGGTGGACAAGACAACATGTTGTGACGACCACCAAACGGTGCAGCAAGCGGTGGCGTATTGTTCGATGAAAAAGCCATCATGTCTTGCTGCCAAGCCTTGTAGACGTAAGACGCGAAGCTGCCTGCATCGTTGTGGTTGCCACCAAACACAATTGCTATGCCCGATTTCTTTGCCTTTTCTATTGCAACATCAGCCATCACATTAAGGGCGTAGTAACCAGAGGATCGATGTCCATCGACGACCGCCCAAGCAGCATCTTCATCGACAACTTCTGGGGTCGAAGACATATCCAAGATTCCCGACTTAATCGAAAGGTCTAGCACTTCATAGACTCCGAGACCCTGATTGAGCTTTCCCTGAAGATGCGCAAAGCAGATGGCCTGCGCAATGTAATCGGCATGTGTTTGGCTAGCGCCGGCAGCCATCGCGACACGTGACAAGGCAAATTCCAAGAAACGGACGTCCTCTTTCCTGACAGCACTACTCATTTTTTTAAACCTCTAGACATCGCAAGCGCCCGTCGCGCTCTGTCATTGACTCCAACCGAAAGCCCACCATCAACAGTGAGCGCCTGACCGTTAACGAATCCACAGTCACTCGTGGCTAAAAAATGAACCATCGCGGCCACCTCCTCGGGCTCACAAATTCGCCCAAGCGGCGACATCACCTCTTCCCACTCAAGCAATAGTTCTCCACCAGCTTCGTGTGCCATCGGCGTATTCACGGAGGCCGGACAAATACAATTGACCCGAATGCCTCGCGCTCCTAATTCAAGTGCCGCCGTCTTCGTAATACCAACAACCGCATGCTTGGAAGCCCCGTAAGATGCGAGATCAACACAGCCTGTCAGGCCCGCAAGAGAAGCCATATTTACGATTCGTCCACCGCTAGTCATGTGCGGAGCAACTACCGCAATGCCGTTGCTTACGCCCAGTACATTAACCCGATAGCAGTGCAGGAAATCCTCGGGAGGTGTATCGGCAATCGTTTTATACCCAGCGAAAACACCGGCGTTATTGACAAGCACATCGATCGCATCGAATTGTGAAACGACATGATCAACCATGCCTTGCATGGCTTCTCTATCCGACACATCGACTCTGTAGCTATCGCAGCCTAATGACTCGGCAACCTCGCAACAGTCATTGAGGTCAGCGATAACCACGGTAGCGCCCGCCTCAACAAACCGGGTTGCGACTGTTAGCCCAATCCCGGAGCCTCCACCGGTGACGATAGCGACCTGGTCTTTTAACGAGAAAAACACAGCCAACTCCAGTCGTTATTCTTTGTTTTATGCTGTTGCGCCGGTGTTAGTGGAGCAAGTACCCAATCTGGTTACACGCCTGGTGCCATTCCACCGGCGACCGGTAGCGCAACACCTGTGATGTACGAGGCGCTTTTATCCGCGAGAAATACGACGGCCCTCGCCACCTCCGAGGGCTCACCTCCGCGACCCATTGCGATCATTGCATCCTCAGCGGCTCGAGCCTCCTCTGCAGAAATATTTTGCTCCTCGGCCACCCGATCAAAGAGATGGGTACGCATATCCGTATTAATGGCGCCCGGGCAAATAGCATTGCACCGAATGCCCTTGCCCGCGTATTCAAGTGCTATGCCCTTGGTCAGACCAACAACGGCGAATTTAGAAGCGGTGTAGGAGACAGGAATCTCCGGTATGGCACCTAACCCACAGAGTGACGCAATATTAATAATTGCGCCTTGTCCTCTTTCACGCATGGAAGGCAATACCGCGCGGCACCCATTCACGGCACCCATGAAATTGACATCGAATGCTGATTTAAAATCTGCTTCGCTCAGCTGCAAAAACTCTGAGCTGCCGCCTCCGACGCCTGCATTGTTTACCAAAATGTCTACCGGCCCATAGTTGGCAGTAATTGAGGAAAACGCAGCATCGACGGATCCTGCATCGGATACGTCCATCGCGCACATAGCCACATTGGGATAGCGACTTTTCAGATTAGCGAGGGCTGCATCGAGACGCGCTTCAAACGCAGGTAGATCACTAATCACAACAAAGGCGTCGTGTTTTGCCAGCTCCTCGGCAACGGCATAACCAATACCTGCCGGGCTGCCCGCCCCCGTAACGACCGCGATTTGACCTTCAAACATTGCAGTTACCCTCCCGCCGGTTCATACATTAAGTATCTCCGCAGGTGCCGACAAAAAATACTCCTGAGTCGTACCTACTAGGGAGTATTGATGGAGGTCTCTAGGGAAGCAGAGGATGAAGCAACTGTTAGAGAGTAATAGGTATGCATACAGAGTCGCCCGAATTTCTCCATAAAGTCTATAAAACGGTAATCAGAGCCTGGGGAGCACCAGAACATCAGGCCGAGGCCTTTGCCGACGCCATTCTCGCCGGCGACCTGTATGGGAAAGACATGCAGGGTATGGGCATCGCCATGATCGATCATCTCATGATGCAGCATGGGCAGATCAACATGACAGCAGAGCCCGAAATTCAACAGGAGCGCGATAATTTTTTAGTCGTAGATGGGCATCGCGGGCTTGGCCAGTACACCATGACCTGGACCATGAACAAAGTTATTGAAAAGGCGAAAGCCCAAACCTTCGCTATTGGTTTAGTGCACGACTGGCATGATATTGGATGCGCCAGTGCTTACACTAAACTTGCTCTTGACCATGACTGCATCGGTATCCTGTCGGTAAATTCAGTGACACAGACAGCGCCTTGGGGAGGACGGGAGCTTAAAATGTCTGCTCCGCCTTTGTCGTATGCTGTTCCCGGCGGGCACCACGGACCCATTATTGGGGACACCTCGGTGTCGGGTATCTACGAAACCTATTTATCAGAAGCGGTTTTAGCCGGTAAAAAGCTCGATACACCCAGCATTGTTGATCCGATCACCGGCGAACTGACCGATGACCCGGCGCCTTACATTGAGCACCCGGAGCATCGCTCAGCACCGCTCCTTGGCGCTCCTGTGTTTCCTAACGTAAAACTGTATGTGCTCAACGTATTTTTAGAAATCATGACAGGCATTCTGACGCCTGGTGGTTTCACATCGCCCGAAATGCAGTACCCAAGCATGCATACCTTAGCGAAGGACCCGAACACACCCGTAAAGCGCGGTGGCGGCGCTTTTGTAATGGCCATCAATATTGCTGACTTGATGCCCCCACGCGTTTTCAAAGCAAAAGTGGATCAGTGGGCCAAAACGATAAAGGACACCAAGCTTCAGAAGGGCTTCGATGAGATCACTTTGCCCGGTGAAAGAGCACTCCGTGAAGAAAGAGAACGCCGCGCTAACGGGGTTCCCATTCAACCGCAATATTGGGCGGGTATGTTAAAGATGGCTGCAGAGGTGGGTGTCGATATTGACGCGCTGCGGGGCACTTAAGCCAGACTCTCCTCCGGCTCCCAACCTTCAAAGGCTTCAATCATTGGCTGCATGTCTTGGTACTCTTTTACCTCGATCAACTTTCCACTTTCGTCATGCCGGAACACGAAGACATATTCATTCTCATAAACCGTGTTAATGAGCGTCTTTGCTCTTATCTTCTGTTCGAGAAAAGTCATACCTGGCGCATGTGAAACGCGAGACCAGAGTCTCTCTACCCCATGGGGCAAGAAGTAGTTCGCTAACTCAGCAAATTTCCTAAAGCCGTCGAGGCCCTCATGCGTAGCGCCACCATATTTCGGGTCACCGGGTATACGCCATGTCGCATTGGAGGCCACATGAGTGAGGGCCCAGTCAATGTCGCCCTCTTTGAGTTCATCCATGAATACACGGGGATCGAAGTCCGTGAAGCATTCCAATGATTGAGCCATTGTGTAACACCCTACCAATAGGTTCTTTCGGTTTTTCCGGTTCGCTTCTGTCTCGCCTCTGCGAGGAGACAGAGGATTTCAAAGCCGAGTGCTGCCATGAGATTTGCAGAGGTTCCTCGCACATCGACTAATGGACATAGCTCAACAATATCGGCACCCACAATATCGAGACCGCGGAAACCTCTAATGAGATTTCTCACTTCGCGAGAAGTAAAGCCAAAGGGCTCGGGTAATTGTGTGCCCGGCATATAATTGGCGTCTATACCATCGCTATCCACCGTAAGGTAGCAGGGTCCTGAACCGATGGTTTCGTGAACTTCAGCGATGACTTGCTGGAGACCCTTTTCATCGAAGTCATCCATCGTAATGACTTTCATGCCACTGTCGTAAGAGAAATCCCAATAATTGCTCGCAAACCCTCTAATACCAATTTGCACGGTGCGCGAGGGATCAATCCCCTGATCCAAAACCGCATTGCGGAAGACGGCACCGTCACTCAGTTCCTCACCCTGCATTTCTCCCGTCATCGTGTCGGCGTGCGCATCGATATGGATAAGGCCTAGCGGCTCCTTTCTGCCCAGCGCCTTTAAGATGGGGTGAGATACGGTATGAACACCACCGACAGAAAACGGAACAACACCCGCATCGTCGATCTCGCATATCGCCTGATAGATATCCTCGACGGTTCGCGCGGTATCGTGGGGCCTTTCAAAGCTTACGTTGCCAAAATCTCCCAACCGACAGATTTCAAAGGGGATGGTGTGCCATCGCTCGTGTATCGGACCGTGGGTATATGAGGCTTCGCGCAATGCATTAGGCGCAAACTTCTGACCACCGTGATAAGGCGCGCTGACGTCCATGGGCAAACCCAGCATGGCAATATCAAGATCGTTGAGCGACGTCACTCTGGGCGCACGATAAAACGTTCGCTCCGTCAATTCATGGGCTGCTGCGAAGACCGGGTTATCTTCCTCGATACAACGTTTATAGAACTCGCCGATGTGAGGCAATCGGTGATCTTCCAGCGTGCGCTCTGCGAAACGCTTAAACGCCTCCAAGCGGTCTTCATAGGATTCAGCCATAACTCGCCCTTAGTGACTCTCGCGTAAAAACTTATCGAATCGCAGTGACATGGGTAGCGCGATTACCAAACTGAGAAGTAGGAAGACAGCACCCACCCATGAAGCGGCAACAAGGCTCGAGCCAACCCCATCACCCGAAATAAACGTTGCCACAGCCGCTGGACCCATTGAAAAGCCACCCATCTTAAAGGCGGTAATCAACACATAGTATTTTCCACTTGGGTCAGACTGGACACACATCGCCATGAGATATGGTAGGACAAATATCCATGCAAACTGCGATAAGCAGACGCCCAACAGGTACATGTTCGCTGTAGGCAATTGCAGGAAGTAAAGCGAGACAAGAAACAACACCATTCCGCCAACTATGGGGGCAGATCGCCCAATTCTTATGCTGATAGCTGAGGCAAGAAGTGCTGCTGCAAAACTCGCCACTTGCGACGCCGCGAGTGCTTGCCCAACAAAGTCTGCCGTCAAACCTGCGTGCGCACCAATGCGCTCCACGTAGGCCCAAACACCGCCTTCGGCCATCATGAAAAATGCAAATGCAACAAAACAAAGAAGCATGAGGGGTATGCTTCCTCCACTGCCCTCGTCGGCCGTCTCTTCACTCACTGCTACGGTCTCGGGAAGCCAAGCGATAAAAGGAAAAATCAATACGGCAAGTGCAATGTGAACAGTAAAGATAAAGTCGATTCCGTACTCACTGATAAAAGAGGGAAACCACAGAAATATGGCGACGGACAGGGCAATCGTAGATGCTATCCCAAAAGAATATGAGCGATCGGGCGACTTGGTCTCTCCCAGGGTTACCAGTGCCAAAGCATAGATCCCTCCGCTTCCCATTTCGGTAAGGAACCGCGCCGCGCTGATTGCTGCGAATGACTCCGACATCATCGAGAGCGCATTTCCCAGTATGACGACACCAAGACTAATCCTCGCGATCAAGTGCCACGAGTACCGTCTAATCCACAGCATTGCCGTAATCGATATGAAGGCTAAACCCATTAAATCGATGGAAGCGAGATACCCTACCTCGCTGTCAGATAATCCAAGGTCAGTAACAGCAGCTCCCACCATTAAAGGAATGAGCGTCATGCCGAGCGGTGCCAACATGTAGAGCAGTAAGCCAGCCACGATTGATTTGTTACTGGTGATTTTTCCTTGCTGTACGGGTATCGCTGTCACGGGAATCTCCGGCGGCTCGACGCTTCTTCATGCTAAGAAAAGGGAGACTGCCAAGGCATCACCACATGTAGGTACTTGCTAATCACGACCGTCTGAACTCGTCAAAGTCTGGAACCTCGTCAATAGCCACCCCCCCTTCCTCGAGCAGACGCGAGAGGGGCGCCAACTGCTCCGAGTAATACTTCCACTTGCCCACTGATGAACTGTAAATCGGCTGTCGTATTTGGCTAGCGCTTGCCGTCGTACTTGCAGCAGTATTTCGATAAAACTCGATACAGTCAGCCTGCCAGGGCAGCTCACAAAAAGAGAGTAAGCGGCGCGTCTCACCCTCAAGATCCTCGACCAACGACTCATAACTGACACTGTGAAGAGCTCCTGGCATCAACTGATGCCAATGCGTCATGAGATAACGGTACCTGAGGTAGTACCTACCCAGATCTTCGAGATCGTATGACATAGGGTAGGCATCTCTAAATAAACGCTTATACATGGCATAACAGGCGTCCATGGGTCGGCGTGTCACGTGGATGATTTTCGCGCTCGGGAGCGCTTTGTGAATCAAACCGCAATACAAAAAGTTAAGCGGCAACTTGTCGATGAATCGAGGCTTTGTGCTGCGTCTCGGCAATACGCTATTCAAGTAAGCCCTGCCTAAGTCCTTGAAATTTAGGAGCGAACTCAACTCAATAAAATGATGCCGATCCGCGGGGGTGCCTTGGCGTCGGACGCACCGCGTAAGCTCCAGAGCGAACTCGTTTAACTCGCCTAAGCTTTCCATCTCAGAATGGTTACTGAGAATCCGCTCAACCAGTGTGGTTCCAGTGCGCGGCAGTCCTATGATGAAGACCGGACTCTCCGTCGAATCCCCAGGCTCGATATCCCTGAACGTGCTCTTTGAATAAGCAGCAACAATACCGTCTATCGCCCTCTCATCCGTCGTGACGTCATAGGTCATATGACGCCTGCGAAGGTTTGCACCTCGCTCGAGATACGTAAACGAATTATCAAATTGCTTTAGATCCTCGAGTTCCTTGGCAAGCGCGAAGCACAATTTCATCTCTCCTCGCCAATCAGCAATGGGAGCATCAAGGAGCATAGAAAGTTGTTCTATATGATTGGATTGTGGAGTTTGAGTCACAACGTCAGATCGAAGATGGTAAGACTCAAAGTCAGCCGGGTCATAGGTAACCGCCTTATCGAAACAGTCGGCGGCTTCATTTTGTCGACCTAAAAAACGCTTGATCGTTCCGAGGTTGAAGTGCAGTCGCGGATTTTTAGGCGAGTGAGTAAGTGCCTCGGTATAGTACTTCTCGGCCAATTCGAAGTGCCCTATTTGGCTAGCTACTCCCGCCGCGTTGTCGAGAAATTTAGGCTCGTTCGGGTTTAGCGCCAGCGCTTTTTGCGCGTCAATCAGCGCGCTATCAAACTGCTTGAGAGCCACCAACACATTGGCTCGAGCAAACCAGTTGTTCGAATCTTGGGGATTAATACTCACGGCTTTGTCAGCACACAGGAGCCCTCGCTCTGGGGCTCTCGTCTTGCATGCAATAACACTAGCCGCACACCAACCCGCGTCATTTTGCGGGTATTGTTTGGTCAACAAAGAACACAGACGCGCCGCCTCATCAAGCTGGTTGCGGGCTATGTGTCCTGTGATCTCACGTAACAGCGTATGCTCTGTCGCCATACTTCAGCTCAAAAAAAAGGCTACCAAGAGGTAGCCTTTTGCGTGTTTCGTCCCTTAGAAATCGTAGCTTACCCTAATCCCTACAGTCCGCGGACGACCGACAAAGCCAATGTGGCTGTACGCCGCGCGCCCGTTCTGAACACCTGTAAGCCCGGCCTCATCGGTCAGGTTCTTCACGTAACCCGTGACAGCTACTGCATCTCTTTGCCAAGTCACCGACGCGTTAATTTTCGCGAAAGCGTCGAGATTCGCGTAGTTACCAAAGTCCTCATTGAAGTTCGTCTCAGCGGAGCTTCGGTAAGAGGCTGTCAGGTTATAGCGCAAGTCACCACTGCTCAGCGGTTGCAGGTAATTAAGAGCCAGTGATGCTTGCACATCTGGAACACCTGGAAGTGGATCACCTTTTCTTGCGGTTACGAAATCCGTGAAATTGAGTAGTCCCGCATCGGTAGTGACCTCGGCATCGGTATAACCAAGACCTAAATCGACCGTTAGGTTTTCGCCCACAATTGTATTGACCTCTAGCTCAAGGCCTTGAGAACGAGCCTCATCACCATTGACCACACCGGGAATACCCAGAGCGCCGGCATAGACGTCCAACTGCGCGTTTTCCCAATCGATTCGGTAAGCAGCAAACGAATATCGCGTTGTATCACCTACGCTGCCTTTAACCCCAAACTCAATGTTTGTTGCTTCATCGGGTTGGAAGACCAAGAAGCTCGTATCCACTCCCGCGAAACCACTGGTGGGGAAACTGTTGGCACCACCGTGCCTGAAACCCTCGGACCACGTCGCATACACCATGGTGTTATCATCGATATCGTAGGAAAAGTTAATCTTCAGCAACTGATCATCGAAGTCCGCGCTGTTAGCTTCCGACGTCGCGCCATTCAAGTTGCCATCGGGCGCACAGTAGAAGCCACAGTACGGTAGTGCAACCGTCTGTGATGCATCAAATTCCTGCCAAAACTTTCGGAGCCCGACCGTGACTTGCATATCATCACTGAGCCGATAGGTTAGTTCTCCAAAGATTGCCTTATCCGTGAAATCAATGCTTCGGTCCTGGTAGTAGGCGCCAGTGTAAGGCGGCGTTCTATCCGAGAATGTGTTCAAAACATCGAGGAAGGTACCCAAGCCATAATAGACATCAGGAACTGATGCGAGCCACGCTTCATAGCTGTAGTCGACATCATGGACCTCAAGATCTGATTCCGTATCACTGTAATAGGCACCCAACACCCACTCTACCGACGAATCTCCGGCTGACACCAATCGGAATTCTTGGGTGAAGCCCTCAGACTCCGCATCTGCCTCTGTCATGAACGCCAGTCGAGGTGATCCGAAATAAGCTGCACCGCCCGTTGCTTCATCGATGCTCTCGTACAAACTGGAGATGTCATTTCGAGCCATCACTTCTGTATTAGTCGTAGATGTTGAAGATGAAAATGTTGCGAAACCCAGTTCAGACTCAACTTCAAGACTGACTATTTGTGCTTCGAATTCCGTAGGTGTAAGGAAACGACGACCGTTCTCCCAATCCGCGCCATTCTCGACGCCATCCGTAATCCGCCTGTAAGTGTCGCTGTCCGCGTCGCTCTCTTGGCGCATGACACTCAGCAACACATCGGTATCCGACGATAAGCTAAAGGCAGCCGCCGCTCTCAGGTAGGTTACATCGCGGTCATCTGTGTCTTTCTGAGTGTAGGTGGCAATACCACCGCCGATCGCATCTCCACCCTCTGGTACGACATTACCAGAGCCGTCTATTTGAGAAAGGTTCATCGCATCGGTCACACCGCCAAGATGTTCTACACCTGCCGCGACTCGGATTGCCGCCGTGTCGCTAAGTGCTAAATTACCGACAAAATCAAAGTCATAATTCGATTCACCCGAGTGCGATGAGGTTGACGTGCCAACACTGATCTTGGCTGAAGAGTCGGTCGGGTCGGGCTCGTTGAAAATAAAACGCACGGTACCGCCCACAGAGCCGGAACCATACAGTGTGCCCTGAGGGCCTCTTAAAACCTCGACCCGATTCAGGTCGGCCAGCTTTAGATTTAAATAAACTGGCGTGTTGTTGAGGTAGGTTGAGACAGAGGGCTCAACAACATTGGGCAGGATATTGGTGGCGCCCGGGTTATTCGCGTTGAGGCCCCGCATGATCAAACTGTTGTTTACACCCGAGTCTGCGCCAAGGTCTGCTGTGACCAAACCGGGCACCACAGCAGCAATATCATTCAGATCAGATAGACCACTATCGCTGATTGTCTGTCCGCTGACCGCGGTGATGTTGTACGGCACCTCGAGTGTTGACTGAGCCCGTCTTGTGGCAGTTACTACCACCTCCTCGAGTACGGTTTCTGCCAGCACATCACCCGACACCACAAGCATTGCCATTGCAATACCGGAGCACAGCTTGTCTTTGCTAAACGATTTCTTTATTTCAGCCCGATTCATTACCCATCCCCTAAATTGAGTCCCACGCGAATCAATTTAGGAGGCGGGCTTCACGCTTCAAATCACCCATAATGGTTACGCGGAACAGACTCAATGTTCCGTGGAGCTCGCCTTTTCCATAATCTCGACAGCGCTTAAAAGCCATTTAGGAGCCGTCTCGGCATTGGCTACGCCACCGTATGAGAGCAGACCTTCTCTATCAATTTTTCCAGCGTGAATATCCGCAACGATCTCTGTGAGATCGTTTAAAAACTGATTCAGGAAATCCATTTCCATAACGTCAAGGGTCAAGTGGATGGCCTCTGGATTACTGACTCCCAGCAAGCGCCAGCCCCTGTCCTCCATCCCACTGACTAATAAGCGAATATCGAACGTCTCAGCCGCAAGCATCAGGAGCGGGCCATCAGACGGCCATGTCACTAAACCATCAATTTGCTCACACCTTTCAATGATGGCGGATTTAATCTGTAGGATGGTTCGAGCGTTATCTAGATAGCCCTCTTCTCCCCAGTAGTGCATTAACGCCCAGGCGCCAGCCACTGGGCCGAGTGATCTCGAGCCTACAAACCCTTGCGACATGTAAAGACCGCAGGCCCATTCCGTGATAGGCATGTAGTGATAACTCTGTTCTTCCTGTGAGCGCCATAAAATGGTCGAGCAAGGCTTGGGGGCGTACCCGTATTTGTGGAGGTCGGCGGAAATAGACCGAACGCCTGGCACCCTGAAATCAAACTCGGGAACACGCTCTCCCAGTTTTTCAAAAAACGGTAAAATGTATCCGCCCACACAGGCATCGACGTGAAGCCATAGATCACGCTCGATCGCAATTTCACCCATCGCTCCCACTGGGTCTACAGTACCGTATGGCCAGCAAGGAGCAGAGCCAACAATACCGATCGTATTTGGTCCAATGGCTTCAACCAAAGCATCAAAGTCACAGCTGAGATCCGACTTTTGGGGTACGGTAACCACTTTGATGTCGAGGTATCGGCAGGTCTTATGAACGGTCGAATGCGTCGAGTAAGGTGCAACAACTTCGGGCGTCGTAATGTGAGGTTTTTTGGCTCGAGCCCAATCTCGCATGGCATGGAACGCGTTGAAATTAGACTCCGTGCCGCCGCTTGTTAAATTGGCTCGACCTTCGTCCCCCCCATTCACCAGACCGATACAAATATCGAGAATATCGTTTTCCATCTTTGCAGCGGAGGACTCCTGAAATGTGAATAGCCCGTTCCACTCCAAAAACTCGTTAAACGCCTCGTGCGTTAATTGTGACATCTCAGCCTGACCCTGGAACGATGTACTTGCCAACTTCCCTTTTTGGCCGCTGGTCATTTCCGATCTTAGGCGCTTCACTTCAGACATGACGTCTTTATAAGATGAACGACCCTTGGGTAACTTGTAGATGCTATCTGTCACGCGAGACCTCCGTAAGACGAGTAATTCTATAAATCTTAATTGCGTTTAAACGGTAAAAGACGCCGCTACTAGTAGGCCCCCAACCGCCATTTGACGACCATTACCAGCAATGGGTACATTGAGGTGACATGCACCAAGGTTGGTCGTATGAAAACAGCGCTCCTGTCCACAAACGCTTGGCAACAGCAACTTGCCGACCTGGTCTTGTCCCTTGCCTCAGACAGGTTTTACGGTCACCTCGCTACTGCGTGTAGAACATTATCCGGCTGCAACAGTGTTCTGGTTGTTTGGCTAGGACATGACCACCGCCCCATTAGCCTTTATAGCGAGCACACCGACGAAGAGGCCTTAAAATCGTCGTCACTCTGGCTGGATGGCGGCTACCTTGTAGACCCCTACTACACCCTCTTTAAAACCAAAGCCCCTGAGGGCTTTTACCTACTCGATGATGTTGCTCCCGACAACTTTAGGCATACGGATTTTTATCATCGCTATTTTGAAGCTATGGGTCACTCGATTGACGGGGGGTTTCTTTTCAATTTGAGCGAGGACCATTCGATGATGGTCTCCATCGGTAAATCCGACGAACAGCCTTTCCGAGCAGATCAAATCGAGGCACTACACGCCGTATGCCCCATCCTCTCAGCGCTTTGCAGCAGACAGCAGTCTGCGGCATCGGGAGAGGTGAACTTTTCTGCCCCCTTAGATAAAGCGTTTAGAAATTTTGGCAAGGATCACCTGAGCGCTCGCGAGTGTGAAGTGATTCAGCTAATCCTCAAAGGGCACTCCAACAAATCTATCGCAAGACTCCTAGAGATTAGTGTTGATACGGTAAAGGTCTACAACAAACGCTTTCACACGAAACTAGAGATCACGTCGCAAGCCGAACTCTTTTCGCTGTTTTTGGAGTCCATCGCACTCGTTCCCTTCGACGCGGACATAGATCCGTTGACTCACTATTTAGAATTGCGGCACAAGTGATAAATCTTTATCTCGTACAGATCCTTGGTGAAAAATGCTTGCAGCTAAAGCCTTTGAAGACACTCACCGTGTTAATATCTGTGATGAGCTGTGTACGTTTGTGCACCCGTCTATATTGACATGGTAGAGGTCGCCAGTCGAAAAACGCGACCTTAGTAGCGTTTAATCCGCCGCCGCAAAGCGCAGGCACCCGAAGGGGTCAATCGCCAGAGGCAATGGCACTTTGTAATAGTTCCAGAGCGCTCAGCGCAGGCAAAAAAAACAGGGGCGACCTATCGCCCCTGCATAGTTTGTTGAAGTTATTCAGGCATCAACGTTCGACCGAATTAGGTAACCATCCCAACCCTGTGGATCCTGGCAAGTTGCAACCTCACCGAGCGACACCATTACGGCCTGCCCCTCTTCGGAAGCTGCAAATGCGGCCGATGACGCTTCTCCCTCCTGAACCGTTTGCCAATAGTTAATCCAGTTGAAATCGAACGGGCCAGAGATCCTCTCTTCAAAATCGGGAGCGCCAATCATGAACCAATAGCTAGATTCTGGATTAGTCTCCGAAGCTGTTGCGAGGAGTGGGAGGTACTCTCCCATCACTACCTTACGCAGGTCCTCAGGGCCCTTCCCTTCGTTGAAAGCGCAGAAAGTGTTTGTGAGGAAATATGGCGCCGGTTCACCAGTAAAGCTCGCAGGCATGGCTTGGGGTATGTAGGCATTAAAGCCAAATCGGTTAACGCCGACCTCGTTACCGCAGCTTAATACTGAAGCATAAGTCGCTTCATGCGCCTGCCCTGCTTCCGATGCAGCATAGGCTTCCCACCCCGCCGCACTGTCGCCCTTAGAGTTCCATCGCAGCACCCAAAGACCATCATAGCCTTCGACTTCTGCACCCCTTGGAATGTAGCCGAATGCCGCTAGGGCAGGCGCATCCAGACCATCGATGACCGCATTCCAATTTGAGGTTAACTCGGCCAACTTTTCCTGCGAAAAGTCCTCGCCCTCATTGCACCACAAGTACTCGTAATAGGCGTCGGGACCATCACTGGCCGCCACCTCTTCCACTTCAGGCACGGCTGCGACCGGAGCCGCCGCCTCCATGTCCTCCTGTTTCGCACAACCCGCACCCGTAATCATTAACGCCAAGACAAAAATAGTTTTTTTCATCGAACTCTCCTCGTTAAACATAAAGTCACTTCACAGTCGCTACACTCAGTAAGGCAAGAAATGATGACAATCGTGTGAAGTAGACCTTGGACCATTGTTATACCCGCCCTAACATCGCATCTGATCCTATTCACGTGCCGCCACAACCCCCAATGTTCGTCTCGATCGCAACATGGAAAGAGCCGATCACAAAGAATGGGAGTAGCTAAAACCGCTTAAAAAGGGGTGCTAAGCACCCCCAGTTTCAATCGCACTCAGTTTGCCGTGTAGAACTGCTCACAGACTTCAAATTGATCGTTGACTACTTCGTCGATCATTGCCGACGCCTCGTTGTAAGTAGCACCCCAAGATGCCCCAGCAAAATAGTCGTCTATCACAGCTCCATGGGTCTCGACTGATGAAGTAATAGATTTAAGATAATAAGTCCCGGCTTCAGTCGTGCCTCCTCCCATTGCAACAAACAAGCCGTTCATAAAGGTCTCGTGTCCTGCCGCAATGATTTCGGCCTCCATCTTTGTAATGGCGGCAATGAATGCGGGTAAGTTTTCCGGCTTTAGTTTTATTCTCATGGCTCTCTCGTAGCCAGGATCCAAACGCGGGAATGGCTTAAGTGGAGCCCACGTCGCGGTGTACTTGAATTCTCTCTGACTCGCCATATCAGGAGCCGCCTTACTGGCGTCGTATTTAGAGCCTCCGACCAGCGCATCAGTCACGCTTCCAAACGCATTCCAGATCATCAATTGACCGACTTCGTCACGTCCAGAAATCGTCTCGCAATACCCCGCGGCATCGCTGCCAATAGCCTCAAACAAAGCCGTGCTCGATTTCACAGAATCAATATAACTATCTACGTCTTCAGCCGAGACAAACAAGGTTGTGAAGGCACCATTTCCCATAGACTCTGCGCCGTGGTCGTCCGCCAATGCGGGGGCCACGGAGCATGCTGCAATGCATCCTATAGCTATGAATTTGTTCATGATTTCCCCTTACTTTTTCTTAGAATAAATATGAGATCGGATCTCGCGAATGCCAGCCAAATTTAGGTTCTTTAACCAGTAATACCAGCGTAGACCAAAGCATCAATCTCGCTACTTTTTATTGTTGTGTTATTAGCGCGTACTTGAGTTAGTCGTGTTGTTGATGTGTATGTAAAACAAAGACTGTCCGTGTAGCGCCGTGCGAGACTCGCTATCACATAGTAGACATCGCTAGTCGAAAGCTGCGTTTATCGGGTGTCAGGACGGTGCACAGCCTAGGCAGTAGAGTGAAGCCCTGTCGGGACAACCTCGTATCCCGGCTCCTCGGGTTCGTCATCGATCATTTCCGACGGGAATCCTGGCGCTCGGATATCAAGTCCAGTCGCATCTTCTAGGCGCCGAATAATGTTGGGCGACAGTTCCCGCTCCCCGTAGCGTGCGATGCCGTCGTCGAATATCTGACAGATCAGCGGTGAGATTTCCAACGGCACGTTGTTGCGCTCGGCAATCGCTTGGAACAGACCCACATCCTTCTTCACAAGATCCATAGTGAAGGAAATATCGCGCGACCCGTTCAAGATTACCTGGCTTTCAGTGACATGACTGAAAGAGGTTCCGGAGGAAATAGCAATTGCCTCGTAGGCCACATTCAGGTCCATCCCCGCGGCCTTGGCAACAACCAATGCCTCGGCGTTGGCGACCAGATGCACCGTGGCGAGATAGTTGGTGAGCACTTTGAGCATCGATGCTGACCCAAGTTCACCCGTATGCAGAACCCGGCGACCCAAAGTAGTCAGCACGGGCAGAATGCGCTCGAATGTTGCTCGGTCACAGCCTGCGAAGATGGAGATATTGCCCGTATCAGCCCGGTGACAACCACCTGAGACCGGGCAGTCAACCGCCGCACCGCCCGCTTCGATCACCAGGTTGCCCAGACGCACCGCCTCAGACTGATCGGTGGTCGACATTTCCATCCAAATTTTACCCTCGCAGACCTCGGGCAGCATCTCCTGCATTACTGCATTGGACGCCGCCGGAGAAGGCAAGCAGGTAATTACTGCGTCGCAGTCGCGCATAAGCTGGGCCGGACTCTCGGCCGCTTTGGCACCTTGGACAACCTTCTGGGCCACTAGGTCAGCATTCAGATCCAATACCGTAACGTCATGTCCGTTGCGGATCAGACTGCCGCTGAGTTTGCCACCCACATTACCGAGACCGATAAATCCAATTTTCATGTTTGTGCGTCCTGTCAGGTTCGGGCTGCTGGTTTTGCTGCCAGTTGGTTACACAGGCGCGAGCCGTGGGCGCTTGGGTTCTCGCATGGGGATATGCGCTTGACTGAGTTCGGCAAGCAAGTCGGATTTCACTGATGCCAATGAGGGGTCTCCCCAGCGATTCTCCATTTGCAGCGGATCTTCTGTCATCCGATACAACTCACCTTCAGTGCCCTCGTACACAGAACCTTGGTGATAACGTGTGATCAGCCAGCCGTCCTTGTGATACAGGCTCTCGAGCGAGAGATTCACCGGACCATGCTCAGACGTCCATTCAGTCGTGGTGGTTTCTCTGCCCTGCTGCGATGCCTCATCAGCCGATGTAGGCAAGACCCCGCCGTCCATCTGCTCCGGTTCGATCCCTGCGATGGCACAAAAAGTGGGCGCGAGGTCCACGTGACCCACCGGCTCATCAATTACTTGCGGCTTAACATCTCTATGACCGGGCTTCCAAATGAATGGAAGGCGCATCAGGGCGTCCACATGATAAGGCCCCTTAAACATCAACCCGTAATCCCCCTGCAATTCACCATGATCCGTGGTGAAAAAGATATCGGTATGGTCGTACAAATCGTGTGCTTTCAGATAATCGATGACCCGCTGGCATGCCTCGTCAATCAACTCGTTTTCGATATGCGTCATTGCATTGATCTCGCGCACTTGATCAGGAGTCATGTCCGCGGGGACATAGTCCCGGGGCGACTCAAGGTTGCTCCACAGGCTTGCCTCGTAATAACCGAGCCAGTGTTTGGGTTTAGTCGCGAGCACTCGCCGAGCTTCATCTCCCTCTAGGTAGGCAGGCGGCAAGTCAAGATCCCGCCAATTCACGCGGTGAAGCTCGGATCGGGGTACATCCCATGGGTGATGCGGATCCGGAAAGCTCATCCAACAAAACCAGGGTGATAGCCCTTGCTCTCCAAGCCAAGCAAGGGTTCGATCCGCGACCCAGTCCGTGTGGTAAAGATCGCGCGGCACGTCCATTGGCCAAACCTGCACCGCACCCGTCTCCCCGGTACTGGCAGTGTTCTGCCCTCTCTCAGTGATCATCGGGTAGAACTTAGCTTTCACGTCAGGGTGCGCGTTCATGGCGAGGTCAAAGTGGCTGTGACCCTCAAAAAAATGATTCGCGAGCTCCATATGGTCGAAGCCGCGATGAGGCCCGCGCTCGCCAAGCTGAGCCATTCGATTCTCATAGAAGTCATCGGGAGAGCCCAGCCAGGGTTCAAAGTGTGCCTTACCGATGAGTGCAGTGTTGTAACCCGCCTTACCTAAGGCATGAGCTACAGTTGGGTAATCCTCGGGCAGCGTCACGCCATTCATCCACACCCCATGCGTTCCCACATGCTGGCCGGTAATGATGCTCGCTCGAGCTGGCATACACACCACATGGTTGTTGTTGGCGCGCTTGTAATTGATACCTTCGGCAGCGAGCGAATCGATGCAGGGCGTTCGCGCAACCCGCCCACCATTACAGCCAAGGGCATCAAACCGCATTTGATCTGTCGTGATGAGCAATATGTTTCTTTTATTATCGGCCATCGTTTGCATCATAGATGCCCGCCTGCAGCGGGCGTTTTGTGTGTGGTTTAAACTCTCATTTAGGCCTATTTCCAACCAGCACGGTCAAAGACCATGATCGCCGCGGCTTGGTTAATACCCAGTTCAGAGGCGTTGAGCATATCTTCCTTAAACTCACCTAATCCGACCACCGCTGACGTCGCAGCAATGCCCGGTACCGCTGGGTATTCGTTATTACCATTAGCAAATAAGAGCTGAGCCGGCTCACTGGTCAGGTATTCAAGAAACTTGATGGCATTTTCTGGGTTGGGAGACGTGCTCACGAGACCAGCACCGCTGATGTTGACGTGAGTTCCATTGCCCTCTTGGCCTGGGAAAATAATGTTCACTGCTGAGGACACGGCTTGGTCGGCTGGGTCATCAGACGCTGCCAATCGCGCGAGGTAGTAGGTATTGGCAACCC
>Ga0181559_10001978_pt1 | contig 20246 bp, 17 predicted proteins | sample 011ome_21_FD_133752 | JGI IMG/M metagenome (GOLD analysis project Ga0181559, IMG submission 133752) | Coastal salt marsh microbial communities from the Groves Creek Marsh, Skidaway Island, Georgia - 011508AT metaG (megahit assembly) | ecosystem: Environmental > Aquatic > Marine > Intertidal...
ATCGTCGTATACCCTGCACCCACACCGGTAGCCTGCCACGCCCCGACCACTTGGTACGCCTCATGTTTGCAGTGGCCGACGATATACCGGTCGATCCTGTGGCATTGGAGAGCGCTATTAGCAGTGCCATTGGCGAAGTGGTTCAAAAGCAAATTGATGCCGGTGTGACGGTTATTAATGACGGTGAAATGTCTAAGCCTTCTTATGCCACTTATGTCCAAGATCGACTATCGGGTTTTAAGGGTGAGTCGGTACAAAATTATTTCTTCGACGACTTACAAGACTTTCCCCGCAGTGCCGAGATGGTGGCTGGGAACCCGGGTCGACGGAAGCGCAAGGCGCCGAGTTGCACCGAAGCTATTACCGTTGTGAACGGCCAGGCAGCCATTGATGATATGACGGCGCTGGTCGCTGCTGCTAAAGCGCGCGGGCATGAAACTATTTTTTCCAGTGCCGCATCGCCCGGCGTGATCTCACTCTTTTTCGGTAACGATTACTACTCAAGCCACGAGGAATATGTTTTTGCCATAGCCGAGGCCATGCGCCACGAGTACGAGGCCATCGCCAATGCAGGTGCGTTAGTGCAGCTAGACTGCCCCGACTTGGCCATGGGGCGACACTCGGCTTATGCCGGCATGGATCTCAAAACATTCCAAGAGACCATTGCCATTAATGTGGCAGCGCTCAACCACGCTGTGCGCAATATTCCTGAAGAACAGCTGCGTATGCACTTATGTTGGGGGAATTACCCCGGGCCGCATCATCACGATGTGCCGGTGAAAGATATTATCGATATTGTCTGGACGGCTAAGCCGCAAACGGTGCTGATTGAGGGTGCCAACTCGCGCCACGCCCATGAGTGGGCGGTACTCAAAGAGCTGGGTGTGCCCGCCAATAAAAAGTTATGCCCGGGTGTTATTGAGCCCCAGTCAAATTACATTGAGCACCCCGATTTGGTTGCTCAGCGTTTGGGTCAGTGGGCACAGGTTGTCGACCCCGAGCGCTTAATGGCGGGCGTAGATTGCGGTTTCTCGGTACACGTGGGTAGCACCAGCATCGACCCCGATGTGGCCTTTGCCAAGTTGGCGTCACTGGCTCAAGGCTGCGAGATAGCGTCAAAGCGTTTATTTGCCTGAGTCTTTATTGCATTGGTTATTGTGCGAGGCGCGCTCGTAGCAGCACGCCTTCCACTCAGATGAATGGATGTTCTCGGGGCTACCTGCTCTTATGCTGCGCCTTAGGCTGGTGCTAGCAGGGGTGGCTCAATATTAATAAACGGTCCGTCCATACAAATGCGGCGTCCATCGGGTGACGCGCAGGCGCCGCAAATGCCTACACCGCACTTTGTCACGTAATCGATCGCACTCAATATTTGTTCGCCTTTGCAGTACTTGCGCTGTACGGCCTCGGCGGCATGAATCATGGGTGCTGGTCCGCAGTTGTAAAACCATACATGATCTCGCTCTCTATCAGACATCGCCGCCAACCGCTGCTCAAGCGCCTCGGTTACCCGTCCATGGAAGCCCGCGCTGCCGTCATCGGTGGCAATGGTCACCTTGGCCACAGCTTCGCACTCCTCGGTGAAGTACAAGCGGTTAGCGCTCCGTGCGCCGGCAAAAATCTCCGCCGGATGCTCTTTACTGCCAAAGTCGCGTGCTATTTGATACACCGCCGCTAAACCCGTGCCGCCTGCTACGCACATAATATGTGCATTTTCGGGGGGCTGCACTGGGGTGCCGTAGGGGCCGCGAATGTAGATCTCGGCGCCAGGCTGCAAGTCGTAACAGGCTTTAGTGAATTGACCTACGTCAATCACAGCCAGACGTAGTGGATTGTCGGTCAAACACGAAAATGGCTTCTCGCCAACACCGGGAATCCATACAAACACATACTCGCCCGCTTGAATATTTGCCTGCTCTTTAAAGGTGAGTACGGTGATGTCTTCGCAGACCTGCTCGTTATCAACCACAGTCACGGCACGGAAGTTCATATCCATGTCGTAGCGCACTAGTTGTTCGGCGCGCTCAGTGCCGCTGCTCAGATCGGCGCTGAGCGCGGCAAAATAGTGCTGCATGTCGGCGGTATCCATGCCGGTAAGTGCCGACCCCACGCCAACAATGTTGGCACCGGCGTCCATAGCACCACGACAGTCGTTAGCGCTTGATAAACCCCCGCAGCCAATAATGGGTTTGTCGGTAATGGCTCGTAGTTCACGAATGCACTTGAGTGCGATGGGCAACACACCTTTGCCCGACATGCCACCCACACCATTACTCAGCACCGCGTAGCCGTGGCTTTGCGTGTACCCCGGTCCTACCGTATTAATGGCACACAGGGCGTCGGCTCCTGCATCAACCGCGGCTTTACCAATAACGGCAATGTCGGCCACATTGGGTGTGAGTTTAGGCACCACGGGCACCGACACTGCTGCTTTTACGGCACGCACAATAGCGGCCACCATCTCTGGGTCTTGACCCATGGCCATGCCATAGCCAGAGGCGTGAGGGCAGGACAAATTGAGCTCAAAGCCATCGGCCACCGGCTCTAATAATCTGGCGGTGGCAACAAATTCTTCTACGCTGCCGCCGAAAATAGACACCAGCAAAAACTTATCATGGGGCACATTGAGCTGCTTGAGAGCGGTTAATGAGGCTTGCGCGCCGGGGTTGGTCAACCCGACTGCATTTACAAAGCAGCCCGGTGCGTACTGGCTATAGATGGGTTCGCGGTAACCTGCCCTCGGCTCCATGCCAATACTTTTGGTGGTGATAACACCTATCTCGGGGACATCGCGCATAACCCGCTGAATGATACTGGGTGCTGTAGTCACAATACCTGACGGTATGGTGAAGGGGCCGCTGATGGTTTTGCCAAGAAAGTTGTAGGTCACAGGTTTGCTCTATATGTGGAGGGTGGTCGAGACGAACGGCAATTATACGCCTCCCAATCACGTGCCACAAAAGGTGCGCGTTACCACTTGGTCGGGTGTGGGCGGCGCCGCGAGCTGCTCGTCACCGGCACACCACTCAGTGGGCCGTTGCCAGCGCTCAAATAGTTGCTCCATGAGTGTAGTGTTACCGGCCTCGGCATCGCCAATAGCGCTGGCTATCCAATGATTGCGGGGGATCACGGTCGGGTTAGCAACGCGCATGGTTTCGTGCACTTCGACTGAACCGCCACGATGTCGTAGCCGCCAGCTCGCGAGCCAATCAAGCAATGCACCATTTGGCGTAAACAATTCGGCAACAGGCGTATGGTCTAGGGTGCCCTGTGCGGTTTCGGTTAGCCATCGAAACGCCAGCGTAAAATCCAGTTGGTCTTGTGCCAGTGCCGCAAAGAAACCATCCATAAGCGCTTTGTCGTCTTCCCGGAACCCGGTTAAACCAAATTTTGGTGCCATAAAGGCAGCGTAGGTGTTGGTAAATTGCTGTGGAAAGTTATCAATGACGCCCTGGGCAAAGGCCACGCTCTTGTCTTCGTCACTATCAATAAGCGGTAGCAAACATTGCGCTAAAACGCTGAGATTCCAGTGCACAATGCCGGGTTGATTGCAATACGCGTAGCGTCCTTGGGTATCGATAGAGCTGAACACGCGCGCTGGATCGTGACCATCCATAAATGCGCAGGGCCCATAGTCTATGGTTTCGCCGCAAAGCAGCATGTTATCGGTGTTGAGCACCCCGTGAATAAATCCCAGGCGTTGCCAGTGGGCAACCAACAGCGCCAGTCGACCTGCAACTTCGGTGAGCAATATCGCGGCATGTGACAGACCTTTGTTGTCAGGTTTTTCTAGCGCATCCTCAAAGTGACGCTCAATCACGTGATCAATAAGTGCCTCTAGCCCGTCACCACCCTCGGTCATGGCAAAGTACTGCACCGTGCCTATGCGTAAATGGCTGCTGGCTACCCGGGTGAGCACGCCGCCAGGTTCGGGGTGATTTCTGAATACTCGCTCGCCGCTTGCTACCGCCGCCAGTGCGCGTGTGGTTGGTACGCCAAGCGCATGCATGGCTTCGCTTACCAGAAACTCGCGCACCACAGGACCTATGGGCGAGCGGCCATCACCTCCGCGCGAAAATGGTGTGGGTCCAGCCCCTTTTAGCTGAATATCTCGGCGCTGGCCCTTTTCGTTGAGCCATTCGCCCAGCAAAATTGCGCGTCCGTCACCCAGTTGTGGGTTATAGCTGCCAAACTGGTGGCCGGCGTACACGGTGGCTATGGGTTTACTGCCCGTGAAAAGTGTGTTCCCAGCGAAGCACGACAGAGCTTCCTGAGTCTGGCGCCAGGCTGACGGCCAGTCGAGGTCGGTGGCCAGCGATTTGTTGAACAACAGCCACGTTGGTGCCTGTACCGGTGTTGGGGCTACTTCTAGGCTGTGGTTGCTGCCAAGCCGGGCGTAACTGTTATCGAATCGAGAAGTCATTGATGTGTCCCAGCTTGTGGCTTGTTAAAGTACGCGCACCTTCGGTGCATTTAGCCGCCAAACAACTTCTTAAGCGCATTACCGGCTTTTTCGCCCAGTTTATCGGCTTGTTTTTGCAGTTTTGATTTGGCCTCGTTTTCAAGCAGTTGTTTTAAAATAGACTCAAGATCGATGGCACACGAATTGGCATAGTCGCCAGAGAGATTGCCCGCGCACTTTATGGGCCAATCAATAGCTCTATACCGTTCTTCCACGCGACAAGCGCTGTCGAGATCCTGCAACTCCTCGCTAATCGTGGCAGTTAGTCCAAGTTGAAAATTGAGATCGCGCAGTGATGCTGCACCCTTGCCCGACATTGACACTCCCGGTGTGGCAAGCTGAAGCTTGCTAACACGCGCTTGCTTGTTTCCAAAGGTAATCTCAGCGCCTAGTGCCGAGATTTTGGTAGTACTAGGCAGGGTTTGGGTAAGCGGCTCTTGATTGATCTTAGCAATTGCTGCGCACATTTTGGCTTGGGCGGATACCGGCAACAGCTCAACATTACTGCCTTCCATCATCGCGTTGCCATCGAGGCCCAGTTGTAATTCTTGGGCCGTTACGCCCTCGGTGCTGACGTCCCAGTTCACATCCACACGGCCCGCTGCGGTATTGGGCAGACCCATGCTTGCCGTTAGGCTGTCAATGTTCACACCATTCAGACCACCAGCTAGCATGATTTTAACGACTGGCGTGCGAACATCGATGGTCATGGTGGTGTCGAGTTGTCCTTGATGGAAGACGCCGCGTAGATACTGCAGGTCGCTCACACCGTTGACCACACGTAGTAATAGCTGCGCGTCTGAAATGGTTTGGGCGTTGCTAATCAGTTGGTCTCCGGTCACCGCAAGCCGCAAATCTAAGTCACGCAGAGGGCCCACCGGTACGGGTACTGGAGGTGGCTTCAGACCGGTGTTTGTGACGGTATTGTCTTTCGCCGTATTTGTGGTCGATGGACTACCAGCGGGCACTAATTGGTCTAGGTTAAGGTATTGGGTATGGAAGGTCAGATCAATTTGTGGGCTTTGTTCGCGGCTATACAAAAGATCACCGTCAATATCACCCCCCGGCAAGTTTGCCACGAGATCCAGTGTCGCCTTCAAGGGGTTGAGTTCCACGACACCCGAGAGCGTTGTTTTAATGCTCTGAGTCAGGACGCCACCAATGTCGGTCTGCACACTATCAAGCGCAATACGGTCCAGTGTTTGCGGTATTCGGATGGAGCCCGTTAAAGCCGCCACAATAGGCTGACCACCATCTAGGTTGGTTAGCTGCAGTGTTGTGCGTAAGCGCATGGGGTTGTTAGCAATGTTCAGCCCTTCGACCACAAGCTCTGTGAGACCAAGGCGCGTGGCCAGGTTGCCATTGAGGTCGAAAAGTTGCAGGTCAGTATTGTTCAGTACCACTTCACCCACCTCGGTCTTACCCATTAACAGGGCTACGGGTGATAAGCCAATATCCAAGCTGCCTACTGTAGCCAGTGTACGCCCACTGCTATCTGGGTGGCCGGGAAGATCAATGGTGGTGTTGTTGAGCGCAACAGACAGCGAGGGCAATAGTGTGAGTTTGGTATCGCCATCTACCCTGAGCTCACCGCCGGTTGATTTGCGTACTTGCTCTTGAGCCAGCGCAATAATCTGCTGTTCATCAATGAAGCTGGGTAGTACTAGCAAGCCCAGCACCACCAACGCAATAACGACACCAATAGCTATAACAATAAACGGCATACGTATTCCTTTTGTATTCTCACATCATCAACCAGCCAACTTGCAGCATAGCAGGGCTACGTCATTATCCTGGCTATTTCAGTTAACGAAATCGCCGCTCAACATGTCTATTGAGAATGCGCTCGCGCTCGCGGGCAATCAAGGGGTCGCTTTTTAGTGCCCATAAGTTATCGCGTGCACGACGGTGGCTTACCTCTAAGTCGATTACCGGTTCCGGATAGTCAACGGGGTGCAACATTGTTTCCATGGGTGAGCGCAGCCAGGGTTGGTGTACCAGGGGTGTGGGTAATTCGGCAAGCTCAGGTAACCACTGACGAATGAATTCGGCGTCGGGGTCATGATCGAGCGACTGCTTGATTGGGTTGTATATGCGAATGGTGTTAATACCGGTAACGCCGGCCTGCATCTGCATCTGTGGGTAGTGAATGCCCGGTTCAAAGTCTAAAAACAGCGATCCCAAATGGCTTGCACCCACGCGCCAGTCTTGCCACAGGTGATGGGTGAGAAAGCTCACCAGCATGGCGCGCGAGCGAAAATTGATATAGCCAGTTGCCTGCAGGCAACGCATATTCGCGTCGATAATAGGAATACCCGTACGGCCCTGCGCCCAGGCACTAACCAGTTGTTCATTGTGATCGCGGGGGTGATGCTGGTAGCCGCGGTTGATATCTTCAAACTCCATTCGGCACTCGCTTTCAAACTTCTGGATAAAATGGCAGTGCCAATGCAGTCTGGACTCAAAGGCGTCCAGGGGGCGCTGCCAACCGCCGCGATCGCGGCGCTTATCTAGGGCTTGCATCACCTGACGGATACTTAAATTACCCCATGCCAAATAGGGCGACAAACGCGAGCAGTGGTGTCGGCTAAGTTGGGGTTTGGAAATAAAGCGTTGATAGCCGCCCGCCCGATTATTGAGAAAGTCGCTAAGGGTTTGCCAGGCTTGCTGCTCCCCTCCTATCTGAAATTGAGGGTGAGCCTGCTGCCATTTACCCAACCGCTGGCAGCGTGCGCCCTCGAGTCCCGCCGGCAAGGCCTGTGTGACATATCTTAGGCCTGCGATTGAGGCATTTTGTGCCTCGGCACTCATGATGGTGCTCCAGGCTGTATTCCAACCCTTGCGATGCGTTCGCCCACGTTGGATACCATTAGTGGCAAACTCTAGCCACTCGATGCCTTCGCTTTGCGCCCATTGGGCAATAGCACGATCTCGGGCATAAGTGACTTCAAGCCCCGTTTCTTCGTAACTGAATAGGCGCTTGATACCCAGTGATTTGTGCAGTTGGTGCAGAAGTGTTGGGGCGTCGCCTTCTAGTATTTCAATACAAACGCCATGCTGCGTTAGTTGCCGATTCATGTCGGCCAATGATTGCGCGATAAAGTGCCAATGTCGCCTGCGATAGTGAGCATTGGCGAGTAGGGTAGGTTCGACCACGTAGATCAGCAGCACTGGTTCGCCAAGGGCCAGCGCCGCAGCGAGAGGCGCATGATCGGCAAGGCGTAAGTCGCGCTTGAACCAGACAATATTCACGAGTTGGCCCGATGCCATTCCAGCAGAGGGTTATCGACCGGCTCGCAACTATAGGCATCGATCAGTGTGACTCGCCCTTTTCGCAGAGCCGACATCAATAGGTGATACGCGTCACGATCAAAAAAACGCGGTTGTGCGTGTTTTAATGTTGGTTGAATAGCAGCTGTCTGGGTAACGCTGCCCACGTACGACCAGTGGTCCACGATATGGTATTGCACCGCCGGTTGGCCCTCGTGTGGTCGAATATTTTGCTCGCAAAGCGCTAAGGGCCCGGTAAATGGCCAGGCGGCTATGCGATCTCTGTCGAGCACCGAGAGAAGTCGGGCATTGTGCGCTTCAGCGGTCTCTTCGCCTGCACAAGCGCCGTCACAGCGTTTGAGTTGAAACTGAAAGCAGGGCCCTCGACCTTTGTCGATGCCAAGCATACGCAAGCACAAGCCGTGATCGCGGGCATGTCGACGTAGCGTTGACTCTATGTGTTTAGGATTGTTGTACAGCCCATAGCTGTCATTGGCCCGCTCTGACTCGGGGATGAAATCCACGCTTGTTGGCATCAAGAAGCCGCTAGCGCCGATACTGAGATGAATGGTCCACAGTTTGCGTACTCGCCGTTGTCGTCTGTTATAAAGCGGGGTTTCCGCTTTGATTGCCGCATTTTCTATTAGTAGCGCGCCCACTTCACCTGCGGTAGCGGTACAGTCAATGCGGGTCACCTGCGCCATAATACGTTGGTGGCGGCCGGGTTTACGCCCTTCTTGCACGTGAGATTGCACCCTCGCGCGAATATCGACACTCTTACCAATGTAGAGCAGGGCGTTATTGCTATCGTAGAATCGGTACACACCACTGAAGCGCGGTAGCGCTGTCGCCGCCTCTCCGTGGATCGTTATTTGCAGTGTGTCGAGTGCTGGTTTCATGGGCGCTATGATCGCGCGTTGCTCGCCCCTGTGCGTCTCTCGTCCAGTTTTTGTAGGAATGAAAGGTGATGACTCAGCCGATACATCTTCCTCACATGCATCATCCCCAAGTCATTGCTATGGGTATGCAGCCCATGGGGCCAACTTGGCTTGAGCCCAACCACAATCCAAGAGCCATGAGAGCGCATAAGTCCGAGCGCAGGGCGACTTTGGGCGATGCGGTTTATGCTCTGACCCCCGAGGGAGAGAGCGGCGCCGCTGAGTTGGCGCACAAGGTTTTTGATTGCATGCAGCTCGATACCCAACCCCTTCGTGACTGCAGCCCCAGTGAGGTGCTCTGGCAGGCATCGTTACAGGTGCATGAGGACCTTGTGGTGATGGCGCCTGTCGCTGGCGTTTATACACTCGTAGCCGCGAGTTTGTGTAGCCCAAGTCATTGGCGACTCCCTGACAAGATCGGACGCCCCATGGCGCGGATTCACGATCCGATACCCACCATTCACCAGACGCTGACGCCAAAAATTGATCGCATTTTTGAGCGCCTCACTGTAAATACTCCCGTCGAGCGTTATAACTGGTCGGTGCAGGAAGATGATGCGTTGTTTTGCTGGCCGGTCCATCATGCAGCGCCACTACCGGCTGATACCCCGCTTTTTTACCGCGTTGAGCGTCAAACGCTCACACGACTACCCGACAGTGGCGCGCTTGCGTTTACCATTCGAGTGCATATACACCCGCTCGAGAGTCTGGCGGCCGTACCTGACGCATTGCCCACTCTGTTGGCGGCTATAGACGCTAATCCGGCGGTGGTGCAGCGTTATAAAAACTTTCCGGTCATTGAATCTGCACTGGCTAAGTATCGAGCTATGACATAGCCATGGTGGGATGCAAACCATCCTTGGTTTTTAGCCGTACTGTTAATAGCTTAAGCACAGTCTGTGCACGAAGAGAGTGATAAAAGGCATGGCAGCGTGCGCAAAGCGCCCGTACTGGTTGTGGGCTGTTATGAATGAGCTACGAGAGAAGATGAATGAAAATTACCGAGAAAACACTTAAGCGACGCGCCGGGGAGCTGGAGCGCATAGTGATTGAGTCGGTCGATTTAAGCCTGTATCTCGCTCATGCGGTTATTGATGGTGAGGAGATGGTGATTGCAGAGAACAACGGCAAGTTGCTCAAGACCCACAATCTGTTGGCTATGAAGCGGCGGGTAAAGGCTTTGGCAGACTGCGAACTGTTTTTGCGTCAGCAAAGTGCCTACGATGAAATGGTTGGCCACAGTTACGCCGCTAGTGCTAACACCATGGAAATTCCCTTGGGTGGCGACCCCTTGCCTGAATGGCTTAACTAGATAGCGTATTGGGCCCGTCAATGGTCCCACTTTCAGTCGCGGGCCAGGTCCTCATCATCGATGCTATGCCCCCACTCGCGTTTGGCTTCTAAATAACGCAGGTTGCAGTCGTCTACCCCCGAGACGTGTTTAACCCGTTCGATGTTACTTAAACCATGATCGGTGAGGTCTTTGAGTTTCTTTGGGTTGTTGGTGAGCAGACGTAGCGGTCTACCTCGGCCAAAGTATTTAAGTAGTGTGGCTGCATCGCTAAAATCGCGCGAATCATCGGGTAACCCTAATGAGCGATTGGCTTGATAGGTGTCTTCGCCACCGTCCTGCAATAGATAGGTGGCTGCCTTTGCCCACAAACCAATGCCGCGTCCTTCATGACCTGCCATGTAAACCAAGTAGCCACCGCCCGGTTCTGCGGCAATCCGGTCAATCGCCGCTTCGAGTTGGGGTCCGCACTCGCAGCGGCGGGAACCAAAAACATCGCCCGTGAGGCAATTGGAGTGCACGCGAACCATTGGCCGCACTGCCTGGTCGGCATCGCCAATCACTAATACGCTGTTAACGGCCATGCTCGACGCAAGCTGTGAGAACAAGTGCTGCCCGCCTTGTTCTCGCAGGGTGTTGGCCAGATTTTCCACTTCGCTCAGTTCGGTACTGCGTACTGCCGCATACCACTGTACATCCGGACGGGTATGGCCACGTGCAATGGGCATGGGTACCGGGCCCAGCAAGTTCAGGCTGCGCTGACCCGCTGGGGCGCTATTTTCTATCGACAAGCTAGCGCCTTGAGCATCAATACGCACCAGTTTGCCTTGGGCAATCAGTTTCTTACGGATCTCGGGATTGAGGTAGGTAAACATGACTTATCTCGGTTGGGAGGTCTTCCAAGCAGTGCCTACTGCCCAATGGTTCATTCCAATCTGGATTAATGGTATCGGCGTGCTCTTGTGTCTGCACGCCGAGGGTAAGTACAGAAGTTTGGGTGCATCGTTCTACAGTACTACTGACATGTCAAAGCGGCTCGGTTGCGCTCACCCTACCGCGGGTTGTTGCTGGGTGATGCAATGGATGCCGCCACCCTGTGCAAAAATAACCCGAGCGTCCACCCCCCGAATTGCTCGACCCGGGTAATACTCACCCATAAGCTCAATAATAGGGGCATCGTGTCTGTCGTTAAAGGTTGGCACCAGTACTGCATCGTTTAGCACGTAGTGATTGATGTAGCTGTAGTCTACCCAATCGCGATTATCCCGGAGCGTGGCAGGTGCTTGCACGTTGATGACCTCGAAGCCCGCCTCACTCAGCGTCGAGGCAAATGACAAACAGCGCTGGTGGTCGGGGTGATCCGGATGCCCTTGCGTGTGTAGTAACAGTTGTCCTTTGGGCGCAAAGCAAGCCACGATATCAACGTGCCCTCGTGTACCGTGATCAAGATAGTCTCGATACAGCCCTTGGGGTAGCCACAGGGCGTGGGTTGTACCCAGTTGCTTGTGAATTTCTTCCTCTACGTCGGTCGCAGACCATGTCGGGTTGCGCTGAGGGTCAAGCTGGACACTGTGTGTGAGTAGAACAACACCTTGACCATTCACATGAATGCCGCCGCCCTCGTTGGTGAGGGCGGATGGACTGATCTCGCAGCCAATATACTCACAGATGGTGCGAGCAATGCCCGCATCCTGTGAATAACCAAACTGCGTATTGTCGCCCCAGCCATTAAAGCGCCAATCCACGCCTACAAGCGCACCGTCGTCTATAACAAACGTGGGTCCTGTGTCGCGCAGCCACGCGTCATCAATGGCAACGCTAACTAACTCTACTGCACCGCTAAGCAGCTTCTTTGCTTGCTTGAGCCACTGGGGATGACACAACATGCGTACCCGTTCGTGATCTACCAATGTATTGGCTACATCAGCCCAAGCGGCTTGCGCCTGTGCAGTAGAGACCCCGGCGCCGTGGTAGGCATTGCTAGGAAACCCCATCCAAGTTGCGTCATGTGGTGCCCATTCGGGTGGCATAGAGCGCATTAGACTTTAATTCCTGGAATGCTACCCTCGCGGCCAGCACCTGTGTCGCTGCGCGGATTCACAACGGCGTGGGTGAGGCTTTGGTAGGTGTCGGGTCTGCGTGTGGCAAAAAACGGAAACAGTGTAAGCCAGTCTTCACGTTGTGATAGATCAATTTCGGCCACCAAAACGGCATCGCTATTGCGCGGAGCCTGCACCAAGATTCGGCCGAAAGGATCGACAATAAAGCTACTACCGTAGAAATTGAGTAGCCCCTCAGCGCCATGTCGATTGGGTACAACAATGAACAGCCCATTTGCTATGGCATGACCAACAATGACTTGTTGCAAAAGTGGCTGAGTGTCGAAATTGGGGAAGTCGGGTTCTGAACCGATGGCCGTGGGGTAGCACAATAGCTCGGCACCACCCAGGCCATAGCAGCGAGCAACCTCGGGGAACCACTCGTCCCAACAGGTGGGGAGCCCTAGCTTTAGGTCGGTGCTATCGGTCTCTACCCTGTGAATCGGATAAGGATGGGTTGCGGGCCCCTCGGCAAAATAGTGGTCTTCGTAATATCCGGCTGTTACCGGGATGTGTAGCTTGTGAGTTGCGGCAACGATGTCACCCCTGGGCGATACGAGAATCGCCGTATTCAGCCCTCGACCATCGTCGGCACCACAGTGTTGAAACAACGACGCATGTACGAACACATCGTTGTTGCGGGCAGCTGCTGCGGCAAAGGCATGGGTTGGCCCGCCCTCTAGCGGTTCGGCCGTTTGATCGGCTTGTCCTGTGGGTTTGGTATCGGCGGGATAACGCGACAGAGTCAGCTCGGGTAAAAAAACGATTTCGGCGCCGTGGTGGGCCGCTTGCGCGATACCGTCATGCAAGGTGTCGGTGTGTATTTTAGCGTCTTGCTGCCAGCGAGTTTGAACTAGACCTACCGTTAATAGGCGACGGTTTCCTTCAGTACTGGCGTTGGGGCAGAGACTGGGTTTGAGATCTGATTTAAAGATGTCCATGACAATGCCTTACTCTGGCGTTTGGCTTGAGGCGACAAGTGCTTGCCGGTGGGTCAGAGAGTAAGGGCTGCACTACCCGGTAACAAGCTACCGATAATGGGTATTTAAGTTGTGGCTAGGACAGAGGGTAACCGTGTTACTGACCACAGCCACTCACCACAGCCACTCACCACAGCCACTCACCACAGCCGCTAAGTCAGGTCACCTGTTAGGCGTTTCCGAACTCGTCTACTCAGATACCACACACCAGCCAGCATTAATGGTGCGGCAACCGCCAGTATTAATTTAGGCGCGACGGGTAAATAGCCGCCCGAGTGTAAGCCCTCGAGTACATAGTCCAGAATACCCAGCGCGTAATAACTGATAACGAATGTTGAAAAACCTTCGACTGCCTGTTGCAGGCGCACCTGAATTTCAGCGTTTTTGCTCATTGCCTGCATCATGGCGTTGGTCTGACGTGTTTGCAGCATATCTACCATAGAGTTGAGTAGCGTCAGAGCACGCGAGACGCGTTCGGCAAGTTCTTCAATGCGGCGCTCTGCCGCTTCACAGGTGCGCATGGCCGGCTCTAGGGTGCGCAGTAAGAACAGCGAGTACCGCGGCTGCGTTATAACCCGCTCCTCACGCAATTCATTCAGTCGCTGTTCTACAATACGTGAATAGGCACGGGCGGCGGCAAATCGATAGCTACTCGCGGCAGCAAGGTGCTCGATACGAGCCGCCATCAGCGATAGGTTGGTCAGTAGTATTTCGTGATCGGTATCTGACTCGGTCAGCGTAAGCTGATCCATCAGTGGTTTCAGTTCTTCCTCCAGCTGCGATAGCTCACCCATTGTTTTGCGGGCCAATGGCAGAGCGCTCATGGCTTGTAAACGATAGCTTTCCGTCTCAACGACGCGCTGCAAATACCGACCTGCCGCCGCGGGCGGTAAGCTGTGATCAATCATAACAATCCGGGCATAGCCGTCGGCATCTAACCTAAAGCTAGACCACAGTGCAGCGTTGCCATCGGCAATGGGGCCACCATATATTTCGTTGCTGCCCAGCGCAGCTCTAATGGCTTCCATATCCATGACGTCGACTGCTTGCTTGAGCACCTCAATATGCACGCCACAAATCACATCGTCGCCAAAACACTTTGCTAGCTCGGTCGGCGAAAACTGTTTGGCGGCCTCTGAGAATAGCGGGGCACCATTACCCGGGATCAGGTGCGTAATCGAGTCTGCTTCGGTGTGCCCTTCCCACTTGATGAGAGCGCTACCCATTTGCACAACGTGATGGCGACTCTCGTCGCTGGGAGCCGATTGGTCGTGTTGTTTACATAGCTCGGCAAATTGCCGGCGCGACTCGGCAGCGCTACCGCACCGCTTGATGACTTGGTGGGTGCATCGAAAAGGCGTAGCCAAGTTGGCAACTGGGCGTGCGTGCCACTCGTTGCTCAGTTTGATGCGCTGCACCATCGAATCGGGGTGGGACATGTCCGTTAACTCCACAACACTCTGTTGCCCTTGAGGGAAACTCGCTCATAACCTTGTGAGAGAGTTGGCTTGCGTGCAAAAGCGCAATTGCTCCACAACAAACATAACGTAATTTGGAGGCGCTCCGAGTCGTCTCAGCCCGGTAGTTGCCACTTTTGCTTATTACGCAATGCGCCGGTACCCGGACCTGTTTGACTTGCGGATATCGGGCTGGTTTGCCTGTTACCGATAGGGTCTAACAGTCTGTATTCCTTGGTAGATTTTTATGTGCCATAAGTGTGTGGGTGATGTTCAGCGATGTGCCGGCGGCGTGGTATGTGGCGCTCAAGCTGTGCCATTACCTTGACCAAGGTGTAGAAGCACAAGCAGCAAATACCGCTTTAACGGTCGCAATGTGGCTTTTTGGCGCCTCGGCGGTCGTGTCCAGTGTGGCATCTCGCTGTGCCTGCCAAGCCTTGTAAGTGACTGGCAACACTGGCGCTAGTTGTTCTTCAATAGACTGTAGCGGTGCCATGAGGCTATGTCGGCGCGCGTTAACGCTGGCAAGCCAAGGCTGGGTATGAGTGGTAAAAAATTTTGTAATCACGGTTTGCGCAATCTCGGCGCTGCGCGTTACCCGCCCTCCAGGGCAAAGCGGCTTGTCGGTATTACGGTTTCTAAGGAGCACACTGGCTTGCGCCAGATATCGGTATAGCGTTGAGCTAGCAAGCAGTAGAGCACCACCGTCACCCGCACGCAGTTGTGCAAGATGGCCCTCGAACAGCGCGTTGTGGTTGGCGAAGTTGGCGCTGTAATTGCCCTGCAACCACTGGCGAATGACCGTGTCAAAGTAATTTAATGATGCGATGACGTCACCGTTCACGTGAGCGGGATAGTCGTCCAATTGGGGTGGTAAATGCCACAGCTCTCCAAACTCGGACTCGGCGAGCAGTGCGTTGAATATACGTCGGGGCAGCGCCGCTTTACGTTCATCGGCCATAGTCTCAAGCGTAGTTGCTAACGTGGTGTTGTTTTGCTTCTTGAGTCTTGTCACACAATGAGGCACCTGATGAAGGAACTCCACATCCAACAGCAACGCTTGCGAGCTCGATGCGTTGCGCCCGAGAGTGCTGTTTCGCCGGCCAATATTTACTTGCAGTTCACAGCCAGACAGGGCTAGAAAGTCTAAAACAGAGATCGCCGTGGTGTTGATAGGTAACTTGGCGAGCCGTGCCTCGCTCAGCCGGGGCGGTCGAAAAGTGGGGGCAGCCGGGCGCTCGACCTCCAGGGCGCGCTCAAGCCGCGATACGTAGTCTTCTAAGCGAGCAGAGCTTGTGCTTGCCCCTCCGCAGGCGAGCAGGCTCGCTATTACAGCACTCAATAACCCCCACCACAGGCAGCGTTTATCAACATGTATCTGCATGGGCATCACGGTAGCATGAGTATCACGTTAGTCGCTGTTGCGGGTGTGCGCGCCATGAAGCGAGGTACTCACCCTATCATGCAGGTGTGTTTAGCACTTGGGTTGCGCGCTCGTGCCATGTATGGAGGTTCGTGAGCGACGGCTCTGGTTTTACCCTAGCTGCCCAACCTGCAAATTGAATAAGAGCTAGCAGATCAATGTCGGCAAAAGAGAATTGCTCCCCGGCTATAAAGGCGCGTGTTGCCAGCTCTGCATCAAGCTCCTCTAACCCGGAGATCAGGCGATCGCGACCGCGCACAGCCAATTCTGGAATTTGTGCTGTGGGGCGTATGCCGGGGAGGGCCCGGTCTTTGTAAGCCGGATGAGCATTGCGAAAAGCCTCGGCTGTAGCCATGAAAACGGTCTGAAATAATCGGTGATTCCAGTTTAAGATCATTGCCTTTTCGACTGGGGTTACACCAAGTAGAGGGCGCTGGGGATACAGTGCTTCTAGGTAGTGCGCTATGGCTATTACCTCGGTCAGTCGCCTGCCGTCTTCCAAAATCAGTGTCGGCACTGTGCCGTTTGGGCATACGTCAAGAAAAGCGGCGCTGAGATGCTCTGTCTTAGTCATATCAATTTGCTGTGTTTCGATATGAATATCTTTGTAATCCATAAACATCTTGATTCGAGCAGGGTTGGGAGCCGAGTCATAGGTGTATAGCTTCATAGTGTGTCCCTTGGTTACGCGGATTTCTGCGGCTGTGTGGGTGTAACGCTTCCCAGCATGTTGAGTGTAATCTATTCGAAGTGGTGAGTTTTCCCCAGGGCTCGCAATCGCTATACTCCGCGCCATCAAAAGAGGAGTCCTGTCATGCGTGTTTTAGCCCTTATCATTGCTTTCATCCCTTTGGCCGCTTCGGCTATCGATTTGTCTAAGAATCAGCGTAATGCTATTGAGGAACGTATACAGCCTTTCAGTCAGGTTTGTGTAATTGGTGACGATAGCTGTGCAGCTGGTGGTACCGCTGTGGCCAGTGGCCCTCGATCGGGCGAAGAGATCTACAATGGCGCTTGCATGGCTTGCCATTCAACCGGTGCCGCGGGTGCGCCCAAGGTGGGTGATGCAGGTGCTTGGTCTGTGCGCGTAGCTAAGGGCATGGATGCGCTCTATAACAGCGGTGTCAATGGTGTAGCGGGTACCGGCATGATCGCCAAAGGCGGTTGTGGCGATTGCAGTGATGAAGAAATCTATGCGGCTGTTGATTACATGGTCGATAACAGTAAGTAGCGCACCGTTTAGGCGGCGCTGGTAAACCCTGGTAAGGGCCATCGCTAGCGAGTACCGCGCGATGAGTCGCGCCGCTCAGGTTTTATCTATCCATGCTACCCCCAGCCCTCTAGTCTGGGGCGATAGCCCAGCGCCTCCATAAGGTGCTGCTCAACGACCTCGTCTTCGTTGCGCATATCGGCCAGAGTGCGTGCAACACGCAGCGCTCTATGGGTGCTGCGCGCCGATAGCTGCAGGCGGTCGCTAGTATCGGCAAACCATTTCACAACCGGTGAACGCATCTGACATTGCTGTAAAAGTTCTCTGCCGGTCAGTTGGGCGTTACAGCACGATTGCCGCGCGAGCTGTCGAGCGCGGGCGGCGACCACTCGCTTGCGAATAACAGCCGACGATTCGCACGTATTAACAGGTTGGAGCAACTGGGCGCTGCTTTGGCGCTCCAGACCCACATGCAGGTCGATACGATCCAAAATAGGCCCCGATATCCGGCTTTGGTAGCGCGCAACAAGTTCGCCTGAGCATTTACACGGCGGGTCATGGCTGCCGGCGTAGCCGCAGGGGCATGGGTTCATCGCCGATATCAGCTGGAAATGTGCGGGGTAGGTGTTGGTTTTGTTGGTACGGTTGATGGTGATTTCACCCTCCTCAAGAGGTTGCCTAAGTAGGTCGAGGGTGCGCGTGGAGAATTCGGGGAGTTCATCGAGAAACAAAACACCCCCGGTGGCTAATGACACCTCTCCTGGCTGCGCGTTGGCACCGCCACCCACCAATGCGGGGCCGCTACTGCTATGGTGGGGTGCTCGAAAAGGCCGTCGATGCTCCGCTCTTAGTCCAAGTAGGTCTCTGATGACCGTCAGCTCAAGTAATTCCCCGGGCTCAAGATCTGGCAAGATACCGGGTAATGACGATGCGAGGAGGGTTTTACCGGCACCAGGTGGGCCAACCATCAACAGGTGATGACCGCCTGCAGCGCTTATTTCGAGCGCCCGTTTGGCAACCGGTTGCCCAGCAATGTTCCGGAAGTCTTGATAGGGTGGCAGTGCTTGTGGTTCTGGGGGCGATAACGGCTCGCAGGGACTGCTGAGTTTTAATTTGGCACATAGCGAGAGCAGGTCATCAGCAGCTATAAGCTGCGCATGGGGGATGGTGGTCAGGCTATCGAGTTGACTCACAGGCACACCACATGTCCTGGATGCTCGAGTAGCGGCTAAAACCGCTGCCATGATGCCGCTGGCTCGTCGCAAACTACCATCGAGACCCAGTTCGCCAAAAAATTCTTTGTTGTGCACAACTTCTTTGGCGAGCTGACCCGAGGCGACGAGAATACCCAATGCAATAGGCAGATCAAAACGGCCGCCTGTTTTTGGTAGGTCCGCCGGTGCTAGGTTGACTGTAATACGGTGGTCGGGCCAATCGAAATGTGAGTTTATGAGAGCACTTCGCACTCGCTCACGCGCTTCCCGTACCGCGCTTTCAGGTAGACCTACTAGCGTAAATCCAGGAAGGCCGCTACTTAAGTGAACGTCAATACTGACATCCGGCGCGTGCAATCCTGCCGACGCGCGGGAGAAGATTTTGGCCGTAGACATACTTCATCCTTGAAGACTGAGACCACAACGTCTGCGTCCCTGCAGTCGTTGAATGTGTTCAGTTATTGCGGGGGCTTGTTATCGAGCAATTGGCTGAGTCGTTCTAGCTCCGCCTCGAGTGCCACGACGCGCTCGCGGGTTCGCTGCAGTACGGCCAGTTGTGCATCAAACTCTTGTCTGCTGACAACATCAAGCTTGCCCAGTGCGGACTGGGCGAGGGCGCGAGCGTTTCGATCGAGCTGGTCTTTCAAGCCACTATCTTTGCCAAGTAAGCGATTAAATATATTGCCCGGGTCAAAAGACTCCTGCTGCGATTGATGGGCGCCGGCAGTATTGGAGCGTTTGCTATTGACGTCCCCGTTGTTGGGTTCATAGCTCTGCTTGCTCATAGTCTCGTCTCTCCGAACAAACCCGTGCCGATACACGAGTGTTTTGTGTTGCTGTTTAGTTCAGTGGTGAATGTAACGCATCCGCTCAGATTTCCCCACATCGGTAATGGCCAATTCTAGCCACTCTCGGTCGTGCTGGGCTGTCAATCAAAGGCTGTTCAGCCAAAAGGCATTTAATCATGCCAATAAAAAGGTGTTTGTGGTCTCAGCCGTCGTGCGCGTTAGCCGACAACACGCGTCAGCCCGCAACTCTACGAAGACATCACAAAGACACCGCAGCGTCATGCCGGTGCTTTTGTTCGGTGCATTGCTGAGGTGCTTTGCGCACCAATCTTGTGCGCGCTCGCGCGAAATGGGTCATCCCTAGCACTAACGCTAGCGTATAAAGTACCCATAAGCTATTGATTAATATGAGTAAAAATATTTTTGGTACGGCAGTCGCTAAAGCACGGTGAGTCCGATGGCTGTGTATCACTGTGTGCCCAGCCCGGAGAAGTCCACTCAACAACGGGGCCAGTGAGCCACTCCCCGGAGGATCAGATGAAATTAATCACAGCAGTCATTAAGCCGTTCAAGCTAGACGATGTTCGCGAGGCCCTTTCCCAGATAGGCGTTCAGGGCATCACGGTGAGCGAGGTCAAGGGGTTCGGGCGTCAGAAAGGGCACACCGAACTGTATCGCGGAGCAGAGTACGTCGTCGACTTTCTTCCAAAGATTAAGCTCGAGGTAGCGGTGAAAGCCGATTTGGTTGACCAAACCATTGAAGCGATCAGCAGCGCCGCACAGACCGGTAAGATTGGTGATGGCAAGATCTTCGTCACCACCCTGGAACATGTCATTCGCATTCGCACCGGTGAAACCGGCGAAGCGGCCATTTAACCCCTGCACAGGAGAGAGGAACTGTCATGGAGAACGAAATTTTTCAGTTGCAGTACGCTCTGGACACCTTTTACTTCCTGGTGTGTGGCGCGCTGGTCATGTGGATGGCCGCGGGTTTTGCCATGCTGGAAGCGGGGTTGGTTCGGTCCAAAAATACGGTGGAAATTCTCACCAAAAACGTCACGTTGTTCGCCGTGGCATGCACCATGTACATGGTGTGCGGCTACGCCATCATGTA
>Ga0181559_10001983_pt1 | contig 20216 bp, 17 predicted proteins | sample 011ome_21_FD_133752 | JGI IMG/M metagenome (GOLD analysis project Ga0181559, IMG submission 133752) | Coastal salt marsh microbial communities from the Groves Creek Marsh, Skidaway Island, Georgia - 011508AT metaG (megahit assembly) | ecosystem: Environmental > Aquatic > Marine > Intertidal...
AGCAGTGCAATGGTCCTGAAACTCTTGCAAACAGTAGAACTGCATTGGGATGAATGGTGCAATCGCTCAAGGAAGTAAGCGGTGTTTGTGCGAGGTTTTGCGAATGAGATTAATGCGGTCTAGCGTGGGAATCCGGTTTGCCCACGGTGGGTGATCCGATAGCGATTCATGTCAAAATTGATTTTGGTAACGATCTAGCGGCGACGGCGAGAGAAATTTTTCCCACCCCAAGACGTCGAAGGGATTGGCAGACCTCGTTTGCTGTCGCGCCCGTTGTGAGGACGTCATCCACAACCAGAACGTGCTGCCTCTTCAAGTCTTTTTTGGCGAGGAATGGAAATGTTCTCGCAGGCACGAATGCTCCTCGCATGTTTTCAATGCGGCCTACCTCCCTCAGCCAGGCTTGCTTTGCAATCGGTCGCCGCAAGGAGAGGAGCCTTGCGTGGGGAATCATCAGTTGGTTTGCGACCGCGTCTGCTAGTACGCCACCGCCTTCTCCGCCTCTCGCTACACGACGGAAAAGGTGGCTGGGGATGTGCGTGACTAAATCAGGCAGCGGGGTCTCTTTTTGCATGGCAATCCATCGACCCAGCCTCGCTCCAATTGCTTGACAGAGTCCGTGGTGATTTGAATGTTTTGATAACACAACCGCGTCCTTGACCAAGCCGTCATAAATCCACATCGCTGTTGCTTGGTCCCATTGGAATCTATTTCCTTTGCAATGCTGGCATTTGCCTAACGCCGCCTTGGGTGGGTTGCAATTGGCTTGGTGCTGCATGCAGCGAACCTTTGGCTGTCTTGTTTGCTTGGGCACAGCGCAGCGTTTACAAGCTTGCTGCATGATCGATTCACTTTGGGTGAGTTCCGACAGGCAGTGGGTGCAAAAGTCGCCGCCGTCAATTGCGATTTGGCATAAGTGACAGACTGACGGGATCGACTGCTGCAGCACCCAAGATCCGAAATTGACGGTTTCCGTTGCAGCGAACTGAAAGACACGTACGCCTAGTGAACGTCGTGATGGTGGTTGCATTCAGAGAGCCTACGATCGCCATGTAAGAATGAGAGAAACTTTGCTCGATCTTTTCTCTCTGGCAATTCAAGTCAAGAGCCGGCTGAATGTTTCATTTTCAATGATCCATCGCAAGTTAAGCGATTCGCTGCGTCACTGAATTTGTCGTGGCTCTGAAATTTATTTCCGCGATAGTGTCCAGTCACGTCTTTGGCGGCTACTTGGGATGCCCATGCGTTTTCGGTATTTCGTTACCGTACGCCTTGCAACATTCATTCCTGCTTTTTTCAGTTCGTCGACGATCTTTTCATCACTGTAGGGATCGCTCTTGTCTTCCTTGTCAATCAAATCCTGAAGCTTGATCCGAATCGTGTCCCAAGCAACATCGTCACCATCCTCTGTTTGGGTACCACCGACAAAGAATCGTTTAAGTGGAAGGATTCCTCGCGGAGTTTGCATCCACTTATCGTCAACTGCTCGGCTCACCGTGGTGACGTGAACACCGACTTTGTCGGCTATTTGTTGCATTTTTAGCGGTTCAATCGACTCAGGACCTTCGTCCAAGAATTTTCGCTGATGCTCCACGATTGCTTGAGCCACTCGTGTCAACGTGCTTCGTCGCTGTTCAATGGAATCGATAAGCCACTGCGCTCCATTGATTTTGTTTTTGATGAATTCCTTTTCCTCGGCCGTACACTTTGGGTCTTGAAGACGGCGTCGGTAGTACTCGCTGATAAACAAAGTGGGAACTCGATCGTCATCAAGTTTCACCTGATAATTTCCTGCATCATCCTGTTCCAGAATAATGTCAGGGGTAACATTGGGGACATAGGTCTCCATGAACGCCGCCCCCGGCTTAGGATTGAGAACGTGCAGTTCTGCTCGTACTTCTTGAATTAATTCGACAGAGTATCCCGTTCGTTTCGCAATCTGTGGAAGGCGGTTTTCGGCAAGGTCCTCGAGGTGCGATTCAATCAGCGTCTGCATTTCTTCGTAGTGAGGAAAGTCAGGCTTGATCTGCATCAAAAGGCACTCCGAAAGACTTCGAGCCGCGATGCCAGTTGGTTCCAGTGATTGAACCACCTCTAACGCGCGTTCTGCGATGACTAAGTCTTCGGGTTCGTGGTCTTGCGGAAGCAAATCCGATAGAGGTGTGCGTAGGTAGCCTCCATCTCGAGCATCCAGTGTGCTGATAATGCGTTCAGCGAGGCGCTCGATCCTTTCGTCAATGTCGAGCTCTGCTAGTTGATGCAACAAAAAGTCGTTGAGTGACTCGGGACGCGAGATCGCATTGGCCATCAAGTCATGCCGTCGATCGGATTCATCTTGCATCGCACCTGACGATCTGCGGAAAGACTCGTCAAAAGTGTTAGGCATCTCCGAGATCATGTTCTGCAGACGTTCAAAGTCTTCTTGGTTGTCATGATCGGTGTCAACAATTAACTCTTTCTCATCCTCGCTGCGAGTGTCTTTCTCCGGAGTTTCCTCGATGCTGTCAGGAGCAAGCGGGTCTATTTCCTGCAGTTCTAAGAGCGGGTTCTCGTTCATCTCCTGCTCGATACGTTCCTGAAGTGCAAGCGCAGGCAACTGCAGGATCTCCATCGACTGGATCATCCGAGGTGCTAGTTTCTGAGTTTGCAATTGCCGGGCCTGAAGGCCGATGGACATCCGCATGACAGTGATCTCTTGAGATTCTGCGTGAGTTTCCGAGTTCTCGTGCAGAGGGCGAGTGGTTGGTACTTGCTTTCGGGATTTGACTCCGGTTCTGAAAAACACAGCGTTTTGTCAGCCATGCTTTTCAGTGCCATTGCCTGCGGGAATCAATCTTTTTCTCGTCGATTGGGTTCCCTAACAGATCTGACAATGTGTCGCCGGTGGCCTTTCAGGAAACTTCAAATCAAAAAATTCTTGTTTTGAAGTGAACAGTCAGCAGATCGACGATGAAAACGACCATAGGACCACGCAGCGGGGCTGATACTGTAAAGAGAATTCGCCGATAATTGTGGGCTAAAACGGACGTGGCCGCCTATATTTCGGACAATTGTGCGAATCTTGTTCCAGTTATAGTTTTTGGCGACCACTTAGGGCGTCAGTAATCATCTCTCGGTTGGCATACTCCAACACACTCCCCGCCGTAATTCCTCGAGCAAGCCTAGTGATTTCGATCGGGAATTCGCTAAGCAGGTTACTGATATACAAAGCGGTTCCGTCTCCCTCGATTGTGGGGTTGGTGGCCATGATCACTTCCACGAAGTTGCCCGTGCGCACGCGGTCAATCAGTGGTTCGATCGTCAATTGGTCGGGGCCGATTCCATCGAGTGGCGCGATGCGTCCGAGCAGCACGTGGTAAACACCTTTAAAGGCGGCGGACTGCTCCAAGCTCATTAGATCTCGAGGTTGCTCAACGATGCACAGTCGCGTTTGGTCTCGCGAGGCGTCAGAGCAGATCAGGCAGTTCTCTGTTTCAGAAAGATTGAAGCACTGGGAGCAGTAGCGGACGTCTTGCCGGACTCGCCGAATTGCGTCAGCGAGAGAAATTGCTTCATTTTCACTCACGCGGAGTAGGTGAAAAGCAAGGCGTTCGGCGCTCTTCCTTCCAATGCCCGGTAAACGCCCTAGTTGGTCAACGAGGTCTGAGACCGCTCCTCCATGATCAGCCATCCTTTAGCGACCTCCGGTCAAGGTGGTGAGCATGCTGTCGATTCCGGGGAGATTCAAGTCGAGTTCATTGGCCAATTCCCGGATTGCTTCGGCATAGAGTTGCTTTGCAGCCGCGCCTGCAGCATTGGTGGCATCTTGAATCGACTGCTCGAGTTCGTGCCCCGTAAGGGATGGAGTAATCTCAACCGATTGAACATGCCCGGTACCCGTCATCGTGATTTTTACTCGACCACATCCTGAGCTTGCACTTACCGTTTCCTGCTTCATCCGGTCGTTGAGTTCATTCATTTTTTCCGGGAGTTTCTGAAGCGATCCAACCATCGAGGCGATGTTGCCGAGATTTCCAAGTCCTTTGAACATGTTCTTTACCGTTTCAGAAAATAAGTAGGGAGGGTCGTTCGAAAACGCTTTCTTCCGCTGCATGAAGCATCCGGTGACGGAAGATCATAGCGAGTGGGATAGTTAGCTATCGTGGGGAGTCAACGTTTACAATCTCTGCTTCAAAGAGTTTTAAGCAATCTTTCACCAGTTGATTGTTCTCAATTTCTCGCATTCGTTGAGCTCTCGATGGCTTGTTTGATTGCGGTTTCTGTTCTGCGCGGTTTTGCGAATGGGGGCTGAGTGTTACCTCAAAAGTGATGTGCTGACCGGTCACCTCTCTTAACGCTCGTGTGATCGCCTCGCGAGACTCCGGTGATTCTAGGCGTCGTTTCGCAAGATTGGAGTCATGGGGCAGTTCTGCTTTTGCGGAATTCGCACCAATGAATTCAAAACGCTCCACCATCCGCGCAAGTGATTCTGTCATCGATTCCAAGTGGATCATTGCCGCTCGCCACACCGTCTGGGCATTGCTCGCAGTCCACTCAATCCGATCCGCTGTATTTGCTGTCACCGTTTCGGTGTCGCTTGATGTCGGTGTCTGCTGTGAGGCAGTCGATTCAATCGCTATCCGCTGAAACTCTGCATTGCTGTGGGTAATGCCGGTTGTCGTTTCCAGAGTCAGTGAGCCCGTGGTTCGTGCTGCTAGCGGTTCACTTGGCGATGTTTGATGATCCCGTGAGGGGGCAGTATTCATTCCCTGGGAGAACGTTGCCGATGTTTCACCGGTAGGGTGATTGGATGGCTCGGTCGCGGTCGAGTTGCAGGTCAGCTGATCGCTGGTCTCTTGCTTACTGATACCTTGCTGAATCCCGATGGGTTCAGTCGCAACACGATTTGGGTTGCTCGGCTGCGTGTTGACGTTACCTAGGTTCAGGTTGGTCTTTTTTTTTTCAACGGCCGGACGGTTTTCTTTGGCTGGCCCTCTCAATTGACCGCTTGCTGCTAGGGCTAGATTCGCGATTTGCTGTAGGTCGGGCAGGTGACAGATTTGGATCAGTGTTGCTTCGAGTAGCACTCGCGCATGGACACTGTGTCGGGTGCGAACAAGGGTTTGATCGATTAGTCCAACGACAGCGAGGACTGTTTGAAGTCCCCACTGATTTCCTAGATCTGACAAGGAAGCATGCATCGACGCCGAAGCATGTCGAAGCATGGAGGCGTCACATCCGACGGTTACCGCCATTAAATCTCGGAAGTACCCAAGAAGTTGCTCGGCGAGCTTTCCCGCATCAACGCCCTCGTCGATCGCCGCATCCATCAACTTCAGGGAAAGAGCTGCATCGCGATCGGCCAAAGCATGAGCAATTTCATGAAGTCTTTCGTCATTCGCGGTGCCCAGCATCGAGTGAACATTGTCTGCGGTCAGCTTGCCGCTGCTAAAACTGAGGACTTGTTCAAGTAGTGATTGGCTATCGCGCATCGACCCTGCGGCGCGTCTCGCGATCAGCTGAAGGGCGGTTTCATCCGCTTCGGCTTGCTCCGAGTCAACGATGAATCGAAGTCTTGCAACGATTTCTTGGAGTTCAACCGGAGCAAAGTCAAATCGTTGGCACCGGCTTAACACCGTGATCGGAATCTTTTCCGGATCGGTAGTACAGAAGATGAATTTTACATGCTCCGGTGGTTCTTCGAGCGTCTTTAGCAACGCGTTGAAGGCAGGTGTGGTGAGCATGTGCACTTCATCGATGATGTAGATTTTGAATCGTGATCGACTGGGACGTACTCCGACATTCGCCCTCAGGCTGCGTATCTCATCGATTCCGCGATTACTTGCACCATCGATTTCAATGACGTCTACATCTTCACCCGAATCAATGGCTTTAGAAATGTCTGACGATTGGTCGGGGTGGGAGTTGGGACCACCGGGACAATTCAATGCCTTGGCAAAGATTCTTGCGGTGCTCGTTTTTCCCACACCCCTCGCACCGGTAAAAAGATACGCGTGCCCGACTCGGTTCGTCTCAATTGCATTGCGTAGAGCTTGCCCAACATGTTGCTGGCCCACCAGTTCGTCAAAGTCACGCGGACGGTATCTGCGTGCCACAACCACATAACCGGCTGAATCGGTCTTGCCTGGGGAAGTGGGGGTTGGATCTGATGACGGTTCTGACATGCGACTGATGTGCTCAGATAAGAATCACCCCAGCCAAAAGCCAGCCAAAAAGTTGTCCGGCGGATTGCAGTGGAAGCTAGGTGTTGAGTGACGAATGGCCTATCACATTTGACTGACCGACCACTTGTCCAGTGGTTCGGACACGCTCCTGCGTGTTGGAGGCAGCCCTCACACAAAGCTACACCGCTTATGGCTGCTCCAGTTAAGGCCTGACCAGGTTCACGACTCACAGTCGTAAGGGCTGCCACCAACACGCAGGTTCACAATCAACTTTTCACCCATCCGATGACGCGTGTCATTCGAAACACCATCGGCGGGAACGGAAACCGCTTCGCATAGCTTACCAAACCAACATGTTGTCGTCAGTGGCTAACTACGAATAACTCGTTCAAACTTTGGGGTTTTCGTCTGATTGCGAACGATAAGATTTCGCAATTCGTTCACACCGTGTTTGCCGGGGTGGCTTCAATTCAGGAATGAAAAAAAGTAGGAGTTGAACGAGCTTTGGGTTTTGATCACGCCTCAAGCCAAAGCATTGGTTGAGGCGTGTCGGATCTAATCAAACTAAGCGTCCGGACTAACGTTTTTTGCTAGTCTTGCCACGCCCATTTTTTGACTTTTTGTGATTTTCGATATTGGCGTTTACCAAAAGATCAACGGTATCGAGCCATGAAGGAATCGTGGTTTGTTTGCCGCGAGACTCCCTTTCTGCGTCGGATTCTTGATCTCTACGGTTTCGTGGATTTCGTTCACCCTCCTCGCTCGAATCTTCGGCGCGGCGTCGACGACGCACTCGTCTTTCGCCGTCGGACGATGATTGTTCGTCCTCATCGCGACGGTGACCGCTGGAATGGCTTCGCTTTTCTTTGCGAATATCCTCCATTTCATAGTCGTCTTCGTAATCATCATCAAAAGCTGAGGATCTTTGAAGGGGATCGGTTGACGTGTCTGACGAGCGGGAATCTCGTTCGACTTCTTGCTCGTTGCGACTGCGACCGCCTCTACCGCGTCTGCCCCGACGTCGGCCGCGAGTGGGTGAGTCATCCTCGTCGTCTCTGCGACTCGACCGAACCTCACTCCGTTCGTCGATATCTGAGTCAACTTCCTCACGCTGGGTTCTGCCACGACGCCGATCATCACCCGTATTCTCGTCACGTTGGTTTCGGCGTGATCCACCTCGTCTGCGACCCTCTGTACCGTTTGCTTCCTGCGGATCGTCATCGCGAGAGACGCTTCGCTTTGAAACGCCTTCGCCGTCCATGCTTCGAACCTCGTCCTCCGACATCCTTTGTCGTGCGCCACGGCGGCCGCGTGGACGTCGCTCCCGTGAATCGCCATTGTCGTCTTGATCCGAGTCTCGACGCGGTTGAGTTGATCGACGACTGGTCGAGCTTTCAGCCGAGTCTTGCCGGATACTGCGGTGATCTCTTGAGTCCGATTCATCTCGTCCGCTGCGAGAACGTGGAGGACGTTCGCCTGAGTTTTCGTCATCCGTCCGCTTGCGGCGTCGGCGATCGGAGTTTCTATCGTTGTGTTCGTCTCGCTTTCCCTCTGGGTTCCTGCTTTTAGCGTTCGCTGTCAGCGAACTTCTATCACCCTTTTTGTTTGAATCTTGGATTTCTTGTTTTTTGGAGGAGAACGTAGCCCAGCCTCCAGGTAATTCTTGTTCATCCACCCATGAGTTGGCCGCTTTGCCTGTTGGCTCGACCGGGCTACTGGGTGGATCGGTTTGGGGTTCCACTGCGTCGAGGGCTGGTGAATCATCAAAGTCATCGTCAAACCCGAGACCGTGGCCAAACCCAACGGCGGAACGCTGGGTGGATGCTGGAGCAGCCGATGGTTGGGGCTTGCTACGTGTTCTCCCGTCTTGGTTGCTGCCCGCTTCAGGACGGGATCTGCGTGAAGCATCGCTCTCCGACGCGTTTTGATTTGCTTGAGAATCGCTGCTTGGTGGCTGGGACACCTTGCGGTGGGAGGTTGCCGTTTGACTTTTCGAAGGCTTTGGCTTGGAGGATTTGTGCGGTGCAAATCCAATCTGCGATGCAAGTTGCCCCCAAGTATCAAGCGGATCATCTTCCTGCTCGTCCTCTTCCGATGAATCCACGGTCTCTCGGGTGTTCACATCGGCAGGCTCAGGATGCTTGGGTTGTTCACCGGAATCTGCTGCTGAACCTGTTAGTTCGTCTAACGTGGTGGGTGCATCGTCATCGACATTGAATCCAAATCCAGGAAGAATTTTCGGCGGCTCGGCTGCGGTTAAAGCACCAAGCACATCTTCTCGAGTGATCTGCTGTTCATCCGAAATCGCTTGACTGCTGCTCGGTGAGTTGGTTTTGTTTTCGCTAGCCTGTGGTGCAGGTTCATCCGCTATGTTTCTGCCAACGCTGCTCTTCACCGAGGTGTCTTCCGTTGCAACGGGCTTTTCACTCGCAGCGGCGGCTTCAATTGATGGCTCCGATTGCGTTTTCGAGCTGGGGTCGACTGCTGAGGCAGCCTCGGTCGCTTGGGGGTCGGGTTGAGGTTGTGATTTCTTCTTGTCTTCTCGCGGTTTTGCGGGCCCGGGAGTCCCTAGGAGGTTGGCAAGAAAATTCCAGTGATCCGATTTCATGGATGTATCGCTGTTGGATGGTTGTGGACGGTTGGGATGCAGCGTTCGCCCACTGGCCTTAACGAGAGGCGGCGCAAATCGAACCGTTAGGTAGGAAACATGAATGTTTTTTTGACTGTCCTGACCTCAGTCAGCTCGTCGTGGATTGGACACCAGTCGAGTGCCTCGGAGGGGCGTGGGCGTTTCTCTTTTTTCGCCGATTCAGTTCTCAATACCCCTTTTGCGACGTCCTAACTTTATATCCGCCAAGGTTTCTTATCCCAAGGGCAGGCAGTGAAATCGCCCGCAAAGAGACGGGAATAATCGGTTTCGAGAGGTTCAAGGAGGGAGTGCCTCTTCAGGGGGTTCTAGCCTTGATGAAGCGTTTTATGTCGTTCATTTGACGATTGAACTAGCCTCTCATGTTTTTTGTTGTCTCCTTTTGGGTATGTGTTGCTAGCAATAAAAACTCGTAAAAAAGGGTGTTTTTTTGAAAGGGATACTTTTTTGTGCGAGTTGGGTGGCTTAGGATTTTGCCAAACATCAGTCAGGGATTGCCATTCGGGGTGTTTGCATTGGATGAGCCGATGCAACCGGGTGTGCGGACTGTTATTTCTAGGACGTCAAAAGCAGGAGTTGGCTATGACCCGGATTCCACTCAGTCGCGCAGAAGAAGAAGCTCGCTTGCGACGGGAAAGGTTGGACCTGAGTATCGCAGAGATGGGGCTTTCCGTTCGAACAACCAATTGTTTGGAGGAGACTGGCATTTTGACCGTGCGAGATCTACTCAATGCGACGCCACGACGCCTGCTGTCGATTAGTAATTTCGGAGAGAAAACCCTCGAAGAGGTGTACGCTGCTCTCGAAAAACTGGGTTTCTATCGCCCGAGTCGCGAACCTTTAGCGGTTTGAGATCCTGTTTCGCCAATCGAGTTTTGCCGCACGGATGGTTTCGGATCGACCTCAAAATTGGCATCAGATCACGCTCATTGCAGAACATGCGTTGCTCTAGCCTAGTGACGCGGTAGGTTTTTGCGTCAGGGAATGTGGCTGAGGTAACACTCCCTAGGACACGACACCGCGATAATACGCGCCGATAACGATAATATGCAGGGATAAAGCCAACGGCATTTCGATACTAAGAAGTTTTTCTCAATGGAAAGAACTTTCTTGAACACCTGTGCCGAAACTCGCGGCGGGTAGGTATCCTTGAAGTGGACGAAGTCCGCAGGTAGTCAACCAGCCGAGATTCTCACCCGAGTGTGGGTACATGACTCGCAAAAAAATCGCAGCGAATCGATGCGGTATGTTGCGTGCTGATGGATGGCTGGTCATGAAGGGCCGGCCGTGAAGGGCGTTTTTCGTCACGGGGACGCTCTGTAACGGGGGATGTTAGCGGAGCATTTTGTTTGGGGATGGGGACGCAGTTGATTCCTTCCTGAGCACTTCAAGGAAATTCGAAGCAGGGTTGGTAAACCCGGCGGAATCACAAAGATCGTTTGAACCTCACGTTTGGGACTTCTTGTTGTGTCGCGAATGCTTCGTCTACCGATGCCATGGAGCAAGAAGCGGGGTCAGCGTCGTCTCGGGAACCCCTCGGTCGGTATCGCAGGCGAAGTTGCATTTTCGGGTGCCGCATTTCTATCGGGTGTCTTTGGACTCTCTTTGGTCCTGATCAGTCAGTTTGCACCCCAGCAAGTTCCAGAGCAGGTTTCCTCGGAGGCTTTGTCAACCAGTTTGAGTAGCTGGGTAATCGGTGTCGTTTCTCTGGCAGCGGTGATGATCGGTGCGATGCGGCTAGTTTTCCGTGTGATGCATCTCAATGCCAGCGATGAAATGCGATCGGTGATTGCCACCAAGGCTGCAGCTTTGGAACGACTTGCACCGGGACAAGGTGGAGAAGTTGGCTTGCCCAACGTGCCTCGGGGAAAATCGATCACCGATAGTCCCGGGGAGTATCTTTGTTATCGTTTGCCGGTGGTAATCGGAGAAGATGGTATCTTTGGGCCGGCTCTCCTCGCTCTGTTCTGGAATACAGCTTGGATCATTTTGCTTGCGGTTGTGGTCTCGGGGTTTTGGATCGGTCGACCACGTTGGATTCTCGCGGGGCTCTTGGTACCCTTTGCCTTGATTGGCCGTTGGTCATTTCTCTACTTCCTAAGTCAAGTTCGGCAACGCATTGGTGTTGGGCCCACTGTGGTGGAAATTAGTGAGCATCCGTTAAAACCCGGAGGTCGTTATGACCTATTTATCTCACAGGGCGGGAGATTGAAGCTAAAGCGACTCTCGGTTGAGTTAGTTTGCGAAGAAGAGACGTTTTATCGTCAGGGTACGGATGTCCGAGTTGAGAGGCATCAAGCATTTGTCTTGGGTTTGGCAAGGCAGCGGGATCTTGAAGTTGACCCACAGGTTCCTTGGGAGCAACAATTAGTGATGGAGATACCGGCGAATGTGATGCATTCATTTGCCGGTACTCACAACGCAATTCGCTGGAAGATTGTCGTTAAGGGAGAATCGCGACCATGGCCATCATTTTGCCGAAATTATCCCGTCGTCGTTCATCCACCGGGGTGACCAGCGAGTCACAGCCCGCGATTCGATTGACACTCTGTGATCCGAACAGCATGTATCTCGCTGGTGGTGAACTGACCGCCAAGTGGCGTATTTCTCGCGTACAGGTCGACGAACTGCAGGGACTGGAGATTTCGGTTCTTTGGCATACCGAGGGAAAAGGGGACGAGGATTTGCACGTCCATCATTTTCAGAGAATCGGTGACGCCAAGCTTCGAGAGATTGGTGTAGAAAATGAGCAGTCGATTCAGTGTGTATTGCCTGCAGCCCCGCTCAGCTATCACGGACAGCTGATTCGACTATCTTGGTGTGTTCGAGTGCGACTTTATCTTGAAGACGGTAGGGACATCGTCAGCGAGTCGCCATTCTATTTGGTGACCCAGCTTCAACAGACACCGTGCGTTGCAAACTCGGGCGAGGAAGAAGAGCCTCTCAAGGGGGCATCGGACGCCTCGAGTGTCGCCGCGTCTCGATCCGCTCAAACTCGCTCGGTCCTGGCTTCGTTACGAAGATAGATTTTTTTCGTACTGTTGTTTTTCGCATCGAAGGACGTTTGCGTCGAACGTCGCCTTCTTATTGCAATTGCTCGTTTCGCAGTTTTACCAGTCACTTGCCAAGGCTTCCCCCCTCCCCCCTCAGAGAAGTCTCGATTCGGTTCTCCCACTTCGTTCATTGCTCTCACGCTCTGCCCTTCCCTTCGCTAATCCGCGCTGTCGTGCTGCCCGCCGCAAGAAGTGGTAAGATGTTGCGTCGTTCGGCAGTCACCCAAATGGGACATGGGTTTGATGCGATTTTGTCGTGATAACTCGCCGCCCTGCAACCGACTGTCGATGACTCAGTTGGTGTCTCTAGGAGAGGGGGGGCTCGGTAGGGAATGATCTGTCGGGTTTACAGTATTGGGGTTACTTGCCGGCTGCCGTTTCAAAGTTGACTCGAGATGTCTCTGCAATCAAATCCTTTTGCGACCCGATACACGCGGCCCGGAGTTATTGACTATCGCTTTGGCGATAACGGATTGGATCAAGTCGTTTCACGACTCTCGCCCGGAAAACCACACTTGATTGTCGGGCCTCATGGCACAGGTAAAACCACGCTGCTTCACACTCTGGTAGATGGATTGAGGGACTCACTGCCCACAACTTGTTTCTTGAAATTGGATGGGGTGGAGGAAAAAGGGTTTCGCCGGTTGAGGGCGAGATTTCGCTCAGCCTATCGGGTGGGGCGTTCCATCAAGGAATTGCCAAAGGGCTCACTGCTGATTCTCGATGGGATCGAGCAATTAGGAGGGTTCTACAGAACGTATACGTTAGCCAATGCAAGACGAAAATCGGTGACGGTTCTTGCCACCAGCCATCGACCGCTGCGCGGCATGTCCGTGGTTTATTGTACGTCGCTTCATCCAAAAATCATTCAGGATCTTATTAGGCATTTACTGCAGGGCGTGCCATCGGAGCTTCGCGACGAGGTTCAGCACTGGGTGCAGCAATACGATCTGGAGACGATCTCAAATTTGCGAGATTTTTGGTTCGAACTTTATGATTTGGTTCAGCCGAAATTGTTGACGCCAAGATGTTCAAAAGTTGGGGAATCTTCAACGTAGCGAGGTGGACCGTGTTTCGCGACTTGTCAGATCGGTTAGGCTTAACGAGGTCTTGATTGAGTCGGGAAGGTTCGTGGACGGCGATTTTGTATCGATAGCAATCGGTTTGATGGATTCCTCTATTTTTGCGTGGCATCGAGATGGCTAAACGTCTGCCTGTGGTGATGATTCAATCGCGACCGCCTCATTCTTTGGGGGAAAAGTTAGCGGATGAACTAGTGGGAACGCTCATTGGTTCCAGCGGGATAGATTTGATGTTGGTGGACCCGCTCAATTCATTGGCTGAAGAAGCCATGGATCGTTTGTCGCTGGAGTCGCTTGAAGGTGATGTTGTCCTGCTAGACTGGAAGTCGGTCGAGCAAGTCGTTGGGGAATGGAGGCAGCTTGGGCTCGTCGGCGTACGATCGCCCCATCAGTTGGACGCGAATGCGGAATCCGCACCATTGGGAAGTCGGCGTCTTTATGTGATCAATTTGTGTGAGGTCGCAAGCTTGGATCAAGTTACCTCGGTTTTGCGGCAAATTCAGGCTGCCGGGCAGGTGAAAACATTTGCCTTGGGATTTGGAAGCAATCCTATTCAACGGAATCAGAATCCCGCCGCTGAGCGACTACCTAGGGGTGCCGCGACTGAAAGCGGAGACTCTGGTCTGGGGGGTTCAGGCAGGAAGGGGCAAAACGGTAGTCCGTTGTCGGTTTCCGGGCGAGAAATTAACGTGCAGTCACCCAAAAATTATCGAGTCACTGGCGACTCGAACCCAAAAAATAAGCTAGATTTGGATGCTTTAATGGATGAACTGGACCGAATTGATCCTTAGAGCATGATGGCCTGGAAGCATCACGATGATTTCAAATCTCTGGATGTCGCCATGTACGGGTCGGATCGCCGTGTACGGGTCGGATCGGATTGAATTGATTTCTGCTGGGATCCCTGATACCCTGTGACCGTCGCGACGCCGGCTTGATGCCGCTTTGCTTCTCTCAATTGAACTTGGAACCAAAATTTATGGCTGCGATTACGACTCAATTTAGTGGCGAGATTCTTGTCGCTGGTTTCACCGATAGCAAAATCTTGGACACCCAACGCATCGAGCAGGTCGGTAAGGAACTACTGGAGGCGGTTTCTACAGCGGCGAATCAGAAGATGTTGCTCAACTTCAAGGGCGTGTCTTTCATGTCATCTGCGATGATCACCAAGTTGGTCACGCTCAATAAAACCTGCAAAGCGAAGGGTGTGACCTTGAAGTTTTGTGAGGTTTCTTCAAACGTCATGGAAGTCTTTAAAATCACCAAGTTGAACAAGCTATTCGATATTCAGGCCGGTGAAGAAAAGGCTTTGGCAAGCTTTGATAAAAAAGGTTGGTTGGGTTAACCGCCACCTTCCGGACGCGTTGTCCACGCAGTCCATTGCGTTGTTAGTCCTCGCATCGGTCAGTTCGTGGATTGGCCGTGGCAGTGATGGCCTGTCACTCACCTTTTGTGCATTCCTAGCACCATCGCTGGTTTTTTAGCTGCTAGTTTGCAGTGTAGCGATGGCATGTCTCCAAGCCCCGTTTCGATTCGGTCGTTTGACAATGGGCTTTTGTGTTCGAGATCACTCTAGACGTCTCTGTTGATTTGTTCCTACAACCAACGAATCGGTCGTGCACGAGCGTAGGTACTCGTGGTATCACAGCACGAACACACGCAATTGTGTGACGCTTTGGTTTGGGCTTTGAATAGAACGAGTTTTGTCCGCGACGGTAAACGTTGAAATGGATGGAGCGAAAATTGGGTTCGAGAAATGAATGTCAATTTCTTCGAGTGGCTGCGAGATGGTGTTAGGCAATCCGTCCTACTGGGTTTTAGCGATGCGATGGAGCAGATCGGCTCGCCACCGGAATCGGATGAACTCAACGAGAAAATGGTAAGCTTCTTGGGTTCGTCAACCGCTAAGTCGAAAGGCAAGCGAGGCGGAGTTTCTACTGCAAGGAAACGTCTAGGGAAATCATTGAAGGAAATGAACTCTCCCGAATAAATTAAAACGACTCCAATCAAAGCCGCGTCATTGAATTCAGCGTGTCGCACCAATGACCGTTGGATTGTCATTTCTCGTATGGTGATTGGACTGGTTGTAGAAGAACTGGCCAAAACTCAGTCAACGCTAATTAAGCTCGGGAGGGATTTTCAATCCACGGTATCTCGCCAAGGCATCCAATTTCACTGGAATCTTGCCGCGTTGCTTGGCGAACCATGAGGGTCGGATGAAACCACGTTTCTTGAGCCCAACGCTGAGTCTGATCGGAACCGGCGACGAACAAGGCGGTTGCACAAGCGTCCGCATCTGCGGCGGATTCCGCAAGGGTGGTAAGTGCTTGAAGATCGCCCGCTGGATACCCGGATCGTGGATCGATTACGTGACCATATCGTCGTCCACGATGATGGAAGAATTGTTTGCCCGAACCACTTGTTCCCAGCGCGCAGTCCTTGAGCCAGATACCTGCTAGGCGATGTCCAGGTTTTGTGGGATGCGCAATACCGACAGCCCACCCCTTGTTACTGCCTGGTTCTTGATTTCCAGCAGCAATCACACTGCTATTTCCACCGTGTAACAGAAAATCCTCAACACCCGATTCTCGCAGCTTAGCTGCGATTCGATCTAAGGCGTATCCTTTCCCGATCGCACCAAGATTGATGGACATCTCTGGTTCGCTAAAACGCAACGTTTGTCTCGCTGGATCGATGCTAATTTTCCGGTATCCAACGCGTTTTCTCGCGGACTCAATTTCTTGACGCGTCGGTTTGCGACCTTGTCGTTTGGTGAAGCCCCAAGCTTCTACGAGTGGGCCCGCTGTGATATCAAAAGCTCCGTCGGTCCGGGTGCTCCAAAGTAAAGCCCGTTCAATTAGTCGAAAGGTAGTCCAAGAGACTGGTACGGCCTGTTGAAATGCGAGTCGGTTGATTCGAGAGACTTCGCTGTCACCTTGGTAAATGGTGAGAGCCGCTTCGATGGTGTTCAACTGATCGAGAGCGTCGACCGCAACTTCAACCTGCTTAGCGTCCTCGTTTGGAAGGATGATCACAAAATCGGTTGCCATTGCTCGATGGGAGATATGCGTCTGTAAGCTTTGGTTTTTCTCGTCCCGCGTTACCGATTGTCGTGTATCGATGGGAAACCAATCGATTTTCGTCTTGGGTAGAGGCGAGAGATTCATCGAGGGCTTGGTCTTCTCTTGGGTTGAAAAATCGGGAGCGAAAAATTGGCCGATGGGACTCGGAAAAAGTGATTTCAACGTTCAGTGCGTCGCTTTCTACTGTTTTTCGATTCATTCTCGAGGCCACTCGTCTACCGCGACGCACCGTGCGTATTCTACGCGTTTGGGGTGACGAGGCCGAAGGGGCGTCTGAGACGCATTCATTGAACCTTACGGCTGCATCAATGTTGGGGTGGGTAGCGGGGCAGTTTTGGTTCGCTATCGCCGATTCCAGCCGATTATCTCATGCAGGGTGTCGGGTTGAGATAATCGTAGCCGCTGCCGCGGTAGCAGGGGGGGGATGCGCCGCAACGAAGTGACTCCAATGATCGGCGAATAAGTATGTTCAGGGGCGTGCCGATCTCGCCTGATTCCTCTTTTCGTGTTCGTAAACTCGCCCCACGCACCCTCTTCGCATTTTGATGCAGTCAGCCTGTAAAAAGTGGATGTTCTCTGGCCCAATTTGCGATTTGTTATCCAGATTTGAATCATTTGAGTGTCGTTCGGAGGTTCGCTGAGCTGCAAACTCATGACTCATAACGATTTACGATCTTTTGGGAGATCCTCTTAAAACGGCGGTGTTTGTTTTTTTGGAGGGTTGCGTAATTCACCATGATTTCACACAATTGCCGCTTCGCTCGACCGTGGTATCGGAGAAGTCTTTGGCTGGGTTCAGTTCATGGGTTTTTCGATCGTGATGGTCGTTCAGCGAGTGTGGGTTGGCTTCATCCGGGTATAGCAATTCAAACTGGATTTGAGTCTGATCTTTGCCGATGAGACAACTCGCAGACGATTTTTGAGGTGATCGAGTGATTTTCGCGGCTTAAATGCATCGAAACCAGCGATCGCAACGATGTTGGGGTGGTGGCTGAGTGGTCGAAAGCGCCGGTTTGCTAAATCGGTGAACCGGGAAACCGGTTCCGCAGGTTCAAATCCTGTCCGCCCCGCTTTTCCTGCTGGATCAAAATTCATCGGGATTAACAGATCGTTTGAAAAAGCGATGTATTGACAGATGTACTGTTATCCGTTGGACTATGCCGCGGTCGGACATTACGAGAGGGTGTAGCTCAGTCGGTAGAGCAACGGACTTTTAATCCGTTGGTCCTGGGTTCGAGTCCCAGCACCCTCACTTTTCTTTTCACGCGGCCGAGTTCATAGCGTTCTCGGTCGTCTCTGGGTGAATGTACTTCCCCCATTTCACGCCCATTCAGGTGTGCATGGATCGGCTAGGAGAAGATTGGCTCGGCTGACCGCATTGCTTGCACAGTCGCCGAAAGTATGGATTCCTGTTTCAGGGGTGGAACGGCTTCGTGGAGTAAGACCACGCGCCCAACATCGTAAGGCCATAAATCAAAGCCTCAATCACCGCAAAGGTGTTCACCGCTTCGGTCTTGATGCGGTCTAGTCACCGCTGAAAATCTTGAGTTTCAATGGGGATGTTTTCAATTGGCCGTCTCCGCTGCAGAGCCGAGTCGTTGAACAGGAGGTGAGAACAATTTCGCGGCAGGTTCTCTCTTTTTGGGTTCAAGTTTGAAACTGGATGAGCGGCATTTGCTAAACTTTCATCCGAGTTTAGCAAGCTTTGATTGTCTTTCTCGTTTCCATGCTCGTTGGTTCTGGGATATGCCGCTCGTCGGCTTCTGAAAGTCAAACACGCTTGAGCTTCATTCCATTATTGCCTCCTACCTGCCGAGTCTTTTATGCTTGCATCAAATCGTCGTCAATTTCTAGCCGCTTCTTCCACGCTTTTAGCAGGCGCTTGTCTACCCAGTTCAGTGCTAGCCGCAAAAGAATCTGGGTACAAGTTGGGGATTCAGTTGTACTCACTGCGGGGATACAACGTCGACGAAGCACTCAAGCATGCCGCGGAGCTAGGATTCGAGCAGGTTGAGTTTTACAGCGGGATGTTGGCCATCGATTCGAGCGCGGATGATATCTCAGCCATTCGAAAGAAGGTCAGCGATTTAGGGATGTCGATTTCAGCACACGGCGTCAATCGATTTAGTAAAGACGCAGATGCTAATCGCAAGTTATTTGAATTTGCGAAGGCGTTGGGGATTCCGACAATCACAGCCGACCCAGATCCGGACTCGTTTGATAGTTTGAATCAGCTGGTTAAGGAATTTGATATCCGAGTAGCGATTCACAATCACGGCCCGAAGCACCGTTACAACAAAGCAGTCGACGTTTTGAATGCCGTCGATCAATACGATGAACGAATCGGTGCTTGCGCTGACCTTGGGCATTACATCCGATCTGGTCAAGGCGCGGTGGAAGTCATTCGATTGCTTAAGGGACGCCTTTACGGAATTCATCTCAAAGATTTTGCTGAGATGCAAGACAAGACTCACGGGGTCATTTTGGGTGAAGGTCATTTAGATGTTGAAGGTGTTTTCCGAAGTCTGAAGGCAGTTGGTTTTCCGGCGGACGGCGCGGTTTCTCTTGAATACGAAGAGAATCCTAAAGATCCAATTGATGACATTCGCAAGTGCGTTGCTGTTGCTCGCAAGGCAATGAAAGCTGCTGCAGTTTAGACGGCACAATCGACAGAGGTCGAATGGATTCAATTTGACTTTTGAGCGGTTCGATTATCGAAAATCGGCTTCTCAAATTGCCTCGTCTTGGATGTTACAAAATTGGAAAAGCGATCGTTGTTGACTGATGCTTGGTAAGCTGATCGGTAGGATCTTTGCTCGGGGAGTGAGTCATGGGTTATTGGAATTCGCTCTCTCGGTGAACTGAGCCGTTAAACGTAACTGGAAAAGTAAATAAGCCCGCCTGAGCGAGTACGCTGGCGGGCTTATTTCATATTTTGAACACTTCGTCTTGATGCTCATGTGACGAAGACGACGTCCGCACTTTGCATTGCTTCAGCAAGTGATCCCATTTCTCAGCCATTAATCGATCGACTCGATCACCGTTTAGCTTTCCGACCGGCGGTTTGATTTTCGTCTAGGTCGAAGCCGGTCAATCGCATCTGCAATTGGCTTTTCTGACCTTGGAAGCTCGATTTGGTCTCTCGCGATTTCAAGAGACTCACGAGCAGCGTTAAGACCCTCTAGTCCACCAAACTCAATGCCGCAGTGGCCACGATAGCCTGCATTAACGACGATCTGCATCATTCGAGTGAAATCAAGATCACTCTGATTGCCATTGGCATCCCAAACCTTATCCTTGATTGAGACTCCTTTGGCCCAAGGCATTAATTTTTTAACACCAAGATAGGAGTCATAAGTTTCCTCATTGTTAATTCGGAAATTACCTGTGTCGGGTAATGTCCCGCACTTGGAGTGATTGACGGTTTCCATTACTTCTAATAGCCAATCTGCGTTGCTTGACAGGCCGCCATGATTTTCAACTATCACGTGAATGTTTTCCTGTTCGCCGATCTCACATAGACTTCTCAGCCCGTCGGCCGCGAGTTTCACTTGCTCGTCCCAAGAGCCGCCACTTCTCGCATTAACACGAATGGCATGACAGCCTAGTGCGTTGGCAGCGTCAATCCACTTTCGATGATTTTCAACCGCCCTCTTTCGCTTGCTTTCATCGGGATCTCCGAGGTTACCTTCGTTATCACACATAATCAGTACGCTCGTCACAGACAGGTCATCGGCTCTCTTTTTCATCTCAGCCAAGTAGTTTTTGTCAGTAGCCTTATCCATGAAAAACTGATTCACATATTCGATCGCGCCGATGCCGTGATCGCTTGCTACCTTTGCAAAGTCAAGGTTGTCAATTTTTCCACTCTTTAGTTCTCGTACTAGAGTCCACTGCGCGAGCGATATCTGAAATGCTTCTCTCTCTCGACGAAAGATTCCTCCGGCACGAAGTTGCGAGTTGGATGCCAAGAGTAAGCTGCCAAGGGTGAGGCCGCTCTGTCCGAGGAAGGTTCTGCGATTGTGAGTTTTGGTTTTTCTAATCATGATTGAAGTGATTGGCTGTGGCAAAAATGGTGGAGTGAAGAAAGGTGTTGACAGTTCTCAAAAAAGATTCGCGTCTAGCATTTCCAGATGGTAGCGGAATCACTCAAACGATGTAGTCGATTTTAATTAAGACTTGCACAC
>Ga0181559_10001991_pt1 | contig 20184 bp, 8 predicted proteins | sample 011ome_21_FD_133752 | JGI IMG/M metagenome (GOLD analysis project Ga0181559, IMG submission 133752) | Coastal salt marsh microbial communities from the Groves Creek Marsh, Skidaway Island, Georgia - 011508AT metaG (megahit assembly) | ecosystem: Environmental > Aquatic > Marine > Intertidal zone...
CGCCTGGAGCGCCGCTCGCGCCCTCGCCGCCGCCGCCTGGAGCGCCGCTCGCGCCCTCGCCGCCGCCGCCTGGAGCGCCGCTCGCGCCCTCGCCGCCGCCGCCGCCCTCGCCCGCCCCGCCCAACGCGTGCCCCTCGATTTCGCTGCTCGGCTTCGGTTCCGGCCCCGAGCGCAACGAGGTGGCCGTCGGCACGGTCTGGGTCGACCACGGCGCGACCGCGTTTGACCCCGAGGACGGAGACCTGACCGACCGCGTCGAGCGGGACGCCTCCGAGCTGGACACCAACGTCCCGGGCGTGTACCGCGTGACGTATCGAGTGCGCGACTCGGCGGGATGCGAATCCGTCGCCGCGCGCTTCGTGCGCGTCGTGGCGCTCGTCGCGACGAGCGACCCTCTGTACTTGCGGCAGCTGTGCCTGCGCTCCGTCCCCACGGTGGCGCTCGCGTGCGAAGGCGCGCACTCCACGACGACGTCGGCGCCGCTGTCGGCGTCCTTCCCGGCGTGCTGCTTGGTGGTCTCCGAGATGGACGCCGCCGCGTGCTTCTGCGACGGCGCCGTGGTCTCGGCGCTCGAGCGGTCCCTCGAGCGGCGCTCAAACGCCTCAAACGCTCAAACGCCGACGACGCGCTTCGACGCGCTCCGCGCGTTCACGCCGATGGCGTGCGGGTTTGCCGTCAAGACGGGCGCGGTGTGCACGGACGCGCGGACGCTGGAGACGTTCCTGGCGAACGAGACGCGGACCGCGCTCGCGCTGGAGGGCGCGCCGGCGGGCGACGTCGACGCCGTCGCCTCCGCCGAGGCGTTCGTGACGCGCGGCGGCGCGCTGGACGAAAACCTCCCGTGCGAGGAGCAGATCGAGACCGCCGCCGCGCTGTGCCGCCGGCTGACCGCCGCGAACGCCAGGCCTTTCGCGCCTGCCGCGCGCGACTACGCGCCCTGCTGCGCCGCCGCCGCGCAGCTCAACCAGTCGCGGTGTCTGTGCGCCGAAACCTTCGACGAAACCGACGACAAAAAAGACGCGGCGCGCGAAACCTTCCTGCGCCGGCTCGTCGGGTTCGCGCCGCTGGGGTGCGGGTTCGCGCTCACGGGCGCGTGCCCCGAGGTGATCGAATCCACGTTCGAGCTCCCCGCGACGTTCGCGGAAAACCCGGACGTGCCGCTGGTGCGGCCGGTGGCGCTCGTCGAGGACGACGCCGCGTGGCGCGTCCTGGCGCCGCCCGGCGCGGCGCCGCGACGACCCGAGGACTGGGGCGCGACGGACTCGGCGTACGAAGCGGATGTGCAGTACGAGTTGGAAGAGGAAGGCGTCGACGGACTTCCATCGCGTGAAACCTGGCTGGTCGACGGCGAGACCACGCGCGCGTACGAGTGGGTCAGCTGCGACGAGTACGTGGCGTACGCGGCCGAGGCGTGCGCCTCGGCGCGCCTCGACGCGAACGTCTCCGCGTTCGAAATCACCGACTGCTGCGCGGCGCTGCGCGCCGCGCGCGCGCGCGGGTGCGCGTGCGCCGGGCTCGGGTCCGGGCGGTTCGAGGCGCTCAACGAGGACCTGCCTTCGATCGCGCGCCGGGCGTGCGGCATGGCGTCGCTCGCGACCTCGCCGAAGACGTCCGACGACGACGCGTCCGCGACGTGCCGCGCGACGCTCACGCTCGCCGAGGTGCTGGCGCCGGCGTCGGCGCTACGGACGCGCGAGCGAGGCGAGGACGACGACGACGCGCCTTCGTCGGCGGCGGCGTTCTTCGCCGAGCGAAACGTCACCCTCGCGTCGCTCGCGTCGATCGCCGCGCGCGGGACGCCCATCGTCGTCGCCGACCCGGGCGCGCGAGTCAGGGTCAGCGGCGCGGATTCCGAGCCGATCGAGTTGCCTGTCGGGTCGGTGATCGGCGCGCTCGCCGCGGACGCGCCCGGCGCGGCGGACCTCGCCGCGCTCGCCGACGCGGTCGAGCCCGGCGCGACGTACCGCGTCCCCGCCGCCGCCGCGATCGTCGCCGACGTCGCGTCGGCCGCGCGCGAGGACGTCCCCGTGCGCGTGGACGTCATCGCAGGCGGGGACGGGGACGGAGACGGAGACGGAGACGTCTCCGACACCGACACCGTGGTGGTCGTGACCGTCCCCGACCCCGACGCGCCCGTCGCCGTCCCCTGGCCCGTCTCGCTTGATCCCGCGCCCGCCGCGCCGGAAGCGCCGCGCGGTTTCGCGGTTTCGCGCGACCCGCTTCCGTCCGCGGTGGCGCTCACCGCGCCGGAGGGCAGAGCCACGCTCGTGCCCCGGCCGCCGCCCGAAATCGGGAACGGCGACGGCGACCAGGGCGCGGCCCTCGCCGCGTTCGCGGACGCCGTCGCCGACCTGGAAGGCGAGTCTTCGCGCGCGGCGCGCGCCGCCGCCGGCGTACTCTTCGCCGGCGCGGCGACCCGCCCGGCGGTTCCCGGGTTCGGGGACTCCGAGGCGTGCGTGGCGGACGTGCTGGTCGCCGAGTCCGCCTGCCTCCCCGTGCTCGAGCGCGTCGCGGACGTGTTCGAGCTCGACCTCGGGTGGCGCGCGTGCTGCGAGCGCGTGCGCGCCGTCGCCGAGGAGGGGTGCTACTGCGACGGCGCCGCCGCGCACGCGCTCGAGACCTCCAGCCGCGCCGACGCGCACCGCCGCGTCGTCGACGCCGTGCGCGGCGCGTGCGGGCTCGACGTCTCGGCGGCGTCGAGGCGGGAAGCGTGCCCGCTGGTCCGCGTTTCGATCGATCGATCGAGCGAGCCGGATGCCGATTCCGTGACGATCGAGCCGAAAGAAACGATCGGCATGGTGACGTTTCGCGAGGCGCCCTACGTCGCGCTCGTCTCCGCGGCGAACGAGGCGTACTTCGCTCGCGACGACGGACGCGGGTCGGCGGTCTCCGTCGTCGCCGGGTCGGGCGGCGCGGCGTTCGCCGTCGACGACGTTTCTCGAATCGACGTTTTGACGCTTCCGAGACCGTCGCTCGTCGTCGAGCCGCAGACGGGCACGCGCGGCGTCGATGTAGGGGAAAACCTCGTCGCGCGCTACGAGAACGCCGCGCTTCCCGGCGTGACGTTCGAGATCCAACCGCCGACCGCCGCCGACGCGAAAATCGTCGTCGCGCTTTCCCGAGACGGCGCCGTGACGGTCCGCGAGTACGCCGAAGACGCCGACACCGAAGACGCCGCCGAAGACCCGAGCGAGTTCTCCGAGGTTTCCTTCGCGCTCGCCGTGACCCCTGAGGGCGCGCTCGAGGCGAGGAGCGCCTCCGCGTCGACGGCGGTGCCGCTGGAGGACGGCGAGGACGCCGCGGCGGCGATCGACGAACGCCTGGGCCTGGAAGCGACGTTCGAGGAGGAAAACGGTCGGGTCGCCGTCGCGCTCCCCGACGGCGTCGTGATCTCCGCCGCGGCGGCGTTCGGTTCCGACCGCGAGCCGACCGCGCCTTCGCCTTCGACCCCTCCTTCGCCGCTCGAGACGCCCGAAGTAGGCGCGTTCGCGGGCCCGAGCACGGGCGAGCGAGGCGTGGTCGTGCGCGGCGGCGCGGTGGTCCGCCCCCCCGAGGGCGAGTCCGCGGCGGAGGCGGACGGCGCGTGCGCGGGCATTCGCCGGGTCAAAAACTTCCTCACCGCCAGCCTCGAACCGGGCGCCACTTCGTTCACCGTCGTCGGTGCCGTTTCTTGTTGTGAGCCTGAGAACGTCACCGTTCCCGAGCTCGTGGTCCCGATCAAGTACCTGCCCCGCGGCGACGACGCGCGCGCGTTCGCGCCGCCCACGTCGCCGCCGGCGGCGGAGTGCCTGGGCGCGGTGGTGGTGGACGCGCGCGGCGCGGCGGTATCCGGGGACTTGTGCGGGCGGGTCCGGTTCGAGGCCCGCCCGTACGGCGTCGACGCCGTTTTTTCTGACGTGCGCGTGTGCGTGGACTGCTCCATCACCGGCCGCGTCTCGGACGGCGCGATGTTCCGCGTCTCGCACGCGGGCGTGGACACGCTGAAGGCGATGCGGCCCGTGATCGACCGGCTCCAGTGCGACGCGAACCGCGTCGAGGCGAGAGGGCGGACGAACGCGTCGACGCCGACGTTGACGTCCGTCGAAGCGACGTCCGTCGACTCAGTGGACCCCGTCACCCGCCCCAGGGACGAGCGGGGGCGAGGCCGGAGTCTGCTCCAGTTCCTCAACCCGTTCGCGCGCGCGCGCGCGTTCAGCGAAGAAACGGAGGTTTCCGAGTTCTTCGAGCGACTCGCCGCGTCCGAGGAGGAAACCGGAACGACCCCGGAAGCGTCGGAGACGGGCATCCCCGAACGTGATCCCGACGCCGAATCCGCCGAATCCGCCGAATCCGCCGAATCCGCCGCCGCCGAGTTCGGGAGCGAGGACCGCGGCGGGCGGTACGGTCTGGCCGGCGACGGCGGTCCCGTTCCGCGCGACACCGACGGCGACGCGTACGCCGACGACGTCGATACGCGTGAAGACGGCGACGACGTCGACCCGGAAGTCGACTTCCGCGTTTCCTCCGCCGCGTGCGAGGACGAGGTCCGCCGCCTGGCCGGCGACGTGCGTTGGTGGAGCCGCGGCGCCGGGCCGCTCGAGCCGGGCCTTCCCAACGAGCCGTACGACGAGTACGTCTTCGCGGGATCGATGGACGTCCTGGCCGAGCCTCGTGGCGAAGAAGAAGCGAGCCTCGAAGCCCCGCCGCCGCCCGTGCGCCTCGCCGGGATCGTCCTGCCCGTGGTGTTTAGCCCGTGGGTGCTGGACGCGGACAGCGACGGCGAATGGCGCGCGGTGCGTGACCCCGCCGCTGAACTCGAGGTGGCCTGCTTCGGCGCCGCCACGCGCCAGCCCGACGGCGCGGTCGTCCCGCGCGCGGGCCCGTGCGGCGGCTTGGCGTTCGCGATGTCCACGTTCGAGCCGGAAGGCGCTAGGGAGGAGGGCGACGCCCGCGCTCCCGCGCCCGCCGCGCTCCTGCTGGAAGTGACCTTCTCCGGCGAGCTGTGCGCCGGCTGCCGGCTGGTCGGCGGCGGCGCGCGCGGCGAGCTCTTCCGCGTGCGCCACGCGCGCGGCGCCAGCCTGGACTTCGTCGGGCCCACCGTGGGCGAGCTGGAGTGCGCGCCAGGCGGCCCGACGGGCGCGCAGGTCGAGCCCGTCGCGCTCGCCGCCGCGCCGCCCGACGACCGCGACGATCCCGACGCCGCCGCCGACGCCTCCGCCGACGCCTCCGCCGACGCCGCGCCGGTCCCCGCCGCCGGCCGAGACGGCGCGGTCGCGCAGGGCGAGGCCCGCAACGTCTCGGTGTGCGACGGGCGCGAGGGCTTGAACTTGAAGGGTGAGGTTTTGAACGACGGCAACGAGCTCATCAAGGGCAAGGCGGAGGACTGCTGCTGGGAGTGCAAGCAGGATCCGCGGTGCAACGTCTGGGTGTACTGCGAAGGCGACTGCGTGGACTTCGCGTACCACAGCTGCTGGCTGAAACGCGCCGCCGTGGCAGACCGAGACACGCCGCCGGACGCGTGGGCGGCGAACCCCGACGTCCCGTGGACCTCGGGGTGGTTCCCGCCCAAGCGCGAAGCGCCTCCGGCACCAGGAGACGCGGCGCGGGAGACGCGGGAGGGAGAGACCTCCGAGGCGGATGCGCCCAGGACTCCGCAGCCGCCGGCCGCGACGCCCGCGCCGACGATCCGCGTGGTTCCCGTGGGTCCTCGTGGGTCGATCCAGCCGCCCGCGCCCGCGCCGGCGGTTTCCGTGCCCCCCCCCCGCGACGACGCGGGGACGCCCGCCTTCCGAGCGCCGGAGGCGCGCGGCGGGCCCCCCGAGGCGCCCCCGAGCCTGCGAGCGCCGCGCGCCCCTCCCGCTGCGGCGAACGTCACGCTGGTCCCGGGCGAGCCCGCCGTGATCCCGGACAGCGTGATCACCATCCTCCCCGGGGAAGTCGCTGCGCTCCCCTCGCCGGCGTCCGGCGCCTCCGCCGATGAGACGCGCGGGGCGTGCGGCGAGGACGCCGCGGCGGTGTGCCCTTCTTCCGCGGCGGATCCCCTCGCCGCCGCGGACATCCGCGGCTCGTTCCAGCTCCTGCGCGAGCGGCGCGCGCCGGGTTCGCGCGAGGACGAAGAGGCGTCGTCCGCTGACGCTTCTTCGTCCCGCCTGACCTTGCTCCGCCCGAACGACGTCGCGCGCGAGATTTTCGTCACCGGCACGCTCATCAACGCCGGCGGCGCGCCGGCGTGCGTCGGGGGGCTGGAGCTCGCTTTCGACTTCCCTCGCACCGTCGTCGACCCGGACACCGGGCGGGTCGTCACCGCGCCGCCGGAGGACTTCGTCGTGCAGTGCTACTACGTGGGCGTGCGCTCGCGCGAGGCCAGCGCGGCGCCCGGGCCGGCCGGCGCCGAGCCCTCCGCGCGCGAGCGCGCCGGCGCCTCCGCGCCGCCGCGCGCGTGCGACGAAGTCGTGACGCTGCGCATGACGGAAACCGGGCCGGTTGCGGCGTTCAAAGAGGACGTCGAGCTGTGCCCCGGGTGCTGGCTGGTGGGCGGGCGCGACGGCGTGCTGTTCAGCTGGAAGCATCGGGACGCGGCGCGGTTCGCGATGGCCGCGCGGTTCGGCGACGCCGTGGGGTACGCCGGCGCGCGGTGCGCGTCGCGCTGATCGACGCGCGTCGCCCGCGACGCTTTGCGTTTTGGCGTCGGTCCGGGGACGCGGACGGAGACGCGTCGCTGAAAAAACACGAAACGACGCCGAAAAAACGGCGCGTTCCCAAACGCGCTCGCTGATGCCACTCTTCGAGCGCGCGAATAAACAGACACGAGACGACACGAGACGGGCCCCACGAGGACGAGCGACGGACGACTTCCGGACGAGTCGTTTCGAGACGGTCTTCGAAAAGCCGCTTTTCTGAATACTACGCGCGCGCCACCGACGACGCGCGGGCGCGCTTCATTTCATCACTGCATCACTATAAAACGCGCGCGTGTCGTAGACTACGTAGCTACCGATCGCGCCGCCGCCGCGCCCGCGATGACGGAATCCTCATCACTGCGAGCTCATGGCGATGGCGTTTTTAATCGCCGGGACCATGGTGTTCATGACCATGGGCACGTCCACCAGCACGCCCTTCTCGGCGGCTTTTCCGGTGCCCCGCACGATGAGCGCGCGCGCGTCGCCATCCACATCCTCGACGGAGGCGACGATCTCGCCCACGGAGACGAACGTTCCCGGCTCGCCGTTCGGGTCCGACTGCAGGAACGCCATGGAGAACCCCGTCTCCAGCGCGTCCACGCGCTGCGGCAACGCGAAGGGCAGGTTCTGGCCGGAAGTCGTCAGGCCGTTCGCCCACTGGAACATCGAGCGCACGAACACCGCCTCAGCGACGGTCTTCGGGAGCTTCGCGGTGCCCAACTGCGCTGCGGAATTCGCGGAGGCGCGGGGGGTGAGCGCGCGTCTCGCGGCAACGCGGCGCGCGGAGGCGCGGGGGGCGGTCGCGAGCGTGACGCGTGCGCTGAGCGCGTGGGATGCGGCTGAGGCGGCCATCGTCGCGGCTCGTCGTGTGATGAAGAGGGCCGTCGCGAACCTCAGAAGCAACGTGTTCGCGTTGTTGTTGACATCTTGAGGGGTATCGACACTTGGTTCATCGTCCGCCAATCAGAGGCGACGAAATATCAAGATCTCTCTTGGGTGGGCTCTCCCGAAGCTCGCACTCCCCGCGTCGCGCTCACCACCCCCCGTCATGTCGGCTGTGGTCGCCGTCGGCCTCCCCGCGCGCATCGCCGCCCCCCGCGCGGCGCGCGGCGCGCGCACCGCGTCGCGCGCGGTCGCGCCCTTCCGCGGCGGCGCTCTCACCGCCGCGCCCGCGCGCGTCCCCGCGCTCGATCGCCGGCCCTCGGCCTCGCGTCGCGCTTCCGCCTCCGCGCTCCGCGCGCTCCCCGCGGAGCTCCCCGCGCCCTCGGCGGTGTTCGAGGTGGCGGACGGGCTCGAGGGCGGCATCCAGTTCATCTACCTCGGGTCGCTGCTGGCGATCCTGGGGTTCGCGGGGTTCATCATCGTGCGCCAGGTGCTGATCCGCCGCGAGCTGGACGCGTCCGCCAAGGCGATGGGCGAGCGCATCCGCGCGGGCGACGCCACCGCCGAGGAGTACTTCGAGATGGGCTCCATCATGCTGCGCAAGAAGGTGTACACGCAGGCCGTGCGCAACCTGAAGCTGGCGGCGGAGCAGTGGCAGGGGGACCAGGAGGACCTGGCGCAGATCCACAACGCGCTGGGGTTCGGGTACCTCGAGACGGACAAGCTCGACGCGTCCGTGGCGGAGTTCAAGAGAGCCGTCGAGTTGCAACCCGGGTACGTCACGGCGTGGAACAACCTGGGCGACGCGCTCGAGCGCCTCAACGACCGCAAGGGCGCGATGGCGGCGTACGAGGAGTCGCTCGTGCTCGCGCCCGGGAACCAGGTCGCGGCGAACAGGCTGGAGCAAATCAAGACGCGCCTCTCGCGCCTCAACCAGCTCTGATTCGAAGCGTAGGATAGGTACATATTTTTTCGATGTCTCACGTGAGTTTCTATGGACGCCGTCATTCGTCTCGCCGCTCGTTCCGCCGCCGCGCCGCGTCCCGGCGCGCGTCCATCGCGTCACATGCGCCTCGCGTCCGCCTCTTTCTTCTTCATGCGCGCTTTTTTGTTCTGGAACCAGTTGTACACGTTCGCCTCGTTTATGGGGCCGAGCCGCGCCAGCTCCTCCGTGATCTGCGTGCGAAGCGCGCCGTTGGGCGTGCCCATCCCGGTGGCGTAGAGCTCCTCGAGCCTCGCCAGCTGCGTCGCGGTGGGGGTCCAGCGCTGGCCCGAGCCCTTGGTGCCGTCCTTGGAGTACACCGGGCCGGGGTAATGCGGCTGGTCCCGCGCGACACCCATGGACGCGTGGATGGCCGTCATCGTGGCGCTCTTCTGCGCGCCGGGCATGGCCTCCTCGGCGCCCTGCTGCACCAGCAGCAGATTCTGCGCGGCGACGTGAGACAGCGCCGCGATCTGGTGCCGCAGCGTGTCCCGCTGTACCGCGGTCATCGTGCCCGCGGGCACGCTCTCCGGGACCGACGCGGGGTCGGGACCCGAGGGGTCGGGCAGACCCGCGGGGGCGGCGACGTCCGCCATGCTGCCGCGGGGCGCGCCGAAGTGTGACGAAGACGAAGGATTCAAAACCGCACTTCTCAAGCGTCAAGTTCCACTGCACTTTCCGGCGCCCTCAAACTGAGAATGCCTCGTCGGACACAGTAGTCAGCGCTTTTTCGCCACTCGCCGACTCGAAGCGATTGACCGACCACTCGTGTCTCGCGCCGGGCTCGCGCGGCCACGTCTCCGAGGCGGTGAGTCGTGTCAGGCGCAACGCGCGATGGCGCTCCCCGACGCGGCGCGCGAGGTGGTGGAGACCGAGCTGCGTCGGCTCGGCGCGTGCTCGCCGTGCGTGCTTCGATTCCTCGGGACCCCCGCCGCCGACGCCGGCGCGTACCGCGACGCGTGCGCGCGCGACGCCGCCGCGGCGTCTTCCTCGGGCGACCAGGCCACCTGCCCTTGCTGCCTCGGCGTTCTGCAGTTCGATCCCGACCCCGCGAAGGTGGACGCGAGCGACGAGGACGGCCAGGCGCCGCGCGTCGACGTCGACGGGGGAGGCGGCGGTGGTGGGCCACCTTCGGGACCTTCGTCGGCGCGAGAGGATGACGACGTCCCTCCGAGACGGTCCCCGCGTCTCGCGAGCCACTACGCCGCGGGCATGCGTTCCGCGGGCCACGAGATCACGGCGTTCGCGCTGGAGGTGACGCTGCCTCCCTCCATCCCGATGCGCCAAGCCGCCGCGCGCGCGCTCCTCGTCGAAGCGCTCCGGGGCGCAGCCGCGCAGCCGGAGGGTGTTTTTCGGTCGCCTTTTTTGCCGGCGACGACGGAGCTGCGCGACGCGTTCAGAGCGACGCTCATCCCCGCGCTCACCTCGAGCGCGGTTGAATTTTCAACCGCGGCGAACGTCCCGAAACGTCCGGTTCAGCACGACCCCGACGCGCCGTTCAAATTCGCGCTTCTCTTCGAGCACGAACAGTCAAAGGCGGAAGCCGGGTTCGCGACGAGAACCGCGGAGGCGCGATCGAGCCGGGACCCGCGGAATCGCAAGCGGCGCGCGCCGCCGATCCAGCTGCGGCTGGCGGCGCTCCCCGACTCGCCCGCCGCGACGTGGCAGCGCGTCGGCGAGGCGTACGACATCAGCGCGAAGAGAGCCGGCGACGCGTTCACCACCGTCGCGAGCTTCGAGGCTGATGAACACGCGTCGCGCGCGATGGCGGCGGTGCGCGGCGACGACGAATCTTCACGAGGCGAAAAAAATAAACAAACGGCGCGCGCCACTTGCCGGCTTGTCCCCTGGCACTCGCCCTGCTACCTGGGCGGTCGGTACCTGAAGTGGAAGCGCGGTGTCCCTCAGTCGCCCTGGTTCGCGGACGGCGGCGTGGTCGGCGAGGGGAGCGTGCAGACGAGCCTTTCCACGTTCGCGCTGGCGGCGTTCAAGTCGCGCGGGTGCCGGCTGAACAGCGCCGGCCGCGAGGACATGGACGTGCGCATGCTCGGCGGCGGCAGGCCTTTCATCCTGGAAGTGCACGACCCGCGGCGGCCTGCGGCGTTCGCGGACGTGGCCGAGCGACGCGCCATGGAGGCCGCGCTCGCGAACGCGGACGACGGCGCGGTGACGGCGACGAACATCCACCCCGTGCCGCGGGAGGCGTACATCACGATGCACGAGGGCAGCGCGGAGAAGCGCAAGACGTACTCGGCGGTGTGCTGGGCCAGCCGGGCGTTGACCGAGGCTGACGTGAAGGCGTTGGCGGCCAGAGCCTCGGGCTTGACGGTCCAGCAAAAGACCCCGACGCGGGTGTTGCACCGGCGCACGTCCGCGACGCGGCCGCGGATGATCCACGACGCCAAGGCGTCTTTAGTGGCGGGCGCGCCGAGGTTCTTCCTCCTCGAGCTCGACACGCAGGCGGGGACGTACATCAAGGAGTTCGTGCACGGCGACTTCGGGCGCACCTCACCCAGCGTGGGCGAGATCCTAGGCTGCGAGGCGGACATCCTGCAGCTCGACGTGACGGACATAGAGATGGCGTTCGGGGGAGACGAAGCGCGTACTCCCGGGGAAGAGGAGCAGTAGGTAGTCTATGATACCGAAGTACCTTCCGAAGGCGGAAGGTGGAGTATGCAAAAAACTACGTAGGCTACTGTTGCGCGCACTCCCCCGGGGCGCCGTCGTCGTCCCCTCCCAGCGCGGGTCGGACTTTCGCTCGGTCCGCCTTCTCCTCCGCCTCCGCGGCGATCGCCTGTTTCGGCTTGCGGTACCCGATGAGCAGCGTGTTGTTGCGCCAGTCCCAGCTCAGCGCGTCGGCGTCCGTCTCCAATCCGAGCACCGCCAGCTCCGGGACGTCGAAGCGCTTGTAGAACTTTTTGTTGGACGTGCGGATGACGATCTTCCCGTCCGCCGGGTCGACGGCGACGGAGTACGTCTCCTTCGGGTACGGCAGGTTCCGCACGCGCCACACGAACGCCTCGGGGGTATCCTGCGACCGCGTGAACGCGGGGTTCGCGGTGGACTCCACGAGCGTCGCGGTATCCGCGTTGAACCTGCGCGGCGGTTCGCCCACCAAGTACTCCCACTCCGAATCCTTTCCGAGCACCGTCTTGGAGCGTCGCATGCGCACGAGTAGCTCGTCCGTCCTCAGGTCGAACTCCTCAACCATCTCGCCCCCATCGTCGAACGTCGTGTGCACCTTGCGCCGCGTGCCGGTGTTCACGGACGTGCTGTGCCCGCCCTTGCGGAACATCCCCGCGCGCGGGTCAAACTGGTGCGCCGAGACACGCGAGAAGGTGCCGTGTTCGCCAGTTATGTCGTCGCAGTCGCCGAATCGCTGACTTGCGTGTGGCTTCTTTCGGTGCGCAGCACTTGGTCCGTCCAAGCGCCAGAGTGTCGACCCGGTCGTGCGCGAGAGATATTCATGTTCCCCGAACGAATCTCAACGGCGTCGGACAAGGCGAGGCGCATCGCGGCCGCGGCGGTCGACGGTCTCCCCGCGGTCCTTTCGCCGCGATGGCGCCCCCCCGGTGGCTGTACAAGCCCGTCGGCTCGAACGACCGGCAGGTGACGCGCGCGGAGCGCGGCCACGTGCTGCACCACTCGGGCGTCTGGTCGCCCGATTCCACGTGGATCGTGTACGACACGCGCGGCGACGCGGCCGGGGACGTTTTCGACGGCGCTGAGATCCAAGCCGTGAACGCGAGGACCAGGGAGGTGCGAACCCTGTTCACAGCCTCGAACGGCGCCAAGTGCGGCATGGCCTCGTTCAACCCCGTGCCGCACAAGCGCGAGATCGTCTTCACGCTCGGCCCCGAGAATCCGACCGGCGCGTGGACGTACGCGCCGCATCGGCGCCGCGGCGCGCTCGCCGACTGCTCGACGGCGCTCAAGTTTCGGCAAAAGCCGGGTGACAGGCACGGCGATGTGAGACGCGCGAACGACCGACCGAAGTCGTCGAAGAGCTCGAACGACACGGGCGAAGGCGGCGAAGGCGGCGAAGGCGAAACGAACAAACGAACAAACGAGAACGCGCCGACGCGGACGCGGACGCGCGGGGATGCTCGAATTCTGGACGCGCGGGATCTGCTTCCCGACGCGGACGGCGCGTTCACGCCGGGCGCGCTGCGCGGCGGCACCGCCGCGCACGCGTTTTCCCCCGACGGTTTGCTGGTGAGCGCCGCGTACGAAGACGCGGTTTTGTTGCGGAACGCGAACCTTTCCGAGTACGCCGACGCGAGTCCTCCCGTCGAGCGCGCCTTCCGGTCGATCGCGATCGTCGCGATGGACGGCAAAGGCGGCGTCGCGGTGGACACGAGCGAGCACCCGCGGAACCACTCCGGCGAGGGCTTCGCGGTAGTGGCCACGCGGCACGTCGGCGACGCCGGCGCGGCGCGCGCCGACGACGCCGGCGCCGCCGCCGCGGCTGCGCGCCTCGTCGCGCGCGCCGGGGACGAGTGCTGGGTCGGGCGGCGGGGGTACCGGCGGAGCGCCGCCTCGGGGGGGGGCTGGCAAGGCCGCGCGCTTGCCTTCCTCGGGGAGGTGGACACGGACCCGGACGGCGGCGACGACGAAGGACGTGCGCTCGCTTCGTCCGAATCGGGAACCGGGCGACGTGGGAAGGGTGGGACCCGGACCCGCGCGAAAAAAGCCGGCCGCGGGGGGAAACACCTCGAGCTTTTCGTGCTCGATCTGCCGGTGGACCCCGCGGCGCTGCGCGTGGCTTCGTCGCCGGCGGCGCCGCTCGCGGGCACCGCCACGACGCGCCCGCGCCCCCCCTTCGGCGTCGCGCAGAGGCGCGTGACGCGCACGGACGCGCGCGCGTACCCGGGCCTCACCGCGGGCGCGCCCTCGGCGGAGTCCTCGGCGGCGGCGGCGGCGGCTTCGGTGCCCGACCCCGGCGTGGCCACCAAGGGCAACAGCGTTGGCAAGATGGCTCGCGCCGCCGGGCCGGGCGCGGGCGCGGGCGTGGGCCCCCGGTTCTGGCCACGCACGTCCCCCGACGGGAGCCGCGCGTGCGTCTGCGCGCTGGACGACGACGGCGTCCCACAGCTGTACCTGGTGCGCCTGGGCGACGACCGCGAGACGACGGCGCTCATGCCGGTGACGCGCCTGGCGCCGCCGGGCGTGCAGTCCTGCTTCTCCTGGTCGCCGGACGGGAGCGCCATCGCCTTCGCGCACGACGGCTCGGTGTGCGTGGTGCGCGCGCCCAAGGGGGACGAGAGCAAGCCAGCGACGCGGCGGGACGTCGAGCGCGCGGCGAGGCGCGCGCGGCGCAACCCGCCGACGCGGCTCACGCGGCGGCGCTTCGGGAAGGAAGTGCCGCGGCCGGAGAGCGTCTCGTTTTCGCCGTGCGGCGGGTACGTGTCTTACGTGCGCCGCGTGATCCGCAAGGGCATGCGCGCGCCCAAGCTCACGGGCAAGCCCTTCGAGGACGAGGGCGATGACGTGGACGGCGATGGAATCGATGACTGGTTCAACCAGGTGTGCGTCGTGAAGTTCGAGTATCGGTTACGGCAGCCGTTCCGATCCGTCAAGAAGTTCGTCTCGGGAATCGTCGCCGGCGCGGCGGCGGTGGCCGCCGCCGCCGCCGCGCGCCACGCCGGAGAGGCGCTCCTCGCCGCCGCGCGCCGCCGCGCGCTCGCGCGCCTGCGCGCGCGGGCGGGGCGCGCGCTGGAGCCCGCGCCGCGCCCGGCGCCGCGCGAGGCGTGGCAGACGTTCGCCAAGGACGTCGAGGCGAGCAAGACCAACCTCAAGGCGGCGCCGAGGGCGTCGCCCAAGGATGCCTGGGCCAGCTTCGCCGCCGACGAGCGCCGCGCGTGAATCGGTTCGCGAGGGAACCTCGCGACGGATGATGGCCCGTGCTCGCGGGCGAGCCGCGGTCGCGCGCGGTACGTGTTTTTCAATAGTGGTATCTATGCTGTTTTTTATACGTATACGTCGCGGCGCGCGTCGTGTCGGACACGCCATCGCCTCGTCACAAGATGTCCAGCGTCGCGTCCGAGAAGGGCGACGGGTCGCCGTCGGCGACGGCGGCGAGACCCTCTTTGTACGTCGGGAACGCGAAGGCGACGCCCAGCTCCGTCTTCGCGCGGTCGTTCCGAACGCGCTTCTCGCCTCGATCGTTTTTTATTTTATTTTTAGTGACCGAAGGCTCGTTTTCTTTGGTCACGCACGAAACCGAACGACTCGGACCCGTCTCGTTTCGAACGTCGACGTCCGTTTTTAGAAGCGCCGCCGCGAACGCGAGCGCGACGGCGCGCGGCGCGGGCGCGTCGTCCGCCGCGTTGTACGTCCGGACGTCCGGAACCTTCACCGCGTTCGGGCCCCCCCCGGAATCGAACGCTTCGTTAGTCTTCCATCGCTCGTCGTCCGCCTGGCGCATGCTGGCGCAGAGGATCGCGACGACGTCGCGGACGTGGCACCGGGCCACGAACGCGCGCGAGAAGCGCGAAGACGAGCGAGAAGCGCGGGGATGCGCCGACGCCGACGCCGACGTCGACGTCGACGTCGACGTCGACGTTTCCGAACCGTTCGCGCGCGCCGCCGCGTCGAGCAGACTGCGCCGCGGACCGTACACGCCGCCCAGACGGAAGACGCGCAGGGGAAGGTTTCTGTTCGTTCCGGGACCCTTCCCGGAACGCGCGAACGCCGCCCACGCGCGTTCCGCGTCCAGGCGCGCGCGCGTCTTCGCGGTCGTCGGCGCACACGGCGAGGTTTCGTCCACGAATTTTCCCGCGTGGTCGCCGTACACGCCCGTGCTGCTCAGGTACGCGAGCCACGCGATTTCATTCTCCTCGGCGCCGGAGCGTTCGAGCGCGGCGACGCAGGCGGCGTCCGCCAGCACGGGGTCGATAGAGAGCGTATCTTCTCGATTGTGTTCGCTCGTCTCTCGCTCCGTCGGCGGTACGGAAACGAGCACGTGCGTCGCGTCCCGCAGCGCCGCGGCGCCGTCGTCGCCGAGGAACTTTTTCTCATCCGGACACCACACGAACGCCGGGATGCCCGCCGCTTCGAGCGCGCGCGCGCGCTCCGCGGAGCGGCACGTGCCCGCGACGCGCCACCCCGCGCGCCGCAGCGTCTCCGCGAGTCCGAGGGAGGTGTACCCGAGACCGAAGCAGAACAGAGAGCGGGTCGTGCCCGTCCTCGGGTCCGACGGACGCGGCGCATCCAGCGCGGGGAGGGACGCCGATCCCGAAACCGCCGCTCGCGAAGAAGCAGACGCGTTCGTGCGGCGAAACGCGAGCGCGGACGCGCGTCTAGAGAGCGACGTGACCCGGTTCGGGGGGGGAGGTGAGCGCGTACATCTCACTGGCGCGGGAACGCGCGCGGTGGCCATCCCACCCACCTTCACGCACGCCGCGCGTGTGGGGCGCGTCGTGCCACTGGGTGATTCCTCGGCAGAGGAATGGATTTTTTGCCGAGAATAAAAGTTGGCTGATGTCAACTCGACAACCGAACTCGAATTTGGACGAATCGGCGCCATCGCGCCGACCGTCTCACACCACCCGGCGCCATGGTGCTGTTCCCTGATGCGCCCTCGGCGCAGCCGTGGGAGTTCGTCCTCGTGGATAAAATCTTCCAGAAAGGCGGCGACGGCGCGCAGGGCATTTCGCGTTTCCTGCAGAGACACGTGCGCTCGAGCGATGCGACCCCTCCAGGGGCGATCCTGCGCGCTGATTTCCGACGCACAATCGCCGAGCTCAACGTGGCGTGCGACGAGGCGTCGTACGCCGCCGTCGCCGCGGCGTGCGCATTCCAGCCTCCCCGCGGCAGCATCTCATCTCGCGAAGACTTTGCCGACGCGTGTCTGTCCGTGCGCGAGCTCGCCGCGCGCCTCGCGAACATCGCGCGGAGCGGTTCGGGCATCTCCGCGGTGTACGCGCCGGTGGAGAATTCGCCCATGACGGGCTTCGCCACCGCGCGCGTGCCCGCGTCCACGAGGCGCGAGGCGCGCGCGAGGGCTGTCGGCTCGAACGACCCGGACTACTGCCCGCCCACGCGGGGCTTACCCTCGTCCCCGCGCGCTCCCGCGGCGTCCTCCGACCCGAACAGTTTGCTGTACGACAACCCCGCGGGCGGAGGCGACTGGGTCGGATCGCCGGGACGCAAAGAGACGGCGGCGAGTTCCAAAAACGAAGACGAGTTTGAGTTCGTCGGCTCGCCTCCCGCGAAGTCGTCGTTCGACTCGCCCGGCCGCGACTCGCAGAGCGGCATGGGGGGATTCGCGAACCTGCGCATCGACGTCCCCGGGGACGACGAGCCTAAGATCCCCATGTCCCCGCGCTCGCCCAAAGGGATGTCCCCGCTGTCCCCCGCGCGGGACGACGGATTCAACGGCGACGCGCCCGCGGACGACGCCGCGCTCGTCTCGCCCGACCGCGCCGCCATGCGGAGGAACGAAGCAATTAGGGCGCGCGCGTCCAAGTCGGGGGAGGTGCTCGAAAAGAGCGTCACGCCTCTGTTCGAGTACCCCAGCGAGCACTTCGCCAGCGACGCGTTCCCATCGCTCGACACCGTAGAGGCGGTGGAGGAGGCGATGCGCGCGGCGCTGCTGACGCGCACAACCTCGCGTGCCGCCGCGATGCGGCTGGTGGCGGGCATGCACCCGCAGGGCGGGCGCCTGCGCGCGGGCGACGCGCTGACCCTGGACCAGTTCAAGCTCGCGATGCGCCGCGTGAACGTCATGCCGGCGTCGGAGGCGGTGACGGAGGCGGTGTTCCGGAAACACGACCTCGACGGGAACGGGTCGCTGGATTACCAGGAGTTCATCAGGTACCTCATGCCCTCGGACTTCGAGCCGGTGTCGCCCAGCGTCTACCGCGCCTCCTACCCCGGGTACACGCAGCCCGCGCCGGACCCGAGGCGGTCCGCGGCGAGCGGGCGGACGCGGAACACCGCGGTGACTCCCGCCGGCGCGGTGCCTCGCGACCGCGACGCGCGCATGCGCGCGCTGGATCCGCGCGACGCCGCCACCGGGAAGGCGACCGCGGGCGCGCCCACGTACGAGCACGGCGCGTTTCACGCCGACCCAACGCACGACTTGACCGCACGCAGAGCGGAGGCGGCGATGCTGGACAAACTGCGCGGCGAGAACGGCGGCGACGCGACGACGCGTCATTTCGTAGACGCGTTTAAGTTTTTCGACGACGACGGCGTCGGCGTCCTGGACGTCACCGGGTTCAGGCGCGCGCTGCGGCGGCTGAATGTCGACCCGAGCGACGCGTTGTTTCAGACGCTGGTGGCGAGGCACGAGACGCGACCCGGTTCGGGCGTGGTGGATTACCGAGCGATGGCGTCGCGCGTCGTGCCGCCGTCCGCGCAGGAGACGCAGGATGGGGAGAAAGCCGACGGCCGCGTGGGCGAGCGCTGGGGCGCGGAGGGAACCGACCGGCTCTGGGCGGGGTACGACCGCGTTCGCCTGGCGGCGTCGCTGGAGAAGCTCCAGGAGCCCTCGGTGTTCGACCGAGGCCGAGCCGGGGACGCGGGGTACGTCCCGCTCATCTCCGACATCCGGGACCTGGAGGCGCTGCTGCGCGAGAAGACGCTCGAGCGCACGTCCAACTCGGGAAAGGGCGCGCGCGCGTGGTGGAAGTACTTCGACCGCGACGGCAGCGGCGCGATGGACCGCGGCGAGTTTGAGACGGCGATGGCGCGCTTCAACATCGCCGCCGCGCCGGAAGTGGTGGACGAGATCATGCGCAAGTACGACAGCGACGGCGACGGCGAGATTGACTACTGCGAGATGCTGCGGTGCCTTGTCCCCGAGGGCGTGCGCGACCGCCAGCGCGACACCGTCGCGTCCATGCGCAACATGCGCCACTTCGGCACGAGCGACGTCACCGTGGAGACGCAGGCGGTGAAGGCGCCGCCGCTGACGCTGGGCGCGCCGCGCGCCGCGTCCGCGGCGGAGCCGCAGACGCACCGCGTGTCGGCGCCGGCGTTCCAGAAGATGCTCCTCGAGTGGATGCGCGCGCGCGGGCGCGGTTTGGCCGGTCTGCGCAAGCTGTTCCGCCAGATGGACGGCGACGGCGACGGGCGCCTGGACCGCGACGAGTTCACACGCGGGCTCGCGATGATGAACATCCACCCGACCCCGGGAGACCTTCGCGCCATCTTAGCGCGGTACGACGCGAACGGCGACGGGTCGATTCAGTTTGACGAGTTCATCGCGCGCGTGTTGCCCGAGCACGAAAACCCGGGGTACCTCGAGGGCAACTGGCAGTCCATCGCGCACCACGACCCGAAGCCGGCGAACATCCTGCCCAAGTCCCAGGGGCTGTACGCGGTGGACTTCGACAACCTGCTGCAGCGGAAGATCATGTCCAAGGCGGACAAGATGGGGAGCGCCAGGCAGGTGTTCCGCGAGTTGGATTACGACCGCAGCGGCTTCGTGTCGCCGGGGGAGTTTCGGAGATGGCTCGTCGCGATGAACTTCTTCCCGGACGAAGACGCGTTCCAGAAGCTGTGGCGGCGGTACGACCCCGAGGGGAAGGGGTTCATGGACTACGACCACTTCGTCAGGCGAGTCACGCCGAGGCACGACCCGACCAAGTCGGTGTTTTAGAGACGACGACCCGGACGCGTGAGCGGAGCGGCGTCGTGAGCGCGGTCGTCGGGCAATAGTCATAAATAAACAACTGTAGTCGCGTCTGTCAACACCCTCGCTCACCGATTTGTGACTAAATGCTCATATCCGCACGACACGTTTCTCCTCGACCGAGACAGTCATCTTTCCTAGCAACTTTGAGCACTCCCTCGCGCGCAAGCCCGCCCGCGCCTCGGCTCGCGCGGTGGCCCTCGCGCGAGCGCTGCCCCGCTCGACGCGCGATGCCCTCGACCGATGAGACCGCGGCGTTGCTCGGCGCTTCCCCCGGAGCGGGCGGCGTCCACGCGGACGCGCTCCCCCCGCAACCGAAGTCGAACAGGAGCGCGGGGAGACACCGGTGGACGTTCGCCGCCCTGACGAGCCTCGCGCTCGCCGGGCTGTGCGCGCTGGCCGCGACGCGGCACGACGCGTCGCGCGCCGGGGTCCCCGTGGACGTTCACGAGACCGCCGCGTCGGTGTCCCAGCTCCCCGACTTCGGCGCGGACACGCTGTCCCTCGAGAGCGTGATGGAGCGTCTCGGCGTGAACACCACCTCGGGATTGACCGAGCTGACGGTGGATTACGCGGGCGTGAAGATCACCGGGAACGTGTACGCGAAGCTGTTCGACGAGCCGTGGCTGCAGCGCTTGCCTCTGATCAGCTGGCCGGAGTTCATGGACGGCCCGGATGACCCCGCGCGGTTCACGGTGGTGATGTTCGACGCGGACGCGACGTTCGGGATGCAGGGCGTCGACGCGAAGAACGGGAAGCGCGACCAGACGTTTCTGCACGCGCTCTGGACGGATTGCCGGGGGGGATCCACGGTGGAGTGCGGCGAGCAGTCGAACATGCGCGCGAAGTACTTGATGCCCGCGCCGTCCGGCGAGGAAAACAGGCACCAGGTGGTTTTTCTGCTGCTGCGACAGGGCGAGCGGCCGGACGGGCTGGACGAGGTGCGGTTCTGGCTGCGCACCGACCAGTTGTACCGCCGCGAGAACCGCGTGCACGAGCTGCTCGCGGAAAACCCGCAC
>Ga0181559_10001997_pt1 | contig 20178 bp, 17 predicted proteins | sample 011ome_21_FD_133752 | JGI IMG/M metagenome (GOLD analysis project Ga0181559, IMG submission 133752) | Coastal salt marsh microbial communities from the Groves Creek Marsh, Skidaway Island, Georgia - 011508AT metaG (megahit assembly) | ecosystem: Environmental > Aquatic > Marine > Intertidal...
AAACCAGACTCCATCGCTTCTGCAGCTCTATAGTATTTCCAATAGTATTTGCAAACAAAGATTGGAGGTCTGAAAGTCACGGCTACAGAGTCGTCCTGGATACCCTTTCATGCCTCCAAACCTGTTATGTCAATTCCAGAAGTCAGCTACCTCCTTCCAATGAAACATCTTTCAACACCGCTAACTGTTGACTGTACTGAATGTGGAAGGTAATAAAGTTGACTTACTTCTCAGCCTGGTTCATTTGTTGCGTCCCGTCGTGTTGAGCGGAGCACCAGATTACCCCTTAAGCCTGCATCAAGGAAAATATATTCCTGTTAATATCAACAACCTAATAGCTAATTAAGGTCTTCCTGATATTGGATTGGCATAATGGTAGGGAATCGGATACAAGCAGGTAACATGGAAAAGATGATGCCTGGCCCAGCATCCAGTGGAAAGCCTCCACTGGGGTCTGGCACGGGGTTTACGGGGTTTTTGACCCCTGCCACCTTCATAGAAAGCTGCCCAGGATATTACGCATTGATATCCGGTTGCATGTGCAGAAGACTTCCCGGGCGTCCCTCAACAGGCTCTTCATTGCCGAAAATCTGAAACAGGAAATCGCGCAGCCTTGTTAATCTTATTGTTTTTGTTACTGGTGTAATCGCTCAGCCACAAAAGTACTGATATCGACCAGTTCCTGGTCAGTAAACACATCAAACGCAGGCATACTATTCCTGCCATCGTTTACCACCAACATGATCTCGCTCAAACTCAGAGTATTACCTAGTGCCGGGCCTGCGTCCTGACCACCCTGCCCGGTTTCGCCATGACAGGCAGCACAGGCGTTATCATAAATCGTACTGCCATTATCAAGGTCAGGCTGCAGGGCAACATCCGGTAAAATAACGTTGTCATCCACTGGAGACTGGGCATAGAGACTTAATGACATAAATGAAATCATTAATACGAATAAAAGCTGAAGTCGTCTTAACCACATGACCAAGAACATCACTGAAGGCATGAAAGTAATTTCCCTGAGACAATTAGTTCGGCTCTCTATCTCGAAATAGGGCCGGTTGTATTTTTATATTTATAGCACCATTTCATATGGGTTTTAGCGATTACCCAGTTTATCTGTAATGACTTCTGTTATAAAAGCCATGGATCTGTTCTTTTAATCAGGCATGCTGTGTTTTCTTGATATAACACAAGTTATATACAGGGCATTATGAGTAGTCTTCATTTCTAATACCATGTCAGACTCCCTGAGGAAAAAATAATGGCTTCCATGAAAAAACCACATTTGGTTGAAGTGCTCGAAAATGACTTTCATATCGTCCATAACAAAATAGTTAAAGCCAAGGATAACTACGTTGCCAGCCATGAGAAAGAATATAATCAGGCCAAACGGGCAGTGGAAGCAACCAGAAAAAAACTTGCTGCTGCAAAAAAACAGGCTGCCAAGGCAGCCAAGGCAGTGCAAAAATCAAGCTCCAAAACAGCTCATGATCAACTGAAAAAGGCCAAAGCCGCTGCATCCATTATTGGAGATTCCCTGAATGAAGCGAAGAGTCTGATGAAAAACAAGGAAGCTAATCTCAGGGCTGCAAAACCATTCGAGCGAAAATTGGCAGCCAGAGCCAAAGCACTTGAAGCTTTTGAGCGGGAATGGGCTAAAAAAATGAAGGCCGAAGACGCTGCAAGAAAGAAAAGGGCCGCAGCTGCACGTAATAAAAGAGCAGCACAGAAAAATATTGCAAAGACCTAGGCAATGACTGCCAGGGGCGGACGTTCAGTAGCGAATTCCAGCAATCCCTATAAAAGTCTGTCCTGTATCCACCGGGAAATATCTTCTATCTCTTCAGCGCAAACACTGTGCGGCATAGGGTAGGTTTTATAATCAGGCTGGTAACCCAGCCTGGTAAGGTACTTCACGGTATTTTCCGCCATCCATTCAGGCAGCATTGTATCCAGCGTGCCATGAAAAATCTGAATTGGCAGAGTGCCATTGGAAGGATGCGGGGTAATGGCTTCCGCGGTTGGGAAGAAAGTGGAAAGTCCAAGTATCCCTGCCAAAGGCCTGTCATAGGTTAGTCCTGCCTGCAGGCAAACCGCCCCGCCCTGGGAAAACCCCACCAAAATTATCTGCTCACTGGCAATCCCCCTATCAATTTCCCTGTCAATCAATTTATGGATGGCGGCAGCCGAACTCAGCAACTGGCCAGCATCAATATGCCTTTCACCATGCTGCAGAATATCAAACCAGGCCGGCATCACCATGCCCCCATTGATCGTAATAGGAATAGAAGGCGCATGGGGTAATATGAAACGCGCACCTTTCTCGAGGGGTAATCTTAACTGGGGTATGACTGGCTCAAAATCATGACCATTGGATCCGAGCCCATGCAACCAGATAATGGACGCTTTGACGTCGGCTCCGGATTCTACTTCTACTGTTTGCAATAATTCCATTGCTGCATTGTATGTCGCATACTTGCCAATCTTCAAACTCAAATAGCAATATTTACAACTGCAGGACGATTATCTTGAAAAAGTCCCCTTTTCCGTCACGCTGGCCGGTTGAAACCCCTGATGTCATTCAGCTCTATTCCATGGCTACACCTAATGGGCAAAAGGTAAGCATTGCTCTTGAGGAAATGGGGCTTTCCTATGAACCACATCTGATAAATATCATAAGTGGCGATCAGCATGATGCGGAATTTATCAACATCAGTCCTAATGCAAAAATTCCCGCTATTATCGACCCTGTCGGCCCTGAAGGAAAAATAGTGACGCTTTCCGAGAGCGCCGCCATTCTAATTTATCTGGCTGATAAAACCGGACAACTATTGCCACAAAACTACCTGAGTCGCATGGAACACATTCAGTGGCTGATGTTTCAGATGGGGCATATCGGCCCCATGCTTGGACAGTTTGGGCATTTCTATAAATTCATGGGCGAAAAGCTAAAAGATGGCTACTCCCTTGAACGTTATACTAACGAAACCAAACGCCTGTTAAACGTGCTCGACAAACGTCTCGACAATAAAAAATATATTATGGACGAATACAGCATCGTTGATATTTCCATGGTGCCCTGGATCAACTGCTGTGCAGAGTTTTATGATGCCTGGGATTATCTCGAGATGGGCAGTTTTACAAATGTTGAGGCCTGGCGAAAGCGGGTCAGTGAGCGACCCGCGTATATTACAGGAAAAGATGTTTGCAATTTATAGTTGTATCTTTTCAGGACTAAACGTGATGTGAGAACAGGAATAAATAGTAGCGCTGCCTACCATACCAATAATACCTGTTATAAACATTATCAAAGCAACACCCCACTGTCCGATTTCAAGCCATAAATAGCAGCACAAAAGCCCCAGCGGAAGCCCCGGTACAAAACTCAGTAATCCCGAGACTGTCTTGATTTTCTTTAGTGATTCTACCGAGGCAACAATAAAAGAGTGGCAGTAAAGACAGCTTTTCGATTTATTTTCTGCAGAAAAAGCAAAACGCAAAGGAAGTTTTTTCTGACAGGATGGACAATCCATTGGTTTTAATCCCGACGCTGCATTCATCCTGATTGCCTCTTTCTACGGTTTTTACATTTGGCTTTTATTAATGTTCCCTGTGCCAAACTTGATAAAGACTGTCTAATTCGAAATATTAATGGACCCGTGTATATGATGCAGAAGGGTACTTTCTATATTTCTATATTTCTATATTTCTATATTTCTATATTTCTATATTTCTATATTTCTATATTTCTATATTTCTATATTTCTATATTTCTATATTTTATTATTCTTGCTCTTCTACCTTACCTTCGAGATATAGCCAGACACCCTTGTTCCGGTGAAAGGCAGATTTCTCATGGTGAATCTGGTCAGGACCATCATCAACCGAATATATTGCCTTGAATTCAACCCGCCCCAGGTCACCTTTTTGATTGGCATTGATGATTTCCAATGCTTTCCAGACATGCCCCTCGGCCAATAGGTCTGCCATTCGAAGATTTTGTGCCGTTGCGGGATGCCAGGTACGCACAAGATATTCCCGATGAGAGTTTTCACCAAGGGCATAGGCAGCATAACGGGAACGCACAAGCTGTTTTACTGTTTTTGGTTTAGCCGTGTAATTTAAAAAAGGTTCACAGCATTTGCCAAACTGCCTGCCGCTTCCACAAATACATAAGTCACTGGATTTCATTTGCTGATTGTATGCAGAAAAAGATTCACGGTACAACTTAAGGTCTCAATCTGCACGAACAAATCAGTGCAGGTCAATCAAAGCCATCCAACACTGGCGCAATTGCACTTCGCCATTACTGCGGGTAATTATTACCAATGGACATACCGCAGATACGTGACAGATGTGTGTAGGAAAGACCGGTTTCATCATGCCAGGTATTAAAGGCATCCTGGCACATTTTCAAATCTTTTTTACTGGAAGGGTTGTCCCGTATTTCAAGCCCGGCAGCTTTTAATCTGCCGACAACATCGCTACTCAATACAAATCCATCTTTACCCATGAAACGAATAAAATACATCCCGGTATTACCACCCAGTCTGGCCCCATGTTTTTTCAGATAAGCCATCAGACCCACCTGATCATGAACCCCCCACTCGGCAAAGCGGCTGGCAAAAGTACCAAATTTAGCCGCTTCTTCCATCAGAAAAACCGCATTCTCCCGAACCGCCTGTATTTTTATCCGGTTACGTACAATACGTTTGTCATCCTGATAAGCATCCCACTTTTCAGGGGGCATATGCGCCAGACCGCGAGGATTGAAACCATGGAAAGATTCCTCAAAACCATCCCACTTGTTCTTGATAACCTTCCAGTTAAAGCCTGCATTGAACACGCAGCGGGTCATCATGGCAAGATAACGGTCATCACCCAAAGCTGCAAGGTTTTTCGAGGGAAGCGGTTTTTGGACTGCAAGCAAGGCATCCAGCGCTTTCATTCCACCTTTTCTTTCTGCGGCTAATTGCTGAATTTCCTTAAAGGGAGTCAATGTCATAAATTATGGAATAAATTAAAAAGGATAATAGAGTCAGGATAAATTTGTAGAGTGTCAGTACTCACTATCCTGAAAAGTTTAGAGGCCCACCTTTTTCCTTTATCCTTTTTCCTTTATCAAGTTTAATAATTATTCAAACAAGGCCTGATTCACATAATTAGCCACATCCCTGATCTGCTCCGGGGTCAGTATGTTTTCAAACGCAGGCATTTGCTGATTCTGCCCGCGACTCATCACGGTGGCAATGCGTTCCAGGTTGGTCGACACATTCTGCAGCGAGATACCTTCCGAGTGGCCTCCTCCCAAACCATTATTGCCGTGGCAGGCCGCGCAAACCAGGTCAAAGGTTGACTGACCAGCTTGCAGATCCGCTTCGCCCGGTGCAATTTCCACCGGCGACATGTTTGCCAGCGGATTCACTGCCTGTTCAAAGGGCATGGATTCTATCTCACCCTCAAGAGAGAAAAGCCACAGGCTGTCGCCGTGTTCACCTGATGAATAAACAGTCCCGGCTGACATCACGGCAATATATTGGGTGCCTTCATGCATGAAGGTGGTTGCTGTAGAATTTACACCAGCATCGGTCCTGAAAGCCCAGAGAATATCGCCATTGGATTTATCCATCGCCGTTAAACGGCCATCACTACGACCGGCAAGAATTAATCCGCCAGCAGTATTAATCGAACCGCTCATGCAACCCTCTGTCCATTGACGCTGCCATTGCAGGCGGTTGGTTTTTAAATCAATGACCGAAAAAATTCCCCGGCGGGCGATAGAAACCCCGGTCAGTGCCCCGGCACCCATCCAGATACGATCATGCTCCGGCTCACCCTGAAAGCGCTGATTACCATCACTGGAAGAAAATGCCGTGTTATCAATGCCACAGATATACATGTGATTAGTTTCAGGGTCATAGGAGGAAGGCGCCCAGTTCACCGCCATCTGCGGTTTGTAGATCACCAACTCAGTCCAGAACGGCGTGAATATTTTGCCCTGGTTTATCAGAGCCAATTCTTCCGGCGCAATATCAATTTCCTGGGGAACAACGGCATCACCAATGGGATATGGCTGCGTTGCAGCTGTTTTCTGACGCGGCTCCTGGGGTACCGGCCGCTCCTCAATTCCAATTAGTGGTTCACCGGTAATACGATCAAGTATATAAACCCAGCCGGTTTTTGATACTTCGGCGATCCCCTTTCGAGTCACGCCATCATATTCTGCATCAAACAAAATCGTGGGATTTGGCGAATCATAATCCCAGATGTCGTGGTGTACCTGTTGGAAATGCCACTTGTATTCGCCACTGTAAACATCGAGCCCGAGCATCGATACCGTGAAGAGATTATCCCCTTCACGGGTAGAGCCATTAAAATCCGGCGCCGCGTTGCCGGTTGAAAAATAGACCATGCCCAGTTCAGGATCCACTGTCGGTGTTTGCCAGATTGGCGCACCCCCATACATCCAGTTATCGTTATCCGCCGGCCAGGTGTCATGGCCAAACTCATCAGGGCCGGGAATAGTATAGAAGGTCCAGATCAAGTCCCCAGTGGCAGCATCATAAGCTTTCACTCGTCCACGTATGCCCAGTTCACCACCCGCAAAACCGGTAATAATCATGCCGTCAAAATACAGGGGTGCACTGGTTATTGCATATCCTTTAAGAGGATCTTCTGCCTGGATTTCCCAGGACACTTCACCACTTACCTGATCCAGAGCCACTATTTTTGCATCCAGACGGCCAATGAAAATCTTGCCTTCACCCATTCCCACGCCACGACTAACCCAGCCACAGCAAACGTTCACACGATTCGGATCCAGGTTTGCAGTGTACTGCCAAAGGTGTTCTCCGGTTTCCACATCAATGGCAAAGACATCATTTTCTCCGGTGATGGTATAAAGCACGCCTTCGTAATACAGTACTTGAGCCTGACCACTGTGGTTTGGTGCAGTACCCGACTCCAGATGCGTGCGCCAGTTGGCTTTAACCCGGGATACATTGGTTTTATTGATCAGGTCCAGTGGTGAGTAACGCCAGTTATAAATATTCCCGCCATTGGTTACCCAGGCCTGTGCAGGCGACTGTATCAGGTCTTCACCAAGAAACTCTGGCGAAGGCGTTACCTGGGCATGGAGCTGTATGAATGGCGTAATAGAAAAAAGACTGAACAGTAAGAAATGAATGCGGATGATTTTTTTCATTATAGAATTCTTTGGCGTTAAAATTTTTAGTGAAGGAATTTACGACTCAATCCTGATGCTTTGCTACATTTACTATTATCCTGCCGTGATTATTCATTGTGTCAGCAGGAAATTGAAGATTTTTTTGTGTCGCCTGCGAAGTCTGCCTAAAGCAGAAGGTTTTTTTATTTTATGAGATATAAAGTCAATTATTGATTGATAAAATGTGGCAAAACGTCTCCCGGGCAAGTTTGCAACAAGAGTCTGCTGAATAATGTTACGGAGACATTAATTGCTCTATCAGAGCGGCCGTATCCAAATGCACTTCACCACCAGCGCCACGCCCAAACCTGCCAGCTTGCCCCATAGCGGCATCAAGCACAGTATTTCCATTGGCATCCTCAATACTCAGATCAGCACCGTTTTCAGCAAGTAATTGCACGACGGTGTTCCAGCCATTGGTCGCTGCACCAAATATTGCTGTCTGGCCGAAATCTTCCTGCGCATTTACATCCGCTCCATATTCAAGCAGCAGGCTTGTCGCTGCGTAAGATTCTTCTTCATTTCGAAATCTTCCACGGGTATCAATGGCGCTGGCACGGTATCCTGCTGCAACAATCAGCGGCGTTACATCATTTTCCTGGGGCAGATCTACAAGGGCACCATGATCGAGCAGCAATTTCATGGCAGGTATATCAGCCCCGCGGGCTGAACGAAAAAGCGGTGTGGCGCCGGTTCTCAATAAGCCATCGGCGCCACGGTCTGCACCCAGTGCACGATAAGGCGGAAATAGTTTTAACTGTAAATTCGGGTTACCACCGCGCTCCAGAATCATCTCAATTATTTCAAGTGCCGTAGAGAGATCCCCGGATAATCGGTCAGGACGACCACCGTGAGGAATGGTGCTGTAATCCACAGCAGCATAAAGTGGATTTCTTCCATAGAAATCCCACTTGTCCAGCCAGGCCCCCGCTTCAATTAACAGTTTTGCTGAATCCCACTTGGCATTCAGTGTCGCCATTAACAGCGGAGTTACGGACTCAGGGTCCGTCTTATTTATATCGGCTCCACCTTCGATCAGCAACCGGGTACATTCTGTACACCCCTCTCGTGCTGCATACAGCAGGGGAGTAAGCCCCCCGGCTGGCAATACTTTCATTCGTGGCTCCGCCGTGACCTGCCGCTCCCAGTTATTGGGCATGGACTGAGCATCAGGATCCGCACCATGCTCCAGCAAAAAATCCACCATAGCTGGCTGTTTCTGGGCCGCAGCCCACATCAGGGCGGTCTGGCCACGCCATTTTTCCTGAGCGTTAACATCCGCACCAGCCTTCACTAAAACGTCAGCGGCTTCGATGTTATCTGTACGAGCAATAATCATGATCGGGGTTTGTTCATCAGCGCCTTTTTCATTGGGGTCAGCACCCGCATCCAGCAATCGCTTGATGACATCCGGATTTCCGATAATCGTTGCCTGGGATAATGGTGTGGCACCATACTCATTTCTGATGCTCACATCGGCACCGCGCCTGATTAATGCGCGAACCAGCTCTTCATCGTTGTGATAAATAGCCCAATGCAAGACTGTAGTTCCATCGGACTGAGCCTGATTGACATCAGTGTTACGAGCAATCAGTTCTCGCGCCGCCCGGGTCTCCCCTGAACTAGCCAATTCCAGCAGTTGGGCTTCGTTGCCGTCCTGGGGAAAAACGGATAAAGGATAAAGGATAAAGGATAAAAGTCCCGCGCAGAAAATACTTCTGAAGTGAATGCTATTCATGCTAAAAAACCCGAACCGGTAGTCGCCAGGCCCAGTACTCCTCTTTTATCTTTTTTATCTTTTATCTGTATTTAAACTTCTTCGAATCGTCCAGTACTGTCACCAAAGGATTCTTCATGAATACCAATACGATCCAGAACTGTCAGCATCAAATTGGAAACAGGCGTTCTTTCTGCAGCCCGAATATGCTGTCCACCCTTGATAGTGCCCCCCCCCTTTCCAACAATGACAGATGGAAGCGGATAATGATCATGAGCATTACTGTTACTCATATTGCTTCCATATAGCATAATGGAATTATCCAGCATGGAACCTTTATCGCCATCAGGGATCTCTGCGAGTCTGTCAACAAAACGCGCGAAGACACGACTGTGATATTCCTGAATCCTCAACAGGCGAGCTATTTTATTCGCGTCATTCTGATGATGCGACAAAGGATGGAAGGCATCAGAGACACCCACATGGTTATAAGTCTGGTTACTGACTTCTGCCGCCATCATCATGCTGGCGATACGTGTGATATTTCCCTGGTAGGCAAGCAAAATAAGATCCATTTGAAGATTGATATGATCATCAAAAGAGCCTGGTATGCCGGACGGCGCATCGGGAAGTTCCATATGTGACATATCATGCTCTGCCGTTTTCTGCACCCTGCGTTCTATTTCACGCACAGTTTCCAGATAATCATTCAACACCACTCGATCAGTAGCACCGAGCTTTTTCGCCAGCTGGTTGGACTCCTCCATCATCAGATCAAGAATACTGCTGGTCTGTTTTGCCAAACGCTCCCGTTCCTGGGCATTATCGCCAACGCCAAACATGGTCTGGAACAATTTGCGCGGATTATTTTCCATCGGTAATGGCGTGGTTGGTGTTCGGAAAGAAATGGTACCAGCGTAACTGCAACCATAGGCACGATCACAGGAGCCGGCCGCGCCGCTGGTTTCTGTTGCCACCTCTATGGAAGGAAGCGGAGTATCCTGACCTATATGCTGGGCGGCTATCTGGTCCACGGTAGTCCCGCCATAGGGTTCATGACTGACTCTTGGCGCAGCTCCTGTTAACCAGGTGCCCGGTGTAATGGCATGAACCGGCCCATAGGCACGTTTGTTTTCCAGATTGGAAACAATGGTCAGATAGTTTTTATGATTTTCCAAAGGTTGCAGAATGGATTTCAATTCAAATTCACTACCAACAGTTTCAGGTGTCCAGTTCTGCATCACCGCCCCATGGGGGAAATAGAAAAAGCCCATTCTTGGCGCTGTATTGGCGGCGGTTTGCGCCAATGCTGTCCCTGCCGGGATCATTGCTTCCAGTAATGGCAGGGATATGCTCGCGGCAGCACTTTTTAAAAAAGTCCTTCTAGGCATGTGCTTTTTGGTAATGAACATCATTTTCTCCTTTTACAGACGGTGCAAACAGGTAGTTAGGTAAAGTAACTATTTATAAGCTTCCGACCTGTATATTCTCTTCTGGCACAGTGATTTTTCTGAACTGGTCACTGTTAATTATTCCCATAACTATTGATGTAAAACTGTAACCATCCCTAGCTGCGTTTCTTACAATCGCTCTCACGGCAGGCATATCATGATACTCGACGGAACGACCCAATGAATATGTCATCAGTTTTTCTGTGAATGTCTGTACAAACTGCTCGGGCCGAGCCACCAGTGCTTCTCTCAAATCATTAACGCCATTCAGTGGTGTACCATCCGCCAGCTGGCCGGAAGCGTCAATAGGAATATTTCCCGCGTCACTGTCCCGCATACGCCACTGGCCTATGACATTATAGTTTTCCAGTGCCAGTCCGAGGGGATCCATCACATCATGGCAACCGGCACAGGCAGGATTGTCCCGGTGAACTTCAAGGCGTTCACGTACTGTGAGGGAAACTGTCGCTCCTTCAGGCGTCTCCGGAAAAGCTTCAACATTAGGGGGTGGAGCTGCCGGTGGAACACCCTGAAAGTTCTCCATAATATAGGCACCCCGAATTACCGGTGTAGTGCGGTTGGCATAGGAGGTCACCATCAATACACCACCGGTTCCCAGCAAGCCGAAGCGCTCTTCATTTTCAAGTGTCACTTTGCGGAACTGACCTCCTTTCACATCACTGATGCCATAATGCAAAGCCAGGTCTTCATTGAGATATGTGTAGTCTGCAGTAATCAGATCAAGGATACTGTTGTTCTCGCGAAAAACATTACCGGCAAACAGGCGGACTTCTTCACGGAATGCTTCCAGCAACCCGGTGTTGTAGGCAGGGAAAATCTCCGGATCCGGATCAATGTTTTCAAGGTCACGCAGACGCAGCCACTGAAACACAAAATTTTCAACCAGGGATTCAGCCCTCGGATCCTGCAGCATTCTGTCTACCTGGTCAGACAAAACCCTTGTCTTGCTCAGTTCCTTCCTGGCAGCAAGGTCTATTAATTCCTGATCCGGGGGTGAGCTCCAGAGGAAAAAAGCCAATCGTGATGCAAGTTCCAAATCTCCGATGGCAACAATTTCTCCAGGCAGGGCATTTTCAAGGGGTATTTCCGCTCTGAAGAGAAACTTGGGACTGGTAAAAATAGCCATCATGCCGTTTTTAATGCCGTCATCAAAAGAGCCCTGTTCAAGACCAGCAGCATAAAAACGCAGGGGGGCGGCGAGGTCTTCCTCATTCACCGGACGCCTGAAAGCCTGTTTGGCCAGATTGGCAAAAATCTGACGTGCACAATCCAGTTCAGCAGAGGCAGACTCAGGTTCACAGATCATCACCTTGCGGCGACTGGGGGTGTCTGTAACCCCGGCTGATGTAATCGGGCCCTTGATTTCCAAGCCTCTGGCACGGGCAATTCTGCTCATCCCGCGATTTCCACCCAGGTCGTGAAGAAACTCATCTGATTCTGCAAAACTGCGGGCAACAAATGCCACGCCAATCTTATGGACTCCCGATGTCAGGGTTACCGGGATATCACTGAAACGGCCATTAATTTCAGCAACAGCCGGCGCCTGAATTTGATCCAGCATGCGCAGGTCTTCGCCACCGCCTATGTCGCGCTGAAATATTTTTTCGCCATCCACAGTAACAATAACCGTATGGTTGTACTCCATTCCCAGGGTATAACCGGCACCGGCCATTCCCAATACGCTAAGTGAGTACTCACCATCGACAGGAAACACATGCTCAACCAGAACACCGCCCCTGGTGCCCATTGGCAGACCGTCGATATGGCCAGCCTGATTGGCCGGATCCATACGATAGACAGCACTTTCACTTCTTGGAAACGGATTCCCTACAGCCTGCTCACTCACCACTCTTGCCGCAGCAATATACTGATCAAGGAATGATGGGGAGATCTTCAGAACCGTGGCGATATTGTCGAAACCGTCACTGTTGTCATCTTTGGGCAAGGACATTTCTGTGTTGAGTTTTACACCTGTTATGTCATAAATGGCATTCACATATTCTGTTCTGTTCAGACGATGCAGGCCTATACGACCAGGATCAGGCTCCATGGAAGCATGGCTATCAAGCACTTTTTCCAGGCCGGCTATTAACTCCCAACGCTCTTTTTCAGAGGGTTGCTCCTGACTCGGCGGTGGCATTACACTATTACGGATTTTACGAAGCACCATTTCAAACGTTTCTGCTTCCATGCCAACATCCTGCGGACCCACCAGAGTGAAGTCGACCCCACCGGCATAATCTTCAAAGTTATGGCAAGTGGTGCAATATTTATCCAGGGTAGACCAACTTTTTTCCAGGTCATTAATGGCAAGCTGATAATCAGCTGATGCTGCCATTACTGACATGCTGCTCAGGCCCGACGTCGTGAGCACAATCAGAAACCTGCCTGTCAGAAAGCTTAATGGATTTTTAAAAAGCGTTTTCTTCTTCATAGAAATTTATGCCTGATAATACGAATTTCCCTACCTTTATATCTGCTCATACCTGCTTATACTTGCGTGCATTTGCGGCTTATTGATTCGAATTGCTGTTAACTTCTTTTATTTTGGGCAAATACGCTTACCTTTGCCTATACTCCTGATAATAGACCTGTTCTTTCTTATGTCTCTTACATGTCTTACCATGCCTTTGCAGGCCAGATACATTCAGCCTCCACATTACCCTTATCTGACAGGGCCAAAAAATCGTATTACGCTGTAGAAGCTAACTGAGTATTCTGCTTCCATTTAACTAGTTTATCCTATTGAAATTTATAACTTTTTTGGAATTTATATAATCCCCCTGATAGCTCGTCCCGGTATGTGATACCAGGTTCCACGGTATAATAATTGCTCAAACAAACTGGCATCGCCATAAATACTATCGTATTCCGACATTGGCGATGACGCCATGAACTGGTCGAGACTTCTGCCCGACCTGTAGGCGTCGGCAACTTTTTCATAGGCAAAATCAAGCATCTGCTGCTGGATCTCGAGTGCCGGACGTTGCTGTACCCCACCAATAGCGGGAACCAACAGGGTCTGTGCATCTGTCATCTCCAATAAACCAGTCGTAGTTTGCTGGGCTCCTCCGATCCAGCCACCGGTCACATAATCCAGAAGTGGGTAAGTGCCTACTGTCAGCATATCGCCCAAAATTAGAACGTTTGATTCGCGGAAATAAATATAGATATCCCCATCAGTATGGAACTGACTAATGAAGCCATAGTCGATAGTGGTATTACCCAGGGCCAGGGAGGTTTCCTTGTAAAAAGTAGAATTGGCCTGGGCTGCGGCCGGCATTGGATGATAATGCTGATCTTCCCAGGACACATAAAAATCATTGTTTTGCCAGAGCCGGGTATTTTCGTGAGCAATAATGCGCGTCCCCATTGAGCCAAAATGCTCATTCAGACCACAATGTTCCGGTCGCCAGTTGGTATTGAACAGAGCTGCAACTGGTTTGCCCTGCCCCAGGCGATCAATTTCAGCCAGTACTGCCGATGAATAGTCCTGGTGGCCACCATCCACAACCAGCACAGAGTCAGGGCCCACCGCCACTACTACATTAGAGCCCGCACCGGATATCAGGTAGATATTGTCTCTTATCAGGGAAGTTTGTAGTGTCGCCTGGGCAGCCAGGATCAGTGAGGGTGACACAGCAAGACCGAGACCGCACAAAGCCGTGCCAGCCAACAAGCTTCTTCTACCAGGCCTTTGTATTACATTGTTTTTATTACTTTTCATGTTGACTGCTTAACCCTCCGGGTCTATTACTCAAAACCCTGAATTCAAGTCTGAGGAAAAATCGCGTTCGTTATTCCACCAGTGTTAACGACAATCACTCTCTTTGGCGTTAATCGACCCGTGATTTTTCATGCCACTTTCCTGCTGAATACCTTTTCAACGCTGCCTTGTTTACATGTCGGTCATCCACTGCGGGTCTGTACACACAGGCATTAATCCTGTCACTGGGCATATAAGCAGTTAGGCAAAAGGGTAGACAGAATAAATAGCCAGTAAACCTTTTTCAAGCAAAAGCAGACGGTGCATTTTATATGCCCCTCCTGTATCTGCTGCTTTAATCGAGGTTACTGAAATCGGGCAACTGCAGACCCCGTTCCTGTAAATATTCATCATAAATCGATTCGCTGCAGGAATATTCAAGAATGGGGGTATCCGGAGAATATCTTAGAGAACCGGTAATACGCACTGGTTCTGTGTAAAGCTTCTCATCTGTCAGCAACATTTCATTGGTCAGATACTTCTGCTCAGTCCCGTCTGCGCTGTTAAGGCTTACTATGTTCCAACGCTCCACTATGGTTGCATCATCAGAATTCGGAGTGCGTCGCATATAGGGATATTCGCGTAAATAACTGGTTTCTATGACCAGGGTATCGCCCTCCCAATGCCCGACCGAGTAACCCATGCCGGTATGAAGGATTGGTTCCGGCCTTGGGCTTCCCTCCAGGTATATTTTTCGATACTGGAAGTAACCTTCCCATAACATATTAATAAAACTATCCGTTTGCACGATCTCTACCGGGAAAGGCGCCCCCCAGATACTTCTTGGCAGACCAGGTTTTATACAAAAACCACCGGGGTCATCAGAGAGATCAAAAGAGGCCACATATTCATCATACATTTTCCGGGCAGTATCGTTAAAAGGTAACTCCCTGGTTGCCGGGGCCAATTGAGGAGCACCAGGACCAAAAGCGGGAAACCAGAGTCCACTGAAATCCGGTTGGGAGTGCGCCAGAGTCGAGCCCAGCATTAAAAAAGTTGCAAGAAGTAGATGTCTGGTCATATTTTCCCCCAATTGTTTCCCCATCACTGATAGTGCTAATTGTTCTAATTCTATACAGACAAGCTGCCTGGCGGCTTTGTCAATCGGCTAAATTTAGCATAGTTAAACTTCACTTCCCCAATATTTTTGCCGACCCCTCCCTTACCTGTTTTCCCTTTTTGTTTTCCTTTTTCAGCTCTTCAGGCTGTAGCCAGTGTATATCCGCCAATGATGATAAATCCTGCGCCAGCTATATAGTGCAGGTACTTTTCATTGATATATTCAGACAACACACTACCGGCAAGTACGCCTATAGCAGATGCCAGAATCAGTGCGAGGGAAGCTGCCAGAAAAACAGTAAGTTTGTTTACCTCCTTATCGGCGGCAAAAAGCATTGTGGCAAGCTGAGTCTTGTCGCCCAGCTCAGCAATGAATACTGTAGTCATCACCGTTAGAAAAATTTTTAATTCCATTGTTTTGCCCTTTGGCTGGATAAAAAAAAGCCGGGTAGCTACCCGGCTTTAAAATACACGACTTTAAAAAATATTTAATTGGGTTTTCTTGCAATAAAAACAAATCGATCCACATCCCTGCCATAAATTGGATCAGAAATTGAACGAGCGTGATCATCTGCATTCGTGCTCAGTAAATCAGAGTCTGTTACGATTTCAAGACCGGATGCTTCAATCCATGAGCGTGCATCGGATTTGATCATCCTGTGCATCATGGCATTTTCCATTCCCGCCATACCGATATGATCAATAACCGCGACCATACCACCTGGCTTGAGCACATTATAAATAGCCTGAAAATAAGGCGCAGCGCGCTCTCCATTAAAATGATGAATATTCAGTGCAGTAATGGCACGATCAATCGAATTGGATGGATAGTCAGCGACCTCTTCAAAAAAAGCTTCTGTATTGCCAAGGCTTGCTGCTGTATCTTTCTGAGCCTGTCCATTATTTCTTTGCAGGGCACGTGGACCAAACTGGGCAACTACTTTACCCCGAGGCCCGACAGCAGCTGACAGGACCCTGCTATACCAGCCACCACCAGCACCAATGTCCATGACGGTCATCCCTTCATCAACCTGGAGAAGGTTCATGACCTGATACGGCCGACGTGATCCATCCCTTGCACGATCCTCTTCTGGACGATCTTCAGATAAAAGCTTGTCCATAAAGTCCGGTGCTACTTCGGCATTCACCACATGTGCACTCAATAACAGGCAAAGCGCCAGCCCAGACTTAACAATTAACGTTTTCATGTTCTCACCCCTCGAACTAAAATAAATATTACGGATACTGACTTTACTCAAAGCAGGCATTACCCACTTCATAATTTGCCTGCTGACTGCAAATTGGCCATCGAAAGTAAACTACATCCAGTCAGGAATCAAGGAAATCCCCGAGCTTGCTGCCCAATTTCATAATTCCTTCAACAATTATTCCGGTAAATAGTGCTTATTATCTACCGGTTTCATGGTCGCATTCGCAATCAGGCCAACACATAACAGTGCAGCCATAAGGTACATGGTGTTGTTATAGAGACTTGATGTAGGATCAATAGTGCCAGCTGGCGCTATCTCCATCAGACTTGCAATGGTAACAGTTTGCGCCGAAACAAGCTGCGAGAGCTGGTCTAGCCCGGCACCATAGTGAGCCTGGAAAGCGGCTGGATCAATCTTGCTAACCAGGTCGGTAATTGCCCGGGTTACCGCTGATTCGCGTAATGAGGTTATCGCCAATGGCCCAACAACACCCGCAGTGCTCCAGGCAGTAAGCAATCGACCATGAATGCCACCAACATACTTGGTGCCAAAGACATCGGCAAGATAGGCAGGGATAGTGGCAAATCCACCCCCATACATAGTAAAAATAATCATGGTCGCTGCATAAAACAGCACCAGCCAGACCACTGCCGGATTGGCACTGACCTGTTGCGCGGCAAACGGCACGGAACAATAGAGTAAAATTCCCAGAGCAAAAAATATCCAGTAGGTATTTTTGCGGCCGATATAGTCTGACGAGCTGGCCCAGATAAACCGACCCAGCATGTTAAACACCGAAATCATGCTAACGTAAATTGCGGCAAAGGCGCCGTCCACAATGCCAGGCAAGGTGGTTCCAAAAATTTCACTCATCATGGTACTGGCAACCCCTAACACGCCAATTCCGGCAGACACATTCATGCAAAGCACGATCCACAATTTGTAAAACTGCGGAGTCTTCATGGCTTCTTCGATATCCACATTATGGGACGTCATCATTTTACTGGCACTTTCATCGCCCTGAGGCGGCGTCCACCCTTCAGGGCGCCAGTCTTCTGCCGGAACCCGATAGGAGAAAGAGGCAATCAACATGACAATAAAATACAGAATACCCAGTACGATAAATGTTTCAGCTACGCCCGCTGATCCGGTTCCCACCACATAGACCCCTTCCGGTCCGGGTACCAGCATGCCAGCAAGCTCATTAGCACCAACCACGACAACTTCCAGCTGCTCACCTGCACGATCAACAAAGCGACGTCCGGCTTCAGTGATCAGGCTAACCTGATCGACAGTGCCCAGATATTCCGGCGCTTCATAAAAAGATTGTATGAAATATCGTTTCAATGGCGCCCCTATCATTGCCCCACCACCAAAACCCATAATAGCCATGCCTGTTGCCATGCCCCGTCGATCGGGAAACCATTTAATGAGAGTACTGACAGGAGAAACATAACCAAGCCCGAGACCACATCCCCCGAGAACACCATAGCCAAAATACAGCAGCCATAACTGATGTGTAAAAATACCAAGTCCGCCGATCAGGTAACCGCCACCCCAGAGTACTGCCGCGGCTGTGCCCATCAAGCGTGGGCCAACCTTATCCAGCCAGTGTCCGGCTAAGGCGGCGGCTAGACCAAGAAAAACAATCGCAACAGAAAATATCCAGGTGACGTCCTGAAGACTCCAGTCTGATGAGGAAGAATTGACTACCCCAAACAGGCGCGTTAGTGGCGGGTTATAAATACTCCAGGCATAAACCGAACCAATACAAAGATGAATCGCAATGGATGCAGGAGGAACCTTCCATCGATTAAATCCCGGGGCAGCAATGATTCGCTCTCTGGATAACAGCGCTAACATCTGCTCCCCCCCTTTTTTTACTTGCCGGTATATCACATTGATAAAAATCATCAGCTGTCTTGTCCTCTCAGGACAACAGGTCGCGCCCTAGGCGAACCAATTCATGTAAACAAACATCAGCGCTACCAGAGTCAAAATAGTAATAGTGCCTAAACTCCAGTAACGAATAATTTTTGCAGGATGATCTTTAGCCGCCACATCCGGTCCAAACATTGCCTTATGATTAAGGTAGGAAAAAACCGGCGCTACCACGAACCCCATTGAAGTAACCCAGGCAATAAAGGTACCGAAATCATCAAGCAGGACAAATAACACACCCATCACAAGAAAAAGTTCAACAACAATGAAGCCTAGATAAAGCGTGCTGAACTTTGTGGATTTATCTGCATCACTAACCGGGAATATTTCTACCAGTGCTGCAGCGGAAGATCGTGGCAGCAAATCTACCAGCGTTAGCAGCGTGGAGAACATGACAGTAATTGCAGATAAGGCAATTACCGGATAGATCCAGTCACCAATAGTTGAAGTAAAGAGACTAATCAGCTGGTCGGCAAAAGCCGCGCCATTGGATTCAACTGCCACACCATTTATGTACATCACCAAGGTTCCCAGCGTAACAAAGCAGATGGCCAGAAAAATTGCCGTGCCGTAACCCACGTGAAAATCAAAAGTAGCTTCCTTCACGGTGACAGGCCTTTGCAAGCGTATGCTTTTTGCCTTTACCCAAAGGGACAGGCCAACAGAACCGGCTGTACCAGTGGGCATCCAGCCAGCCACTGCAATAAGAAATAATATCGTCGGGGTGTCAAAAGTCAGATCGGCCGACAGGCTGGCCCCATTGGTATCAATACCCACGGTCGCCACTATTGCCGCTATTACCGTTCCGACAGTAAACAGAATAACCAATACCCGGGTTATATCTTCCAGGACAGAATATCTACCAAGTGCAAGGATTGCCATACAGATAAATACCAGTCCGAGCTCCAGAAAAATACCGGCCTCAAAACCAAAAACACTACGAATTATGGCTGCGGTGGTCACTGTTACGCCGGATATAGCAAAGGTATATTCAAATATTTGCATAAAGAAGAACAGGACAACCACCCACCTTCCCATGCGCTTATATCCTTCTACCAGAGTATCTCCGGTAGCGGCAGCATAGGTAGCACCAAACAAAAATGTCGGATACTTAACCAGACATACCAGAACTGCATAGCCAACCATGATCAGACCATAGGTTGCTCCCGCAGTAGGAGAGGAGACCAGATGGGAAACACCCACCGCCAATGCAGCATAAAGCAATCCCGGGCCGATTTTTTCCTGAAGCCTATTAAACATACATTCCCCACTATGGCTTTTGTTTTTAATATAAAAATTCGCAACGGACATACTTCTTGATATCCGGTAAATTTTTGAACTTACTTTTGTGCCTTCCGTTTTCCGTTTTCCTTTTTCCAGCAAAAAAATATTTATCCCATTCGGATAGGCAGGCGTTTATTTACTTCACAGCTATGCTTACTTACCGTAGCTTGAATAGTGCAGCGACATATCCAGCTCCTTGCAGGTAATAAACTCAAGCAATACAGCCTGGCCGTTTTCTGTTGCTTCTATGCCTCTTTTTAACGCGGCGACAATATCGTTGGGGTCAGTGATGCGCTCGCCATAACCACCAAAGGCTTTTGCCATTTCAGAGTAATTACCACCGATATCGGTGGAGCGGTATTTCTCTGTAGAGACTTCCATAATCGGTAATTCCATCGCCATGCAGAAATTATTAAAGAGAATGGAAAGTATCGGAATGTTCTCTCTCACCGCCGTCTCAAAATCCATGCCGGTAAATCCAATCGCGGCATCTCCCCAAA
>Ga0181559_10001999_pt1 | contig 20164 bp, 2 predicted proteins | sample 011ome_21_FD_133752 | JGI IMG/M metagenome (GOLD analysis project Ga0181559, IMG submission 133752) | Coastal salt marsh microbial communities from the Groves Creek Marsh, Skidaway Island, Georgia - 011508AT metaG (megahit assembly) | ecosystem: Environmental > Aquatic > Marine > Intertidal zone...
CCGGGGGAGGGCGGTGTGGGGCGTGCGTCGCCCGTGCGGTTCGCGCCCTCGTCCGCCATATGGGGGAGGGGGGTGTGGCCAGGGCGGAGGCTGCCGGCGGAGCAGGTCCAAGAAGATCCGGAGTCTCTGGGTGGAAAGAGCTCCGCTTATCAGATCAAAGGTACTCTAGGGATAAGTGCGACCAGCAAAGCGGGATGCGGCAATGCGCCACGCCATCGACCCGAATCGATTGAGCCTACGCCGGCATGCGTCCCTGGTGACGGGGGGGTATGAAGCCCGGCGGACAATGTAGATGGGTCAGGGCCCAGGGATCTGGGTCCGCCTGTCGCTAGGCTGCGTGCCTACGGTTAGCGGAAGCGAACCTACGTAATTTAGGCCCCGAAAGAGTACCCCCAGGGCCCCGGCCTTGGGGACGGTGAGGGGCACGGTCGCTTATCCTGGCCGTGCCATTCGGGCCCAATCTCACCCGGGGTAGAGTAGGAACCTAAGGGCACGGGGGGCTGCGATGCCCCACGTGTCGCATCCCGAACTGGGTAAGCCCGTCGGTTGCCTTCCGTCCGGCGCCTCCCTCCGGGACAGGCGAGGCGGGGGTGGGCTAGGGTTCGGGCAACCGACCCCATACACCGGCGGGTAGAGGATCGTGCAAAAAGCGAAGGCCCAGCTGTAATCGCTGGGATAGGGGCGATGCCCCGCTCCGAAAGGAGGCAGACTTGCATATGTCGTAAATCCTTGAAGGGTGGCGCCTGGATGTCTCTTTCGGTAAAACCACCCCTCTAGGTACACTCACACACCATGAAACAAAAGACCTTTGGAGCGTTCTATCGAATTGACTGGAAACACTGCGGCAACGTGGTGTACCGAATCCAGTGCGCCATCGCAAAGGCCTGGAAGGCTCAGGATTGGCAGGGTGTTCGCCGGTTGCAGAACAAATTGGTGACGAAGTATGAGGCGCGGGCGTTGGCCGTCAAAAAGGTGAGGACCAATCGGGGGGGCAAAACGCCCGGAGTGGATGGCACCGTGTGGGATAGCGACGCGGCCCTCCTGGGGGCCATCGACGCGTTGCGAAACCTGGCGCGCTACCAGCCGAACCCCGTGAAACGGGTGTACATTCCCAAACCCAAGGGAGGACGACGTCCCCTCGGCATTCCAACGATGTACGACCGAGCCGTGCAAACATTGTTCGCGTTCGCATTGTTGCCGATCGCCGAGAGCACGGCGGATGCACGGAGTTACGCGTATCGCCCCTACAAGTCGGCCCACGACGCCGTGGGCTATCTGCAGCTCGTCCTGGCCTCGCGCTACGCGAAACGCTGGGTGCTCGAAGCAGATATCGAGAAGTTCTTCGATAACCTCTCCCATGAGTGGTTGTTGGAGCACATCCCGATGGACCGCAGCATCCTCGAGAAATTCCTGAAAGCGGGTTTCATGGATGCTCCCAGTCGGGTGGTCCATGCAACCCCTACAGGAACGCCCCAAGGGGGGGTGATCTCCCCGATCATCGCCAACATGGCGTTGGATGGCCTCGAGGACGCGCTGGGGAAACGCTTTCGTGTGGTTCGCTACGCCGATGATTTTGTGGTGGCTGGGAAGGGGCCCGACGCCTTGAAGGCGGAGGCCCTCCCGGCCGTCGAGGCGTTTCTGGCGGAGCGGGGCCTCGTCTTCGCTCAGCACAAGACCCGCATCACACGCATCGAGGACGGGTTCGATTTTCTGGGGTTCACCTTCCGGGAGTACGCCAACGAAGCTCGGGCGGTAGGGTACAAGAAGGGAATCCTTCTCGTCACTCCGGCCAAAGACAACGTGGGTGTCTTCAAGAAAAACCTCAAGCGAATCCTTCGGTCCCTCCAACGGGGCTCTCCGGCCAGGGTGATTATGCGGTTGAACCCCATCGTGCGCGGGTGGGCGAATTACTACAAGCCTTTCAACGCCAGCAAGGTATTCGCCACCGTGGGGGCCTATCTGTGGCGGTTGACGTGGTCATGGTGCCGCAAGAAGCATCCCACCATGGCGCGCCGCGACCTGCGGTGGAAGTACTACACCCAGGAAGGGGGCAACCGCTGGGTCTTCTACGCCCGCACGCCGGACAACCGAACCCTCACCCTGGTCCAATTGGGCTACACCAAGATCGTCCACCACGTCCTTTGCAAGGACCTCAACCCCTTTTGGCCCGCCCACAAGGCGTACTACCAGCGGCGGCAGGCGTTGGGAGCGAATCGAAGCGTGCGTCTGAGTCCGAGGCGGTCCAAGCTGCTCAAAAAGCAACGCGGGATCTGCCCGGTATGCCACGTGGAGCTGCTCAGCGGGGAACCCCTCGAGGTTCACCATATCCAACGCCGAAACCAAGGGGGAAATCACACCCTGCAAAACCTCCTACTTCTGCACAGGTTCTGCCATAAACAGGTGACATACTCCAAGAATGAACGTCTCAAGGCCGCATGGCGGAAGGGGGGCATCGTGGACGATGGACCCATCGTCCCCGGAGGCTCTCCTCGCCCATAACGTCCGCCATGTAGGATTATGGGAGCCGTGTGATGCGAAAGCATCACGCACGGATCTAATGGGGGGAAAGCTCGCAAGGGCCTACCTATCCAACCCAGCGTGGTCTCCCCTGCGAGTCCCGATCAATGGGGAGGTTCGCGACCTCGATGTCGACTCAAGGTATCCTCGTGGTGCAGTCGCTGCGAAGGGTGTGGTTGTTCGCCACCCAAGACCTTACGTGAGTTGGGTTCAGAACGTCGTGAGACAGTTTGGTTTTTATCCATTTTGGCACCCCTAGGCCTCCATCCCTCGGACCGTTCCGGCTAGAGCGGGGCGGGCGAGGGCGTCGCCGAAGGGTCCGTGGCCGTGGTGCCGTCCATGGCCTGGCGCGGGGTTCCCGTCGCGCCCCGGCCCTCCCGGGCCCTTCGCGGGGTCCCGCCCGCCCCCGGGGCCGCCCGCCCCGGCCGTTCGTGGGCCCTTCGGGGCGCGCGGGGGGCCGGGGCGGGAGGGCCCGGGGGCGGGCGGGGCGTCGCGGGGTTCGGGGCGGCCGGGGCGGGCGGGGCCGCCCCGTCGCCGGGCTGCGGCGTCCCCCCGTGGCCCCTTCACCGGGGCCGGGGGGCGCCGTCACGGGTTGAGGCGGGCGGGGGCGGGGTGGCCCCCCTTCCGGTGCGCCCCTCGGGGGGGCGGGGTGGGGGGTGATGCCCTCGCCCCGTCGTCCCGGGGGGCTGGGAGGGGGGCGTTCCGTGGCCGTTCGCCGTGGGCTGCCGGGACGTGCCCGGCGAGCCCCAGCCCTGCTGGTGGTGGGAGAGGCACGTGGGCCGCGGACCCTTCGCCATGGCGGCGAAGGAGCGCCGGAAATCCCATAGCGTTGGCGGGCCGTACGAGAGGAGCCCCTCCAATTCATCCCTGCTTTAGCAGTTGTCCAGCCTCCCCTGGGTGGGCACGCTGCGTAGGTAGCATGACCAGGGTGAAGCGCTGCACGCAACTAAGTGCGAACCCCGGCTTTCGGTTGATTTCATCCCACCCTGTAGACTATGGGGTTGATAGGTGGGCGGTGAGAACGCGCTTTCCCATACTAATGCCACACCAAGGTAATGTATACCTCCCGACCCCCGGGGGGACCCCCCCGACCGGGGGGTCCCCCGGGGGGCGGGGGAGGAGGGGACGGGGCCCTAAGGGACCCGTCTCCCCCCCACGGATGTTTCCGTAAAAAAAACGACCCTCGGGCGAGGGGGGTAAACCCCCTGGCGGAGGGTACTTTGCCTCCAAACGACCCTCGGGCGAGGGGGGTACCCCCCTCGCCGGAGGGTCATGCAGAAATGGGGTGTCGGGGGCCCTTCGGCCTTGGGCCGGGGCCGTTCCGGCCCCTCGAGGGCCCTGCGGGCCCCGGGTCTCCGGGCGGAACGCCCACGGGGGGGGTGGGGGGGCCGGAAGGCCAGCCCCTCCCCCCAGCTCGCCGCCTTCCAGGCCTCGGGGCCGAGGGGCGGGCGCGGTATCGCGGACGCCGGGGGTGCCCCTCGCGGGGCGCCCGGCGCGGACGAGGTGTTTGAGAGGGTCACGGGTGCGCTCTTACGGATTTCATCCACGTTACGCCTCTCCCCCTTCGATGACTACGACTACGCGCGTTCGTCTCGGGCTTCCGGTGCGGTGGGGTGAGGGAAGGCCCGGTGGGCCCGGTCGGTGCGTCGGTGGCGCCCTGGGGCCCGCCGGGGCCCGCGTCTACGCCACGGGGCCCCGGGGGCCCCGGGGGCCCCTGGCGGGGCCGGGCGTCGCGCCGTCCCGGACCACGGGGGCCCTCGGGGCCCCCGTGGTCCGGGCGTTGGGGCGGCCCGTGGAGGTGGTTCCCGGGGGCCGGGTCCTCGGGGCGCGTCTGGCCGCGTGGGCGGGGCCGACGGCGGCCCGGGCCCCGTGGGCGGACGCGCGGGCGGCGGCGGCCGAGGCGGCCGCGGCCAGCCCGTTTGGCGCCCTGGTCCGGGCCAGCGGGCCCGGGTTGGGGCGCAGGGGGCGGGGCCTGGGCCGGGCCACGGCCCAGGCCCGCCGCGCCCGCCGCACCCGGCGCTTCACGGCGGCCGAGGCCGCGGTGTGGGGCCCCCGGGCCCACGCCCTCTTTCGGGACGCCCTTTCGGGCGGCTCCGGGGCCCCGGAGCCCGCGGCGCCCGTGCCGGGCGCGGTGGTCGGGGGGAGGCGCGTGGGGGCGAGGCTGACCCTGGCCGTGGTCCACGCCCTCCTGCGGGCGAGGGGCGGCCACGTGGGCACCTACGCCGCCGCGCGGGACGCCGCCGCCGCGGCGCGGGAGGCCGGGGCGGTGCGCCGGGCGCGGGCCCAGGCCCGCCGCCGCCTGGCCCACGCCCAAGCCCGGGCCCGGTCCCGGGCCGGGGAGACCCTCGCGGTCCGCCGGGCCCGCCGGGCCCCCGGGGTGCGTGGCCCGCGTCGCGCGGTCCGTACCCCCCGCGGCGGATCCCGAGGGACCCGCGGCGACGCGCCCAAGACGCCCCGCGTCTCCGCCCGCCAAGCCGCGCGGGCGTGGGCGCGGGCGGCGCGGGCCGCGGCCCAGGCGGCGCGGGCGACCCCCGCCTTCGGGCCTCTGGGCCTTCCCGGCTTCCTGCCCGGGGGCGCCGAGGCCCGCGAGGTCGCGGCCCTGACCGCGGGGCTGGCGGGGGAGGGGCCCGAGGCCCCCACGGGGGCCGGGGTGGGGGGTGGGTGGCTGCCCCAGGCGGCGGCCGTGGCGCCCTCCGGGCCCTTGGCCAAGGCCTTGACGGGAGGGACGGGGCGCCCGGCGGGGGGCCGCGCCCTGCGGGCGTGGCTCCGCAAGGCCCGGGCCCTCGGACGTCCCGTGGCCGACGAAGCCCCCCGGCCGGGCGCCCACCTGGGCGCGGCGACGGTGCCGACCGTGCCGACCGCCTCGCGGAGGGCCGGGTGGGATCGCGTCTCCCGTCAGGGACGGAAGGGACGGGAGGGACGGGAGGGGCGGGAGGAGCCCGAGGCCGTGGTGGCGGCCCTGGTGGCCGACGCGGTGGAGGCCGAGCAGGCGCGCCTCGGGGCGTGGCGTCGCGACCCCTTGGCGGCGGACATCCCGTTCCTGGGGCGCGACGACGCCCTCCACGACCTCCTCACGGGGTGGGGCGTGGGGCTGCCCACGGCCGTCGACAGCCCCCTGGGGGTGGCGGCGGTGCGGGAGGCCGACGCGGCCTACCTCGCCCGCACCCTGGCCCTCGCCGCGCGCATCGAGGCCACCCTGGCCCTGGGGGCCGAGGGGACGGCCTTGGTGCCCTACGGCCGCCCCTACGGCGGCCGGTCCGCGTGGCACGCCGAGGAGGACGACGCGGCGGGGGGGCCCGACGGGCCCCCCGCGCCCGACGGGCCGGAGGCCCCCCCGGAGGCCGAGGGGGCCGAGGGGGCCGAAGCGCCCGCGGCCTCCGGGGGAGGCCCCGCGGAGCGTCTACGGGCGGGCGCCGCCGAGGGGCGGGCCCATCCCCTGGGCTTCGGGGGGTGGGCGTGGCTCCAGCGCCAGGCCGCCGCCCGCGCGGCCGGGCGGGCGGCGGAGCGCCGCCGGGCCCGGGCGGCCGCGGTCCCCGGGCGAGGGGGCCGGGGGAAACCGACCTCGGCCCACCCCGTCGGGGCGCCCTTCGGGGGGCCGGCGTGGACCTGGCCGTGGGCGTCCGAGGCGGCGGCGGACCAGGTGCGCCTCCGGCGGGCGGCCCGGGCCGCGGGGGCGTCCTTGGCGGCGTGGGAGGCCGTGGAGCTGTTCGTGGGGGACTGGGCGCCGCGGTACCTGCGGGCCCCGGCCGCGGAGGTCGTGGCCCGGGGGACCAAGGACGCCTTCCGGTCCCCGTGGGACCGCGTCAGGGCCCTGACGGCCGAGAGGGACGCCGCGGCGGCGTCCCGGCGGCCCGGGCCCACGGCCCGCGTGCCCCGGGGGACGCGCCGCCGCCGGCACCGGCGGGAGGCGCGTCTGCGGGCGCGCTGGCGGACCGCGCGCCTCCAGGAGCGGCGCGCCCTCCGGGCCCCGAGGGGGCGGGGGGCCCCGGCGCCCGGGCTCCGAGGCCCCGGGAGGGCCGCGTCGGTCCGGGTGCGGGCCCTGGGGCGGGCCCTGCGGGCGGTGCGGGCCCTGCCGCGGCGGGTCTGGCGGGGCGAGGCCTACGGCGTCGGGATGGGGGCGGGGGACGCCCTGCCCTTCTCCCGGGGCCGGGCGTTCGCCCTCGCCTGGGTCCAAGGGTGGGCGGAGACCCTCGTCGCCGCGGGGGGGCCGGGGGTGGGGGCCTACGGCCGCCATACCGCCGCCCACGCGGCCCGAACCGTCCTGGGGGCCCGAGGGCCCCGGGAGGGCCGGGAGGCCCGGGAGGCGCTCGCCCCCCAAGGCCTCGGGTCGGAGCCCCTGGGGGCCCATGAGGCCCTCCTCGAGGCTCCGGACCCCGACGCCATCGCGGGCGCGGCGGTGCGCGCGGTCCGGGCCGAGGGGGCGGGGCCGTCCCTGGCGCCCCGAGGGGCCCAGGGGGCCCAAGGGGCCTTTGAGGCCCAAGGGGGCCTAGGGGCCCTCGTCTGGGATCCGGCGGCCGAGGGGGCCGAGGGCCGGGCCGGCCTGGGGGTGGGGGGGACGTTGCCCCAGCCCGAGAGGCGGCCCGACCCGGCGTGGGCCCTGCGGGCTTACGCCGTGCGCGCCCCCGAGATCTGGGCCGAGGACGGGGCGTGGCGGGCGGTGGCCGGCCTCCTCGCCGACGCCCTGGCGGCCAGGCCGGACCTCGCCTCGGGGCCCCCTAGGGGCCCCGAGGCGAGGGCGTTCACGGAAGGGGATGACGAGGCCGAGGCGGCCGAGGAGGCCGCGTTCTGGGTCGGGGCCGAGGCCGGAGGCGGAGGCGGAGGAGACCCCGACGACCCGTGGGACCCCGAGGACGCGCCCGACCGGGCGCGTCTGGCCCAGTGGGGGGCCCAGGGGGACGGGGCGCCCGTGGGGCGGATGGCCCTGCTGGCGGCCAACCCGTACGCGGCCGCGTCGGGGCCGTCGGCCCCTGGGAGCCCGCTGGGCGAGGGGTGGAGGGGGGCCGCGGACCCGTTCGCGGCGGCCCTCGACGCCCTGGCCCCGGGCTTGGGGGCGGCGGCGGTGGCCCACACGGAGCGGCGGGCGATGGCCTCGGAGAACGCCGCCGTCCGGCGCGCCAAGGCCGAGGCCAAGGCTCGGGCCAAGGCCGACGCGGACGCCCGGGCCGAGGCCGAGGCGCGCGCCGCGGGGACCTACGTGGCCCCCGAGCCCGAGGTGACCCCGGCCATGGCCAAGGTGATCCGGGACCTGGAGCGGAAGGGGGTGCTGGCCGCTGCCTTCGGGGACCTGGCGCCGAAGGGGGCGCGGGCCGATCCCTTCCCGGACCCCTCGCGGGGGGCGGGGCCTCGCGTTGAGCGCGCGGTGTTCGTGGCGGTCCGAGGCGTCGCGGTGGTCCCGGTGCGTCCGGCGGGGTGGGCTCGAAGGTGGGTCCTCCGGCCGGGGGCGTTGGGGGCGGAGGCGCGGCGGCGGGGGTGCCCGTGGGGCGGCCCCGAGGGGTGGGGGTTGACCCTCGCCCGGTTCCGCGCCGGGTACGACGGGTTCCGCTACGCCCGCCGGTCCGCGGCCCGGGGCGTCCGGCCCGGGCGCCACCTCGCCCGGGCCTACGCCCGGGCCTGGCGGGCCAGGGTCGCGGCGGTGGAGGCGGCGGGCCGGGCGGTGGACGCCGAGCGCCGTCGCCTCGACCGCGCGGCGAGCTGGGCCCAGGCCCAGGTCGCCTGGCGCCGCGGCGTCCTCGCCACGGCCCGGAGGCTGGCCGAGGATCCCGAGGAGACCCTCGCCTGCCGCGTCATGGACCGCCAGATCGCCCGCTGGGAGGCGTGGAGGGACCACGTGATGGCCACCGGGGAAGCCCCCTCGGACGAGGCGTACCTGGCGGCCACGCTGGACGAGGCGGCCGGGGACGCCTTCGCGGACGAGGCCCCCGACGACGGGGACGACGGCCCCGACGGGGACGAGGGCCCCGACGAGGTCGACGAGGCCCACGACGACGAGGCGCTGGACGCGGACGACGCGACCCTCGAGGACGACGCGGATGACGCGGCCCTCGAGGACGACGAGGCCCTCGAGGACGACGAGGCCCTCGAGGACGACGAGGCCCTCGAGGACGACGAGGCCCTGGACGCGGACGACGCGGCCCTCGAGGACGACGCGGCCCTGGGGGGGACGGATCCGTGGGGGCCGGGGGCGGTGCTGGCCCAGCTGGGGTTGGTGGCGGGGTACGTGCGGACCCTGCCCGCGTGGCGGAGGTGCCTGGACGGCACCGTGCCCCCCGTGGCGGTGCGGGCGGCCATGGCGGCCCTGGGGTCCAACCCCGCCGCCGCCGCGGACCGCGCCAGGCCTTTGATCCCGCACCCGGACCCCCGTGGGGCCCCCGAAGGGGACCCCGCCGCGGTGGACGCCGCCCGCCGGGCCCTGAGGGCGGACCGGCGGGCGGCGGCCGTGGCCTGGGAGGGGTACGTGTACGGGCTCGCCGTGGGCACCCGGGCCCCGGCCCCGGGGGGTCCGGCGCCGTCCGAACCCCTTTTGGGGACGTGGACCATGACCCGGGGGCGGACGGCGTCGGGCCAGCGGGCGGCGCCGTTGCTGCGCCAGCGGGTGACGCCGGCGGATCTGGGGGCGGCGGAGGCGGCGGAGGCCGTCACCCACGCCCTGGTCCAGACGGCCACGGCCTACGGCAGCCCCGCGTGGGCGCGGACGGGGTTGCCCCTGCCCGCCGCGGCCACCCTGGTCCGGTGGGCCCGGGGCTGGGCGGCGTTGAGGGCCACCCTGGCCGAGGAGGCCGCGGCGGCCGAAGCGGCCCGGCACGCCCCCCTGGACCCCGACGCGGGGCCGGGGCAGCGGGCGTTCCTGGCGAGCTTTGAGACGCCCCCCGTCCGGGACGTCCTGGGCAGGGGGCACCGTTGGGGGGAGACCCGGGCGTTGGCGACCCTGGCCCCCGCCCTGACGGATCCCGAGGCCCTGCCGTTCATGGCCGGGTGGGAAGCGGGGTGGTACCGGGTGAGCCTGGCGGCTCGCCTGGTGGGGTTGGCCGCCAGGGTCGAAGCCCTGGTGGACCTGCGCCTGCCCGAGGACGCGCCCGAGGCGGCCAGGCAGGGGGGGCGGCCGGGGGTGGCCGCGGTGGCCGCCCGGGGCACGCCCCTGAGGCTGCGGCCGCGGCGGCCCGGGCGGCGTCCCTTGGCGAGGCACGCCCGGCAGACGGCGGCGCGGGCGGCGGCGTGGGCGTGGTCCCGGGCCGTCCCCGGCCGGCCCCTGCCCGACGAGGCCCTGCCGTGGCGCCAGGCCCCGGCCCCCTCGGCGTCGGGGGGCGGGTGGGCGCCCGACACCGTGGCCGTGGTGGCCGCGTGGCACGCCTTGGCGCCCTACTACCCGCGGGCCCACGTGCCCGTGGGGAGGTGGCGGGCCGGGTGGGCCGTGGGGGCCCACGTGGCGCCCTACCGGTCCATGCTCCTGGAGGGGAAGCCCCTGGGGGACCTCGGGCCCTACGGGCCGTACGGGTCCGGAGGCGCGGCGCCCGGGGTGGAGCCCGGGGTGAAGCGGGTGGTGGCCGATCGGGCCCACTTCCGCTACGTGCCGTGGGCGGCCGATGCGGCGCGGTCGGGGCTCACCCGGGGGGGGCGGTACGTGGCCTTTCCCGCGACGCCCCTGCCGCCCGTGGGGCCCTACCGGGGGTCCCGGTACGCGTGGATCCCCGTGACCGAGCCGGCGGCGATCCATCGCGGCCTGACGGCGGCCCCGTACCGGTGGGCCGACCGGGTCCGGGACGTGGTCACCCGCCAGGTCCTGGCCCAGACCACGGGCTTGGCGGCCTTCGGGGGGCCCTCCCGGGCCCCCGGCGACCGGGCCTCCGGAGGCCTGGACGCCCTCCTCGCCGAGGCGGGCCCCCTGGCCCTCATGGACGGGGTCCAGGGCGGCGAAGGCCCGGCGGGGGCCTCCGGCCTCGCCGGGGGCGTGGGGCCCTTGATCTGGGTGGCCTGTGTCCCCCGGGACGGGGGGGCCGGGAGGCCCGGGAGGCCCGGAAAGCCCGGGAGGCCCGGCAGGGCGTCGGGGCCGAGCGCCCCGGCCCCGGGTGCCGGGGCCAAGGGCCGGTTCGCGGCGGCGGCGCGTCAGGCGTGCGTGCCGGCCTTTGCGCCGTGGGAGGCGGGGGCGGGGTGGGCCAGGCCCTACCCCGCCGGGTTCGCCGAGGCCAGGCCCACGCCCGAGGCGTACCTGGATTGGGTGTACCGCACCACGGCCACGGCCGACAAGGCGTGGCCCCTGAGGCCCACCCACGCCCGGCGGCGCACGGCCGCCCCGAGGGGCGGACGGGTGGAGGGCCACGGGGACCGGCTGTGGGTGGACCTGGGCGTGGTGGACCCCCAGGGCGAGACGGCCGTGGCCGAGGGCCTCGGCGCGGCGCGGACCCTGGCCAGGGCCGTCGCGCCCCTGGCCGCCCTCGAGGCGGCGGCGGTGTGGCGGACGTTGGACGCCATGGACCGGGCGGGGCCCGTCCCCGCCGGGGCGTTCCCGTACCTGCCGTACCCGCACCCGGATCCCCGTGGGGGGGCCCCTCTGGGGCCCGAGGCCATGGGCACCGACGCGGGGCGGGGGGTGGGCTACGGCCGGGACTGGGCGTCCCGGGTGGCCTTCCTGTTCCGGGTCCGGGTGCTTCTCGCCACCGAGGTGGGGCGCACCTACCAGGCGTTGATCAAGGCGTTGCTCCTCCACCCCGGGGTGGACGTGCTGGCGGTCTGGGCGCGCCTCGAGCTCGCCGTCCGTCGGGGCGCCCCCTGGACCCGGCCCGAGGACCGTTACGGCCCCTACGAGGGGCTGTTCCTGGACCTGGTGCCGGGGCCCATGGCGCCCCGGAGGGTGCGCGCCCTCGCGCGCCACGCCGCCCGGGCGGCCCGGACCCAGGGGGCCCGGGCGGCGGTCCTGGCGGCCCGGGGCTTGGACCCCGCCTTGGCCCGGGGGCCCAGGGCCCACGACGCCCGGGCGGCGGCCCTCACCCCGGTGCCCGCGGTGGATGTCACCGGGGCCCGGGGCCCCTGGGTCCGTAGGCTCCGGGAGGCGTCGACCCCCCGGATCGACGGTCCGGACGGGGCCCTGCTCTACCCGGACGCCGAGGCCGCGTGGCGGCGGCCGCCCGGGCCCGTGTACCGCGCCCGGGGCGTCCAGCGTCCCGAGCCCGAGGGGCTCAAGGGTCCCTCCGGCCCCTCCGGGCCCTCCGGGCCCGAAGGGGCGACGGCGCTCCTCCGGCTCCGGGTGAGGGAGGTCAGGGAGTCCTGGGCCCAGGTGAAGGCGATCTCCAAGGCGGGCACCCCGGGGACCGGGTTGCCCGCCCTGGTGCCCACGCCCTTGGCGACCTTGGTGGCCCAGGGGGGCGAGCGGCCCGAGGACCCGGTGGCCGAAGCCGCCCGCCTCGGCCTCGCCCCCGCGAGGCGCGCGCGCATCCTGGAGGCCGTGACCCCCCGGGAGGGGGACCGGCGGCCCCTGGGCATGGCCATCGTCGCGCCCCGTTTGACGGCGCGCCTGGTCCCTGAAGGTTCCGAGGGTCCCCAAGGACCGGAAGGTCTCAAGGGACCCGAGGCCCGGGCCCTCGCCTCCGCCCCCGCCCCCGTCCCCGGGAGCCGAGGGGAGGCGGTGGACGCGGGGACGGTGGACCGGGCCGAGGCGGAGGCGGGGGACGCGTCCACCCTCATCGGGGGGCGGACGGCGGCCGCGTGGGCGGTGGCCCTGTTTCCGGGGCCCCTCGCCCAGCGGTCGGGGGCCTACGCGCCCCTGGGCAGCCCCAAGGGTCCGGCCACCGGGCCGGCCCACGACCTCTACGCGGTGCCGCCCCAGGACCTGATGGACCTGGTGTGGACCCGGGAGGCCCAGGCCCTGGGAGACCACCCCACGTTCCGGGCGTTCCTGCGGGTGTGGCTCCAGGAGCCCCGGTGGGACGCCCTGGCGCCACGGGTCCAGAGGGCCATCCGGGACGCGGCGTTGGCCGCCGCCCGGGGGCCCGTGGGGCCCGGGGACCCGGGGTACCTGCCCCCCGACGCGGCCCTGTGGGGCCCCGAGGCCGACGCGTCCGTGCCCACGGTGCGGCCCACGGCCTTCCTGGAGGGCCCCGGGCCCCGGGCGGCGGTGCCCCGGGTCGTGAGCGACCCGGCGATGTGGGCGGCGTTGAGCGCCCTGAACCTGCCGGTGCCGACGATCATGGCCGAGAGCTTGACCGAGTTCGACGGCTTTCCCGAGCGGCCGCCGTTCGACGCCGCCATGGACGCCATCAGCGGCCAGGATGCCGCGGCCTTCCACCGCGCCCGCGAGGCGGCCGAGGCGAGCCTGGCCACCATGGAGGAGGAGCTGGCGATCCGCCGCCGCCTCCGGACCGAGCAGCTCGCCTACGGGGACGCGGCGGCCTTCGAGGCCCTGGGGCCCCGGGAGGCCTGGGAGGCCGAGGCGGACGCGGATTTGGACCTGGACTACCGGGGGCCCGCGGCGCCCGTGTCCTCCAAGCTGGCCCGGTACCTGAAGTCCGACGACCCGGAGTTGGTGGAGGACGCCCGGAAGCGGGTCGCCGCTGCCGCGGCGGCCCAGGGAAAAGTCCACGCCATGATGGCGAGGTACCGGAAGGTCGGCGCCCGGCGCCGGGCCCGGTACCGGGCGCGGGCGCGCCGGGCCCGGGCGGTCTACGTCCGGGCGGTCTACGCCCGGCCCCTGGGCCGGGCCCGGGTCGGGGCGGGGCCTAGGGCCCTGCCGCCGGCCGTGAAGGCTTGGGCGTGGGCCGCGGCCGAGGCGTCCGACGCCGGGGACCGCCACGCCGAGGCCCTGGAGCCCGAGGGGACGGGGTCGCCGTGGCGCGACGCCCTCGGCCACGCCCAGGCGGTGGCGCGGGCCCAGGAGGCCGAGCGAACCGCCGAGCCCGTGGTCCCCGACCGCCCCGGGCGGAGGGCCCACGCCGCGGCCTTCGACCCCGTCATGGGCCGTTGGTGGCGGACGGAGGGGGGCAGGGAGGGGGCCGACCGGGCCAGGGTGACGGCCCTCCTGACGGCCGCCGCCGCGGCCCCCCAGGCCCTCGAGGCCCCAGGGGCCCCAGGGGCCCTACGGGCCCGGGAGGCCGGGGAGGCCGGGGTGTCCAAGGCGTTGGTGGCGTGGACGCCGGCGTGGCACCGGTGGCGCCAGATGGTGCGGGACTTCCCCGAGCTGTACGAGCTGCCCCCCGTCACGGCCGAGGGGTGGGAGGCCTTGCCGGGCCTCGCCCTCGGCGGGCGGAGGAGGTTGCACGGGGCGTACCAGAATGAGTTCATCTCCCCGGGGACGCCCATGCCCGTGGCCCACACGGCGTGGTACGTCCTCATGCCCACCTACGCGGTGTTCCCCACCCCCGTGGGGGGCGGGGCCAGCCTGCGGGAGGCGCGGATCACGGGACCCCGGGCCCAAGCGGTGCGGGGGCTCGAGGCGCGTCAGGCGTGGTTCGGGGGGCAGGACCCCACGCGCCCGGCCCCCGACGCGCGGTTGCAGGCGCGGTGGGCGGCCATGGGGCGGGTGGGCGAAGCCTACGCCCTCCTGGCGCGCCGCCGCGCCCTGCGCCGGCCCATGGGGGCCCCTTCGGGGCCCTCGAAGGAGGCGCCGAGGGAGGCCGGGGGCGATTGGGCCGCGGGGCCCGGGGGGCGCCCGCGGGAGGCGGCCGCCTTCCGGGCCGACGCCACCGTGGCCGAGGACGTGGCGAGGGCGGCGCGCATCCACCGGGCGGCCCAGAGGGCCCGGCCCCTCCAGCTGGCGGCCTTCCGGGCCGAGCGGGCCTGGAGGGCGACCGAGCGGTCGGCGATCGCGTGGCGGGAGGGCGTGAAGGTTCTCACCCAGCGCCTGGCCGCGGCCCGGAGCCGGGCGACGCGGGCGGCTTCGGCCACGCCCCGCGCCGCGGTCCAGGCCGAGCGGTGGGCGAAGGCCTTCGGGACGCCGGCGGGGCCCAAAAAGAGGGCGCCCGCCCGGGCCCCGGCCGCCCTCCAAGCCCGGGTGCGGGCCGCGCCTTTGGCCAGGTGGCGGACGTACACCCGCAAGGAGGCTGCCCGCTGGGAGCAGCGGAGGGCGTGGGCCGCGAGCAAGGAGGAGCGGGTGACGGCCACCCTGGCCGCGACCCGCGGGGCGTTGCTCCAGGCCCTGCGCCAGGCGGCCTACGCCACCGACGTGGCGAGCGCCCTGGAGTTCCCCGGGGTGGTGGCGGGGGGTCAGACCCTGTACCCCACCCCCAAGGGCATGGAGACGGCGAAGGCCTACGCGGCGTCGGTGCCGACGGTGGAGGCGTCCCCGTTCGCCACCTTCTTCGACGCGGAAGCGACCGCGCGCCAGCGGGCCGACGCCGGCCGGGTGGCGTTGAGGAGGGTGGCCCAGCGGCTGCACGCCCAGCTCACCCTGGAGGAGTCGACCAAGGAGGCCAAGCGTCGGAAGCGCGCCCGGGCCCGGGAGCAGGCCTCCCAGGCCCAGGGGCGGGACGCCGCCAAGGCGCCCCGCCAGCGGAAGCGCGACCTGCTGAAGGAGGTGCCCTGCCCGTACGTGCCCCGGGCCCCCGGGCCCGAGGCCGCGGGGCGGGCCAAGCGCGCGTTCGCGTCCATGATGGCGGTGCAGGTGCACCCCGACGACCCCCGGTACGCCGGGTGGGTCAAGCTGGCCAAGCCGTTCCTCGAGGACCTGCTGTGGTTGCCCATGGACAAGGTCACCCGGGGGATCGCGCCCATGGAGGCCTTGGAGCTCGCCTGGACCCTGCCCACCCCGGTGCTGGAGGCGCCCTCGGGGCCCAAGCTGCCCTTCGGGTTGCACCGACGGGCGCCGCCCAAGCACCGGGAGCGGGCGAGGGCGCCCCTGGCCCGGCCCGACCCCGCGTGGGGCGGGACCCGGACCCTGGCCGAGGCCCTGGCCGCCCGCCGCGCGGCCCCGCGCCCCCCCGGGCCCCGAGGGGTCCCGGGGGGGCGCGCGGGCCCCGGGGGGGCGCGGGGGGTCCTGCCTTTGGGGGCGAGGCCGTACGCGTACCCCCACCCCGACGCGCCCATGCGGCGGTTTCCGGGGACGGGGCGCGCGGCCCTGGACGCCCGCCGGGCCGAGGCCCTGCGGCGGTCGGGGAGGCGGTGGAGGCCCGAAGCGTGGAGGTCGCCCGACCCGTTCCTGGAAAGGCTCGAGGGGAAGGACGCGTCGGACCGGGGGTCGGCGCGGGATGAGGTCGGTGACGAAGGCGGGGGCGACCGTGGCGAGGCGGACCCCCGGGGGGCCGAGCGCGCAGGGGGCGAGGCGGCGGCCCGCGCGTGGCGGGCGACGCCGCCCCGCACCCCGGCCGAGGCCGCGTTGCGGAAGGCGGTGACGGCCCCTGCGGGCGCGGGGGGTGGGGCCCCTGGGGAGGCCTTCGACCCCTGGGCGTGGCGGGGGGTGCGGCCGAGGCGTCGGATGCCGGCGGACGTGGTGGTGCGGCCGTGGGGGCCCACGCGGCTTCCCTTGGCCATGCCCCTCCACGAGGCCCAGATCAGGGACGCCAGGGTGCGCCTTCGGTCGCCGGCGGCGTTCATGCACCCGCGGCAGCAGCCGCGGTGGTCCTTCGAGCCGTGGCTGATCGAGCCCGACCAGCCCTACCACCGTCGGGCCCGGGGCTGGTCGCCGGTGACCGTGTGGGGGCCGCCCCTGCCCAGGCAGGAGCAGGGGGCCGCCCTTCTGGGGGACCGCGCGGCCTTCGCGGCCCGCCAGCCCGACCCGACGGACGGGGCGCCGACGTGGGTGCCGGGCGGGGTGCCCTTGACTGAGGAGGGGATGCCCCTCCTCGGGGGGGACGTGACGGGCCCCGCCGCCGTGGCGGTGGGCGAGGCCCGGGAGGCCTTCGTGGCCGCGGTGGCCGTGGCGCCGACGGCCTGGGTGCCGGCGGTGCCGCGGGTGTGGGGGATGGAGCGCGGGCGTCCCCCCGGGGGCGTCCACCTCGGGTTCGACCCCGACGTCGCCGACGCGGGCGTCCGGCCCTGGACCGTGGGCCGCCCGTCGGCGGCGGCGGCCGCGAGGACGAGGCGGGTGGAGGTGCCGGAGCCCGAGGTCGAGGTCAGGCCGAGGCCCTTGGCGGCCTTCGGCGTACCGGGGACCGAGCGGTTCCCCCCGTACGCGTCCCCGCGCCCGTGGCTGGAGGACCTGTGGCCCCACCGTCCCGAGTTGGTCGAGGCCTTCGAGGCCGTGGAGGCGGCCCTGCGCCGCGCCCTCGGCCAGCCGGCTCGCCAAGCCGTGGACGCCGTGGCCGCGCCTCTGGTCATGGTGAAGGGCGGGCCGTGGTACGGGGACAGGACGCCCCCCCTGGCGCCCTTCGTCCCCGCCGAGCCGGCCTGGGTGCCGGCGGATCTGGACCTGTTCGGGTTGGACGCCCCCGCGGACCCGGCGGACGCGTGAGCGCCCCGGCGAGGGCGGGGGGCCTTCGGGCCCCCAGGGGAGGGGACGGCGGATTTCCCGTCTCCCCCCCACGGATTTTTTTGACCAAAATTACCCCCCCAAAAACCCGCACCTACCCCCCCAGCCAGGAGGTACTTTGACGACAAAGTACCCTCTGGCGAGGGGGGTAAACCCCCTGCCAGGGGGTCATGCAGAAATGGGCCCTCGGGGCTTCGGGGGGTGGGATCGTGGGGATTCGGTTGGGTGCCCTGGGCGCCCGGTCCCGGGCCCGGTGGGGCGCGGGGCGGGGGTCCCCGTGGCCCGGGCCCCAGGGGGTCCGGGTCGGCGGCGGGCGTCCCCGCGTTCGGTGGGTCCGGCGCCCTTCCCCCCGGTCGGGGCGAGGGGAGGCCGGGGCGGCCGAGGGCGGGGGGGCCGGGGGCCATCGCGCGCCGGCGCCCCGCGCCCTCCCTCGGGGCCCCCGGGTCCCGGCGGGAGGGAGGCGGGGGGCCTTCGGTGCGCGCCCCTTTCCCCGAGCCGGCCCGGGCCCGCGCGGGCCCGGGCTCCGGCGGGGCAGCCGGGGTGGACGCACGGGCGTCGCCCCAGGCGCCGCGGCGCCCCCCCGGGGGCCGCCGCGCCGCCGACCCGCCCCCCGGCGGGGGGCGGGGTTCCCCCGGCCCCCCCGCGGGGGGGCCGGGGTGGGTCCAGGGCCAGGGTGGGACGGGCGTGGCGGGTCGGTCGGCCGGTGTCGGGCATCCTCTTGCGTCTCCATGCGTCGATCCTTGCAACGTAGCCTATGCTCCCCGTGAACGGTCGTATGGTCGTGCGTCCCTTGGTCGTTCGGAAGGTCCCCAGCGAGGTCGCCTCGTTCTCGGGTTCGGCGAATTCGGGGACGACGGTCGGCCTTCACGCGCTGGGATTCGTGATGAGGCACGTGGAGATGGCGTTGGACGCGGTGCTGCGGGCGGACCGAGCCGAGACGCGCCTCGAGGCCGCGCATAAGCGCCTCAAGGCGATCGCGACCTTCCCCCCCACCGCCACGGCGGCCGCCGAGGCGTACCGCCGCGCGGTGGGGGCGGAGGGCGCGACCCACGCGCCCCTGGTCGCCTTCATGGAGAAGGACCTTTTGGGGCAGGAATTCGTCTACCGCCGGGCCCTCGCCAGCGTCTGGGCGTGGTTCCGGACCGAGGCGGCCCAGGGCGCGGGGGGTGCGCTCCCCCAGGCCGTCCCCGCCGGCTTCCCGGCCCCCCAGGGGTACGTCCAGGCTCCGGAGCGTTGGGCCGGCTTCATCGTGGCCGGCAAAACCCTCGAGGAGTGGGACGAGGACCCGGAGGGGCGCGAGGGCCGCGTCGGCGCCGCCCTGACCCGGGCCTTCGCCTCCGTGACCGTGGAGGCGGGCGCGGCCCCCCAGGGCCCGGCGATGGTCGCGGCCCTGGGGAAGGCCGTCGCGAAGGCGTTCGCCACGGTCTCCCAGGCCCGGGCGCTGCGGCGGGCGGCCCTCCGGCCGCGGGCGGCGGCGCCCGGGGGGGCGCCGGCGGACCCGGTCCCCGGGACGGTGGGGTCGGCCCCCGGGAGGGCCCCGGGTCCCACGGGGCCGAAGGCTCTCGCGGGGGCGGTGCCCTTGGCCGTCCAGCGCCACGCTGCGGCGTGGGCGGCGGCGGTGCGCATCGTCCATCGGGTCGCCGCCCTGCCTCCGGCCCTGCGGCGGGGGGCGGCCGTGGCGATCCTGCAGACGTTGCGCGCCCGGGGGCGGTCGGGGGGCGCCCAGGCCCGGCCCGCGCGCCGGGTCCTGCGGGCCCTCCGGGAGTTCCGCGCCGCCCGACGGGGGTGGACCCTGCGGGGCCCCTCCGCCGCCAAGGCGGGGAAGCCCTCCGCGGCCGAGCCTAAGGCGTCCCCCTCCGCCGCCAAGGCGGCGGCGGCCCTGGGCCTTCCCGCCGGGGACGGCCGCAGGGTGCGCGCCCTGCTGGCCGTGGCGGCGATCCAGCCCGGCCGGTCGGCCCTGCAGCAGCTCGTGGAGACGGCCCTGGCCGCCAAGGCCCGGCGCCAGGAGGCCCGGGTGGCCGCCCTGGCCCGGGGCCAGGGCCGGCGGGCGCGGTCCCTCTTTCCCCCCTTGGGGCGCCTGGTCAAGGCCCTCGGGGCGGCCGTGCGCCGGCCCCGAGGCCTTCGGACCCGAGGGCCCGGGGAGGCGCGGGGAGGGCCCAAGGCCCTCACGCCGGCCCAGCGCATCCGGCGGGCCGGGCGGGCCGCCCTCCGCGCGGCCCTGGCCGCGGCCGACCGGCGGGTGACCGTGGGGAGGCTGGGCGTGGTGGGCGGCACCGTGGTGACGCGCCGGGTGGAGACCCCCAAGGGGACCCGGGTGCAGGTCGCCATGCCCGCCCTCAAGGTGCGCGCCCTGGGCGCCCGGTGGCGGGCGGTGGCCCGGGCCCGGCTCGCCAGGGCCACGGCCACCGCCGGCACCCTGGCCGCCTACGCGGCGCGCCAGGACCGCGCCAGGCGCGCCCGGTCCCGCACCGCCCAGGCGCGCGACGCGCGCGCGAAGGCGGAGGACGCGGCCGCCGAGGCCGCCTGGCGCACGGCCGCCGGTCGGGCGGTCAAGGCCTCCCCGGCCCTCGTGGGGCGGGCCTTGGCGCCTTTCCAGGCCGCCGTGGCCGCCAGGCCCCAGGCCGGGTGGGACGCCATGCCCCGGGCGCCCGTCGCGGCCGGCCGCGCGACCCCGTGGAGGGCGCACGGCGCCGCGGGGGCGCGCACCCTGGTGCACCCCCAGGGGGGCACGGTGCGGGTGGCGGGGTCCTACGCCCTGCCCCTGCCCTCGGGGCGTGAGGCCCCGGGGCCGGCGGAGCCCCTGATCTGGACCGCCGGGCCCGCGGGGTCCACCGCCGAGAACGGGCTGGCCCTGGTGGCCGAGCCCGGGTCCTTCGAGGCGGCGGCGTGGGACCTCGACGCCCACCAGCGGGCCGAGCCTCTGACCCTCCACCCCGCCACCCTCTGGGCCGCTTACGGGGCCCAGGTCCAGGGCGCGGCGTCCGAGGCCCCCGGGGCCTCGGGCCCCGAGCCCGAGGTGGCCGAGGAGGACGAGGCCGTGGCCTCGGCGATCGCCGAGGCCCGGGCCGCCACCGCCCTCCTCGGGGCGCCGGCCCTCTCTCAGACCCTCGGCGCCCCGGGGCGCGGGGGTCTCCGGGAGGACCGGCTCGCCCGGGAGGCGGAGGCTTACCGGGCCGCCCTGGCCCGGGGGGACCGGGCGGCGTTGGCCCTGCGGTGCGTGATGGGGTCCCCCGCCGAGGCGGCGGGGCGGTTCCGGAC
>Ga0181559_10002001_pt1 | contig 20157 bp, 12 predicted proteins | sample 011ome_21_FD_133752 | JGI IMG/M metagenome (GOLD analysis project Ga0181559, IMG submission 133752) | Coastal salt marsh microbial communities from the Groves Creek Marsh, Skidaway Island, Georgia - 011508AT metaG (megahit assembly) | ecosystem: Environmental > Aquatic > Marine > Intertidal...
AATGACGGAAGCTGTGAATTCACTTCTTGCGCCGGATGCGCGATTGAGGGATTCTGCAACTACGACCCCAATGTCACGATACACGATGGCAGCCTTTGTGATTACTTGAGCTGTTGTGGTGACCCTGCGGCTACGAACTACGATCCCGCCATCCTGCCTCAACTCACTTTTGGTTGTACCTACGGCATGTCAGCTGGGATGGTCTTCCTCGAGACATGCACGTTGCCCATTGCTTGCAATTACTTGGCGGATGCTCCTTGTGAATTCGACTCTTGCGCAGGTTGCACGGATGCCACTGCCTGCAATTACGACGCGGCAGCTACCCTCAGCACCAATACTTGCGTATACCCCATGGATCTCTACGGAGACGCCAATGTGGATTGTGACGGCAACTGCCTCAATGACACCGATGGTGACGGCATCTGCAATGAGGACGAAGTCAATGGCTGCACAGATGAGGGCGCCTGTAACTACGATGTCAATGCTACAGAAGACGACGGCTCATGTGAGACCACTTCGTGTGGTGGATGCACGGATTCAGGCGCCTGCAACTTCGACAATACCGCCTTGTTGAACGATGGATCCTGCGAGTATGAGACTTGCGCGGGATGTACAGATGAAACCGCTTGTAATTACGACGCTCTGGCTACCATCTCTGGAGAATGCATCTTCCCAATCGATACATACGGAACGGATGCTGTGGATTGTGATGGAAACTGTCTCGGCGATTCAGACGAAGACGGAGTGTGCGACGGGGATGAAATCCAAGGCTGTACGAACGCAAGTGCTTGCAATTTCAATGCAGCAGCGACGGATGATGATGGGTCATGTGACCTCTTGTCTTGCAAGGGATGCACGGATCCCACCTCCTGTAATTTCGATGCTTCAGCCACTGTTCCAGACAACAGCTGTGAGTATGAAAGTTGCGCAGGGTGTCAAGATCCGGCAGCATGCAACTATGACCCCAGCGCGTCGATTGACGCGGCTTGTACTTTCCCTCTCGAGACGTACCTCGATTGTGACGGCAACTGTTTGGTAGATACAGACGGTGATGGTGTTTGTGAGCCCAATGAAGTGGGAGGATGTACCGATGCGGAGGCATGCAATTTCTCTGACACGGCAACCGACGATGATGGATCGTGCGAATACATCAGCTGCGCGGGTTGCACCAATCCTGGCGCATGCAATTATCAGCCCTCGGCTACGATCAACGACGGAAGTTGCAATTACACTGACTGTCAAGGGTGCACCGATTCACAAGCTTGTAATTACGTTCCCGATGCCACAGTGGAAGATGGAAGCTGCATTTATGTGCTGGACCTCTACAATGTCACCTATCTGACATGCGGGGGAGGCTGCATCAATGACACGGACGGCGATGGAGAATGCGATGAAGAGGAGCAAGTCGGTTGTTTGGATGCCTCAGCATGTAACTACAATGCCAACGCTGAATTCGACGACGGCAGCTGCGAATTCACTTCGTGTGAGGGCTGTACCGACAATACGGCCTGTAATTACAATGAAGGCGCCCTGTATGATGATGGAAGTTGTACCAACCCAGTCAACTTGTATGGTAAGGATTACGTCGACTGTTTTAATGTTTGTCTGAACGATGCTGACGGAGATGGCATCTGTGATGAGGAGGAGTTGGGTTGCACCGATCCAACGGCCTGTAACTATGATCCCATTGCATCAAGCGATGACGGCTCGTGTTTCTATCCCAGTGAGGATTACCTGGATTGTGATGGCAATTGTTTGAACGATGCCGATGGGGACCTCGTTTGTGACGAGTTGGAAATCCTCGGATGTACAGATCCGGCTGCCTGTAGCTATGACAACACAGCAACGGAAGATGACGGCTCATGTCAATATATCGAAAACGACTGTGATACATGTGTGGATGGCGTGATCGTGGATGGTGACGCCGATGATGATGGCATCTGTGATGTCGATGATGTTTGTCCTGGGGATTTCAACTCGGATGGAATCCGCAGTGCTTCTGATGTACTCGTGGTTTTGGCGGCCTATGGTTGTGATACCGACTGTGGAGATGCCGACCTGGACGGAAATGGTTTCGTGACGGCATCAGACGTTTTGGCCATGCTCAGTTACTTCGGTACTGTCTGCCCGAACTGATTCAACCCTCCTTTATGAAACGAAAAGGGCCGCATTGCGGCCCTTTTTGCTTGTGGACATTCGATGAATTTCGAATTTCATTCGACCGAACCACTCGAATGATATACAAATAGCGTATATTTGTAGTCGAAAGTCATATATTATGCCTCGAACTTTATTCTCATCGCTGCTCTTCCTCTTGATGGCACCGATCATGGCCCAATCGGAATCCACGCAGCCCGTGACAAACGTGACGACCGGCGCAACTTTTGAAACCATTGCTGAGGCCTTGAACGTGGCGTCCTCTGGTGACGTATTGAATTTGGCTGGTTACAGGTTTACAGAACACATTGCAATCGATGTACCTCTCACCTTAACGGGAGCAGAAGGTGGGACCACGGTCATTGACGTGTCGCAGCAGGATGGCTGGGGAATTACCCTTTCAAGCGACAACATCACCTTGAAAAACCTGTCCATCCTCGCCGGTGATGTGAATACGGCATATGCCATCCACAGTGAACCCGGAATCACGGGGCTGACATTGGAAGACATAGCGGTTTACGATTCCCACAGAACATGCATTGACCTGAATGGATTGACGGGGCCGAGCGTAAATACCCTGAGAAACCTGACTGTTTCAGGCAGTTCCATTGGATTTGGCCTCGCCATGAGTTCCTGTTCCAACATGTTCATCGAGAACATCACGAGTTCAGACAATGGTTACGGTGACATTGCCATTATGGAATCCAATTACTATGACCAAGAAATATCCGACGTGGTATTCACTGGATTCCTTGATTTGGAGGGGCCTCAGAATTTGGGGGGAGGTGGCATTATTGTTCAGGTGAGCCCTGAAGAAGTGCCGGTTGGCGCCGGAGCAGGTTTTCCCATCAGCGTCAATTCAACGGGTTTTGATTACGTCTTGGAAGCACCCGGAGATTTGACCGGATGCATTTTGGTGCACAGTGAGGACGTCAGGGCCATTGCCCAGACACTCGGTGCAAATGTGACCCCCTTGGTATCCTATGACTTGGTTACGCAAAACCTCGTCGTTTTCCCCGGGATGTCCATTCAAAGTGCCCTGGATGCAGCCTCCGATGGGGACGTCATCGAGGTGGACCCCGGATCCTTTGATTCTACTCCGTTGCAGATTGCGGGCAATGTCACCTTGAAAGGAGCCAACGCTGGTATTTCAGGGACTTCCACAGCCCGATCATCGGAAACGCTGGTGCAAGGCATTGTCGTAACGGATGGAACACCGCTCATCGACGGCATCCACATTTCCGGTGGAGCTGGAACCGCTGGACTCGTCGTTATGGAAGCAGCCGCCGGAGTGGAATTGCGCAACAGCATCATTTCTGGAAATGGGACGGAAACCGGTGTGATCTGCAGGAATTCATCCTTGCTGCACGATGTCGTAGTCGAAAGCTTTGACAAAGGCATCCAACATCTCTCTGGGGCATTGGTCATGGAATCCAGTGTCATCAAGGGAAATGGCACGGGGGTATCCATCGAGCACACGTCTTCTTTTGCCGAAACCACCACGCTGCAAAACTGCCAACTGTTGAACACCGGTGGAACCGGCATCCTCGTTCAGTCGGGCGGGTCAAATGACCTGTTGACGATTGAAAATTCCACGATTGAATTGCACGCCACAGGCTTGAACGTGACCGGCGACATCTCCCTGGCCATAAGCGGCAATGTCTTTGTGAATTCAGAGGACCACACGATGGGCCTTGACAGGGAAGCCAGAATCGCACTTTGCGGCAGCAATGGATTCGAACCCGCTTTGCGCATCAACGGATGCACAGACAACAACGCAGACAATTTTGAGCCATGTGCCACTGTGGACCAAGGATGTGAATTTCATGGATGCACGGCACCCAAGGCTTGCAATTATGATGCCTCGGCGACGACCGACGACGGAAGCTGTGACTTCATCACCTGTTCGGCTTGTCCACTGGGATTTGCCTGCAATTATGATCCCGATGCCGACCTCTACCGAGTAGAAGCATGTGAATTTCTGGACTGCGGGGAAGGCATGGCAGGCAGTGGGGAAGACAGGGGCAATCTCGCTGTGGTAGAGGGGTGTACCATTCCACAAGCCTGCAACTTCAACCCGAACGCCGATTCTGACGATGGGAGCTGCAATTTTGGATGCTATGGCTGCCAAGATGAAGCCGCGTGCAATTTCGATGCAGTGTTTACCCAAGCTTCCAATGAAACGTGCCTGTACCAGCAGGACCTGCACAATTCACCCTACGTGGGCTGTGACGGGGCATGTGTGAACGACACCAATGAAAATGGAGTGTGCGATGAAGAAGAAGTCACAGGCTGTACGGATGAGGGGGCTTGCAATTTCAGCGCTTCCGCCACTTTGGATGTCGGAGATTGTGAGTATGCATCCTGTGCGGGTTGCACCAATCCGGGCGCTTGCAACCACGATCCCTCGGCCACCCTTACGGATGCTTCTTGTGACTACACTTCTTGCGCTGGATGCACGGATTCAGGGGCGTGCAACTACAACGCGATGGCCAGCATCGATGATGGCACTTGTTCCTATCCCCTCGACTTGTACAACAAGCCATGGGTGGACTGTACGGCGACTTGCCTGAATGATGCCGATGGCGATGGCGTTTGTGATGAGGAGGAGACCAGCGGTTGCATGGAGAGTGGTGCGTGCAATTACGATGAGGAGGCGACCGACGACGATGGAACGTGCGAATATGAGTCTTGCTCAGGATGCACGGATGACGCCTACTGCAATTTCAATCCAGGCGCCACCATCAACGACGGAAGTTGTGCGGCTCCGGAAGACCTGTTCCCCAATGCCATTGTGGACGGAGTTTCCACAGTGGACTGTCTCGGACGCTGTCTCAATGATGAAGATGGCGATGGGATCTGTGATGAGGCAGAAATCGTCTGTCCTGGAGACCTCAATGGAGACGGTCTCAGGGGAGCTTCAGACATTCTTGTGATGTTGAGCGCCTTTGGGTGCACGGAGGGATGCGGATCACCAGATTTGAATGGAGACGGCATCGTCGCTGCCAGTGATGTCCTGATGGCCCTTTCCACCTTCGGGGTGGCATGTCCTCAGTAATGGCATGAAATTTCCCTCCCGAGGCTGGCCGTCTGCGACCTCGGGAGGGCAATGCATTCATAATGGATGCATCTTCAGGCGGAACTACCAAAACCTCGATGCGCCGCCCCATCCCCAAACCGTGGAGGGAGAATTGCCCTTGGCTTGCCATTCTTCTGGCAGGGTGGTGGATGTGTGGCCCAATGGCAATGCAAGCCCAGCATTGGAGCGATGGACTGCTACCAGGCGCGGATTGGACCGCGGCATTCGATCAATTCGATAGCACCTGGCAGGACAGCATCCCTGAAAAAGGAAAAGGGTTCAAACCCTTCATGCGATGGCGAGAATTCGCAGAAAAGCGCTTTGCCTTTGAGGGGAGCGAGGAATGGTCGCCCAACGCCCCTTGGCAAGCCACACAGTGGGAAAGAGAAGGCAGGGCGGCCCGAACCCAGCCCCTGGATACGCTGTGGAGAAGCGCTGTACCCGCTGGTGTTCCCCTTGTGGGCGGAGCCGGACGCGTCAATCGGGTGGTGGTCCACCCCCTTGATACCAGCCGATGGCTCGCCTGTGCACCGAGTGGTGGACTCTGGCAATCGCAAACATCCGGCAACAGCTGGTCTCTCATGGGAACGCAGGATTGGGCGGGAATGGGGGTTTCTGACGCCGCTTTTCATCCAAACGACCCCGATTGCATACTGGCGGCCACGGGGGATTCCGACTTCGGAAGTGCATACGCCATTGGGCTGATGCAAACCTGTGATGGCGGAAACACCTGGAGTCCCACAGGACTTCAGTTCGAAATGGAGCAAACCTTGACCTGCAGCCGCGTTCATCGAAAGGCGGGGGACCCCCAACAGATCCTTGTGGCCACAGGCGATGGCATCTGGTTGAGCGAAGACGACGGCGTTACGTTCAGCAAGACCTTGGAAGGGGTTTGTTCCGACCTGATTCCCCACCCGGGCGATTCAGCAGTATGGCATGCAGCGCGCAGGCCAGGAGAGTTGTTTCGATCGACCGATGGCGGACGCCATTGGGAGTCCATTCCCGGAATGCCCTCGGCGTATCTCGCCAGTCGATATGTGCTTGCCACGACACCTGCCGACCCCGCTCTTGTAGCCGCCATCGCCTCCAAGAGCGGAAGCCAAGGATTGCTTGGGTTGTACCTCAGCACAGACAGCGGAGCGACTTTCTCTGCACTGCCGGATTTGCCCAACCTGTTGGGGTGGACCGCAGACGGCTCCGATTTGGGCGGGCAAGGCTTTTACGACCTCGCCCTGGCCGTGGACCCGACCGACCCCCATCATATGGTGGCAGGGGGTGTCAACCTCTGGGAGACATGGGACGGGGGAGTGTCCTGGAACTGCACCGGCCATTGGTTTGGGGGAGGAGAGGCGCCATACGTGCATGCAGATCACCATGCTGTGACCTTCATTCCAGGGACCTCCGACTGGGTCAGTGCACATGATGGAGGCGTCAATCGATTGGGCGCAGCACAAAATGTAGACCTGAGCGAAGGCCTCGAGGTAGGACAGGTATATCGACTGGCTTGGTCCGAGGCACAGCCGAACCAACTCCTCTCAGGAGCGCAAGACAATGGGATCAACCTCCTCAAGGACGGAGTGCATGCACAGGTCATCGGCGCCGATGGTTTTCACTGTTTGATCGATCCGGATGCACCAGACAACCTGATTGCATCAGAGTACTATGGCAAGGCACACCGCTCTACGGATGGTGGATGGAGCTGGGCTCCGTGGATATTGAGCAACGGGGACGGGGTGAACGAGCAGGGAGATTGGAACACCCCCTTGGCCCAGTCTCCCGTGGTTCCCAATCGAATCCATGTTGCAAAACACAGGGTTTATTGGACCGACGATGCAGGCATTACTTGGGGACAAACCCAGGCTTTGCCTGGTAATGAAATCGAAGTCTTGGCATTGTCGTTCACCGAAGACAGCATCCTTGCGGTGGCCAAGGGAAGCTTCGCTTTCATCACCCATGACCTGGATCAATGGACCCCTTTGACTGGGTTGCCCGGCATGCCCGTCCAAGACCTTTTGTTCGATGCGGGTTCTAGTGATGTGCTGTGGATGGCCTTCGGCGGATATTCGGCAGATGATCGCATCTGGCAATCTTTGGATGGGGGGGATACCTGGGTTTCATTCAGCGAGGGATTGCCCGCATTGCCTGTCAATGCGCTCACCCAGGACCCAGGATCTGGAGACCTGTACGCAGGAACAGACGCTGGAGTCTATGTGAGGCCAGCGGGAAGCAGCAGCTGGACACCCTACAAATCAGGCCTGCCTGAAGTGCTGTGCAGCGACATCGGCATTCGACAGTCCACCGGGGAATTGCTGCTGGCGACCTACGGCAGAGGTCTTTGGAAAGCACCACTGCATACCCCCCCTGCAAGGGATGCAGGGATTGTTGCCATCCATGGGACGAAAGCTGTGAGATGTTCTGGCCCACTTTCAGTTGCGACGGAAGTGCGCAATTGCGGCAGTGACACGTTGGTGGCAGTGAGTTTGCTCTGGAATGGAACAGACACCGTTACCTATGGAGTGCTGCTTCCACCCAATGCCGAAACGATCCTGAATTGGCCCAACAGCTCCAGGGCTGCGGTTCCGGCAGGAGATCAGCTCGTGGTCCGCATTGTCAATGTGGTCGGCGCCGATGGGAATTGGAGCCAGGGAACCATGGAGTCTGGATTTGATGACGTGCCGGAAAACGATGTCTTGGGTGCAACCTGGGAACACAGGGAGGGAACGGGGTGGGTGACCATGTCCACACTCGCAGACTGCAACCCCAGGGAATCTGCATGGGCCATAGCGGATACCACTGGCGAAATCCAATACCGAAGACAACATTTTCCCATCGAGTTGGCCATCATGGATTCACTCTGTTTGGGCCACGGATGCTATGAAGTCGTGCTGCATGACCAATCCCAAAATGGGTTCGCCGGGCCTCAATGCGGTTCACTCGGGTCCATGGAGCTTCTGTCTGCAACAGGCGACACGATTTGGTCCTTGTTGGACCCATCCTCTGCAGGGGTTGCCTTTTCATCAGGCCTGGGCGGATCATTTTGCTTGCCGATGGCCGGGTGGGCAGGATGCACTGAGCCTAGCGCATGCAATTTCAACCCGGCTGCCTCTGTCGATGACGGCACCTGCATCATGGAATGCCACGACGCGCAGCCATGTCCAGAGGACCTCGATGGAGATGGCCTGTACGGAGCAACGGACATACTGGCTGTGCTCTCCGAATTCGGCTGTATGTCAGGTTGCAGCATGGACATCACCGGCGACGGAACCGTATCTGCCAATGACGTCCTTGCCTTGTTGGCATTGTACGGCGAATCATGTGTCCCATGAGGATTCCGGATGCATCTTGCGTTTTCTTATGGCTGCACGACCTCCCCGCCCGAAAGTGAACATCCGACGTTGGACCTCAGAAATTGAGGCCCCACTTCACGCTTTGGTTCGGTCAGAATTGGGCTTGGCCAGCATAACCGCCTCCCGGAATCTGATCAAAGGCGGTGCTGTTCGGGTAGAAGGAGAAGTGGTCAAAATCCCTTCACTTGTCATTCCGGTAGGCCAGGAGATATCGGTACCTGAAGAGCGCGAAGCACGGAAGACCGAACACGCCGACGCCCCGAAATCCATTCGGCCTTCGGACGACCTTCCATTTGAAATTCTCTACGAAGACGAGGATGTCTTTTGCTATTTGAAACCGGCTGGATGGGTACTCGCGTCGCCAAACCCACGGGTCGACACCAGTTTTACTCGGGTCAAGGAATATTTGATCGCGCGTGATGTCGAAGGAGGAAATCCTGAGAGATCCGTGCATTTCGTCAACATGATCGACCGGGACAGCAGTGGCATCGCCGTGGTCGTTCGCGATATGGGATTGCGCAAGCGGCTTCAGGAGAATTGGGCTTCCCAGCGTTTTGAGTCCTATCTGCTGTTGCAGGGAGAAATTCCGGAAGATGGCGAGTTCAGTGCCCGCAGAAAACCGGATGAGAAATATTCAGCCAAGAAATTCCCCTTCAGGCGCATGCGCTCAGGTGGCAGGTATTGCATCCTGAAAGTGCAGGCGGGCTTACAGGACATTCCCGACATCCTGCCCGGTTTGCGCCATCACAATTGCATGGTGTGCGGCCTCGGACAGGATGCACCCGACCCATTGGGCAGACAAGGGGTTCACCTTTTCAGGGTCGTCATGACGGACACCGAGCTGGACGCCATGTGGGAGGTCAAGACCCGGGTTCCAAAAGAGTTTCTCCGGGTGGTGAAATGAGAAGCGCCCCGACGTTTCGGAGCGCTTCAACCTTAACCAAATCTGTACCGGATCTCTCGCCGGTACCTTGAACCAAAAAATCGCTGCTTTCAGCTGTGAAGTGTATTCCAACTTCTGTGCCAAAACGCATCGAGGAGGAGGGTGGTCGCATGATCGAACTCCCAAAGAATGCCAATGAGCGTGATTCCGCCCATGGTATCTTTGCGCAACGCAACCATCTGAAATGAGCAGAAAAGTCGTTATCGTCTCCGCCCGCCGGACCCCGATGGGGTCATTTCTGGGCAGTCTTTCTTCCGTTCCGGCCACCGCCTTGGGCAGTGCTGCCATCTCCGCAGCCCTTGAGTCGGCCGGAGTCCAAGGAGCAGACATCCAGGAAGTCTTCATGGGGAATGTCCTCCAGGCCGGATTGGGCCAAGCGCCAGCCAGGCAAGCAGCCATGGGGGCTGGGATTCCCGACACCGTCCCATGTACCACGGTGAACAAGGTCTGTGCATCGGGCATGAAGGCCATTCACATGGCGGTTCACGCCATTGCATCCGGGGAGTCAGACATCGTGGTGGCAGGCGGCATGGAGAACATGTCCAAGGCGCCGCATTATTTGGATGGCAGACAGGCTGTCAAGCTCGGCAACATCCAAGCTGTGGACGGCATGGTTCACGACGGTCTGACGGACGCTTACAACCAGCAACACATGGGCGTTTGCGCCGAACTGTGTGCAAAGGACCACGGTTTCACCAGAGAGGACCAGGATGCGTTTGCCATTGAGAGCTACCGCCGATCCGCAGAGGCGTGGGCAGGGGGCGCCTTCTCATCCGAGATCGCGGCCGTGGCCGTGCCCCAGCGAAAGGGCGATCCCGTCATGGTGACGGAAGACGAGGAATACCGCAATGTCAAAATCGAAAAGATCCCGCAGCTGCGGCCGGTTTTTGATCGTGAAGGGTCGGTTACGGCAGCCAATGCCAGCACGCTCAACGACGGTGCCTCGGCTTTGGTCCTGATGTCCGAAGAAACCGCCCAGGCCCGAGGCATACAGCCCCTGGCGCGCATCCTGTCCAATGCCGATGCTGCGCACGACCCGGATCGTTTCACAACAGCACCCGCCAAAGCCTTGCCCATCGCGTTGGACCGTGCGGGAAAGACCATGGAAGAAATGGACCTGGTCGAGCTGAATGAGGCTTTTGCGGTCGTGGGGTTGGCCAACATCAAGTTGATGGGCCTCGATGCCGACAAAGTCAATGTGCACGGCGGAGCCGTTTCGCTCGGTCACCCCTTGGGGAATTCCGGAAGCCGCATCGTTGTCACGCTCGTCCATGCATTGGCCCGCCACGACAAGCGTTATGGAGCGGCTGGCATCTGCAATGGCGGCGGAGGTGCCAGCGCCATGGTGATTGAGCGCATCTGATCCATGCAGCCCGGAATCATACGCGTCCCCTTGGCCCCCATCCGCAAGGAAGCGGATGACCGTTCGGAAATGGTAACCCAGGCTTTGTTCGGGGAAGCTGTTGAATGGGAAGTGACAGAGGCGACAGGATGGGTCCGGGTCCGTTTGACCCGTGATGGATACACCGGATTCACAGATGAGAAACTGATCTCATCAGCGCCGGACGCCCTAGATGCGTTTGGTGAGGACACCACGACGTTGCAGGCCCCTCTGACCATGCTGGAATGGATGGGAAGGCCTTACCACCTTCCGGCGGGGTCGCGGGTTCCGAAAGCCATTTGGCCACACACCTCGCCCCCTGTGCAGCTGCCAGTGGAAGTCGCCGCCCAATTCCTCGGCGCGCCCTACTTGTGGGGCGGAAAAAGCGTTTTGGGCATCGATTGCAGTGGCTTGACCCAATTGGGCTGTTTCCTCTGTGGATGGGAGCTGCCTCGCGACGCCTCTGACCAGTGGCGCGCGCTGGCGCCGTCACAGGTTCTTTTCGAAGACCTTGTACACGGGGACTTGGTCTTCTTTCACAAGGTCAGCCCCGAGAAGATTACCCATGTGGGATTCGCATGGAAGCCCGAGGGACAACCCATGGGCGTTCTTCACGCATCTGGAGAAGTCCGCATTGACGCCTTGGACGATGGAGGAATCACGCGCGGGGGCGAGAGGACCCATCATTGGACCGGCGCTGCCCGCCTACCGGTCACTCTTGGATGACCAAACGCTGGGTTTCCTTGACGTTGCGGAAGAGATAGACGCCTTCTGACAGGCCGTCGAGCCTGATTCTTTCGTTGGCGGAACGGAAGGTGCCCGCCAACACCTCGCGGCCGCCCAGGTCGAACAAAGACCACGCGGTGCCCACGAATTCGGGATGCACCAACACTTGAACCTGACCGGACGCGGGATTGGGCTGCAGCCGGATCTCGGGGTCAGGTGCCTTCATCGGCTCCACGCTGGAAAGAAGGGGCGTCTCCAACGAAATGTCCTCGTCCCCGTCCTGGTAGAACACATAGTCGAAAAAGACGAAGAACATCTCATCTTCCGTGTTGTCACCGTATTGGACCAAAGCCGGGGGATCGCTCGGGTTGAATGGGTTGTTTGCCGTGTTGTCATATGTGGCGATGCCGTGCAAGGTGTACCCGGTCGGAATGCGCGTCAAATGGGGAAAGGTGAAGAAGCCCTGCCAGTTGAAGTCCCAGGCTGGGATGGAGATCAGGGGGATGGTGTCCTGGCCGTTGGAGCCGGTGGCAAAAACCTCCCATGAGACGCCCACAAGGTGGCAATGGGGAACGATGCTGATCAGACTGAGTGCAGTGGGAATGTAATACGTCCCGTGAAAGGTCTTGACCTGATTGGCCGGAATGAAAAAAGGCTCCCCCAATGTCCAAGGCCCCATGATGCCTGTGGTGACCTCCCGCTCAATGGGGCCGTCCGTCAGGAACACATTGATTTCCGTTTGGTCCGTTTCCTCCACGGCACTGGGACCGTAATGCATTTGTACCAACAGGTCACTCTGCGCTGGGATAACCCGACCGATGCCCTCCGGGTACACCACCGTTTGCGTACCGGGAACCCATCCTCCAAAGAAGTTCTCGTAGGCTTCAAACCCGAAATCGCCGAAGCTCTCGTAGCCAGGACTTGGATCCTGACTGTCCAATGACGCCGCGGTGCCTTCAATGTCCACTCCCAGAATGGCGTGGTGGGCAATGGCCCCGTTGCCCGGTCTCACCTCCAAGGCCCGGACGTGAACGTCTTCTTCGAATCCAGTGGGCATGACGAAGACCTGGTATTGGTCGGTCATGTCGCCGCCGTGGGTGTATGGCTCCGGCATGGAGAACACCAGGTCCGGTTCTCCCACCTGGCTTCCTTCCGGAAAAACCGGCAAGCCAGGGTTGTCCGCAGGATCGCCCTCCGGCATTTCCGCATCCACCCAAGCGCTGATGGTTTCGATTTCATCCGCGGTCAAGACGCGTTCCCCCACAAAGTGGCTGTATTCGGCATTGGGCGTCCAAGGCGGCATGTAGCCAATGGAAGTCACGTATTCGATGAAGGGTCCATACGCCGCGACTTCGTCGTAGGTGGTGAAGGGCATGGGACCGATTTCTCCGGCTCGGTGACACTCCGTGCACGCATTGTGGATGATGGGGGCCACGTCGGCATGGTAGGTGACCTGGGCGGTGCAAGCCCCGGCTGCCAGAACAAGAAAGAGGGTGAGAAACGGAAGTCGAATCATGGGGATGAATGTAAAAGCCGAGTGGGGGACGTTGTGCAAGGCCTGGATCAATCTTTCGTCAGCGGAATCTTGATTCCCTCAATGGGGCATCCCACGGCGTCGGTGCGCGGCACACTCACGGGCACGCCTGCCATCAACTCGGAAAGGGCCTCGTGCAGGTCGCGGCGGCGGGTGCGGTTCTTTCTTCTGCCGGGGGCGAAGTACCGGTCATTGATCCGCCCTCGGTAGACAACCGAGTCCCGGGCATCCAGAACGAAAACTTCGGGTGTCCAAAGGGCTCCCAGCCGTTTCGCCCATCCGGAAGTGTCGGGCTGCAGAGACATGGAGAGTCCATATACGGCTTCGAATTCCGCAATCTGCTCTGCACGTGTGGAGGGGTTCGGAAACAAGCCCACGAACGCCACGGGGGCATCTGCGAATTCCAATTCCATTGTGCGCAGGTCGTAGGTCATGTCCTGGCATATCGGACACAGCGGTGCCAGGAAAATCAGAACGCGATAAAGGGCCGAAGAAGGGGACACAGCAGACACCAATTCAACAGCTGTCACCAAAGTTGCCCAAAAGGGTCAGGACGTCCGAGACGGTGATGGCACCATCGCCGTCGACGTCCACATCACAGTTCTGGAGACACCCGAAATCCGCAAGCAACATCAAGACGTCCGACACCCCGATGATGCCGTCACCCGAGATGTCACCTGGGCACCCTGTGGCAACGGGACCCAGTGCCGTGTTTTCATCTCCCTCTTGGTAGGGAACCAGGTCCAGAAAGACGAAGAACATCTCGTCCTCCGTTCCTTCACCAAATGTGACCCATTGGGGCGGGTCGTTGGGGTTGAAAGGGTTGGAGGCGGTATTGTCATATGTGGCCTCTCCATGCAACGTATATCCCTCGGGCACCTTGGTCAGGTGGGTGAAAGTGAAGAATCCCTGCCAATTGAAATCCCATGCGGGTATGGAAATCAAAGGGATGGTGTCTTGGTTGTCGGGGGATGTGGCGTAGACCAGCCAGGAAGAACCGATCAGGTGGCAATGCGGGGCAATGCTGATCAGGCTGACGTCTGCGGTGACCGGAAGCGTCCCGTGGAAATGGGAAACCTGCCCCGGTGGAAGGATGAAGGGAGCATCCAAATGCTGGGGTCCCATGATGGCGGTGATGACTTCCCGCTCGATCGGCACATCGGACAAGAACACGTTCACCTCGGTCAAATCGGTTTCCGCAACGGGAGTCGGGCCGTAGTGCATTTGCATGAGCAGGTCGGAGCCCGCAGGCAAGGTCCGGCCAATTCCCGGCGGGTAGCTCACGCTCAAGGCGCCGGGGACCCAGGCACCGAAAAACGAGCTTTCGGCGTCGAAGCCGAATCCGCCAAAACTCTCGTAACCGGGACCCGGTTCAGCCGCATCGAGTTGGGCCGCCGTTCCCGATACATCGAGGCCGAGGATGGCGTGGTGAGCGACGTTGCCGTTTCCTGGTTCCACCTCCAGGGCCCGAATGGCCACGTCCTCTCCGAATCCAGATGGCATCACGAAGACCTGGTATTGATCCGTCATATCGCCCTCGTGGGTGTAAGGCTCAGGCATGGCGAGCACCGCGTCTGGCGCACCCAGCAGGCTTCCATCGGGGAAGTCGGGAAGTCCTGGGTTGTCAGCCGGATCACCTTCCGGTTTGCCCGCATCCACCCATGCCTGAAGGGTCGCCTTCTGCTCGGGCGTGAGTACATTTTCCCCCACGAAGTGGCGGTAGTCCGCATCGGGCGACCATGGCGGCATATAGCCGATGGACGTCACATAGGCGATGAACTCGCCATACGCTTGCACCTCTGAAAATGAAGTGAACGGCATGGGCGCGATTTCGCCCGGCCGATGACATCCTGTGCAATGGTTGTGGATGATGGGCGCCACATCCGCGTGATAGGTCACGGTCTGTGCACACACTTCCAAGCGCAGAGAAAAAAGAAGGGCCAGTAATGGCAACAGGCGCGGCATGCCTGAAGATAACGAATGGTGAGCGGATGGGTTTAAAGTGGCGTCCCTCCACCGCCAATGGCTACATTGACGCCCATGCAATTGGCACTTTTGGATTTTGTCGTCATCGGTGGTGTTTTGTTCGCCGTGCTTGTCATTGGACTGTGGGCAGGCCGCTCGGGGAACGACAATGCCGACGACTTCTTTTTGGGAGGTCGGAACATGCCCTGGTGGCTCTTGGGCACCAGCATGGTGGCCACCACCTTCAGTGCAGACACCCCCAACTTGGTCACGGATCTGGTTCGACAACAAGGTGTCTCGGGAAATTGGGCGTGGTGGGCCTTCCTGCTCACAGGCATGGTGACCGTGTTTGTCTACGCCCGGTTGTGGCGACGTTCCGGCGTGCTGACCGACATCGCCTTTTACGAATTGCGATATGGGGGCAAGGCCGGGGCTTTTCTGCGCGGTTTCCGAGCGGTCTACCTGGGACTGGTCTTCAATGTGCTGGTCATGGCGACCGTGAGCCTCGCCGCCATCAAACTGGGCAGCATCCTGCTCGGGTGGCCAGGCTGGCTGACCTTGCTCGTGACTTGTTCCGTGACGCTGCTTTTCAGCGTTTACGGGGGCTTGAAGGCCATTCTCTGGACGGATCTTTTCCAGTTTTTCCTGGCCATGGGAGGCGCCATCGCTGCCAGCGTGTATGTGCTCAGGCTGCCCGAAGTAGGCGGTCTGCAGGGTTTGATGACCCACCCCGCTGTGGTGGACAAACTCTCCGTCTGGCCCGATTTCAATGATCCCGCCGTTTGGGTTCCGGTCCTGCTGGTTCCGTTGGCGGTGCAGTGGTGGGCGAGCTATTACCCGGGAGCAGAGCCCGGTGGGGGAGGTTACATCGCACAAAGGATGTTCAGCGCCCGCAGCGAAGGGGATGCCGTGGGTGCCACCCTTCTTTTTAATGTGGCCCATTACGCCTTGCGCCCTTGGCCTTGGATCCTGGTGGCCTTGGCATCCCTCATCGTGTACCCGGACCTCACGGACATCGCTTCGGCCTTCCCCCAATTGGCAGCGGACAAAGTGGGCCACGATGTGGCCTATCCGGCCATGCTCAGCTTGCTCCCTGCCGGCATGCTGGGTTGGGTCGCCGCTTCACTGCTGGCCGCCTTCATATCGACCATGAGCACGCAGGTCAACCTCGGTGCGAGCTATCTCGTGCACGACGGCTGGGCGCGTTTCATCAGGCCCGATGCCAATGAGGCCGCCAAAGTGCGGGCCGGTCGTTGGGCCAGCCTGCTGTCTCTTCTCGCAGGTGCGCTGCTCAGCCTTTCTCTCACGTCGGCGGCGCAGGCCTTCAACTTGCTCCTTTTGTTGGGAGCGGGAACGGGAGGGCTGTTCATTTTGCGCTGGTTCTGGTGGCGCATCTCTGCCAGCACGGAAATCGTGGCCATGGTCGTCTCCCTGGCCGTCGCCGCGTATTTCACTTGGGTGCATGACGCCCTGGCGGCAGAACCTGTGGCCATGGTGCCGGCCATGGCTCCTTGGGCCAAACTCGTTGTGGGCAGCTTGCTGACCACAGCGGGCTGGGTGGCTGCAGCCCTGGTTCTCCCGCCAGAATCTCCGGAAGTGTTGCAAGGCTTTGTCGACAAAGTGCAACCCGGCGGCCCGGGATGGAATCGGTTCCCCACCACGCAAGCCACCTCAGGGGAATGGAACGTCCCGCGTTCCTTGCTCATGGCGTTCCTGGGGTGCGTCGCCGTTTATTCACTGCTCCTGGGCATGGGCGCCGTCTTGTTCGACGGAGGTTGGACCGCCCTGCTTTACGGGGCGATGGCAGGATTGGCCATCCAAGGGCTTCTCAGACTTCAAAAATCGGCGTGAACCAGCCGTTCTCCACTTCCGCTCCCGGGCGACTTTGCCTCTTTGGAGAGCACCAGGATTACCTGGGCTTGCCGGTGATCGCCATGGCGATGAACCGCAGGTGCCACCTGCATTTCAAGCCCCGCAGCGATCACAAGGTGCGTATGGTAAGTCAAGCCTTGGGCGAAATGGCTTCTTGGAACCTCGATGTCCGGGATGAGGAAAGAACGGATGATCCGCTGCGGCATGCCATGCGGGTCTTGATCGATGAATTTCGCCCGACTTCCGCAACCGGTTGGGATGTGGAAGTGGTCAGCACCATTCCCATTCAAGCCGGATGCAGTTCCTCTACTGCCTTGATGACCGCTTGGATTGCAGCCTGGCTTCGCATCCTTCAAGGCGGTTTTGATGCGTCCGACATCGTCAGGCGATGCCATCAATATGAGGTGTTGGATTTCGCAGGGGCAGGAGGGGACATGGACCAATTCGCCTGTGGTCACGGAGGGCTGCATCGCTTCGGAGCGGGGGAGCCCCAACCCCTTCATCTGCCAGATGGGGTTTTCATTCTCGCAGATTCGGGTCAACCCAAGGACACGCAGGGACATCTGCGCCGATGCCGGGATGCGCGCCTGCCATTGATGGCTGACCTCGATCGCAACGACATGGAGCGCACGGCGGATGAAATGGTGCTGGTCAAAGGAACCCGCATCAACCGTGACCTGGAGGAGAAATGGGGCCGCAGGATGCAGGAGGAGCCGGCCGGCGCAGCGGCTTTCGGTCGCGACTTGACCCGACACCATGAAGTGCTCCGTGACGCACTCGGACTGTCAACGCCCCGCATCGAAAACATCCTTCATGCCGCATTGAAGGCAGGTGCATGGGGAGGGAAGATCAATGGCTCCGGGGGAGGAGGCTGCGCTTTTGTACTTGCACCGAAAGACCGGACAGATAGCATTGTAGAGGCGATGCTGGGCGCAGGGGCAGCGGGCGCCTGGCCCGTACAAATGGACCAAGGCGTGACATGTCAAATGTGAATCCCACCATCATCATGGCCGCCGGAAAGGGCAGCCGCATGAAGGCCGACGCCGATGTGACACCCGAGACATTGGCGGAAGTGCGCTCCCGTCCCAAGCCGATGATCAGGATCGGAAAAGCACGCCGTCCCTTGCTCGGGCATTTGCTTGCCCTCTTGAAGGAAGAAGGGTGCGGAGATGCCTGCATCGTCATCGCCGAGGATGATGGTCTGACCCAGGAACATTTCGCGCGGCACCCCATTCCGGGGATGAAGCTGTCCTTCGTTCGACAAGGCATACCTGCTGGGAGGAGAAAGCCATTGGGTACGGCACATGCCGTGCAACTCGCCTTGGAGGCCCACCCGGAGTGGGGGCGGTATTCTGTCACCATCGCCAACGGGGACAATTTGCCGCCCCGAGGGATGTTTGCCGAACTTTTCCGGCACAAGGCAGCCCTTCCTGCGTTCCATCCCGATTTCCTCGGGTTGCCCAAGGATCGGATCCGCGCCTTTGCCGTCATCGAGGTGGACCCGGAAGGCCGAATGAAGGGAATCGTGGAGAAGCCCGGAGCTGAGGACATGGAAAATGCCCGGTGGGCAGATGGCAACGTTCGGGTCAGCATGAACTATTTCAGGGTGCCATACGCTGCATTGCTCCATGCTGCGCGCCATGTTCCGGAGCATCCCGAACGGCGGGAAAAGGAGATTCCAACGGCCATTTCAATGTTGCATTCTTCCGGAAATGGCACATTGGAAGCATTGCCCATGAAGGGGGAATTCTTGGACCTTACGCATCCAGATGATGTCGAAAACGCGGGGCGCATCGTAGACAGCGGAGGGTTTGAGCTAAAATGCTGAACTTGAGAATCCACGATATGTTATTCCAATATGAGCCGTGTTTCAACCTGCCTCCTTGCATTCTTTTTTGCATCCATCGTTCCTCAATTTGGCGTCAACTCCGCAGCACTTGCGCAATGTGACTCTCTGGACTTCAATCTTCTGTGTGAAGATGGCGCGCTGGTCAACGATGCCATTTTCGCTTGTGGTTTCGATTGCATTTTCGCCGGAGACCTGAGCGCATGCTTCTCCAATTGCATCTCTGCCGCCATCCCTACGATGAGCACGGGCTGCGTGGGATGCTTTGCAGAGCAGAGCACCTGTGCCCAGGACAATTGCTTTTTCGTTTGTGGTTTCGGGAGTGCTGCGGATTGTGAAGCGTGCATCCTGGCCAATTGTCAATCCCAATTCGAAGATTGTGCGGGCATCGTGGACATGGATGGAGATGGAGAGAGCGTCATTTGTGATTGCGACGACAGCGAATCGAGCGTTTTCCCGGGCGCCCCTGCGACAGCCTCCGGTTTGGACAACAATTGCGACGGCATCATCAGCCTCGAGGAAATCCTCTGCGCGATCAACCTGAACCTGGACCTGAATGAGGACCTGTTCATCACGGTGGCAGATGTCTTGTTGGTCCTGGCCGACTTCGGATGTTTGGTCGGCTGCGGGTCCGATGTCAATGGGGATGGGGCAGTCACAGTAAGCGATGTACTGGAGCTGCTCGGCGGCTTCGGTGAAGGCTGTTGAGCCGGGTCACGAAAAGAATCCCCGGCCTTCTGCCGCCCGAGATCTGAGCAGCGGACTGCATCTGTAGCGGTCTTCTCCGTAGTGCGATCGCATGCGGTCGAGGGTCTCCACGCATCTGTCCAAGCCCACTTCCTCCGCCCATGCCAGCAGACCTTTCGGGTAATTGACTCCGCCTTGCATGGCGCGGTCCACATCTTCGGCAGAGGCCACTCCCCAGAAAACGGCATCCGCAGCCTCGTTGATCAACATGACGAGGATCCGCCACAGGATATCCTGTCCCAGGTCCTTGTCCATCCGGGGTTTCGGAGCGGGCACACCTTCTCCGTATGAATACCAGCCACGACCGGATTTCTTTCCGAGCCACCCAGCGTCCACATTTCTCTTTTGGGCAAAGGAGGGTTGATATCGGGAATCGAAATGGAACGCGGTCCAAACGCTTTCGGTCACGGCGTAATTGATGTCATTTCCAATGAGGTCCATCAAGGTGAAAGGACCCATCCGAAAACCACCCAGGTCCGTCATGGCCCAATCGATGGTGGCTTCATCGGCCAGGCCTTCTTCGAGCATCCGAATGGCTTCACCATAGAAGGGCCGGGCGA
>Ga0181559_10002004_pt1 | contig 20132 bp, 6 predicted proteins | sample 011ome_21_FD_133752 | JGI IMG/M metagenome (GOLD analysis project Ga0181559, IMG submission 133752) | Coastal salt marsh microbial communities from the Groves Creek Marsh, Skidaway Island, Georgia - 011508AT metaG (megahit assembly) | ecosystem: Environmental > Aquatic > Marine > Intertidal zone...
CCGCCGAAGCAGTCACTGGCAGCGCCGTCCCCCGCGGTCAGCTTGGCAACCTGCGTCCAGTTGGAGGCGAGGTCACCGGGTGTTTGGCGCGTGAACACGTACGCGGACCCGCTGTTGTATCCCTTGTCGTCATCCTCGCGCGCCCCGATCACAATCGTGTCGCCGTCGATCGAGAGGCTGTGGCCAAATTGGTCACTCGACGCGCCGTCGTCCGCGACCAGCTTCGTAACCTGCGTGTAATTATAGCTTACGTCGCCGGTCATTTCGTTCCAACAGTGGCGGTTCCGCGTGAACACGTACGCGGACCCGCTGTCGCTTCCCTTGTCGTCGTCTCGGAACGCCCCGATCACAATCGTGTCGCCGTCGATCGAGAGGCTGTAGCCAAAATAGTCATTCGCCGCGCCGTCGACCGCGGTCAGCTTGGTGCTTTGAAGATACTCGACAGGTGTCTGCGTCAGTCTCCGAAGGCTCCTGACGGGCGCGACATCAGAGCATGGATCTGCGGCGAGCGTCCCCGGCGCGACGATGCCCGCAAGTACGACGAGCACCCCGAAAAAGTGGCCGAGCACACCCTTTTTCGGCACAATCGCCATTTTCACTTTTAGGGCTTGCGACCCAGGTTTCACCAACGTAGCTTGTAGACACGTACAGTAGCTACGCAGGCGCCCCCCCGCGACGATTGCCCGAGTGGATCGACGCGGATCTCAGCCGTCCGTGCGAGTTAGACGCTTAGTTTCGAGTATGCTGTCCAAGACGGCGCCTTCTAGGCGATATCGGATTTTCAGCCGATTCCGTGGGGGTCGACGGAGGGCGAGTCGCGCGCCCAAGGGTATGTATGTGCGCGCCGCGTCGTGTCCGGCGAAAGACATTTTTTTGTTTTTTTGATGACCGACTCTGTGATATTCTTTTGACCGACTCCACGTCCGCGCCACCTCGCGCAAAAAATGTGTTTCGCGTCGCTGGAAATCATTCCCGCTCCGCGCGGTTGGAGGCTCCCTTCCGACCCTACGCTCGAACGCGGAGGTCAGCCTCTGACCCACGTGGGGAACGATGCCCTATTCGTCCTCGTCGGGGTCCGCGAGGAACGGCGCGAGGGACGCGGCGAGGATCACCGCCCCCCCGACGAGGGTGTTTGTCGTCGCCGTCTCCCCGAGCGCCGCCGCCGCCACCGCCGCGTTGAACACGGGCGTCGTCGCGAAGATGAGCTGCGCCTCCGCCGCCGGAACCGCGCTCTGGCCGCGCGTCTGCAGGACGTTCGCCAGCGCGCCCGGCGCCAGCGCGCTGTACGCGACGGCGCCCCACACGGCGACGGCGGACGCGCCCCCGAGACCGCCCGCCGCGGACGCGGACGACCACAAGATGCTGACGCTCGCGGGCGCCGACCCGGCGGCGTCCGCGCCGGGACACACGCGCTCCAACCCCCACCACGCGACGCACAGCGCCGTCATCGCCAGCGCCTTCGCGGCGGAGAGCTCGGCGGCGTTCAGCCTCGCCGCGTACGTCCCCAGACGCACCGTGAACGCGCTGTAGAGCGCGGCGGCGGCCAGGCAACACGCGTCGCCGGCGCCGAAATCAAAAGCGTCTACGGCGCTCTCGACGCGCAAATCGCTCGCGGACGCGGCGGCGACGACGGAAGCCCCGGCGAGACTCTCGCCGCGCGCGAAAACGTTCAGACTAAAAAGCGGCTCCAGCCCGCTCGTCTCGGAGACAAAGACGCCGACGCACGCGAGGCCGACGCCTAGGAAGACCGCGGGCTTGACCTTCTGACCGGTCAAGGCTGCGCCGAGGGGCACGAGCACGTTGATGGTGGACAGCAGGAAGCCGGCGCGCGTCGCCGAGGTGCGCTCGAGGCCGAACGCCTGGAACGCCGTGCCGGCGGCGTTGAGGAAGCCCAGCTCGGCGCCGGCGCGCGCGAGCAACAAAACGTCGCGTTTTTTCGCTCCGTCCGAGCTCGAACCCCGTCTGTCTTTCCGCGACCGACTCGCCTCGTCCTTCGCCACAGAGAGAAGCACCAGCGAGAAGGGCACGAGCGCGATGAGCATGCGCACGGCGGTGAGCTCCGCGGGCGACGGCGAGGCGTCCGACGCGTAGATGAACCGCATCGCGGGGTTGTACGTCGCCCACAACAAAGGCACCAAAAGCAGGGTGGCTCTGGCCACAGGCAGCGAGTCGGTGGAGGGGGGGGCGACATCCTCCGGAGAGGAGGTCGACGCGGACGCCCCAGATTTGGCACGCGTGACGGACGGGTCAGTGGTCTCCGTCGAGGCCGTCTCCCGCGCGCGCGCGGCGACCTCCCGCGCGATCCCGATACGAGAATGACGTGCCGAGTCCCCGCGTCTCGCCCCGACCGCGGCCGCGCGCCCGGGCGCGCGGCGCAGGCGCTGGGTCGGCGCGGGCGTAGAGCCCCCGAGCCCGCGAGCGACACAGTACGCCCGCGACGCGACGAGCATCTTCGTTCGATCAACACCTCCCCGCTCCTGCTGCCGCCGACGCGCGCCGGGTGGAGTGCCCTTCTCTCGGAGAGCAGTGCTGATGACGAGCCAGTCGTGCATTTTTGCTGGAAATTCTTTTCAGGTGGTCGGAACGCGCTGGGCTGCGGATCCACGCGGCCAATCGTCCGCTCGGTGCGAGACGAAATCCGGAGGGCGGAGTGTGTATCCAGTCTCTCAAATATGTATAATTTGGGCATTTTCGGCCTCCCCGTGGAGCGAAAGGTCCGATTGAACTGCAACGCGCGGAGACGACATTCGTGTTGACGACCGCCACTTCCTCGCGCGTCCGTGGCACGCGCATCGGACGCGAGACTGGGTAGCCTTATCCATCTCGAGAGCGCGTTGAGGCACGCGCGCTACGCGGCGGTCCGGATGGACGCCGCCATGGACGACTCGGACGCGCCCGGTCGCGCGTTCGTCAGCTTCCAGGAACACGAGCGGAGACGCGCGTCCGCGTCGGGCGCGGGGGCGAGCACGTCTGCGCCCGCGGAGGTGGGGGGAACCCCGCGCGGCGGGTCTCGGGTCGCCACACGCACCACCGTGTTCCTGACGGAGACTTACAGGCGCTGCAACCCCGGGTTCGGGTACGACTCGCACCTCAATCCGCGCAGGCAGCTGACGAAGCCCGCGAAACCGGCGGGGAACGGAGGAGCCGACAACGAGAACCAGGATCTGATACTGTGCGTCAACGACGTGCTCATCGCGGACGACGCTTCAGAGGATGACGCGCGCGGCGACGGCGGTTACGAGGTGCGAGACGTGCTCGGGTCGGGCACGTTCGGGCAGGTGGTGCGGTGCCGTGCGCGCGACTCGGGCAGGCAAGCCGCGGTGAAGGTTATAAAAAACCACCCCGCATATTTCCACCAGGCCCACGTGGAAATCGGCATCCTGCACATGCTCAACACCAAGTGTGACGACCGGGACGAGCACCACATCGTGCGCATGCTGGACCACTTCGTGCACAGGTCGCACCTTTGCATCGTGTTCGAGGTGCTCAACGTCAACCTCTACGAGCTGTTGCGTCAGAACAACTTCCGCGGGCTCAACGCCGGGCTGGTGCGTACGTTCGCTAAGCAGCTCCTGCGCTCGCTCCGCGTGCTTCGCAGCGCGAACGTGATTCACTGCGACTTGAAGCCGGAGAACATCCTGGTCAAGAGCCTGGACACGGGAGAGATCAAACTCATCGATTTCGGCAGCGCGTGCTTCGAGAACCGCACCGTGTACCAGTACATCCAGAGCAGATTTTACCGCTCGCCGGAGGTGGTGCTGGGCTCGCCTTACGGCATGCCCATCGACATGTGGAGCCTCGGTTGCGTGATCGCTGAGCTGTTCCTCGGCCTGCCGCTGTTCCCTGGCGCCTCGGAGTACAACCTGATGACGCGCATATGCGAGACGCTCGGGCCCCCGCCCGCGTCCATGCTGGACAAGGCGAGCAACGCCAAGAAGTTTTTCAGGAGGGAGACGGGCGGGGTGGAATCTGGGGGGATCTCGGCGGCGATGGGGGCGCCCGAGGAAGCCGGCGTTTCCCAGGGGTACCGGCTCAAGACGCTGGACGAGTACGAGCGGGACTCCAAGAAGCGTCCCGCGGTGGGGAAGAAGTACTTCAAGCACACACTGCTGCGCGACATCATCGCGCACGGCGGCGGGTCGTCGTCCGCGAAGACGAAGGATGCAGGGACGGCGTCGGCGGACACGACCAGGCAGGACCGCGCCGCGCTGTTAGATCTGCTGGAGGGGTGCTTACGCGCGGACCCGGCGCAACGCTGGACCCCGGACCAAGCCGCCGCGCACCCGTTCATCACGGAGGCGCCGTTCGCGGGGGTGTTCACGCCGCCGCCGCCGGAGGAGGCGGGCGTTGCCGGCGAGGAGCGCGTGCGCCGCGAGCAGTCGGCGGCACGCGCCGCAGCCAAGGTGGCGCGCCAGGGCCAGGCCGCGGCGGTGACCGCGGACGCGCGACCTCGGGACGCCATGGAGCCCGAGACGCCATCTTCGAGCCTCGGGAAGGCGCCCGCGACGCCGGAGTCGGTGGCGGCGAAGCCCGCGGCGGCGGGCGCGGCGGGCGGCGGCCTCGCCGCGGCGCTGGCCGCGACGTCGCCGGCGTCCGCCGCAGACGCGCAGCGCGCGCTCCTGCTGCAGCAGCAGCAGATGTTCCAGCAGCAGCAGCAGCTCTTCCAGCAGCAGCAGCAGCAGCAGCAGCAGCAGATGGCCGCCGGGTTCTCCCCGGGGAGCTTTGGGGGGACCCCGGGGAGCTACGGCGGGAGTTTCGGGTCGGGCGGATTCGCGCCGGGCGCGTTGCCCTTCGGCATGTCCCCGCACGCGCTCAACAGCGCCGCGCTGCACCCGCTGCACTTCGGCCAGTCCCCGCCCACCAGCCAGCTCTCCGCGATCGGGCTCGCCGCGGGCATGCAGCAGGCTGCGGCCGCGGCCGCGGCCGCGGCGGTGCAGCTCCCCACGCTGCAGACGGGTATCGCTGAGTCCCCGGGCGGGCCTGGGTTTTTCCCCTTCGGCTTCGCGCCGCCCGCCGGCCAGGCGCCCCCCGCGGGCGCGGGCGGCGCTTCCGCCTTCGCGGGCTTCGGGCTGCAGCAGCAGCCCCCTGCGGCGCCCGCGCACGCGGCGACGCGCGCGCAGAGTCTGAGGCAGAGTCACGCGCTGTCGTCGTCGTACGGCGGCGGCGGCGGAGCGCACGCGCTGGGGTCGGCGCCGCGCTTTGGATTTGCGCTCGGGAGCGTGGACGAGGGCGGGCCGAACGCGAACGGGCTCGGCGGCCGGGTCCCCGGGGACGACGGGGAGATGGAGCACGACGGCGACGGCGCGGGCTCGAACCCGGGCGCACCGCGCACCGGGTCTGGGGGGTCCCACCTGAGCTCGGGGATGGGCAACCGCAAGCGGTCGCAGGACTCCTTCAACGACCCGGCGGACTGGGACCCCAACTTCTCGGACGAGCTCCTGTTGGACGACCACGGCGGCGCCGGCGCCGGCGGCGCCGACGGGCACGCCGCGCAGGCGAAGCAGGCGGCGGCGTACGCCGCCGCCGCGCCCGCGGCGGTCGGCACCGCCGCCTTCGGGGGCTTCCCCGACGTGATGAGCTCGAGCGCGCCGCAGTGGCAATCGGCGGGCATGACCGGTCGGATGCACCAGCAGCTTGGGTTCGCGCCGCCGGCGCCGGGGGGCGCGGCGACGGGGGGAAACTTCGACGCGTTCGTCTCGCAGCAGCAGCAGCAGCAGATGGCCGCCGCCGCCGCCGCCGCCGTGCAGTACGGCCAGCTCGCCGCCGGATTCGCGCAGCAGCAGCAGCAGCAGCAGCAGCAGCAGCAGCAGCGTCGGGACGAACAGCGGGAGTAGTAGCGATGCTTCCTTCGCGGGGCGCGTCTCCGCTTCGTCTGATTCGTTGTGTAGGGTTCTAATAAAAATGTAAAAACCCGTACGTAGTCTACGTAGATTCTACTTCGCGTCGCGAAGCGCACGCCCGTTCGTCTCGCGCCTCGCCGGCTCGGCCGTCTCGCTCGGCGGTTTTCGCTTAGGCGCGCTCATCCCAGCAGTTGGTCTAGGAACGCGTCGTCCTCGTCGCGCGACGTCGTGGCGGCGGGGACAGGCGGTCCCGCGTGTTTCCGTCGCTCTCGCCGAGATTCTTCGCCGGCGGAGCCGTCCCGCCCGTCCAGCAGCGCGTCAAGCTCGGCGTCGTCGTCGCCGTCTTCGCGTCCACGACGCGTTTCCTTTTCCCCTGAAGCGCCAGCACCCGACCGCGCGACCGCGCCGGTATCTCCGGTGTCTCCTCCGCCGCCCGCGTTCGCTGTCGGAAGATGGTCCACCTCAGCCTGTGGTCCGGACGCGCGGTCGGCGACGGCAGCCGCCCCGTCGTCGCCGGCGACCGTCGCGGCGGGCGCCGGGTCGTCCGTTCCGCCGGCCCGCGAACCGCGGTCCCCCGCGCACTCGCGGTAGTCCTCCGAGAGCCCGAGCAGGTCCGCGAGCGGGAGCGCGCGCAGCTGCCGCGCCAACGCCGCGGGGTCGAGACTGAGCTCGCCGTAGGTATTGAGTCTGTTCCCGGGTCCACCCCCGAGCGCGACGCGTTCGAGCGCGGCGAGATCGTCCACCGCCCAGGACGGATCGAGGTACGCGCTGGCGTGTTGCCGCGGCAGAGCCGCCTGGTCGCACTCCGCGAACAGCGCTCCCAGATCCGCACCCTTACTTCGCGGACGCACGTTCCCGTCCGCGTCCATGCGCTCGTCGTCCTCGTCGGGAGGGAGGTCGATCTCCGGTCGCGGCGCGTTTCGCTCGTCGCCCCGTGTCGTTTCGGGAGCCTCGTCCTCATCCGCGTCGACGTCGTCGAAAGGGCCGGAGCGACCGCGGCCCCGCCCGCGACCGCCCCGCCCGCGGCCATCGCGGAAGGCGTCACGACGCTGTTGCTTGAACCTCGCCCGAGCGAGGTCCTTATTCGAGGCCTCCATCGCCCACCCTGTGGACGGCGGGGCGCCTCGAAATGGCCAGACGCGGAAGTGCGTTGGTTTGTTGGACGAAAGTGGGGGAGACTCTCGTGCCGCGCTCGTCTCCCGATTCACGTTCGTTCACGCGACAACATCTACGAGTACGAGTACGATCACGAGGTGTGCCTGAATCCGAACCATCTCCTCGATGCTCGCCCCCGGCGATCAATCACCTCCCTCTATGTGTGAAACTAGTCTACGGTAGAGAGGACACGCGCGTTCGGCTCATCGTCGTCCTCTCTTTTTCTCCCGCCTCCGGCGAGACCTCGACGAGGAGCTCGACGACGAACTCGACGAAGAGCCACTTTCGCTTCCCGACGACGAGGAGGACGACGAAGAGGACGAGGACGACGACGAGGACGAGGACGACGAAGAGTCGCTGTCACTGTCGCTGTCGCTGTCGCTGTCGGTCTCCGAGTCGCTGCTGCTGCTGCTGCTGCTGCTGCTGCTGCTGCTGCTGCTGCTGCTGCTGCTGGAACTCCCGCGCCGACGTTTTCGTTTCTCTTTCCTCTCCTTCGATCCTTTCGTGTCGTCCTGACGGAGGATCGCGTCCATCCGCTCCTGGTACTCGCGCTTGGGATCGGGAGGCTCGTCTCCCGTGAAGTCCGCGTACTTCTGCGCCAACTTGGGGTTCTTAAGCTGCTGCGTGCGGGAGGGACGAGACACGTACGCCCGCTCCTTCTCCTTGCACTCGTACGTGTAATGGCCCGTCTGCAAACACTTCTGGCACTTCGCGATCCTTTCGCCGGGGGGACCACCCCCGCCCCTGCGCTGGTTGACCCACATCCCGCAGACCAACCTCCGTTCACGACCGCTGTTACCTATGCGCCGTCCAGGTGGAAGCGAGCCGCGTGTGGTGGTATGACGAAGCTATGCTATCTGGTTGGGAGATCCGGGAATCGGGGTTTTCTTTCGCGACAGTTTCTTACTTTCTCGACTGTATAGATTATATGACACGTCAGATCGGCGTGCGCGTGATGGCGGAGCTGTCGCGCGTCCGCGGGGCGGACACCGAGGAGCAGCTCCTCGAGCTTCAGCGCGCGTTCCTCGCGTCGGAGGAGAGCCGGGCGAGCCCAGCGGCTCGCGTGCAGAGGGTCGGGGGAGCGCCTCCCCGCCCTCCCACCGCCGACGAGGCGGCGGGGATCGTTTCGGCACTTCCAACCGAAATCGACACGGGCGCTGCGACCGCGGGGCCACGCGACCCCGGGCCTGGTGACCACGAGACCGCACCGCCGCTTCCCACCGAGCTTCGAGACGTAGTGACTGAAGTGGTCGAGCGCCGTGTCGGCGAGACCGCCCCGAAACCGCCCGAGCTTCGTGGCCCCGGCCTGTCCTTCCCGCAGGCCACGCACCGCGCGGAAGGCCCTTTCGCCGGGCGCAAGTCCAAGTTCATGGCGGACCGCGAGGCGCGTCGCGCGCGCGCGGCGGCCGGGGACCCGGGCGTGCGGAATCCGGAGGTGGCCCCGCCTGGGACCGTCCGCGTGGGAAACGCCGACGTTTCGTTCCAGATGATGCCACCCAGAGGCGCGAAGCCGCCGCCGAAGCCGGACCCCCGAAACGACGCCGCGGCGGGTCCCGCGGCATCGCGGCGCGCCGTCGGCCCGGGCGCCGTCGCGGACCCCGCCGCCGGGATCGATTCCGAGACCGCGCGCAGGTTGGGGGAGATGTCTCTGGAGGAGATCGAGGAGGCTCGTGCGACACTCCGCGCGCGCCTGAAACCGGAGGCGCTGGCGTTCCTGGAAAGGCGGGGGCGCCGCGGCGGCGACGACGCCGAGAGGAAACCCGGGGGACCCGCGGGAAATCCCGACGGAATCGCGGGCGCGGCGCGCGCCGGCGCGCGCGACGCGGCGGGACCGAGGGCGGACTCGGGGGTGGGGGCGGGGGCTTCCGGAGGCTCGACCGAGAGAACAACAAACGATGCTGACCCTTCGCCGCCGCGAGACACGTCCGGTTCGGGGACGAACGACCTCGCGAGCTCGAGCGGTGATGGTCGCGCGGGGCCCGCGCCGACGGAGGAAGTGCCGTCGCAGTCTTTGAAGCTGACTCCCCCCCCTCCCGCGCCCGTGGAGACCGCTGCCGTGCGGTACACCCTGGACGGCGCGCCGCTGGACGTGGATGATCTCCCGGCTGCGCAGCGCACGGCGAGCCGCCTGGGAAGCGCGGTGGAGCGCGATCCGGTCCGGGCGGCGGCGATGGGCGCGAAGCCCGCCACGCCGGGGTACACCGTAGGCGAGTCTCTGGAATTGGCGCGGAGTTCCGTTCCCGCGCAGCGCGTCGCCGGCCTGAACCTACTGGGTAGAGTCCTGGCGCGCGCGAAGCGCTGGGGTGGCACGGTGTCCACGAGCGTGATGACCGCCTCCACGTCCGGGTCGAGCCCCGGGGCGGCTCCGGGGACGCCGAGCGCCGCCCCGGGGCTCGGGGGGCCCGTGTCCCCGGTACGGCGCCGCCGGAGCGTCGGATTCGCGTACGGAGGGTTCGGCGCGCCTTCCGATCCCCTGTCCCTCCCCCCCCCCTTGCCCGCGGGGGTCGCTTGGCAAGACGTGTGGCTCCACGCGACCGTCGATCACGACGCGGTGCTCACGCTGCGTCGGTGTCTGGACGATGACCACCTGCCCGCCGCCGCCGCCGCCGCCGCCGCCCTGTCGTCGCTGGCCGGCGGCGCGGACTGCGGCGCGGGAGGCGTGGGAGCCGCTCTCCGCGCGACCGCGACCCGGGCCGGACCGGGCGGCGCGGGTGTCGGCGCGATGGGCGGCGTGCACGCGGACCCTCGTGGGTCGAATGTGCCTGTGCTCGACTCCATCGCCGCCAACGCCGACGGCGCGACGTGGTGGCTGGACTGCGCGGAGTGCGCCCCGCCGTCGCGCGTCGCGGCGACGGGCGCGACCGCGCCCGTGTGGCGGGGCGGCGAGCCGCCCGATTTGACGTTCGTGCCCACCACGTGGACCGCGGCGACCGGCCCGATCACGCTGCGCGACGACGGAACCGTGCCGCCCGACCCCGCGGACGAAGAGGACCAGGCGGACGAGCTGGGCGCGGGACCAGGACCCGCGAAACAGAGCCTCGCCCCGGGGGAGCGACGCGAGAACCGGCGCGCGAGAGCCATGACCCGCGCGGCGGACCCGATCGCGTCCATGTTACGCGCGGGGATTCTGCCGCGTCTGCGCTGGATGCTAGAGGTGGGAAAACACCCTTCCTCCGTGGCTCCAGCGCTGGCGCTGTGCTCGGCAGCCGCAAGGCACTCCGCGGGGGGGGCCACCGCGGTCGCCAGGTGCCCCCGCATGCTGGGCGTGCTGATGACCCTCGCGGAGGGCACGTCGGGGGCAGATACCTCGACCTCTTACCCTCCCCGAGGCGCCGCCGCCGCCGCGCTGCGCGTCCTCCGCCTCGTGGCCGCGTCCGCACCGGAGCACGCGCGCCGCATCGGCGCGGAAGGTGTTCCCGCCGCCGCGGTCCGCGCCGCGGTGTCGACGGGAACGCCCGAGACGTCGCGCCAGGCGGCGGGCGTTTGGATCGAGACGTTCCGCTTGTGGTCGGCGACGACCGCCGCGGGCGGTGCGACTCCGTCCGTGGACGGCCTGTACCCGCTCATCGCGCCGATGCTCGAGCTTCCGACCGCGACGCGCGGGCCGGAACACGCCTCAACCGCCGCGGCGGTCGCCGCGGAGGCGTTCGCGCTCCTCGCCGCCGTGGTCGACGCCGGCGGCCTTTCCAAACCGAAACCGAGGATTCCCGAAAACGCCGAAAACCCCGAATCGGACGACGCGTCGGCGCCGCACCCGCCGCACCCCTCGCACCCGTCCGCGGCGTTGTCCATGACGGAAACCTCGTCAGCCACGATGTCGTGGGCGTGCGCGGCTGGCGCCGCGAACGCCGCGGAGGCGTGGGCCACCGCCACGAACCCGGGGGCGCGCGCCGCGCCCGCGCTCGCGGCGGGCCCGCCGGGGGCTGAGCGGTCGCACGCCGCCTGGCGCGCCGCCGGCGCCGCGGCGCACTTTCTCGCGTCCCTGCTCGCGGCCGTGACGCGAGGCGCCGACGCGCGGGCGAGCGCGTCCGCGGTCGGCGCGGCGCGGCGCACGCTCGGGCTCGACGAGGAGGAGCCGACGGAGTCGGTCCGGAGACTCTCCGGGACGGTGGCTTCGGTGGAGGCGTTGGCGGCTTCCGCGGATCCCGCCGCCGTCGCGACGAACGCACCGGTGCTCGAGCCCGAGGAGGGATTAGCTGCGGCCGCCCTCGACGCGCTGGGGAGCGGGTCGAACGACGGGACCGACGGTGCGTTCGCCGCGCGCGCCGCGTACGGCACGGCGCTCTACGGCGCGCTCCGGCTGGTGGCGGCGACTCCGGGCGCGGCGTCGTCGCCCCGGGCGCTTCGGCTCGCCAGCCGCGCCGTGCGGCAGCTCACCGTGTCCGCGGCGGTGTGCGCGGCGGCGATCGCGGGCGCCATCGAGGACGGCGCGATCCGCGCGGGGCGCGCGCCTCTGGTGGCTGCTGCGGAGCTCCCGGGGCAGCTCGCGCTCGTGGTCGCGCTTGAGTTGCAGGACGCCGCGGACGTCGCCGAGCGCCGAGTGGCGCGCGAAGACCCCGAAAGCGCCGAAAGCGCCGAAGACGCGGACGGCGCCGTCGCCGCCGTCGAGGCGGTGGCCGCGCTGGCGCGCGCGTTGCCTCCCGGGGCGGGGCGGACCGCGCTCGACGCGCTCTCCGCGGGGATGCTCTCGCGGCGCGTGCTCGGGCCTCTGCTCGGGGTCGCCGCCGCCGCGGTGGACGATGCCGCGGAGAAAGCCGAGGCGTTCGAGTCGGCGCCGCCGGACTCGCGCGCCGCCGCCGCGGCGCGGCGCGCGCTCGGCGGCTTGGGCGGCGACGCATGGTGCGTCTCGGCGGCGCGCGAGCTTCAGCGCTCGAAGGCTGCGCTGGCGCGCGCCTCCGCGTCCGAGCAGGGGGCCGTGCCCCAGCCCCCCTCGCGGTGGCTGCCGTCGCTCGAAGCCGCGCGCGCGTCCCTGCTCGGGGGCTTCGGCGTGGAACTCCTCTCGCGCGCCGAGACGGCGTCGGCAGAGGGCGCGCGCGACGGAAACGACGCTTTCGGAACGAGCGCGGCGCCGCTCGTCGCCGTCGGGTCGGCGATCCCGCTCCCGCCGCTCCCGTACTGGCTGCTGGCGCCGTGCTCGCCCAAGAGCAGCGTGGCGGGCTGGGGCGCGGAGGGCGCCGCGGGCGCGCTGGCGCTGCTGCTGGCGCTGGAGTCCAGCGGCTCGCTGGTCACCAGGGACCTCCCAGCGGACGCCAAGCTCGCGTCGGTGTCGGGGACGTTTTGCCTCGGGCGCGAGGTCTGGACGCACGCCGGCGTCGCCGCCGCCGCCGCCGCGCTCACGGATCTGTACTGGGACCGGCTCGGGACGGAGCTCTCCTCGTCCGCGGTGAACCCGCGCATGGGGAGCAGCGCGTACGGCTTCGCGGGCGACGCGAAGCCTTACGAGCGCGGCGTCGCAGAGCGCCCCACCGAGGCCAAAGCCGCCATCGTCGATGACGCGAGGGCGGTCTCCGCGGCGCGGCTCTCCGAGGCGCTCTGCGACGCCTTCGCCGACGAATCCTTCGGCGACCGCCTCTTCGCCAGGCACGTCGCGCTGCAGTTGCGCGCCGGCGCGCCGCCGCGCGCGCGCGCCGCCGCCTGGAACGCGCTGCGCGACGGGCTGGCGTTCCACCTGCTCCCCCCCCTCGCCGCGCTCGCGCCGAGGCCGGAGCGGGGGGACGCGGCGCTGTTCCTCCCCCCCGGGGGGGAGCGGGACCCCGAGATGCTCGAGCTCTACCTCAAGGCGCTCGAGTCCGGCGCGCTGGACCGGTGCCTGCTCGAGCATCTGGAAACCGAAACCGAAACCGAAACCGAGAAAAGCGGTAGGCGCGTCGCGCCCCCGCTGCCCGCGGTGCTCGCGCTGCACGCGGCCACGCACGCGGCGCTTGGGGGGGGGGTTCGCGCGACCGCCACCATCCGGCGCGTGCTATCCCGCGTCGCGGAGGACAAACGACGGGGGTCGTTGCATCCCGGAGCGCGCGCCGCGCTCGTCGGGATGGTGCACACGCCACTCACGCAGCGCCGGCGGCCGGCGGTGGCGCGCGCGGCGGCGGCGGGCGCGCGCGGCGCGTCCGGGGCGTTCGAGGCGCAGAAGCCCTTCGGGCCGGGCGTGGCGTACGGCGAGCGCGCGCCCGAGCTGGACGTGCACGCCAGGCGCACGGGGCTGCTCGCGGCGTGCGTGGACCACCCGGAACTGCGCGCGAGGCTCAGGGAGGCGCTCGACGACGCGTGCGGGTGACGCGGAGAAACGAAGCCTTCTTTTCTCGACACGAGGTACGAGGTGGACTGATACATAGTCTATAGTCAAATATGTCGCGTTAATATCACTAATAAGCGCGAGAACCCCCCGCGCGTTCTATTCGAATTTCTTGTGGCGTTTGGGGTTGGGAGCGCCGCCTCCACCGCCACCCCCCCCGCCGTCGCGGGACCGCTTGCCGCCGTTCTGCATCGCCGCCCAGTTTCCCTGCCCCCCCACGGTTTTTTTGAACCCGCGACCGCCGCGGCGGCCGCCGCCGCGGCCTCCGCCGCGGCCTCCGCCCGGCCCCTTCCTCTGCTGGTGCGCGCTGTGCCGCGCAGCCTTGAGCCGCCTCTGCTCGGCAACCTTCGCGGCGTGCTTCCTCTGCGCCTCCATCTTCTTGCGCTCGTGCGCGCTCAGCTCGGGCGCGACCCGCACGTCCTCCCACTTGCTGACGCGCGTCAGCGCCTCCACCATCTCGGCGACGACGGTTTCGCCCTCGCGGTCGCCACTCCAGGGGGGCGCCGGGCCGTTCCGCGCCTGGTGGAACTCGCGCCCGCCGGCGCCGGCGCCGTCGCGCGCGCCGCGCCCGCCTCCCGCGCGCCGCGTCTTGTCCACCTCGGCGATCAGGCGGCGCACCAGGCCCTGGACCTTCTCGCGCAGGCGCACCACCAGCTCGGCGGCGGCGGCGGGCACGTGCAGGCGGTAGTACCCGTCCAGCGCCAGGATCTCGTCGCCGCCGTCGCCGCCCGTCGCGAACAACGCCGCGCCGTCCGCGCCGCCGCCCGCCTCGCGGCGCAGCTCGCCGCCCGCCAGCAGCATCATCGCCAGCGGCGGGACGGGCGTGGAGTCGCGCATGTACACCTTGGTGGTCTTCACGCGCTCGTGGAACGCGACGTAGCACGACCGCCACGCGGCGCCGTCCAGCGCGCCGTTCACCGACCCGGGGTGCACGGAGGCGACGTCCGGCTCCGATGACGAGCGGTCCGCCGCGCGCACGTGCAGCTTGACGGCGCTCGCGCTCGCCGCGCCCTTCTTCGTGGGGGGCGCGTGCACGTACGCCAGCTGCGGGTACAGGCCTGCGCACAGCAGTGCGGCGAGGAGCGCGCTCGGGGCGGGCTTTCGTTCGTCGACGTCGACGCCGGGGGGGGGCGGGGGGGGCAACACATTTTGCAAAACGTTCCCGCGCCCCGGGGGAGGGGGGAGCGCCCCGAACGGCGTCACGCCTCCCGGGACGCCCGCCGCCCGCCCCGCGGCGTCGGCGTCAACCGCCGCCGCCACCGGGAGCTGCCCGAGCACGAGTCGCACGCCGTCGCTCCCGTCGTGTTTCCGCCCGACCCACTCCACGTGGCCGGCGCGGATGCCCCTCGGCACGACGCCGAGCGCGCTGAGGTTCTCCAGGAGCTGCCTCTTGCTGTTCGCCACCTGCTGCAGCGTCTTGATGCTCAGGAACCGCTCGCGCGCGAAGTCGAAGCGCGCCTGGCCGGGCGTCGCGTCGAAGGCGTTGTACGCGGCGAGCGCGCCGAGCACGTCCGACTGGGGCGCCGCCCCGAACCGCTTCTTGCTTTCGTCCGCGGCTTCGCGCGCCTCGGCGGGCATCATGAACGGCGACCGCGAGCCCAGCAACGACGCGAGCGTGAGCGCCTCGTCCGTCATACCCAGCGCGCACCCGAAAACCACCAACTTTCCCAGCCGCGCGTCCGTCGGGAGCTGGCTCAGGAGCTTGCCGAGCGGCGTCAAGTGCTCGTCGTCGTGCGCCAAGGCGCCAATGCACCGCAGGTCCTCGACCGCGTTGTGCACCGCCGCGGGCTCCGGCGGCTCCGGGAGACGCGCGCACACCTGCTCCGCCGAGCCGGGCAGGCTGAGCGCCTTGACGCGCATGACCAGCTGCTGCAGGCCCACGCGCCGGACCTCGGGGTCCGTGTACCGATTTAGGGGCGCGTCGCTGGGGAAGAGGTGGAACGCGATCCCCGGGCGCACGCGGCCGGCGCGGCCGCGGCGCTGCTTCGCCGCCGCCGCGCTCACCGCCACGTCGTCCAGCGAGGACATGAGCCGCTCGGCGTCGTACCGCTCCTCCTTGACCCGCCCCGTGTCGATGACGCACACCACGTCGTCGATGGTGATGGAGGTCTCCGCCACGTTCGTGGACAGCACCACCTTCACCTTCCCGGGCGGCGGGCGCTGGAACACCTTGCGTTGGTCGTCGGGGGGGAGCGCGCCGTGCAGGGGCAGCACCCACTCGGGGTCCAGCGCCGGCGCGCCAGTCTGGCCCCCGCGGGCCGCGCTCTGAGACGCCACCGCAACCAGGCTCTCACGCAGGTTGTCGATCTCCTTGGTGCCGGGCAGGAAGATCAAAATCGCGGTGCCCCCCGCCCCGGCGCCGCCGTCGTCCTTCTCGCGCTCCTCCGTCTGCGCCGTGCCGCGGTCCCAGCGGTCGTCGCGCGCGCCGGGCAACATGGACAGCGCGCGGTCGACGTCGCCGGCGGCGGCATCCACGAACCAGCGCACCAGCTCGCAGATGAGCTGCTGGTTCACCACGTCTAGGTCCAGCTGAGAGAGCGCGCGACACGCCGCGCGCGCGCGCGTCGCGTTGGGGTTGCTCCTCGCCAGGCGCGAGGACCACTCCGCCTCGGGAACCGGGCGCCGCGACTCATCCTTCGCCGCCGCGCGCCCGCTCTTGCGCTGGTGCGCGTGCGACCCGTGGCACCACTCCGCCTGCCTGTCCACCCAGTGCTTGGTGGTGGCCAGCGCGTCCTCCAAATGCAACGTCGCGACCGGGAACGCGCGCCCGGGGAAGCTCACGCGCGGCGCACCGTCGAAGTACCGCGCGAGCACGTCGCCGTCCATCGTCGCCGACATCAGGCCGATCTTCACCGTCGGCGCGGACGGAGCCTCGCCGCCGCCGCCGCCGCCAGCCTCCGCGGCGCGCTCGAGCATCTCCTTGAGCGCCATGAGCAGGAAGTCGCCCTCCACGGTGCGCTCGTGCACCTCGTCCACGAGCACGTGCGTGATCCCCGCCAAGCTGGGGTCGCGCTCCAGCCGGCGCAGCAGCACGCCCGTCGTGCAGAACAGCAGGCGCGTGTCGTCGCACACCTTGGTTTCGCCGCGGATGGCGTAGCCGACGGCGCCCACGCCCACGCGCGGCTCGCCGCGCTCGGCGGCGACGCGCTCGGCGACGCCGATCGCGCTGATGCGCCGCGGCTGCGTGCATATGATGTTTACGGGCGTGTTGGTCTCCGCGGCGTGCTCCAGCAGGTACTGCGCCACCTGCGTGGTCTTGCCCGAGCCGGTCTCGCCCTCCACGATGGTCACCGGGTTGTCCTTGAAGGCGCTGATGAGCGCCGAGCGGTACTTGAACACCGGCAGCGACCGCCGGACGGCACCGTGGGGCCCCCCGTTATGCGGCGCGGGAGGGGCGAACAGAGAAGAACGCACGTAGTGCCCGCCGTGGTCCTTTTGGTCCTCGCCGGCTTTCTTGTCCAGGTGCGCCAGGTCGGGCACGGAGGATGCGCCGTGGAAATCGGGCGTGTCGAGCAAACCCGCGGGGGTCGGCGCGTCCGCGGCGGCGCGCATGGCGCGCATCGCGGGCGCACCCACGACGACGCGACGCAGAGGAGGCGCCCAGGGCGAGCCGTCCTTCGTCGCGCCCGCCGCGGGCTTGGGTTTCTTGTTCGAACTCGCGCCCGCCGCGCCGAACGAGCCCGAGCCTTTCGGCTGCTTTCCGACGAAACCGGAGGTGCCGGAAGGCGTCCAGACGTCCCGCGAAGAGGGCTGTCTGAACCCGCCGCCGTTGCCGCCGGCGCCGGGTTTGGGGCCCCAGAACCCCTCGGGCCGCCCTCCCGCGCCTCCGCGGGCGAGCGCGCCGTAGCCGGTGGTGGGCGCGGCGCCTCCGCCCTGTTGCCCGAAGCTCGCGTAGCGACCGCCGCCGCCGCCGCCTGCCATCGGGGCGAAGGAAGGATTCGCGAGGAGCGGGTTCGCTCCAGCGGCACGCGCCAGGGCGGACTGCGTGCCCGAGGAGTGCCAGGACGGAGCCTGGCCGGTCCCGCCCGCGGATGCGGGTCGTCCGTTGGAGAAGGCGCCCATGTCGTCGTCCACGCGCGCGAACCTCTGAGCCTCCGATACTAGATCGATACGATGAATTACGAACCGTAAACGTAGCTACATAGCTACTCTCGGCTCAGAGCCGCAGACCGTGAATCGGCGGTTCTTTCGTGTCGAGTGCCGGTCCGATTTCGCCCCGAGTCGGTCGAGTGCTGACGTGCGGCGAGCCCGCTTGAAGAAAGAATACGCCACTCTGGCGAGAGCTCCCCTCCCCCGAGAGCAGTGTCCAGGGCGCGGACTTCTCGTTCGGTCCATGCGAAGCAGGAACGGCTCAGGCAGTCGGTACTCGGACTACCTCTCCCACAGCGAGGCGGACGACGTGATGCACGCGGCGGGGTCGCGCGGGTTCGCGATGGGGGCCAGTAACAACGGCTACGCGCGTTTCGGCGGGAACGCGTACGCCGATGAGCAGGCCAGGGAGGAGCGACGGACGTTCCGGTGCGCCGGGTGCATGCTGGTCGCAGGCTTCGTGCTCATCGTCGCCGGCCTGAGCGTGATGTACGGCGCGGACTACGGCGCCACCAAGGCGCGCGTGGTGGACGGCTACGACGAGATCGTCGACGCGTGGACGAACACGTACTCGGAGCCATTCGCGGCGACGACGTTCGAGGTGGTCTTCGGCGACTCGGCGACTCACTCGGCCGTGCCGGCGCACGCGACGCACCACGTGACCCCCATCGACCACGCGAGCGGGCGCGTGCACGACTACTACCCCACGGCGTTCGAGGTCACGAGCCTGCTGGAGCAGGTGGCGGTCCCCGCTATGCGCGCGAACGCGACGATGGGCCTCCCCGCCGACGGGTGGGGCGACGCCTCCGCGGGCGCCGCCGCCGAGCCCGCCACGCCTGCGTTGACCCCGGACCAGGAACGTGACGTCTTCGAGTACCTCACCGTGCCTCGCGAGGTGGTCGTGCGGGTCACCAACCCCGCGAACGACGCGAACGCGTCACCGGGGGGCGGGACCTCCGGGGGCGCGACCCCGACGGCGTCCTCGGGGGAAGAAGACGCGGCGGAATCGGTTTCGCTCGGCGCGCGCGCGCTCGTCGCCAAGTTCGAGCGCCGGTCCGCCGGCTGGAAGCCGTGCAAGTACCAGCACGGCGGGTACTACCGCGCGGGCATGTGCACCACGTACACCGTGCTGGACACGCTCTGCGTCAAGGTGAGCCGAGACCCGGGATCGGGCAGGTGGGCGGCGAACGCGACGTACGGGGGCGTCGGGTGCGACCCCGCGCGCGAGTGGCGGGTGGAGTCGAGGAAGACGACCCGCGCGCCCGTGGGAGGCGCGGACCCGTCGCTCTCCACGATTCGGCACCTCGGATCGGGGCGGGTGGTCGTGCGGAGCGCGCACGACCCGCTCATGGCGGCGCTGAACGTCACCGAGGGCTCCATGTTCTTCGCGGAGAAACAAGCCGGGCAGGCGGCGGCGGCGACCGTTCTGCTCGTGGTGGGCGTCGCCGCATCAGTCCCGGGCGTCTTGTTGAGCGCGCCGTTCCTCACGCGCGCGTGGCGCGGGCGCGAGGTGCTGCGCCGCGCGCGCGGCGAGCGCAGAGACAAGGGCAGGGAGGCGTTCGACGATGTGCTCTGAGCGTGGGTATCGCGTGAAGGTATCCGATGGACTCCATATCCACATACTACATACTACAGCAGCTACGTGTACTCTGACTCTAACTCGACGTCGAGCTTTTCCCCCGCCGCGCCGCTCCGCGCGAAGCGCTCGACGAACGCGGCGTCCCCCGCGGCCATCACCGCGAGCCTTCCTTTGTGCGGCCGGAACACCAGCATGCTCCCCAGCAGGCCCGCCGGGTTGGCTTTCGGCCAGTCCAGAATGGGCACGTGCAGAACCTGCGTCGAGCCCTTGAACAGGTCCAGCGGCTTCGCGAACGTCGACCAGTTGGTGGTCACGCCGACTTTGCCGACTCGGAACAGGAAATCGGCGTCGGACAGCGTCGCCGTCGTCACCGCGCGCGCGTACGGCGCACCCTGCACGCTTCTACGGATCAACGCCGGGTTGGCGTAGTCGCACGTCGTACCGCGTGAAACGTCGTCCGTCCGGGTCTCGTCGTCGTTCGTACTACTCGAGAAGTCGTAGTACTCGATGAGGTCCTCGTAGTTCCCCGCGTCGTCGTCGTCCAGGCCCGGGGCCTTGCCGCGGAAGTTAGCCGCCATCGCGCACAGCGTCGGACGCAGCGCGTTCGCGAACGCGCTGACCAGGCAGTCGTTCGTGCTGACGAAAGGCACGAACGACTTCTTCGCGGGTGAGCCGGTGAGCCGGTCCGCGAGCCGCTTCACCGGCGACCCGGGCGAGCTCCACAGCTTCTTCTGATCGTGAACCCAGGCGTCGTTCACGTAAAAGCCGACCACCCGCGTTTTCGCCGAGAAACCCACCGCGCTCGCAATCTGCGATCCCGCGAAGCGCGCCAGGAAACCGGGAGGGCACGCCGTGATGGTGGAGGGCACGCCTCCCAGGGCCTCCGTGATTCGCGAGGGCGCGTCCATCTTCCGTACCGGGTTCAGCGCGCGGACGGTCTCGCCGCGGCACAGCATGTTGTGTATCCGGTAGAAAGTGTGCCCGTCGACGAGCGAGTGATTCGCGCTCGCGACCACGGCGAACTCGTCGCCTCGCGCGCCGCTGATGAGCGTAAAGGAGAAGAGCGGTGCGCCCGTGCCGACGGACTCGACGCTCGATTTGCAAAGCACCTGAGCGAGGTCGCGAACCATGGCGTGGTACGGGAGAACCCTCTCACCGACCTCGCCGCCCCGCCGCG
>Ga0181559_10002008_pt1 | contig 20112 bp, 14 predicted proteins | sample 011ome_21_FD_133752 | JGI IMG/M metagenome (GOLD analysis project Ga0181559, IMG submission 133752) | Coastal salt marsh microbial communities from the Groves Creek Marsh, Skidaway Island, Georgia - 011508AT metaG (megahit assembly) | ecosystem: Environmental > Aquatic > Marine > Intertidal...
ACTCGCTGTAGCCGGAACTAAAGCAAATAATCCTCAACCTTATGAAACTTAGAATTGCTTCTTTACTTCTGCTGATCCTGGTCGCATTTAGTTGTACGGGTGTCGAACAAGTAGATACAGTGTATTATAATGCGCACTTTTATACCGTTGACTCGCTGCAGCCAAAGGCTTCTGTGGTTGCGGTCAAAGACCGTCGTATTGTAGCGGTTGGAGAGGACGAATTGCGCGGCCGTTTTACTGCGCGTGAAGAGGTAGATCTCAATGGGGCTTTTGTCTATCCCGGATTCATTGATGCCCACTGCCACTTCTACCAACTTGGTTTGAATGAGAGCAGGCTAAGTTTGCTTGGAACACAGAGTTTTGAAGAGATCATAGAACGTATAAAGGCTTTTGATGCTGAATACCATCCGTCTGTGCTCTATGCTTGGGGATGGGATCAGAACGATTGGCCTGTGAAGGAATTCCCGACGAATACGCAATTAAATGAATTGTTTCCTGACCGACCTGTGGTCTTGCGCCGTATCGATGGGCATGCTTATTTAGTTAATGATTATGCCTTAAATCTTGCGGGTATTACGTCTAGCACCGAAGTTAGTGGTGGTGCGATATTGAAAGAAAATCAAAGACCTACTGGGGTTTTAATCGACGAACCCATGGGGTGGGTTGATGCTTCGTTACCCGAAATTGATCGTGCTTCTCAGGTGCGCGCTTTGTTGGCAGCGCAAGATATTGCCTTTAAAAATGGATTGACAACGGTAAATGATGCCGGGCTTTCGAGATCAGTCATTGAACTCATTGATAGTCTGCAAACCACGGGCGATTTGAAAATTCGCGTGTATGCGATGATCAGTGCATCTCCTGAACAATTAGATTATTATCTTGAAAAGGGTCCTATAAAGACAGCTTCACTCAATGTACGATCGTTTAAAGTCTATGCAGATGGAGCTCTCGGGTCAAGAGGTGCAGTACTTAAAAAACCTTATACCGATCAATCGGATCACTTTGGTGCCGTGGTAACCCCTTTAGAAGAAATTACTTCTATCGCAGAACGGCTTGCGCAAAGTGAATTTCAAATGAATACGCACGCGATAGGAGATTCAGCCAATTATTTTGTTCTCGATCTGTATCAAAGGGTGCTTGCAAATCCAATGAAGGCGCGTTGGAAGATTGAACATGCCCAGGTTGTTGATCCCGCAGATTTCGATCGTTTCGCCGACGGAATCATTCCTTCTGTGCAACCTACCCATGCTACTAGCGACATGTATTGGGCAGAAGAGCGCTTAGGTCCAGACCGTGTCAAAGGAGCTTATGCGTACCAAACATTACTAAAGAAGGCTTCTCTGTTAGCCTTGGGGACCGATTTTCCGGTTGAACAAGTTTCGCCTTTATTAACCTATTACGCTGCTGTAGCCCGCCAAGATTTAGAAGGCTATCCTGAAGGAGGATATTTCGTTGAAGAAGGGTTAAGCCGCATGCAGGCCTTAAAGGGGATGACTACATGGGCGGCCTATTCGAATTTTGAAGAGGGTGAAAAAGGAATGATTCGACCTGGCTACTTCGCAGACTTCACGATTTTAACGGAAGATATTTTAGAGGTGCCTCTTTCGGCTTTACCTACAATTCCTATCCAGGGAGTAGTGATTGGAGGTGATTTAGTTAAGAAATAGTTCTAAAAACTTAATAAATATTAAAATATTTAATTAAACACTCCTTTTAACTATATCATTAAAAACATTTGATTCATTTTTGTTTAAAATTTTGAATCATGTGTGGAATTGTAGCCAGTTTTGGATACCAGAAAGAGGAATCTCAGCAACGTGACCAGTTGCTCGAAATGTCTAAGAAGATTAGACACCGCGGTCCAGATTGGAGCGGAATTTACAGCGATACTTTTAGTGTACTTGCTCACGAGCGTTTAGCCATTGTCGATCCGGCTTCAGGAAAGCAGCCCTTGTTCAATGAGTCTAAATCATTGGTGCTCGCCGCAAATGGAGAGATCTACAACCATAGAGAATTGCGTTCCTCTTTTGAAGGAGCATATAAATTCATGACCCAATCAGACTGCGAAGTGTTACTTCCGCTTTATCAGCGAGATGGCGCATCGTTCTTAGATCAGCTCAATGGGATTTTTGCCTTTGCGCTCTACGACAAAGAGAAGAAAGACTTTTTGATTGCTCGTGATCATATGGGTATTATTCCGCTTTACATGGGTTGGGACGAGCAAGGCGTTTTTTATGTAGCCTCTGAATTAAAAGCTTTAGAGGGGTATTGTAACCGGATCGAGCTATTTCCTCCGGGCCATTATATGACCAGTGAAACTGCTGAGCCCGTTCGCTGGTACGACAAGGATTGGAAGTCGTACGATGCGGTTAAGGAAAACGAGACCTCCATTGAGAAACTAAAGGAGGCTCTTGAGGCGGCTGTTAAGCGTCAGCTGATGTCAGATGTGCCTTATGGGGTGCTCTTGTCTGGAGGTCTTGATTCTTCTATCACCTCAGCGGTTGCAAAGAAATATGCTGAAAAACGCATTGAATCTGATAATACAGAGAGCGCCTGGTGGCCACAATTGCATTCTTTTGCGGTGGGTCTAGAAGGCTCACCAGATTTGGCGGCCGCCCGAAAAGTGGCCGAATCTATTAAAACGGTGCACCACGAGGTGATTTTTACCATCCAAGAAGGGCTTGACGCGATTAAAGATGTGATTTACCATCTTGAAACCTATGATATTACCACTGTAAGGGCCGCGACGCCAATGTATTTAATGGCGCGTGTCATCAAGTCGATGGGAATTAAAATGGTATTATCTGGTGAAGGGTCAGATGAATTGTTCGGAGGATATCTCTACTTTCACAAGGCTCCGAATGCACAAGAATTTCACGAAGAAACAGTGCGAAAATTAGATAAGTTGCACATGTACGATTGTCTGCGGGCCAACAAGTCACTTGCTGCTTGGGGAATTGAAGGCAGAGTTCCTTTCTTGGATAAAGAATTTATAGACGTTGCGATGCGTTTGAATCCTCAAGACAAGATGATCAACGGAGAGCGAATGGAGAAATGGGTATTGCGTAAGGCTTTTGAAGATATGCTTCCAGCTGAGGTGGCATGGCGTCAAAAAGAGCAATTCTCAGACGGTGTAGGGTACTCGTGGATTGATACCCTTAAAGAGAAGGTCAATGAAGAGGTAAGCGACGCTCAAATGGAGCAAGCAGCCTTTAAATATCCTATTCAAACCCCTCAAACAAAAGAGGAATATTATTACCGTAGCATCTTCGCTTCTCATTTTCCGTCAGACGCCGCTGCCTTGAGTGTGCCACAAGAGCCTTCGGTGGCTTGTAGTACGAAAACAGCCCTTGAATGGGATGCGGCATTCAAAACGATGAACGAGCCTTCTGGAAGGGCGATTAAGTCGGTGCATACAGACGCCTACTAAGGGCGATATTGTTCACACTAAAGTGTTGATAACTTGAAGGGCTCGAACCTATTCGAGCCCTTATTTTTGCTGCTGTTTCGGCTATATTTGCTAGGATACATTACCATGAAATCTGACCTATGAGCGAAGAAGCAAAAATCCCAAATTATTCAGAAGATAGTATACAGGCCTTAGAAGGAATGGAGCATGTTAGAATGCGCCCTTCTATGTATATCGGTGACGTCGGTGTTAGAGGTCTTCATCACCTGGTTTATGAAGTAGTCGACAACTCCATAGATGAGGCCATGGGAGGTCACTGTGACACCATTGGGGTTGTAATCAATGAAGACAATTCAATTACCGTAACCGACAACGGTCGAGGTATACCGGTGGGTCTTCATAAAAAAGAAGGAGTCTCTGCCCTTGAAGTAGTCATGACCAAGATCGGGGCCGGGGGTAAATTTGATAAAGATTCGTATAAGGTATCTGGAGGATTACACGGTGTAGGGGTGTCATGCGTGAACGCACTATCGGTATCCTTAAAGGCGACGGTGCAACGTGAAGGTAAGATCTGGCAACAAGAGTATGAAAGAGGAAAGGCGCTGTATCCGGTTAAAAGTGTTGGAGAAAGCGACAAGAATGGTACAGAGGTAACCTTCAAGCCCGATCATCAGATTTTCAACCTAACCACAGAGTACAGCTATGAGACCCTAGCTAATCGCATGCGTGAGCTAGCCTTCTTAAATAAAGGAATTACTATTTCGCTCACCGATAAGAGAAAGACAGACGAAAAGGGAGAATTTGTTTCTGAGACATTCTTCTCTGAACGCGGATTAGAAGAATTTATTGTTTTCTTAGATGAGTCGCGTGAACCTTTGATTCAGAAGGTGATTGCTATAGAAGGAGAAAAAGCCGGAATACCGGTTGAGATCGCCATGGTATACAATACTGGCTTTTCTGAAAATTTGCACTCTTATGTGAACAATATCAATACGCATGAGGGGGGTACGCATTTAGCAGGATTTAGACGTGGGCTTACGCACACGCTTAAGAAGTATGCCGATGCCTCAGGGCTACTCGATAAACTTAAATTTGAGATTTCTGGGGATGATTTTAGAGAGGGGCTTACAGCTATTATTTCTGTAAAAGTGGCTGAGCCGCAATTTGAAGGACAGACCAAAACGAAATTGGGTAACCGAGAGGTAAGTGCAGCTGTGAGTCAAGCGGTTTCTGAAATGTTAACCGATTACCTTGAAGAGCATCCGGACGACGCTAAGCGCATTGTAGAAAAGGTAGTGATTGCCGCCACTGCGCGTCACGCCGCGGCTAAGGCAAGAGAGCTTGTTCAGCGCAAGAATGTGATGAGTGGTGGAGGACTACCAGGAAAGCTCTCGGATTGCTCAGAACAAGATCCGGCACAATGTGAAGTTTTCTTGGTTGAGGGAGACTCTGCGGGTGGTACGGCGAAGCAAGGCCGTGACCGTAATTTTCAAGCTATCTTGCCCTTGAGAGGAAAGATTCTGAATGTTGAGAAGGCGATGCAACACAAGGTGTTCGAGAATGAAGAAATCCGAAATATCTATACGGCCCTTGGGGTGACTGTAGGTACAGAAGAAGACTCAAAAGCACTTAACTTAGAAAAACTCCGTTATCATAAAGTGGTGATCATGTGTGATGCCGATGTCGATGGATCGCATATCGAAACCTTGATTCTTACCTTCTTCTTCAGGTACATGCGTGAGCTGATCGAACAAGGTCATGTGTATATTGCTACTCCACCACTTTACTTGGTTAAAAAAGGAGCTAAAAAAAGTTATGCCTGGAACGATAAGGAACGCGATCAGCTGATGGCTGAATTCGGGCAAGGCGCCTCTATACAGCGTTACAAAGGTCTTGGTGAAATGAATGCTGAACAATTATGGGATACCACGATGAACCCCGAGTTCAGGACACTGAGAAAGGTAACGATCGACAATGCAACCGAAAGCGATCGCATTTTTGCGATGCTCATGGGTGATGAGGTTCCGCCGCGTAGAGAATTCATTGAAAAGAATGCTGTTTATGCCAATATTGACGCCTAGCGTTCTTATTTTTGCAGCAGTTCTTTAACCTTTTAATCGACTTTTTCACATGAAAATTTCAGTAGTTGGCGCAGGTGCAGTAGGAGCAAGTTGCGCAGAGTATATTGCCATGAAAAATTTTGCCTCTGAGGTAGTACTTCTTGATATTAAAGAAGGATTTGCTGAAGGAAAGGCTATGGATCTCATGCAAACGGCTTCGTTGAATGGATTTGATACTAAGATTACAGGATCGACAAACGATTACGCTAAAACTGCTGATAGTTCAGTGGTAGTTATCACCTCTGGTATTCCTCGTAAACCTGGAATGACAAGAGAAGAGCTTATCGGAATCAACGCGGGTATTGTTCAGACAGTTACCGAAAATCTCCTGAAATTTTCTCCAAACGCCATTGTTATCGTTGTGAGTAATCCAATGGATACCATGACGTATCTCGTTCATAAAATATCTGGTCTTCCAAAGAACCGTATCATTGGAATGGGTGGAGCGCTAGATAGTGCGCGTTTTAAGTACCGTTTAGCAGAGGCGCTTGAGGCACCAATCTCAGATGTCGACGGAATGGTGATTGGAGGGCACAGTGATACGGGGATGATACCTTTAATTGACCACGCCACACGTAACTCGATTAAGGTCTCAAACTTCTTATCTGATGCTCAAATGGAATCTGTCGTTGAAGAAACTAAAGTAGGAGGGGCAACGCTTACCAAATTGCTCGGAACGAGTGCATGGTATGCTCCTGGGGCCGCTGTTTCAGGATTGGTTCAGGCCATTGCTTGCGATCAGCGGAAAATGTTCCCTTGCTCAGTGTTATTGGATGGAGAATACGGGTTGTCAGACATTTGTATCGGAGTGCCTGTGATTCTTGGAAAGAACGGGATCGAGCGCTTCGTTGACATTCCGCTATCTGATTCAGCAAAAGAAAAGATGCAAGAATCGGCGAAGGGAGTTCGTGCTACGAATGCCTTATTGTCGGTTTAATTGATAGAAGAATTAAATAAAGCGAAAGCCCCGCAGCCATTGTAACGCGGGGCTTTTGCTTTAGAAGGGCAATTATTGTCAGATCTTAGACGAAATGATATATTTGCACGCATTTATACATTGTTTTATATAACACTTACGATCCATGCAGAATAAAGGATTGATTCGATTATTTGCCATTCTTTTTGGCTTAGTTAGTATTTATCAACTCTCATTTACCTTCATTACGAGTAAAATTGAAGGAGATGCGGAGCGCTATGCGCAAGTTGAGGTTGAAGAGGGTTCAGAGAATTATATTTCTCAGAGAGAGCGAGTTGCTGCGGCCTATCTAGATTCAGTTGCTGATTTACCAGTACTTGGTTTTACGTCATACGGAGACGCCAAAGAGAAGGAACTCAACAAAGGCTTAGACCTTAAAGGAGGGATCAATGTTACCCTTCAGATTTCGGTAAAAGATATTTTAAAGGGATTAGCTTCTGACAGCAAAAGTCCTGCCTTTAATGCTGCTTTATTGGCGGCAGATGAAGCTTCAAAGCAAAGTGATGCGAATTATGTAGAGTTGTTTTTTGAGGCCTTTGAGCAGGATGCACAAGCCAAATTGGCTTCTCCTGATATCTTCGCTAACAAAAATTTAAGTGACGAGATCAATTTTGAGATGACAAATGATGAGGTTAAGCCTATCATCCGTCGTAAGATTGACGAGTCTATCGTTTCAGCCTTTGAGGTATTACGTGAACGTATTGACGGTTTTGGAGTAACACAGCCTAATATTCAACGCGTAGGAAGTTCAGGACGTATTCTTGTAGAACTGCCTGGGGCCAGAGACATCAATCGTGCACAAGAATTATTGTCTTCTACGGCGCAGCTAGAGTTTTGGGAAACTATTCCTCAAGATGAGCAAGGTCTTTCGCAGTTTTTAGTAGCTGCTGATGCCAAGATTGCTGAACTGAATGCTCAGGATAATGCATCAGACGATTTGTCTGATTTACTTGAGAATGAAGCCGATAGCCTATCGAATTCTAATCCCCTATTGTCGAAGCTTATTGCCCCAGCTCCTGGGTCTAACGCTTTTGTTCGTGCTGCGGTTAGAGATACCGCTGAAATTGGTGCCTATTTAAGAATGGCTCAAGTGAAGTCGCTATTGCCGGCTTCAGTGAAATTCACCAAGTTCGCTTGGGAACGTGTTGGAGCAGATGCAGAGATCGCAGAGCTTTATGCGTTAAAGTCAAACCGTGAAGGGTTGCCGCGTATCTCTGGAGACGTAGTTTCGGATGCCCAAGACACTTTTGACCAGTTTGGTAAACCAGCGGTGAGTATGACCATGAACACCAAAGGGGCACGCGAATGGGAGCGCATGACGGGTGATGTGTATCAGAACCAAACGGGAATCGCTATTGTGCTGGACAATAAAGTATATACCGCTCCTGGGGTTTCTTCAGGTCCAATCTCAGGTGGACGCTCTGAGATCACTGGTGACTTTACCATCAACGAAACTAAGGATATTGCTAACGTTTTACGTGCAGGTAAGCTTCCTGCTTCTGCAGAAATTGTACAATCTGAGATCGTCGGTCCTTCTTTAGGTCAAGAGGCGATCAACAGCGGATTCACTTCGTTCATGATTGCCATGGCTTTTGTGCTACTGTGGATGATCTTCTATTACGGTCGCGGAGGATTGTATGCGGATATCGCGCTTATCCTTAACATCGTTTTGATCTTCGGCGTTTTGACGAGCCTAGGTGCCGTTCTTACCCTTCCGGGTATTGCGGGTATCGTATTGACGATCGGTATGTCTGTAGATGCGAACGTACTTATTTTCGAGCGCATCCGAGAAGAATTGAATAAAGGGAAGGGAATCGCCTTGTCGGTTAGTGATGGTTTCTCTAATGCCTTGTCTTCGATACTAGATGCCAATATTACCACAGGTTTAACAGCGATTGTACTCTTTATGTTCGGATCAGGTCCGATTAAAGGATTTGCAACTACGCTCTTGATTGGTATTTTGACTTCTCTGTTTACGGCCATCTTCGTGACCCGCTTGTTTATTGAAGCGTATCTTTCTAAAAAGGGTCGTTCACTGACATTCGCTACTCCAGCAACCAAGAATTTATTTACGAAGGTGAACTTCGGATTTATTAAGTCGCGTAAAATCGCTTACGTGATTTCAGGTGTTTTAATCGCGGTTTCGCTCGGATCTTTAGCTACTAAAGGACTTCAGCAAGGGGTAGACTTTGTTGGAGGTCGTACCTATCAGATTCGCTTTGAGCAAGAAGTGAGTCCATCGGAGATCTCATCTGAGCTCAACGAGGTATTCGGAAGCGGAACAAACGTCAAAACCTTTGGTGGAGCCAATCAAATCAAGGTGACCACCTCTTATAAGGTAGATGTTGAAGGGCTAGAGGTAGATCAAGAAATTCAGTCTAAGTTGTTTCAGGTGCTTCAGAAATATCTGGCACCAGGTACTTCACTTGAAGATTTTGTAACGCCTGCAGACGATAAAAATGTTGGAATCCTACAGTCGGTTAAAGTGGGTCCAACCATTGCCGATGATATCAAGAAAAATGCCTTCTTGGCCATTTTAGGTTCTTTAACCATCGTGTTCTTGTATATCTTGATGCGCTTTAGAAAATGGCAATTCTCATTGGGTGCGGTCACCGCCGTCTTCCATGACGTTCTTGTCGTACTTGGGGTATTCTCCATTACAAGTGCGTTTATGCCATTTAACATGGAAATTGATCAGGCCTTTATCGCCGCAATCCTTACGGTGATTGGTTATTCACTTAATGATACGGTAGTCGTTTTCGACCGCATCCGTGAGGTAGTAAACGCCAAAGGATGGAAGAAAGGTGACAATGTCAACGAGGCCTTGAACAGTACGTTGAGCCGTACCTTAAATACTTCATTAACGACGCTTATCGTGTTGTTGGCCATCTTTATCTTTGGTGGAGAAAGCCTAAGAGGCTTCATGTTCGCGATGATTGTAGGTATTCTTGTCGGAACCTACTCTTCACTCTTCATCGCCACACCGGTCATGTACGATACACTAGGAAAAGAAAAAGAGGGGCAATAGCCCCTCTTTTTTTATGCTTTAGCAGCTGTGCCTGGCCTAAACATAAGGACTAGGCCTACCAGCACCAATGGAATACTGAGCCATTGACCTGTAGAGAGCAGTCCAAGTGACTCCTCAAATCCTCCTTGACTCTTTTTAAAGAATTCTAGCACAAAGCGAGCGGCGAATACTGTGGCCAGCCAGAAGCCGAACAAGAATCCAGCCTTATTGCGCAATTGCATCTTTGGATAAAGGACAAAATACATCAATCCGAAAATGGCGAAATAAGCAAAGGCTTCGTAAAGTTGCACAGGGTGGCGGTACGGAATCGCATTCAAGGTATCACTGAAAGCCGGGTCAGAGACAATGGCTTTATACGCCTGATTCACATCTGGAATCTTCGTGATACTCACCGCATCATAACTCGATAAATCGTCTGCATCTCGAACAAACTTGGTGGCAAAGGCAAATGAGGCCTCTGTAACCTTACCGTTGATCTCAGAGTTGAAAAAGTTTCCGACGCGAATAAATCCCCCACCAATAGCTGAAACGATGGCGATGCGGTCTACAATCCATAAAAACGAAAACTCTTTGTGCTTACGGCTGAACAAATAGAATCCCGTGATAGCCGCAAGGGCAGCTCCATGGCTGGCTAAACCGGTAAACCCGGTGAATTGATACCCATTGATAAGCCCAAATAGACTAGATCTTGGGTTTTCTCTTATAGGAAGCAATATCTCGATGATATGATTTTGATAGTAAGCCCAATCGTAGAAGATGACATGGCCAAGTCGTGCACCGAGAATGATGGATACTACACTGTAAACAAAAAGCGAGTCGATCTTATCTGCAGGTTTTTCTTCAGTTTTGAAGATGCGTTTCATGATGTACCAGCCCAGTACAAAGGCGGCGATCCACATAGAGTTGTAGTATTTCAACTGCAAGGGTCCTAAGTGCAGTAACGTGTCGTTTGGATTCCAAACGATTCCTAAAATTGTCATAGGTCAGGATTTTAGACGAAGATAATTAAAAGCCATCCTTTAAGGAACCGGATCGTGTCCGCTTTCTCCCCATGGATGGCATCGCGCAATGCGCTTTGCGGCAAGCACTGTTCCTTTAAGTGGTCCGTGTTTTTTGAGGGCCTCGACGGCGTACTCTGAACAGGTTGGTACGAATCGACAGCTTGAGGGGGTGTAGGGCGAAATAAGGTATTGGTAGGCGCGAACCCAAAATACAAGTATTCTGATCGCTACCTTTCTCATGAAAGTGAAAAGGTGGTGCCTTCTTTAGAGTCTTTCAGTTGTATCCCGAGGCGGGCAAGATCATCTCTAATTTGATCTGAAGTAGCAAAGTCTTTGCGATCTCGAGCCTGATTGCGTTGTGCAATAAGTAGTTCTACGACGCCTGAAAGTTTCTCAAAGTGACCACTGTCTTGTTGGCTTTCGTCTTTGAGTCCTAAAACATCAAAGGTGAAGGTGCTCAATGTCGTACGTAAAAGTTCCAGATCTTCTGCGGTCATTCCTTTCGGGTGATCATGGAGTAAGTTGATCTGCTTCACGCCTTCAAACAATTGCGCAATAAGAATAGGTGTATTAAAATCGTCATTCATCGCCGCATAACAGCGGTCTACCCAATCGGTAACATTGAAAGAAGAGGTTTGTCCGAGCGCCTCTAGTGTTTGAGCACGTTTATGACCTTCAAGCAGGCGCTGGTAGCCTTTTTCAGCAGCTTCAAGCGCTTCTTGGCTCAAATCAAGTATGCTAGTATAATGCGCCTGCATCATAAAAAAACGAACTACTGAAGGGCTAAATGCTCTTGTGAATATGCGATTCTCTCCGCTAAAAATTTCGTGCGGGTAAATGTTGTTATCTGTTGATTTCGACATCTTCTTTCCGTTCAGGGTAAGCATGTTGGCATGTAGCCAATAGTTCACTGGGCTATGACCACTGTGTGCTTCAGCCTGTGCGATTTCACATTCGTGATGCGGAAACTTGAGGTCCATACCACCACCGTGAATGTCAAAATTGGCACCGAGATACTTCGTGCTCATCGCGGTACATTCTATGTGCCAACCCGGAAAGCCGTCTCCCCACGGAGAGTTCCAGCGCATAATATGTTGAGGTTCTGCCTTTTTCCAAAGGGCAAAATCTTGTGGATTCTTCTTTTCGATATATCCTTGAAGCCCTCTTGTGTTGGCCACCATATCTTCAAGTTTTCTTCCACTTAGTTTTCCGTAGGCATGATCGCTATTGAACTTGAGTACATCGAAATAGACCGATCCGTTCTTGACATAGGCATATCCTTTGTCAATGATCGACTGTATGATTTCAATTTGCTCGATAATGTGACCAGTAGCCGTAGGCTCAATGCTAGGAGGTAATAGATTGAATTGCTCTAAAGTTTGATGAAAGTCTACGGTGTAGCGTTGAACCACTTCCATGGGCTCTATTCGCTCGAGTCTGGCCTTTTTTGCGATCTTATCTTCTCCTTCATCTTCATCGTGCTCTAGGTGCCCAGCGTCTGTGATGTTGCGCACATAACGCACTTTGTAGCCCAAGTGCAAAAGATAGCGATAGATCATGTCAAACGACATGAAAGTGCGACAATTGCCTAAATGCACGTTAGAGTATACCGTTGGTCCGCACACATACATGCCCACATATCCGGATTCTACCGGTTTGAAGGGTTCTTTTTTTCGACTCAAAGAGTTGAAAACCAAGAGTTCGTTGTTGAGGTAACGGTTGCTCATGTATTAAAATTCAGTTTGTAATCCGACATAGGCAACGAATTCGTTACGCAGTTTTTCGTCGGTTTTAAAAACACCTTGGTATTCTGCGGTAACAGTACTACTTGATATGTCTCGGATTCCTCTTGAATTTACACATAAATGTTTTGCATCGATAATACAGGCCACATCATCGGTCTTCAAGATGCGCTGAAGCTCTTGCACTACCTGCATCGTAAGTCGCTCTTGTACTTGCGGTCTTTTAGCGAAATAATCTACGATGCGATTCATTTTCGAAAGCCCAACAACTCTTCCATTCGATACATAAGCCACATGTGCTTTACCGACAATAGGGAGTAAGTGGTGTTCGCAGGTCGAATACAGGGTGATGTTTTTCTCCACCAACATCTCACCGTACTGATATTTATTCTCGAAGGTTGACGAGCTCGGCTTATTTTCTGGATTTAACCCCGCGAAAAGCTCTTTCACAAAGGCTTTTGCTACACGTTTAGGGGTACCCCTTAGACTGTCATCCTCGAGGTCCATTCCAAGTGTATCTAGGATGTCTTTTACACTTGAAGTTATGCGTTCTATCTTCTGTTCGTCACTCAAATCAAACGCGTCCTTTCTTAGGGGCGTTTCAGCTGAGGCGCTCAGGTGATCGAACTCGTTTTCTTCGTTATTCATTGATTCAAAACTATTGGGCGCAAAGATAGCCATTATGACAGAGTTGACACTATAGCGAAAGTGTGTATGTGGCGATAAATCTAAGGTTTGAGCGTTTTACCAAAGCGGCGTTGGGTAAGAGGGCATCGAAGAAATAAACGTTCTCTTCTTGGGTCACATGACGCAAACCAAAATCGAGTTGCGCATTTTGATAGCGGTAACCGATTCCTGTGCTTATAGCTGTGGATCCACCAAGCGTTCCTCCAATTGCCGGAACACTTTGACTGCTATATCCGAAACGTACGAGGCGATTGCCTTTGGTGAATTCAGCCCCAACTCCTAGTCTTTCAACCGTACTATAGATGCTTTTCATCGCCTGGTTTTCGGCAGCAAAGGAGGCGTTTGAATTCGGCAGATACTGGGCATCTCCATAGTTTTCTCTGCGGTAATCTGCCACAAGCGACATTCCTTCCGACGGATGCAGGGTGAGGTTGAATGTCAATGACGAAGGCAACTTCATCCGGTAATCGTCGTAAAAGTTCAGAAGGCCAAAATTGATGTACGAAAGATCTTCTAATGCCGCGTCGGTTGAGATACGTTGTGCAGTTTGGTCGTTCATAGTAAACCAGGTTGGAGTTGCATAACTCGCACCAAATACCAGCGCTTTACTTACTTTAAAAAGTATTCCCAATTGAGCCGAAACTCCTAATCCTGTGGTGAACAGGTAGTTGTCGAAGGCGCTTTTTGAAGCGTTTGAACCTGTATCGTAGCCCTCCTCGTTTAGATAGCTAAAGCGCTCGTATTTTAAATCTTGAATCGCTACTGATCCTCCAAGTAAGATCCGGTCTTTAAAAGATATAGAAGAGTGAACGGTGAATTTCCCCATCCCACCTCTTTCGGTGGTATTGTAGCGTTGCAGCAGCCCGTTGTAGTTAACTCGTGAAAAATATCCGAGCTCGTCATAACCTATGAGCCCGCTGTAGACGCCTAAAAATCCTTGTTGTGCAGCATAACCGTAATCAGCTCCGATTCTTCGGTAGGCCTCTTCAATGAATTCATTGTCGTAAGGCAATACGTCGATGTAGTTGTTTTGTTCTGCAAAGCCCAGAAAGTAGCGATCCAAGCCCTCTTCAGCAAAACCTCCGGCCTTGATTCGAGCGTCAAAAGATGCCGTCTGATCGTAGCTGAATCCGAAGGTGATTTTATTCCAAACACTCTTGTCAGAAACAAAAACGAGTAATCCAGAGGCCTGATTGATCTTTAAAGTGGTCGAAGAGGCACTATCTGTGAATTCGCCAGTTTGTGAGCGGTTTGAAGTGTTGTTTAAGGCGGTGCTGAGGCTGAAGGCACCGTAATCAAATAGCGCTGCGGCTGCTGGATTAATGCTGATTGCATATAGGTCACCTTTTAGGGCACCACCTGCTTGCCCCATACCCATAATCCGAGCAGAACCTCCTTGGTAAGATCCTAAATACCGGTACAGATCTTCAGTCGTTTGCGCTTGTACCCCTAGAAAGCTAAGTCCAAGGGCCAGCAGTAAAAGCTGTCTTTTCATGCTGCAAAATTAGTTGTTCCCTCTCGAATTTGAGCGTGATGACGAAGAACGTGTTGAACCCGATCTAGAGGTGCCTGAAGAACGTATAGGAGCTGAAATTCTAGTCGGTGCACTGTTGCGGGACCTATTGTAAGAAGGTTGCTGCATGCTTCTACTGCCGCCTCTTGTTGGTAAGGCGCTGCGGTAGTTGCTGTTGCGCTGAGTCGAATAGGTGTTTCGCGTTGTATTGTTTTGAGGGCTGTAGCTTGTTCTCGAACGCGTGGGTAAGAGATTCGATCTTCCGCGGTCAGCTTCTCGAACGTAATACGGATTTGACCGAGTCGGACCAGATCTATAACCCTGAGTGGTACGTGGACGCACAGAATATAGTGTGAGTGCTCTTCTGGGATTGTATCCGTAAACTAGAGGGCGACCCCAATACGGGTCGAACCACCCATATCCCCAAGCATTGTTTCTGAAGCGACGCGAGTACCAGCGGTTATTCCAAGCCGTTGCAGGCCCAAAAAACGGATTGTAAAACGGACTGTAGTAGGGATTGAAGAACGGATCAACCCATGGATTCATCCAAGGATTCGCCCATGGATTGTTAAACCAAATGGGCTGAAAGGCGCTGCCCCAGCCTAAACTGAAAGGAGAATTGAATTGATTAATAGTAATCCGAGTCTTAGGTGCATTTTCGCCAAATTGAGCATAGGTGTTCTCTGCTCCGCTCGAATAAGTATCGATATCCGTGAATGTAGAATCTTCATTTGAGAGTGCTAATTGAGCGGACTTCTCTGCAAAGTAATTTTCGTAAAAAACGGCTCCCTCTCGATCTATTGGCGCATTGCGATCCTCATTGACGACTACCCCTCGATAATTACCTTGACGCAATTGATGGGTACTGTAAGACACAGGATAATAAGTGATGCATGAAGCGAGTGAACCAACCGCAATAAGAGCGATTGAAAAACGTGTAAAAATGCGGATCAAACCGCGGCTATCATTTCTCTGTACTACCTGCTTCATATCTATAAATTTACTTAGTTTTACCCAATTTTTAAAAAGGCAATCTTCATGCCAAAATCACTATAATGAGCAAGAATTTAACGTCTAGAGCTGAGGACTATTCAAAATGGTACAATGAACTCGTGGTTAAGGCTGATCTGGCCGAGAACTCGGGAGTACGTGGTTGCATGGTTATAAAGCCCTATGGGTACGCGATTTGGGAAAAAATGCAACAAGCGATTGACGGTATGTTCAAGGATACAGGACATCAGAATGTGTATTTTCCGCTTTTCATCCCTAAATCTTACTTTTCAAAAGAGGCCTCACACGTTTCTGGATTTGCCAAAGAATGTGCGGTAGTAACGCATTACCGTTTGAAGAATGCAGAAGACGGATCGGGAATTGTAGTGGATGAGAATGCCAAGCTCGAAGAAGAATTAATTGTTCGCCCCACTTCAGAAACGATTATTTGGGATACTTACAGAAAGTGGGTACAATCGTACAGAGACCTCCCGCTTTTATACAATCAATGGGCCAATGTGGTTCGATGGGAGATGAGAACACGCCTGTTTCTGCGTACCGCAGAATTTTTATGGCAAGAAGGCCATACCGCACATGCTACCAAAGAAGAGGCGATTAAAGAAGCAGAGCAAATGATGCATGTCTATGCGGATTTTGCACAACGTTTTATGGCAGTTCCGGTAATTAAAGGAACCAAAAGTGAAGCTGAACGTTTCGCTGGGGCAGAAGAAACCTATTGTATTGAAGCACTCATGCAAGACGGTAAGGCGCTTCAGGCAGGAACTTCGCATTTTTTAGGACAGAATTTCGCCAAGGCCTTTGATGTGAAATTCGCTAATAAAGAAGGACAGCAAGAGTACGTTTGGGCTACCTCTTGGGGGGTTTCAACACGTCTAATGGGTGCCTTGATCATGACGCATAGCGATGACAATGGATTAGTCCTTCCGCCTGCTTTAGCACCGATTCAATTGGTGATTGTTCCGATTTATAAAGGAGAAGCGCAATTGGCCAAGCTTGATGCACACGTAGCACCTTTGATCGCTGCTTTCAAGAAACGCGGGGTGTCTGTCAAGTACGACAATCGCGATACGCATAAGCCTGGCTTTAAGTTTAACGAATACGAACTCAAAGGAGTACCCTTGAGGATTGCGATAGGAGAACGTGACCTCGAAAATGGGACATACGAGTTGGCACGACGAGACACCTTAACCAAAGAATCTGTAGCAGCAGATGCCATTTATGACAGGGTTGACACTCTATTAGAAGAGATGCAGCAATCGCTATTGGATCGTGCGTTAGAATACCAAGAGGCGCAAACGGTTTCGATTGACGATTACGCTTCCTTTAAATCGCATTTGAACGATAATGGAGGCTTTGTGTTTGCCCATTGGGATGGTACTGCTGAGACCGAAGAGCGCATTCAAGAAGAGACGAAGGCGACCATTCGTTGTATTCCTCTTGATGCCCCAGAAGAAGAAGGGATATGTATTTATTCCGGGAAACCTTCTAAGCGCAGAGTTTTATTTGCAAAGGCGTATTAAATAATAAGTTTGCACGTTTGCGAGACTTAAAAATAGTTGTATTTTTGCATCCGCAATTTATTGCGCTTTAAGGCCCGTTCGTCTAGGGGTTAGGACGCCAGGTTTTCATCCTGGTAACAGGGGTTCGATTCCCCTACGGGCTACAAGTTTTATTGAATTTTAATTTTAAGGGTTTAATCGGCCCGTTCGTCTAGGGGTTAGGACGCCAGGTTTTCATCCTGGTAACAGGGGTTCGATTCCCCTACGGGCTACAAGATTTATAACAGTTATGGCAAATCACAAGTCAGCATTAAAGCGCATCAGAAGAAACGAGGCGGTACGTCTTCGTAACCGTTACCAGCACAAAACGGTTCGTACGGCAATCAAAAAGTTGCGTTCTGAAGAGAACAAAGACGAAGCTCAAAAACAGCTTCCTTCTGTGTTCGGAATGATCGACAAATTGGCGAAGAGAAACATCATTCACCACAACAAAGCTGCAAACCTTAAGAGCAAACTTGCTAAGAAAGTAGCGGAGCTCGCTTAACTTTAGGTTTTACTGGAAATAAAAAACGCGTCTCAATGGGCGCGTTTTTTTGTTGGTACCATTTCAATCTTTTACTCGTTCATTGTGAGTAAGAATTCTTCGTTGTTTTTTGTTTGAGCGATGCGCTGCTCGATAAACTCCATAGCTTCTACAGGATTCATATCGGCTAGGTATTTTCTGAGAATCCACATGCGCTGAATGGTGCTTTCGTCTAGCAAGAGATCGTCTCTTCGCGTAGAGGATGAAATCAGATCAATCGCTGGGAAGATTCTACGGTTAGAAATTCTTCGATCTAACTGCAGTTCCATATTACCTGTTCCTTTGAATTCTTCAAAGATTACTTCGTCCATTTTAGAACCGGTTTCAGTAAGTGCCGTTGCAATGATAGAAAGTGAACCTCCATTTTCAATGTTACGCGCGGCTCCAAAGAAACGTTTTGGCTTGTGTAAGGCATTGGCGTCAACCCCACCACTTAAGACCTTTCCTGAGGCAGGTTGAACCGTGTTGTAAGCCCTCGCCAATCGCGTGATTGAATCTAGGAGGATGACTACATCATGTCCGCATTCTACAAGGCGTTTTGCTTTTTCAATAACAATGTTTGCGACGCGTACGTGCTCTGAAGCCTCTTTGTCGAAGGTTGAGGCTACCACCTCTCCGCGCACGTTGCGCTGCATGTCAGTCACCTCTTCAGGACGTTCGTCAATCAATAGAATAATCTGATACACCTCTGGGTGATTCGCGGCGATGGCATTGGCGATGTCTTTCAATAACATCGTCTTACCTGTCTTTGGTTGCGCCACGATCATTCCCCGTTGTCCTTTACCGATAGGTGAGAACAAATCGATGATTCGTGTCGATACCGTACTGCGGACCCCTGCGACATTAAACTTCTCTTTCGGGAATAACGGGGTCAGGTGCTCGAAGGATACGCGATCGCGTACCACGTTCGGGTCAAGTCCGTTTATTTTACTCACTTTAATGAGTGGGAAGTATTTTTCTCCTTCTTTTGGCGGACGGATGCTTCCTAAAACGGTGTCTCCAGTTTTTAATCCAAAAAGGCGGATTTGAGATTGAGAAACATAAATATCGTCAGGAGACGCGAGATAGTTGTAGTCAGACGAACGCAAGAAGCCGTATCCGTCAGACATGATATCAAGAACTCCCTCACTTTCGATGATCCCTTCAAACTCATACTCAGGTTGTTTGTATCTGTTTTTAAGATCCTTATCGAAGTTGTTGTTTTTTTCACCGTTGTGTTGTCCGTTGTTCTGACGCGGGTTGCGTTGGTTGCGCAGATGCTGATGTTGTGGCGTCTTTTTGGTTTCTTCTACGCCCCCTTCCTGAGAAGTTTGGTCTTGACCGTTTTGCTCTTTTTGTTGATTTTCTTTGCCTCTTGGTCCACGCGTGTGATTACGTGGTTCTCTCTTTTGGTCGTTGCGCTCTGTTCTTTGCTCATTACGCTCTTTATTCCTTGGAGGCCTTTCTGTTGTTTTTTCAGTATCCCCTTTAGGTTCTATCTTTTGGACGCTCTCAGGTTTCTGAGCTTGTACGTCTAGAATTTGATAGATGAGGTCTTGCTTTTTGAGGGTTTTAAACCTTGAGATCTTAAGCTGAGCGGCGATTTCTTGCAACTCAGGCAGTTTTTTTGCGCCTAATGCGTCAATATCAAACATGTAGTAGAAAATTTGTAAAGTAAATCAATCTGGATAAGGGTGAAAAGATCGAGAAAGAAGAAGTGTGCTAGTCTCGATTCTTATGCAATGATACAAAGAAAATTTAAATCCAAATGTGAGGTTAAAAAAAAGCAAATTACTTTTGAGGACGAATATGATACAACGAATTCAATCTCTTTACCTTCTTCTAGTCTTTTTGGCATCATTTGGTTTAGCCATCGGAGCAAAGAGCCAGTGGGGAGGATCTGATTTTTCTTCTAAGACCGAGTTGTTTGTTTTTGCTGAGGCACTATTTATGGGATTCTTAGCGCTTGGATCTTTGTTAAAGTATAAAAATAGACAGCAGCAGTTTGTGCTTAATCGCATCAACCTATTGCTTCACCTTTTTTTACTAGGATTTTTCGTTTATCGGTCGCTAAATCTATCCGGAGGTGATTCACCTGAGAAGGGTATTGGGATGCTGATTCCAGTTTTTTCTATCGTAATGCTGGTCCTTGCCAATAGGGCCATCAAACATGATGAAGATCTCGTAAAATCTGCTGACCGCTTGCGTTAAACCAGATATCTTAGTAGTATTAGTGCGCGAAAAAGGCCCGAGTAATCGGGCCTTTTTTATGACTTTAAGCGACCTCTTTCGCCGAATTCGATGACTTGTAGGTCATTAATATTTTCGTTGTGGATCACAAATTTCAGCGCTGTACGTACCTTGTGAAATCCGTGCGTTCCGGCAGCTCCAGGGTTGAGGTGCATATGACCTAACTTCGGATCTCTCATGACCTTTAGTAGGTGTGAATGACCACTAACGAATAAATCACAGGGGTGTTTGGCTAATAGGGCTCTGATCGGAGGGGTATAGCGGCCAGGATATTGCGCAATATGGGTCATTAAAATTTTCACCCCTTCTACCTC
>Ga0181559_10002009_pt1 | contig 20111 bp, 17 predicted proteins | sample 011ome_21_FD_133752 | JGI IMG/M metagenome (GOLD analysis project Ga0181559, IMG submission 133752) | Coastal salt marsh microbial communities from the Groves Creek Marsh, Skidaway Island, Georgia - 011508AT metaG (megahit assembly) | ecosystem: Environmental > Aquatic > Marine > Intertidal...
GAATGCTGGAGAATCGACCACCTTCAAGTACCGGATTTTGGTGTATTCTGGAGAAAATCCGAGCAAGGAACAATTGACCGATGAATCAAATAAATTTGGAAAGGAATAAGTAAGGAAGGTGGTTAAACTGAATAGAAATGTAAATCTCTCCTCAACCTCATTCAATGAGTCCTTTGGAGAATATTGCACTATCCTTTCCCCTCAAAACCTCCACCCGCTCAAACTCACCTTGCTTTCCAAGCTTTGTTCGAGTACATCCTCTAGCTGCCAAAAAAAGTCGATGCCTGTTTGCTGTTCGAGGGCATCGATGGTGATTACAAATTCCTGAATTGAACCTGAGGCTTCTGCATTAGAAAGGAGAAATCCCAACATCCTAGGCTGTTCCCCATCAATAAAAATAATCTTGTAAAAGGAACAAGGAACTGAAATAGAATCTTTTACTGCACCACACAGATCCGTCAATACTGGGCCTGTAGCCACATAAAGGCCTCCTTCTTCCAAAGCAACCGATCGTACCCAATCCTCCAACTTGGACCAAATCCCCCGATTGAAGGAAGGGGCCATAGGCGACATATTGGACATGTAGAAGGTTTCGGACATCGCGGTTAAGTTTAATGCCATATCCGCGGCATTGCAAAGGTGTCCCCGATCGTAGCCCGAACCTTGGTAGTCTGTACTTTTGACTGGATATTCCATCACCTTTGGGTCTGCACGAAAATCATCCGTCCGCTCTTGCCCACCTAGAATGGATGCTGGGCTAAGATAATAATACGCAAACTCTGCCTGTCGATGTGTGTTGGAGTACGATAAGGTGTAGTAGCTATGTTCAATTAAATATCCTTGGCCCCCTGTTGGCGTGTAATCTGCTTGATCGGCAGCAACTCTCCTCTCCTGCCCCTCCTGAGCACAGGAATAGCATGCAAAAACCAACACAAAGCCGAGGGTGTGCACCAATCGCATCATAGAAAAGGGCAAGTGGGTTGAAAAAGGAGGGTGAGTCCTTTTCAAATCTAGCACATAAAAATCAAAATGTAAATCAGCAACAACTCAATACTGTCACCTGCTTACTGCCCTACTTCCATAAAGTTCAACACATCCTTGTAACCCTTGCTCCAAGGGAAGAAAAACTGGGTTACCATAGGAATGTGCTTGGTTTTAGGATAAAAAGAGTAATCCAACTTCAGTCCTTTTTCCTCTGCAGCCTTACGAAAGCGCTCCACGGTCAACTTTATTCCAGGATACGTAAGCTCCCCTTCCATCACCAACATTGGGATTTCCTTGGAGTCTAGGTAGTAGATCGGCGAATAGGTCTTCCATACGGTTGGGTCAGCCGTAAAGGCATCGTAATTATCTTCTTTATTGTATTTTTCCTTGAGTTCGGTCAGGAACCAATACCAATCCAAGCCTGCAGGATCATTCAAAATAGCGCCTTTCAAAGGATTGGTCATCCCTAATTCCTTCCAAGGCTCGTCCTTAATGGCTACCAAAGCCGCCAAATGCCCTCCTGCCGAGTGGCCCGATACATACATATTTGTAGGATCCCCTCCATAGGAAGCAATGTTTTCTTTTACCCATTGAATGGCTAATGCGCTCGCTTTTTCCATGGCAGGTAGTTGATAAGCCGGCGCCAGAGGGTAATCGATGATGACTGATATTACTCCTTTTGCTGCAAATCGATTGCCCATGAAATCATATATCTCCTTTCTGCCACTGTGCCAGCTACCACCATGAATAAAAATCAGAACCGGCGCATTTTTGGCCTTCTTGGGAGCAAAAACATTCAAGGTTTTTGCTGGAAGACCTTCAGTTGCCGATAGGTAGGCGATATTCTTTGTTCGCTGGGTCTGAAGTACCCCGCAGGAACTCACTAAGATTAAGAATGAAAGGGCGAAAATAAAGTGCTTCATGAGAGTAATTTTGTATAAAAAGCGAAAATGAGGGGTGTTTGTTTTACTAACCTTCAGAAAATCAAAAAATCCCACCATTACTAACAGGATTTTTTTCAGTAGTAAAAATTAGGAGGTCACTGTTGGTTCTTGCTGACTCAAGCAATGAAATGATCCCAATCCCCAGATGATGTCGGTGCTGTCGATCCCTACGACCCGACGGGTCGGGAAACAGCCAGACAAGATATCCAAGGCATGCTGATCGTTTTTATCTCGGAAAGTAGGCACCACCACCACCTCATTGGCAATGTAGAAATTGGCATAAGAAGCTGGCAATCGCTGTCCTTCCCAGATCACAGGACTCGGCATGGGAAGTTCGACTACATTCAACTGCTTTCCATTTTCGAGACGCATCTGCTGCAGCAGGTGAAAGTTTTCCCGAAGGATCTGGTAATTCCCATCTTCTTTATTTTCTTCCACTACGGTTACGACGGTATCAGCATTCACAAATCGAGTGATGTCGTCAATATGTCCATCGGTATCGTCTCCCAGAATGCCATCGCCTACCCAAAGAATGTGCTGTACTCCGTAGTAATCGCATAGGTACTTTTCGATTTGTGCTTGATTGAGGTGCGGATTGCGGTTGGGGTTCAATAGACAGGCTTTAGAGGTTAGCAAGGTCCCTTTTCCATTGAATTCTACCGAGCCGCCCTCCATGACCATACCTGGGGTAAAATAAGGTATTCCTAAGGCCTGTGCGATGCGTATTGGAATTTGATTATCTAGGTCATGCGGAGGGTATTTTTCTCCCCAAGCATTGTAATTCCACTTCACAAGGACCTTTGGGATAGCGGCTGCAGGATTGATCAAGAAGGCAGGGCCATGGTCGCGGCACCAGGCATCGTTGGTGGGGAAAAAGTGAAAGAAAATCCGATCCATGCGCACTCCTACCAATTCCAACTGTTTCGTTGCAAATGCTTGCATGGCTACATCGGCTACGTTGATGTGCACTTCTTGTCCTAAGGAAACTTCCTTAACAAATTGTGCATAAGGGGTATAAATCGTCTGAATTTTACCTGGCCAGCTTTCCTCTTTGTGAGGCCAACTGAGCCACATGGCTTTTTGTGGGGCAAACTCAGCAGGAAAATAGTAACCGAGCTCAGCAGGTGTCAGGAGTCCTCCTTTAGATAAATCTATTGATTGCTGCATGGCCTATTCTTCGTCAAGGAAACGCTTGGTAATCGGGGCATAAGAATCGATTCGACGATCCCGTAAAAATGGCCAGTGCGTGCGGTAGCGATCCGAACCGCTCAAATCAAGGGCCTCCACGTGAATTTCTTCCGTCAAATGAGGGGCTTGATAAGTTACGCGACCAAAGGGATTGGCCACGAAGGAACCGCCCCAAAACTGCATTTCTCCTTCTTCTCCGGTTCGGTTGACCGACACCACAGGGATACCATTGGCCACCGCATGAGAGCGCTGTATGGTCTGCCAAGCGCCGTATTGCTCCTCGTTGGTAGCAGCATCCTGGGATTTGGCCCAGCCGATGGCAGTGGGATACACTAGGAAGTCAGCCCCCATCAAGGCAGTGATTCGGGCTGCCTCTGGATACCATTGGTCCCAACAGATAAGAACTCCTATTTTTCCAAATTGGGTTGCAAAAACTTTGTAGCCGAGGTCGCCTGGGGTAAAGTAAAATTTTTCGTAATAACCAGGATCGTCAGGGATGTGCATTTTACGGTACTTCCCAAGATAGGTACCGTCCGCATCTAGGACAGCAGTAGTATTGTGGTACAAGCCTTCGGCACGTTTTTCAAATAGGGAAGCGACGATGACTACACCCAATTCCTGGGCCAGTGCACCCAGAGTTTCTGTGGAAGGACCTGGAATTGCCTCAGCCAAATTAAAGTTGGCATAGTCCTCCACATCACAAAAGTAGAGAGAGCGAAAGAGTTCCTGTAGGACCACGACTTGCGCCCCTTTCTGGGCAGCAGCGCGGATGCCTGCAGTAGTTTTTTGCATGTTTTCGGTCGGGTTCCCAGTACAGGATAGTTGGACCAAACCTACGTTGACGGTTTTAGTTGCCACGGCTTCAAATTTTGCTTGAACTGCAAAGATACCGTGGACAGTGGGGATTGGCAAATGAAGTTTTTGAGAGGATCAGAAAACCAACTAATTAAAGACACAAAAATGGATGCATCAAACCTCTTCTTAATCTCCTTGCAGTTCTTTTACCTTTTTCCTTAATAACCACTCAAAAAAAATCTCCTTGCAGTTCCTCTGGTCTTGTTTATCTTAGACCCATGCTCAAACCAAAAATTAAAATGAAGAAATTTCTAACCCTAGTAATGAGTACTGTCCTTTTAGGATTTGCCGCTTCTGCACAAGAAGCCCTTTTCCAAGCTCAAAACATTGTTTCCCCAGAAGTTCATGAAGACAATACCGTCACCTTCCGGCTCTTTGCTCCCAAAGCACAAGCAGTGGAGGTAACCGGGGATTTTCTCCCTTCCATCAAAATGGATACCCCTATGGGGCAAATGGATGGGCCAGGAAAGGCTGCACTTACCAAAGATGCCAATGGAGTTTGGTCCTACAAAACCACCGTCCTCAATCCAGAACTTTATGGCTACTCCTTTGTAATAGATGGATTTACTACCACAGACCCAAGTAACCCCTTTCTGATTCGGGACGTTGCCTCTGCAACCAATTTCTTCTTGATTGGAGGAGGTCAAGGAGACTTATACAAAACCAACGACATTCCCCACGGTAGCGTGAGTCGAAGATGGTACGATTCCCCTGGCTTGGGAATGGATCGTCGTATCACCGTCTATACCCCTCCTGGATACGAGACTTCGAATGAAAGTTATCCTGTCCTCTACCTCCTACATGGAGCAGGAGGTGATGAGGAGGCCTGGATCAATCTTGGAAGAACTGCTCAAATCCTAGATAATTTGATTGCTACAGGCAAATCCAAGCCGATGATTGTTGTGATGCCTAACGGCAACGTCATACAAGATGCAGCACCTGGCGAAGGAAATAAAAACTTCTATAAGCCGCAATTTATGATCCCAAAAACCATGGATGGTACTTACGAAGGAGCTTTTGAAGACATTATCCGATTTGTGGAAAGCAATTACCGGGTAAAGGCTGACAAAAAGAACCGTGCCATTGCCGGACTTTCTATGGGAGGTTTCCATACGCTGCATGTATCTCGATACTATCCAAATACCTTTGATTATATCGGATTATTCTCAGCGGCCATTATGCCTCGTGAGGATGCCACTGGAAGAGTTTACAGTAATTTTGATCAAACTTTGAAGACGCAACAAGACAATGGCTACAAGCTCTACTGGATAGCCATCGGCAAAACCGATTTTCTATACAAGGCCAATCAGGAATATTTGGCCAAATTGAAAGGGATGAACATGCCCCACACCTACGTGGAATCGGAAGGTGGACATACTTGGAGAAACTGGAGAGTGTACCTTAGTCAGTTTGCTCCACAGTTGTTCCAGTAATCGAATTTTACTAAGATACCCAGTCAAGAAGCTCCGCTAGGAGCTTCTTTTCATTTGGGCCAAAAAAAATTGTTAAAAAACTGGCTAATTCAAGAATCAATTATTTACTTTGTATTTCAAAGTACTTTTAAAATGAAAAAACCAGAAGAAGAGTTAGCTGAAATTAAATCCATGATGGAACGCAGTACGCGGTTCCTATCTTTAAGTGGACTTTCCGGAGTCCTAGCCGGGCTTTATGCTAGTGCAGGTACAGGAATTGCTTGGTATTGGATATACTTTCCATATTCCGCTTGGGGAAACGAATCCTTCGTATTGCCTTTTCGAGAATTACTTTACCGAATCCTTTTCTTAGCCCTAGCGATATTGGTTGCAGCGGTAGCCTCTGCATTTTTACTTAGCAGAAGAAAAAGTATTCAGAAAACTGAGCCATTTTGGAATCCTGCAAGCCAAAGATTTTCGGTTTCTCTCTTCGTTCCTGTACTATTAGGAGGACTTTTCAGTTTTTCGCTACTTCATGAAGGAGCTTTTCAGCTTATCCCGGCTTGTATGTTACTATTTTATGGATTGGGTCTGAGCCAAGCTGCTTCCTTTACTCTTGGAGAAATAAAGCAATTGGGTTGGGCCCAACTTGCATTAGGTGTCCTTGCCGCATTTGCACCTTCATTTGGACTTCTTTGTTGGGCTATTGGTTTTGGAGTCTTGCACATCATTTACGGGACCATGATGTATTACAGACATGAGCGTTGATCTACAAGCAGGATACGATAAGGTATTTGACAATGTCCTTCGCTTGCGTATCATGTCTATACTTATGGTAAATGAATCCTATGATTTCACCTCTTTTAAAGAACTGCTGCAGGTAACAGATGGAAATTTGGCTTCACACCTGCGGCAACTTGAAACCGCTGAATACTTGCAAGTGGCAAAATCTTTTGCTGGAAGAAAGCCCTTGACTACCTATACCGCTACAGCAACTGGAAAAAAAGCGTTTCAAGACCATCTTGATTTCCTTGGGGCGCTCATCAAGAAAAGTAAACTCTAAAAAATTTAGCTATTAACTTTGAAAAACAAAGTACTTTACTATGAAAAAATCTCCACTAAATCGACTTTTGCTCCTTTCCTCTTTTCTAGGAGCCTCTTTGCCCCTTACCTGGATTCTTTTTGTCATCCTCAGCCGAGAACCCCAGCTTGAAGTCTGGATGCTTTTCCCAGGTACTCTAATTCCTACCGGAGGGGCATTTGGAGGGGCATTTTTTTACCTAATGGGCTTCCATTGGTTTCCCGAGGGTAAAAAGAAGTTAATCGCCTTAATTTTTAGTTCAATAGCCTATGTCGGAGCCCTTTGGTTCAGTACAATCTTTGCTTTTGCCCTTACAGGTGACTGGAATTAATCATATCTTCATCAAATCCATTATCTTAATTCTTTCCTCTACTTCCTATGAATCAAACAATCTCTTCCCTACTCGATCAACCAGCGGAACTTGAAAAGCTCTACCGGAAAAACAAAGCTGCGTTTACCCGCAGCTTTACCGAACTTTATCCCTCGCTAAAAGGACATCCAATAGCCGATGCCTGGCACGAACGTCTCCATTTCGATTCGGAAAGCATTCAATGGGGATCTAAGAGCGACTGGGTTTTTATTGTCCTAGCCTCTCTGCTAGCAGGTACTTTAGCCAAATTCCCTGCCCTATTTGACATAAACGAGGAGTTCTTCTATCCTCGCAACTTAGGATTCGTCGTCTTCCCCTTTCTTTACGCCTATTTTATTCGCAAAAACAAGCTGCCAATTTCAACTATTCTGGTTCCCCTAATCATTTCGCTCCTTGCAGCTTTTTACATCAACATACTGCCAGTTTCGGATACAAGCGATACACTCATTCTAGCCTGCATTCACCTCCCTTTATTTCTGTGGGGAATGCTTGGATTCGTCTATTCAGGAGCTAACCTGAAAGACCTTAGTAAACGGCTTTCTTACCTCAATTACAACGGAGAAACGATTATTGTAGGCGGTATCCTTCTCCTTGCAGGCGGCCTGCTTACTGGTATAACCATTGGACTTTTTGAGCTCATTGGGATTTCCATTGAAGACTTTTATTTTCAATACATCGCAGTCTATGGCCTTGCAGCAGCACCATTATTGGCCACACTCATTACCCAGACCAACCCAGAATTGGTCAATAAGGTACCTCCTATTGTTGCAAAAATATTTAGTCCCTTGGTATTGGTAATGCTCCTCAGTTATTTGGTTGCAATTATCTATGCAAGCAAAGACCCTTACAACGACCGAGATTTTCTATTGCTTTTCAACCTGCTATTGATTGGGGTAATGGGGCTAATATTCTTTTCAGTAGCCGAATCCTATGCGGAAAAAAAAGTGGGTTACATGACCTGGATTCTCGTCTTTCTTTCTTGCACTACTTTAGTGGTCAATGGCATTGCACTTTCTGCCATCGCGTTTCGGATTTCGGAATGGGGAATTACGCCCAATCGACTCGCGGTGCTGGGTGTCAACCTGCTCATGCTCGTGCATCTAGTGTTAGTATCTCGACAGTTGATGCTGACCCTACGTAGAAAAAGCAAACTGGAACAAGTAGCATTTACCCTGGTGCGCTACCTGCCCATTTACCTCCTCTGGACAGCCATTGTGACTTTCCTTTTTCCTATAGTATTCAACTTTGACTAAGACCCATTTGGAAGGATCCGCTTCCATTCCTAAAAACTGAGATTCCAATTGTCGTTGAAATCGATATATTGCACTCGATTTAATCCCTTTCTCATGAAAAAAATAACTCATTCTCTCGCTATTTTTCTTGCTCTAGCGCTAGGACTCCTTTCCTGCAGTCCATCCCCTAGTTCAGAAGAAAACGTATTAGAAACCACCAATCAACTTGGCGGATTGGCCTTGTATACGCTCCGTGATTCCATGGCCATTAATCCCAAAGCTACCCTAAAAGCCGTTGCGGAGGCAGGTTATGCTTACGTAGAGTCAGCGGACTATGCCGACGGTAAGTTTTATGGAATGACCCCAGCCGAATTTAAATCCACCCTTGACTCACTCGGCTTAACTGCAATTTCCGCACACATGGGGATGGTCACTTTGGAAAATGCAGACCAACTTATTGCAGATTTAAAATCAGCAGGCATTACCTATTTTGTAATTCCAGTACCCCCTATGGGCATGTTTACCTTTGACCCAGCTACCCAATCTCTTGGCATGAAAGGAACTGCAGAGGAGCTAGTAAGTATCATGAATACCATTGGAGAAAAGTGTCATGCCGCAGGTTTGAAATTATTGTACCACAACCATGATTTTGAATTTAAGCCCCTCGCTGACGGGACCATCATTGAAGAAGTACTTCTTGAAAAATGCAATCCAGCATGGGTCAACTTTCAGATGGACCTCTATTGGGTAACCAAAGCTGAAGCCAATGCATTGACCTATTTTGAAAAATACCCAGGTCGATTTAAGGCTTGGCACGTGAAAGACATGGATCAGGAAGGTAAGTTTGCTCCTGTAGGAACAGGTACCATTGACTTCAAATCCATCCTTGCCCAGAAAGAAAAATCTGGTATGGAATTCTACTTGGTGGAGCAAGATCAAACCTTTGGACTAGATCCCATGGAGGCAATCAAAATAAGCCATAAAGGCTTGATCGATTTGGGATTTGACTAATCAAAAAAACCAAAAAAGGAACATAAAGCGCCCTGATTTTTCGGGGCGTTTTTTTTGTTTGGAGGATTGAGTATTTTTTGGTGAAGTTTTCCCCTCATTTCCCAGCCCTCTTCAGATTTTTAGTACATTTAATTTACAATTAGTTCTTTTCGCCCATGCAAAAAATCCTCCTTTCCCTTCTTTGGATGACCTTTTTCTCACAAGCAGTATTGGCACAATCTACCTTTATCCAAAATAAAATAATCGCCCATCGCGGAGCATGGAAAGCGAAGGAATTACCGCAAAACTCAATCGCCTCACTTCGTGAAGCAATCCGTTTAGGTTGCCAAGGCAGTGAATTTGATGTCTGGATGACTTCCGATGAGGTGCTGGTCGTTAATCACGACCATGAACTCCAAGGGATGGATATCGAAACCTCCACCTATGCCCAACTGCTAACCAAGACTCTCTCCAACGGTGAAAAAATCCCCACACTCAAGGCATACCTAAGGGAAGGAATGACCCAAAAAGCCACCAAACTGATTCTGGAATTTAAACCCTCAAGGATTAGCGTGGCTCGAAGCGAGCGGATAGGAGAATTGGCAGTGAAAACAGTACAGGAATTGGGTGCCCAAGCTTGGGTAGACTACATCACCTTCAGCTACGAGGGGGGAGTCAAAGCCATCGCGACTGACCCCAAAGCGAATGTAGCTTACCTGAATGGAGATAAATCCCCACTTGAACTAAAAGCGGCTGGATTTTTTGGGTTTGATTACCATATCTCGCTCCTACGTCGCAAATCACAGTGGATTGCTGAAGCAAAGACCCTCGGTCTGACGACCAACTCCTGGACCATCAACCAAGAAGAAGACATGAGGTGGCTCCTGAGTCAAGGAGTGAATTTTATAACAACGGACGAACCAGAAAAATTAGCCGCTTTGCTCCAATCCATTGAATAAAATAGATTTCCTTAATCCTTAAAAACTCATTCCCGCCAATCAATTAGTCGTTGTGAGGATTTCAATAAAGTTGCTTGCCCCCCTAACTCTCTTTAACCCATGAAGAAAATCAGTTATTACTTACTCAGCTTTCTGCTATTCTCAGCAAATGTTTTGCTGGGAGTGGCACAGGAAAAATCCGTACTCGTTCTGCTTGACGAAGTTGCTATCATAGACCAAAAAGTGATGATGCCGATGCGTGATGGAACCCGACTCGCCACAGACATCTATCGTCCAAAAGGGGATCAATCTGTACCCATCGTTTTTTCTAGAACTCCGTACAACTTCAATACTTACGGCAACGGAGAACTCAATTCCCGTACCCTACAAACAGCCTTGGAATGGGTCAAGAAAGGGTATGCATACGTCGTACAAAACGAACGAGGGCGCTTTTTTTCCGAAGGCAACTGGGATATCCTAGGCTTGCCTCTCACCGATAGCTACGATGCCTTTGAGTGGATGAGCAAGCAAGCTTGGAGCAATGGCAAAATTGGTTTGCTCGGTTGCTCTTCCACTGCCGAATGGCAAATGGCAGCAGCCTCCCTACAGCACCCGGCACTTGCTGCCTTGGTGCCCCAAGCCTATGGCGCAGGAGTGGGTAGAATTGGCAAGTTCACTGAGCAAGGGAATTGGTACCGAGGAGGTGCTGGACAGATGCTTTTCACCTCTTGGCTATACAGTACTCAGCACGATCCCCTAGCCCCAAGACTTCAAGCGGGTATAGGGAAAGAAGATTTGCTCCGCTTGCAGCGATTTTACGACATGGCTCCAGAATACCCTAAAGTAGACTGGAAAGCAGCTTTATCTCACTTACCCCTGCAGGATATTATCAGGAATGTTAATGGCCCAAATGGAATCTATGAGGAGATGATCACGCGCAAACCAAATGATCCGCGCTGGTACCAAGGTGGATTGTACCACGATAACATGCCTTTTGATACGCCGAGTATGTGGTTTGTATCCTGGTACGATGTTTCCTCCTCCCCCAATATTGCACTTTACAACCATGCCCGTACCAATGCCATCAGCCAGATGGCTCGGGACAATCAGTATTTGATCATCGCCCCTGTGCTGCATTGCTCTTTTACCCGCGCAACCGAAAATACCATGATTGGACAGCGCAGTGTAGGAGATGCTCGCTGGAATTACGATGAAGTGATTACAGCCTGGTTTGATCGTTGGCTAAAAGGAAAAGACAACGACACCATCGCCAAGCTTCCCAAGGTCACCTACTACACCATGGGTAAAAATGTATGGCAATCTTCAGACGTTTGGCCACCCAAAGATGCAGTGATGACCCCCTTCTTTTTGGATTCTAAAGGCGCTGCAAATACTCGAAATGGGGATGGTAAGTTGGTAGAAAAGCTTCCAAAAGCAAGTTCTCACGACAACTACCGATACGACCCGATGAATCCAGTGACTTCGAATGGTGGAAATGTCTGCTGTACCGGTAATGCCATTCAAGGAGGAGCCATGGACCAACAGGAAATGGAACTCAGAGATGACATCCTGGTGTACACCACAGACCCTTTGGAAGCCGGCGTGGAAGTTTCTGGCTTCATTGAAAGCGTCCTCTACCTATCTTCAGACGTAAAGGACACGGACGTAACCATCAAACTAATCGATGTCTACCCAGACGGCACCGCCTACAACCTAGACGAAACCATCCAACGGGTGCGCTACAGAGAAGGCTACGAGAAGGAAGTTTGGATGGAAAAAGGAGAGGTCTATGAAATCCAATTGACCCCGATGAGTACCTCCAACTACTTTGAGAAAGGACATCGAATTCGCATCGAGGTAAGTAGCTCCAACTTCCCGCGGTTTGATCGCAACATGAATACAGGAGGCAACAACTACGACGAAACTAAGGGTATTGTAGCCAACAACTCCATCCACCATGGAGGAAAATTCCAAAGCCGAATTATGTTACCTATTGTTAAAAAATAAAATACCACTAGTCAACAGTCGATTTCTAATGGAACTTTAACCCTTGGTTCTTTTAGCTGGTATACAAAGTTCCTTATCAATCAAAAGCCGGGGATTCCCGGCTTTTTTTATGGAAGGGTTTAGCGGTACTTTAATTTTTTTAAGACCTGATTGGTCCTAAGAAGAAAAAAGGATATCAGTAGCTCTACTTGTGATTTTATTTTACCCATAATACTGCCTATCCTCCTTTTTCTTTTTCCTTCGGCTCCCGCCCCCAAACTTTTTCTACTATTTTTGCAACTTAAGAATTCAGTACCTATGTCTATTGCAAGCAAATACGATCCAGCATCGGCCGAGGCCAAGTGGTATACCTATTGGATGGAACACAAATTGTTTTCCTCCAGCGTGGATCCCACCAAGGAACCCTATACCATCGTTATCCCTCCGCCCAACGTCACTGGAGTGCTCCACATGGGGCACATGCTTAATAATACCATCCAAGACGTGCTCATCCGCCGTGCCCGCATGCAAGGCAAAAATGCTTGCTGGGTACCCGGTACCGACCATGCCTCTATCGCTACCGAGACAAAGGTGGTTCAACTCCTGAAAGAGAAAGGCATAGCTAAAAAAGACCTTACCAGAGAGGAATTCCTCACCCATGCTTGGGAATGGAAAGAAAAATATGGAGGCATCATCCTGGAGCAATTGAAGAAATTAGGAGCTTCTTGCGATTGGGACAGAACTGCCTTTACCATGGATCCAGGACTTAGTGATGCTGTCCTTTCTGTATTTGTGGACCTCCACAAAAAAGGAAAAATCTACCGCGGCATCCGCATGGTTAACTGGGATCCGAAGGGGCAAACAGCCCTTTCGGACGATGAAGTGATTATGAAAGAGGTGGCTTCCAAGTTATATTACATCAACTACGCCATCGAAGGAACTACAGATCAATTCCTAACTATCGCCACCACTCGTCCAGAAACGATCATGGCTGATGTGGCGATCTGCATCAATCCGGAGGACCCAAGATTCACCCACCTGAAAGGAAAGCATGCAATCATTCCACTGATCAACCGAAGTATTCCAATCATTGAAGACAGCTACGTAGACATGGAATTTGGCACGGGTTGCCTCAAAGTAACTCCTGCACACGACCTCAATGATTACGAACTGGGTGTCAAACACAAGCTAGAAGTAATTGACATCCTCAACGACAATGGTACGCTCAATGAAAAAGCACAATTGCTTGTAGGAGAAGATCGATTTGTAGCGCGTAAGAAAATTGGAAAGCTTCTTGAAGAAGCAGGACAGCTTCAAAAAGTGGAAGAATACACCTCCAATGTGGGGCACTCCGAACGGAGCGATGCAGTCATTGAACCGAAGCTATCCATGCAATGGTTCTTGAAGATGGATGAAATTACCCAGCCTGCATTCAAAGCAGTGATGGAGGACATCATCCAGTTACACCCACCCAAGTTCAAAAATATGTACCGAGTATGGATGGAGAATGTCCGCGATTGGTGCATTTCACGTCAGCTCTGGTGGGGACATCAAATCCCTGCTTATTACCTACCCAACGGAGAATATGTAGTTGCCAAAACTGCAGAAGAGGCACTGGCACAGGCCAATCGCAACTTTAACACCCACTATACTCTCGCTGACCTCCGTCAAGATGAGGACGTATTGGATACCTGGTTTAGTTCCTGGCTCTGGCCAATTTCCGTATTTGATACAGACGTATTCACCACAGGAAAGCCCAACCAAGAACTCAGCTACTATTATCCGACCAATGACCTGGTGACTGCACCAGAAATTTTATTCTTTTGGGTGGCACGGATGATCATTGCTGGTTACGAATACCTAGGTGAAAAGCCTTTCAAAAACGTGTATCTCACGGGTATCGTGCGGGACAAACTCGGACGAAAAATGTCCAAGTCCTTGGGGAACTCCCCAGATCCGCTTGAACTCATCACCCAATATGGTGCAGACGGCGTGCGTACAGGCATGCTCTTCTCTTCCCCTGCGGGAAATGACCTTCCTTACGACGATAAATTGGTGGAGCAAGGAAGAAATTTTGCTAATAAAATCTGGAATGCCTTCCGTCTCGTCAAAGGATGGGAAGTAGATCCAAGCCTCGATGGCGCCTCCAATGCAGCTAGCATTGAATGGTTTGAGCAGCGATTCCACCAAAGTTTGAGTGAGATCAACGAGCACTTTGAGAAATTCCGAATTTCAGATGCCTTGATGGCTACCTACAAGCTGGTCTGGGATGACTTCTGTGCCTGGTATTTGGAAATGATCAAGCCTGCCTACCAGCAGCCTATCGATCAGGCGACCTACGAAAAGACTTTGGAGATTTTTGAAAATATCTTGAAAATCCTTCACCCATTCATGCCTTTCATTACGGAAGAATTGTGGCATCAGATCAGTGAACGTTCTGTTGAAAATTCCTTAATCCTTGCAGCTTGGCCAGAAACTAAGGCTTACGATGCAAAGATTACAGAAGATGCAGCACAAGTATTTGAGGTGGTATCCCAGGTCAGAAACCTACGTGCCTCCAAAGGCATGTCCCCAAAAGAAGCATTAGACTTGACCATCCGTACCCCGAACCCTGGTTTGTATATCCGATTTGAATCTGTATTAATCAAACTTGCTAACCTTTCCTCGCTGCAATTTGGAGATAAGGTGGAGCAGGCCATGAGCTTTGTGGTGAAAGCAGATGAATGCTTCATTCCTATGGGTGACTCCATCGATGTGGAAGCAGAAAAAGCTACCATTCAAAAGGAATTGGACTATACCAAAGGTTTCTTGGTTGGGGTAGAGAAAAAATTAAGTAATGAGCGCTTCGTGGCTGGTGCTCCTGCACAAGTATTGGACATGGAGCGAAAAAAGCAGGCCGATGCATTGGCAAAAATAAAGGCCCTGGAAGCAAGCTTGGCCCAATTGGGATAAGGAAATCCTCCCGATTCTTAGTTCAGGGATCGGGAAACTTATTTCAATTCTCGAATTTTCAGTTGACGAAAAAGTACCCCCTGTCCTTCACTTTGCAGGCCGATGTAGCCTGACCTCAAGGGGGTTCCATCGACTTTAAGGGTTGGATTGTATCGATTCGCCACTCCTCCACCGATTTGAGGAAACGAATAAGTCAATACCGTATCGCCATTCACCAGATGATGGACGATGGAGTCACCATAAACAATTAACTCCGCGCTTACCCATTCGTCCCAAGCAAAAGTTGGGGAAGCAGAATTAATGCAATGCCTAGGATCGATTTTCCCATCAAAGACAATATCGGTACCTGGGGAACACATATTTCCCGTAGGTCGAGGTTCGCCCTCCTTTTCTCTTGCCAACATCTGGTATTCCACCGAAATAGGCCAATCCTGCTCTTTCAAAATGCTTTCTGGTGCCTGCGAGTGAAACATTACTCCAGAATTACGGTAGGTGTAACTAGGGGCAGAGGGCACAAACTGATCCGTGAAGCGGTACTCCCAAACCAAGTGGAAGTTCGAGAAGGGCTTTTCGTAAAAGAGGTGGCCGAAGCGATCGTTAAACTCTCCATAACCATCGTAATTGACCGCTATGGCTCCATCCTGTACTCGGAAGGTTTCTGCATAGTTATCCCCCACCTCGTGGTGGTGGATCTTTGGAATCCAGCCTTTTAAGTCCTCCCCGTTAAAAAGCACTTTCCAGTCAGACGAATCCTGCTGAATTTGGGCTCCGCTCTGGACAGTATGATCAAAAACAGAAATTCCAAGTGTCAGGAAATAAAGGATAAATGAGAGGATGGACATAGCTAGTTGCAATTAGGTCAAATCACTTAATTATTCCCAAGAAGGTTCTCCCTGGTCGGTATTTAATGACTCCAGTCATAGGAATCCAGTTGCTCAAGGCAGGCCACCAGTAAAGCGATGGAATCGGCAATATCCTTCTTGTGTGCCATTTCGATCACTTGATGCAGGTGACGCGTAGGAATGGAGATTGCCCCAGCTATGGCACCTTGCTTACCCATGCGCTGTACCCCTGCCGTATCCGTACCTCCTGCTGTCAAAAGTTCCGGCTGCCAGGAGATGGATTCTTTTGCAGCTACCTGCTTCATAAATGCCACCATTCGGTAATCGCAGATGGTCATTGCATCCATGATCTTGATGGCAGTACCCTTCCCCAGTTCGGTCACCTTCTCGTGTGCTGCTGCTCCAGGTACATCAAAGGCAATGGTGGTATCTAGTGCAATACCAAAGTCTGGATTGATTTGGTGTGCCGCGACATTTGCTCCACGAATACCCACTTCTTCCTGTACCGTAAATACAGCATAGACATCGTATGCTGGGTTTGTGAGTTGCTTCAGCGCCTCAATTACAATATAAACCGCAACACGATTGTCGATAGACTTGCAATTGACACAGTCGCCCATCTCAATCAGTTCCCGATCGCGGGTTATTGGGTCCCCTATGGTAATGTATTTGTCTACTTCTTCCTTCGGCATGCCTAGGTCAATAAAAAAATCTGTGGTCTTGGGAAGCTTGGTTTTCTCCTCGGGGGTCATCACATGAATGGGCTTACTACCCATCACCCCTATCAAATCTTTTTTGCCATGAACGATCACCCGTTGAGCGGTGAGGGTTTTCGGATCAAATCCACCAAGCGTATTGAATCGTAGGAATCCTTGCTCATCGATATGAGAAACGATAAATCCGATTTCATCCAAGTGCGCAGCGAGCATGACGCGCTTTCCATCCAGATTCCGTGTTCCCTTTTTGAGGGCAATCACGTTGCCAATGTTGTCGATACGCACCTCATCAACATATGGGGAAACCAAGGAAACCACTAAGTCACGAACAGGCTTTTCAAATCCAGGGGCACCTGGGATTTCACAAATTTGCTTGAGTAGGGAAACGTCGATCATTTTGCTGATTTTAGTATTGGCTTTTATGAAATAGCTATCAATGTAGGTCGAGGGAATTGAAAATAATCAATTGTCAATCAACCAAAGTATAGAACAGACTAAACAGGTATTAATACGACCTTATTGTCTTTCCTTCTATGTAATTTACAAAGGCTTTGTTCACTACGCGTGTACCGCCAGATGTCGGGTAGTTTCCGGTAAAGTACCAATCTCCGCTGTGCTCAGGGATGCAGCGATGTAAGCTCTCAACCGTTTGGAAGATGACTATTACCTCTGCTTTGATATCCGAAGTGGTTACAATTTCCGCTACTTTATTGGAGATTTCCTCCTCGGAAAAGGGCGCATATACCTGCTTTACAAAATTTTCGGTGTGATTTGGATTCGCAACACATTTCGCATATACCTGGTCGAGTGTTTTTTCCATTCCTCGATCTTTTAAAAGCTCAATTGCTGCTCGAAAAGCTACAAATTCCCGCATCCGGGACATGTCAATTCCATAGCAATCGGGAAAGCGAATCTGAGGAGCAGAAGATACAATTACAATTCGCTTGGGGTTCAATCTATCCAAGGTAGTTAGGATACTTTTTTCCAAGGTGGTACCCCGCACAATACTATCATCAATCACCACCAGAGTGTCGATACCCGGACGGATCACTTCATAGGTAGTATCGTACACGCTGGCTACCATGGAATCTCGATCGGCATCGCTAGCAATAAAGGTGCGTAACTTTACATCCTTACTCACCAACTTCTCCACTCGTGGACGGAAGCTAAGCAACTCTTCTAAGTCACCCACATGTGGCTTTCCATCCAGAAGCACTTCTTTCCGCTTGGCCACAAGGTACTCATCTAGCCCCTCAATCATACCCAAAAATGCTGTTTCGGCAGTATTGGGAATGTAGGAGAAAACCGAATTTTTTAAATCAAAATCAATAGCCTTCAGAATTTGAGGAATCAGAGCCTTACCCAGATTTTTACGCTCTTGATAGATATCTGGATCCGTTCCTCTTGAAAAATAAATGCGCTCAAAGGAGCAGGATTTCTTTTCACGAGCGGGTAAAATCTCCTCCTCGGCAAAAGAGCCATCCTTGTTGATGACAATTGCATGTCCAGGCTTAATTTCATGGATGGCCTTGAAGTCAATGTTGAAGGCAGACTTGATGGCTGGCTTCTCAGATGCCACCACTATCACCTCATCGTCAGCATAGTAAAAGGCTGGTCGAATCCCAGATGGATCACGAACCACAAAAGCGGAGCCATTGCCAATCATTCCTGCCATGGCATAGCCTCCATCAAAATCTCTGCAGGATCGACGTAAAATTCGTCCCACGTCTAGTTTATCCTCTATTACCTGTGTTAATTCTTGATTGGAAAATTCCTCTTTGAATTGATCAAAAATGCGTTGGTTTTCTTCGTCCAAAAAGTGGCCAATCTTCTCCATTACTGTGACGGTATCTGTCTTTTCTTTGGGGTGCTGCCCCAATTCCACCAATCTACCAAAAAGTTCCTCGTTATTGGTCATGTTAAAGTTGCCTGCCATGACCAGGTTGCGGCTTCTCCAATTATTTTGCTTCAAAAAAGGATGGCAGGTTTCGATGCTGTTTTCACCGTGGGTACCGTAGCGCAAATGGCCTAACCATACTTCTCCAGAAAAGGCCATATTCTCCTTGAGCCAATCCCCGTCAGTGAGAGCCTTTTTACCTCCCAATTTTTTAGCTTTCTTGAATTTACTGTTGATTTTATCAAAAATATCGTTGACCGCTGAAGGTTCTACAGAGCGGTAACGACTGATGTAGCGCGTGCCTGGCTTAGTACCAATTTTGATATTAGCTACCCCAGCGCCATCTTGTCCTCTATTGAGCTGTTTTTGCATCAATACATACAATCGATTTGCTGCAAATGCAGTCGTTCCATAGGTATCAATGTAGTATTGCACAGGTTTTCGAAGCCGAATTAGGGCTATACCACATTCGTGTTTGATAGCGTCACTCATGGAGAAAAGAGATGGGTTTTTGCGAAGGTATAAAGGTAGGTTTTTTCAAAACATTTCCCGATTTGAAAAATGCCAATTCCCAAAAAATTCTTCAATTCAACTTTAGAACTACCCATCAAAACTTTAGTACAGTGTAACCTTGCATCGCATAGGTGGTGATCGTAGTTAAAGCCGAGTGCGCGATAGTCACTCCAGGCCATAGATCCGATGTTTTAAGTTTCCGTGCTATCAACGACTGCCCACAAACTAGTATTTCTGCCCCAGCTTCTTCCAAAGCGGTAAATACGGCTAGGTTGGGGTTGTTTACCTCATATCTTTTCTGGTAATTTTCATCATTCAAAACCGAAAAAATCCCTCCTCCATGCAAGACCACCTTCACTTTGATTCGATCTTTAGTTACACCTGCCAATCCATGCAAGTTCATCAATCGTGCCACATTGTCTACAAAGCGGGAGATTTGCTTGGGGTCTTCCGAAGCAGAAGTTAGGTCTACGAGAATTTTATACTCCAAAGTGCCATCAGGCCTTTCAGTGGCGTCAGGGATTTCATAGATTCCTCCAAATCCTTTCACGATGGGATATTGAGGGGTTTGAGAAAAAGCTGTCAATGAGCTCAGGAAGGTAACTGCGCAAAGCAATAGGAGGTAAGAAGACTTCATGCGGATTTTTTTTTGTAAACTACTAAAATTTAATAGAAATATCCGCAAGTACTTCTGATCCATTTGCAGTGTTCGCAAATTGGAAACTAGAAACGATTTTATATCGATAGCTGCAAATGATATCCTTCCAATTTTCTTTCCTAAATTTTTGGGAAACGAATGGAGAATAAGGAAAAGCACAAGTAATTAGGTTGATTATCCGCAATCTTAGCACAAATTAAAATTTGTTGGAATTACTACAGATACTCGTTGCCTGAAAAAAGACCACCGCCCAACTACATGAACTTCAAACCTCATTTTCTTTGGTTTCTGGTAACTAAGGGGACCTTCCTAGTATTTATAATTGATTTTATTGCGCTCTGGAATTAAACTTTAGAGACCAAGTTAAGTCAAACCTGAAGAAATAAACACAAACCGATCCTTCCATGAACTTCAAAAGTGTTCCCCATTTTTTAATAGGTCTGATACTATTAAGCTCCTGTAGCGAACAGGAAACTACCTCGGCTATCACTTTCCAGGCAGTTAAAGAGGTCTTTGGAACAAAGATTGATCCTGCTAACCTCCCTAACTACGC
>Ga0181559_10002010_pt1 | contig 20111 bp, 15 predicted proteins | sample 011ome_21_FD_133752 | JGI IMG/M metagenome (GOLD analysis project Ga0181559, IMG submission 133752) | Coastal salt marsh microbial communities from the Groves Creek Marsh, Skidaway Island, Georgia - 011508AT metaG (megahit assembly) | ecosystem: Environmental > Aquatic > Marine > Intertidal...
GAAAAATATTTTGGGGCATAGAGTAAGATGGAAGAGAAATACACCAAGTTTTGTAAAACCTTTCATAAAAAACTCAAAAATGACAAAAATCTTATTCTCTGTTCCAACTCACTCAGTGACAGTGGAGTAATTTTGGAACGGCACTTTCCTGCGCCTGTTCAATATCTACTAAGCTTTCCCTGTATTTCCACACAGCTTTATTCAATGGGCAGATGCTTACATAATATTAGCTCTGAGTGGTGCCACTAAACTTACGGAATCAAAACCGCCACAAGATATGTCGGGCAGTTCGTGTTTAGTACCCATGACCTACCGCGGCTGGTGCACAATAGGGTCTCACGGTTGAGTCCAGTTTTAGTCTTTTGAAAATAAGTTAAAATAAACGCCTAACCACTGACGTTAGTACATTTTGATAGCGATGTCGGTTGAGCAGAAAAATTATAAATCCCTTGACGAATGTTTTGACACCTATTAGAGCGAAAATAGGGGTCAAAAAAATGATTTCAATTACCGAAAAACGTCGATACTTATAATTAAAGCGAGACATTTCGTCGCCGCACAAAAACTCACACAATCTACGCTCAAACCAACCGACACCAATAAATTCAGAGTCGATTACCTGAGCATTAATACCGAGTTGACTACTATTGGCTCTCGTTGACGAGCCAACAACAGGAACGAGGAGCAGATCCGATGAGTACGAAATCCCCACATGCTTACATATCGAGTCGACTACGGAGTCGGGACTTGCAATAAGCGACTCGAACTTAACTATTAATAGTTCTTCACGATCGTCGTTGTTTTTAGCAACTCTTGTTGCTTTACGCCAGATTAAGGAGGTAATAATCGGGTCGTAAGAAACGAAGGATCTGATTGATTCGAATAGCGAAAGTTGTGACGCCCCGAGAAACTTTCGCTTCCACTTATACTTCTGGGATACTAGAACACTTCGAGGGTCACGAACCATGTGTACAACTCTTGCTCCATCAATTTCCATCAGCGCTGATATAGAAAAGATGTAGCGAGGCGTTTGTTCAACCGCGACCTGTACGTTGGGGTCGTTTATGAAATACGGAAGAACCTTTGTATATAGGTCCTGGTAGTTTGAAATACCTAAATTTAGGATTATTTTCTGAGACTCTTCATCGAGTGCATTACTTATCCTGTCACTATTCAGATAGCCTCTTTTAATGACATTCACTAAGCGAGAACATACAGAGGTCAACGAATCAATATCAACTGGTTTGGGGCAACGAAAGCTTTCTTCGGAGACAAGCTGCTCAAAAAAATGAAGCTCAGGAAACGTAAAAACGTGTTGATGATTTCCCAAAAGTCGACCCATCATAGTTGTACCACTTCGGCTACTTCCAGTGATAAATACAAACTTCATTGTATTGCAAACCTACTTCTCATCAATGGATGATATCATAGCGGCTGGTGTCAATCTGATCGCTCCTATGAAGATAACCGCTTCCCAGCGTATGATATTTTGCCTCGCGGTGGTGTCTTACGTGTCAGTGCACCAGTTAATACCATTCGACGTTCTTCGCTTGGAACGGCAATTAAAATATTGATCTTCGGTGGTCCGTTTAGGCTATGAATAGTAACTCCAACTTCGTTATTCCAAATACCTTCGTTATAGGCGCTCAAAAGTCAGCGACTACTTCTATTTACGACTGGATTGCTCAGCACCCAGACGCTTGTGGACCTTTGTCTCTGAAAGACACACCCATTTACTTCACCGATGATACCGAAGCCGCTTTAAAAAGCGCGTACCCCGAGTATATAGCGCACGACTATAGTCATGAAACTAAAGTTGTACTTCAGGGCTGGGTCCAGTATTTGTATTACCCAGAAGCGCTTCTTAACATCCGAAAGAACTCGCCAAAAGCAAAGTTAATAGTCGTATTAAGAAATCCAACAGATAGAGCCATCTCGGCATATCGATTCTTTAAAAAAATTGGCAGGGAACATCTTTCTCTTGAGGAAGCCTTAGAGCGTGAGCCCGAAAGGCAGACCGGGTCCTTCGCTGAGCGCAATGACTTAACGTACATTAGTCATGGCCTATATGCTTCTCAGTTAAAAAACGCGCTCACAATATTCGAGCGGGACGAGATCTTTATTACACTTTACGATGAAATCCAGACACGACCGCAAAAAGTGATTCGTGACCTTTACGACTTTTTAGGCCTTCATGCTCAATTTCAACCCACTCTTGCGGCGCAAAACGTGACGGGACTCCAGAGGTTCGCATGGATAGACAAAGTCATCTCGACGTCCAGTCCCACACGCAAGTTTATCGTTCGACACCTTGTTGATCGAATACTTCCTGTCCATAAAAGAACTGCACTCAGGTGGAAACTTCGAAGTTGGAATACTATTCCAGTGGCAGATCACTCGTTTGAGGGTTTTAGCGCAGAGCGTAAAATTTTAAAGGCGAAATTTCATCAAGAAATTATTGAACTTGAGGATGTCCTTGGAATCTCTCTGGAGAACTGGAAGTGAAGGAAGAATAATTTCACTCGTTTGGGCATTGAAGCCACAGTAGCAATTGGGATTGATTAAGAAATGACAATCAGTGGCTTGCACAGATAAAATGGTTTTCATTAGGAAAAGAGTATTTTTCCAAGCGTCAGGCGTGATAAAAAAGACCACACGGGGAAATAACATAAAGCTGAAAAAAACAAAGTGGTAAGAACCCTCTCCGAATTATTAACATCAAAAAGCAGAACTGTAGTAATAAAACACAATCCCATGATGAGTGAAGATAAAAATATTATCTGACTTTCCTCTGTAACATTGGAAAAGATGTTTACGCTGTTGATGCCATTTAGGAGAAATAAAGATCCTGAACAAATTATTACAATGAAATAAAAATTGGCGGGTTTATCCGGCATATAAAAATAAAAGACCAGTGCGACAAAAATAATAAAACTGGCAGATATGGCCGCTGATATCGCTGTGTTGATTCTTGACAGAGAAAGCATTTCCCTTCTTAAGACGGTAAGTTCATTCCTATCGTATAGTTGCGCAAGCGCTGGCCTGTAGCGACCAGCTAGCACCTTGCTGGGAAGAAATCTCTCTACCGACTGTGCGAGTTGAATAATGTAAGCGACAAAAACCGCGTTGACATCATCGCTACGAAGCACCAATATTTTTACGGTATTCAAGGCGGAGAGATTCGATGCAAGCCGTGCTAGCCAATTCCACGACATAAACTTTAAAGTTTGCCCGAGATCCATTGGGGGTTGACACCGGTCGGATTTGTAGCGTCTGAATTGAGAAAGGCAGTAAGTGGTGGCTGCTGAAGTTGCCGCTACTTCAATGCTTATTAATAAAGGCAGGGTTAAATCTGCTAGTGGAACCAATAATATTGGTAGTCGACATAATCCGCGTACTACATTTGCAATGGCGGAGGATAGATACATGTGTACGCCGTTAAGTGTTGCGGCGAATGTTAAAAATAGGCAGGTGCAAAAAACAAATGAAACACTAGTTAAGGTAGTTTCGATGACAGGGGTGTAGAGAGCATTGACAATTTCGTTTACCGCTATCAAGACGCTACAGCGAATAAGACTAATAACAACTATTAAGCCCGTTAGTTTGAATTTCGAGATATGTGTTAATACTCGCACGGCATAGCGCTCTAAACATACGTCAATGCCGACTCCAACCACGATAGTCCCGAGAACGGTATATGCGAGGGAAAGCATGTAATCCGACGATAAAGAGCTTGGAAAATATCCGACAGCGTACGAGATGACGAAAATATTTGTGATTGCCGCCACGAACTTCAAAATATAAATGTTCAGGGCCGCCCCGGTGAAGAATAAATAGTGCTTTAAGATTAGCGTAAGCTCGCGTGTTGGAAAAACCCCTACCGGGGCATAAAGTAGCACATTGATCAGGGGGGCTTCAACGCATGATCGTCAGAGTGGACCTATATTTTTTCGAATGCTCCAGATCAAGAATTGTTTTCTCGACTCAAGAGCGGCATTACCTTATGGTTTCTTTCCCAACTTCCTTACGGGCGTACTTCGCGGGTGGTAACGTTTTTAGGTGATAAATATTTATGGCAGCACAAATTGATAGAAAGATGATCTTGTTACGTCCTTTTAAGGCTGTAGGTCGACTTCTGTCTTGGGCATTAATTGAGGGTAGGCCGTTGACTACACGGGGTAGGTGGATAAATCCCGTAGTTTTTGGACTTTACCGGGCAGCACAAATTTTCCCTAGTTCACTAGCGGCACGTCATCCGGTTTATGTTGTAGGGACGGGGCGTTCCGGAACAACGATACTTGGAAAGATTCTCTCAGTTCACAAAGATGTTTTGTTTTTAAACGAGCCAAAAGCGCTATGGCACTACTCTTACGCTGACGAAGACATTATTGGCAGCTATTCAAAGACTCCTGGAAGGATTCGTCTTAATCACCAAGATGCCGGTCATACGATAGCGAGTAGGTTGACACGCGTTTATGCTAACGCCCTACGATTAATGGGCTCAAAAAGAGTTGTTGATAAGTATCCTGAAATTGTGTTTCGAATCGACTTCGTGCTGCGATTGCTTCCAATGGCAAAGTTTATAGCGATAACCAGAGACGGTGTAGATACGTGTGCGTCAGTTTCTGCTTGGTCAGAAAAGCACCAAACACGTACCGATGGCGTTCGTAGCGATTGGTGGGGTGAGAACGATCGCAAGTGGCTTACATTAGTAGCAGAGCTTGTTCCAGAGCACCAAGACCTTCGCGAACTAAGTGAAATTCTGGCTACTACGGTCAACAATAGCGATCGGGCGGCGGTAGAGTGGATTGTTTCAATGCGTGAGATTCGGGCAGCGTCAGCCCGCCACTCGTCTTTAGCAACAATATCTTACGAGGCCTTGTGCGCTGATGCTGACAAAACTTTAGAAACAGTTTTGCAACACTGTACCTTAGCCTCTGATAAAAAAGTTAATACTTACGCAAAGCACGTTCTTCATATTGCGCCAAAATACTCTGATCTAGAACTTGCACCGGAGTTGGTTCAGCCATTCAAAAATACATTGATCGAAATGGGTTATGCTGCCAGTGTGGGTAGGGTCCGCGGTAGGGACGAGACTTGCAAGACGAGTTAGTGAGGCCGAGAACCATCTTCGAGAGTGCCATACAGACTGGGACGTATAACTCAAACAATGGTGCGCTATATTACTTTTCAACTTAACCTTCCGTCGTCCCCGCTGCTTTAGGATTTCTCATCGATATCATGCGCAAGCTTGAGTACAGCCCAATACAAACCCAGAAAACCAAGCTAAGTCCACGATTTTCAAAACTTTGATTTCCGAGGCTCAACGCGTGAATCGCAAAACCCATGAGCAGAATGCTGCGGCTCATAGTTGCGAGTAAAGAGGAACCGCCTTTATCTACCCACGCCGCCCTCATAATACAGTAATACATACTGTAAAATAAAAAAGAGCCAGTTAAACCGTAGTATGAAATAAGGGCGGCTGGATAGAAGTCCTCTAGTGTTCCGGAAAATGTTGCTAGCAACACATAGGGTAAAACATCTCCGTACTTCTCTATCGCATGATTCTCGACCAGCAGTTTATCTGGTGAGAGCCCAATAATTACTATGGGATCCGTTAAGAGCTCCGGCAAGTAAAGCACTAAGTGTCCGAGCCTTTGATTCATAAGGGCTTGAACAAATTCAGGCTTGAATAGTGATAGAAAGCTGTTGTATTCGAACTCGACGCCAGCGGCTAGTTCTAACAGTGATATGAGCGCGAGCGGCATGAGAAAAATAAGTAAAACCAACACGACTATTTTGTTTCTTTTTCTCATGCGTAAATACACATATACGAAACAAGTTAACAACGAAACAAGAAAGATAATCCTAGATCCCGCAAGGAAAATCATTGCTAGTATAGAAACACTTAAAGCCTTCGAGTATTTAATATTAACGGCGTTGCTGATCAGTAGAAGCAAACCAAAGAATAAGATATATCCATAAGAGATAAAGTCTCCTAGCGAGCCTATAAGCATCCGCCTGTCAATACCTCGATTCGACGTGAAAGAGCGTTCCGAGCCCGCTAACAGGTTGTCATAGTCATTGGGTTTGAAAAATTCTACTACCGACGGCCCTCCTATTTGCTGAATAACGCCTAATGCAATCTGGAGAACTACCATAATCCATAAAAACTTGAGAAGGCGTTCTACCTTCTGCGTGGATGTGGCAATAAATGGGATCGTAATAGCTATGAAAACAAACCTGTTGAGAACCAAAATCTCAGAAAAATTTGCACCTAAATTAGAATTTATGGAGATCGCACTTATGAATATTGAATAAATTAAAAATAGGAAAAAAAAGCGTTCATAACCAATCCCGCTAATTGGGAAGGGACGAGCTTGGACTATATTTCTAAAAAATGCGTATAAAAAAATCAAGATAGAAAGCATGTCAACAAGCGCTCTCATCAGAAATAAGGTCACACCCGATAAGCCAAGAGAGCCGAAAACAGCCTCTTGAAACATGGCTACTAGGATTAGGAAATATAGAAAATACATGATTTATTTACTGGCAATTTCATGTAATAGGAGTGGTAGCAATCTTCAATATCTTATGTCTATATTGGTCAACTTAGGCTGTAGTGGCAATGCAGTGTGATACCATGGGCGGAGTCTTAAGATCAGTGCAGCATGGAAGGCGTAATTGCTAACTTGCCAATCACGTCTGTTTGGCGAACAGCAAACGTCCGGCAATCTTAACGCAAGTGGTTATATATTGAGATTAGCTCCTCGTAGTGCTGGTCTGGTCGGAAGCGATTGGCTATGTCTTCCTTACATCGGTGCGAAAATTCGTTGCGATTGACGAGCATCATTTTCTCTAGCTTTTCTATAAGCGACTCGACATCACTAGCGACAAAAGTGAAGCCATCTTCACCATCGTTGATCAGCTCTGGAATACCTCCAATTCGAGCACCTATTACCGGCGTGCCCTCGGCCTTTGCTTCCAGCACGGACATAGGACAGTTTTCAAACCATTCTGAAGGAACAACTACTGCCCTAGCATTGGCAATATAATTACGGAGCTTTTTGCCACTTTGAAACCCAACATATTCTAGATAGTTACTTTGTTCACTGGCTCGCTCTATGTGATTCTTAAGTGGACCGTCTCCCGCTATTACGCAGCGAACTTTGGCTTTTTCTGTCGCCTCAATTAGAGTATTAATTCCCTTGAGCTCCTCTAATCGTCCAAAGTAGAAAAAATAAGGGTGTTTATCAGTTTCGACCTCTATTGGGTCATCGTCCCTTAGATTTACAAAATTGTGCAACGTTACAAGCTTTTCGTTAGGGATGCCGGAATCTGCCATTAGATTTTTTTGAAAGTTACTAACGCAAATAAATTTGTCAACTTTCGAGATATCACCGGCTAATCGCGAATAAAGTTGCTCGCCAAGAGCGGCGAGACTCTTGAGTAAGCTCGACTCTTTGCACTTGTTTAAAACGAGCCGATGTATACCTTGATCAAGACACTCCCTACATATCGCACCGTCTCTTTCCATGGTATATATTGGGCATACCATTTTGTATTCATGAAGGGTTTGAACCAATGGAATGCCTCGCTGCTTTATTGGCTCGATAATGGATGTTGTTAGCTGCCCGTAATATATGTGGGCGTGAGCGATGTGAAAGCCTTCGCGTTTTTTGTCTAATAAATGAGTTATGGCAGCTTTTGCAGTTCGATTATGGAGATATCGCGGGTAGTCCTGAAATCGGGGCGGCCTCTTTAAAGATTCAATTAGCGTAATATTTTCGGAAGCACCCTGTTGATGCTTAGGTGAGGACGCAAACCAATGCACGTTATGACCGTGTTTTGTAAGCAAGTCGCCAGTATTTAGAAATACCCGATCGCTACCACCTAAAACCTCAAAATAATTATTTAGTTTTAGTATGTCCATGACTGGTCTCCCGACGCCGGAATAAAACTAAAATACAGCCAGCAATACCGCCTAAGAAAGTTCCTGCGACACAAATTAATGCGCGGCTGGGTGCACTTTTCTCCTCGGGGGCCACAGCGGGGTCAATTGTTTTAAAGACATACTCAGGTCGCACTTCGGCAAGCATAACTGTTTCGGTCTGAGATTGGATTAGTTCAAAGAACATAGCTTGTAGCTCCGCCAGCGACGTATTGGCTGCCTGCTGCTTAAGATATTCGATCGATCTCGTTGCTTCGGTGACGTCCTGCATCTTCACAGCAGCATTAATATCTGTAATTAACCACTCCAGCCACTGTGCGGCGACAATAGGTGATTGGTGCTCAATAGATACGGAGATGAATCCTGTCTGGGGATCCTCAGAAATAGTTAGGATATCAATAAACTCTTTAAACGCCTCTTGGTCTGACGGTTTTGGTAATAACGGGGCATGGGCCTCTCGGGTCCATACGTTTTGCTTTTCATCATAGATATCAGGGTCGTAGGTGATTTCACTCGTCTCCATGTTCCATGAGTCAACGGCCATGAGATCGGGCAATAACTCCCTGCGGGTTACAAAATCGCTAATAAACGCCCTTGATTGCATAAGCTGAATACCTAGCTGAGCTTTGGAGGCGTCTCCACCCGATGGAAGTGTCAGGCCGGCCAAGCTGGCGAGACCTCCATATTGGCTCATTAAGCTACTCAAGCCACCACTGGATTGTTCTGCTGGAGACAATAGTGTGTTGGCTGTGTAGATGTTGGGAAGCGAAAGAGAAACAACAACTGACATAGCGGCAGCAACCAAACTTACCCCAGCGACTATTCTTCTGCCCGCCCAAAGAGAAGCAAAAATTTCCCCAAAGTCGATTTCATCCTCAGAAGAAACTGCGCGCGTGTGAAAACTTGACTCTGGACCTTCTGTTGGTGTGGTCATAATCTTGCCACCGCAGCAATTGAAACAACCGATTGATAAACGATTTGTGTAATTTCACGCCAGCTGGCGAGCGATTCTTTATATTGCGTATTCACCGGAACGACAATCGTATCACCTGGGTCAAGTCCAGCTACATTACTTGTAAATCGCCACAAGTCGCGCTCTAAATTCACGACTGAACCGTTGCCTTTAACTACATAGATGCCCCTGTTGTCCGCCCTACGCGTGACGCCTGCCGATAAATCAATGTAATCTTCCAAGGAGAGCTCTTCTTGAAACGTGTGTGTGCCTGCACGCTTTACTTCACCAATAACCGTTACGGTATTGGACACCTTAGGGACGATAAGGCGGTCACCATCTGTCACAATAATGTTTGCATTTCGATCTCCAGAGAGCGCACCCGGTAAGTCGATCAACAACCTCCCGATGCCCTCTGCAGCGTTTAGAGCCTCGATTACTTCATTAACGTCACTCATACTTTGGCTCGTTGTCTCTTCTGTTAAAAGGCGAGTCGCAAAGGCTGTTTGTATTTCTCGCGTGAATTGCGCGGCTTGTTCTGCCTCTGCAACGGCGAGTGACTCTCGGGTGAATATGGCAGATTCTGGTGAAGCATCGGAAGTCAGGCCTCCGGCTCTCGCCACCACGTCCGAGATGGTCTCATTCTGCCTGATTCGATAGCGTCCCGGGAAGGTCACCTCACCTTCGACTATGATTTCATCTGTAGGAGACCAATCAGGTATGTTTCTAACTGTCAGATGGTCACGGCTTTGTAGAGTGCGAGAGCGATTATCACTGCTAGCTCGAAGATTGATATCGATGTATTCGGAAACGACCTCACCATTAAAGTTTTCGGTAAGACGCCGGAGTTCAGCCACTTCCAAAAAAGCGGAGTCGGCTAAGCCGCCAGCCGAATTTATGAGCGTTTCAATTGACGAACCCTTGGTGAGAGGGTAAACGCCCGGTGCACGAACCGCTCCTGACACCGATACAAGTTGCACGGGCTCACTCTCTCTAGCCTGGCTCTTAAGTTTACTTATTATTGGCTCCAGTAGTTCGCTGCGGGCAGTCTTCTCTTCCTCTTCCAGTTTTTCGTCATTCGTTATAACGATAGTTTGAATAATTCCTTCAGCTTCAGCTTCAGCTTCAGCTTCAGCTTCAGCTGCATCCACCAAATCAGCAGTGACTAGAGAGAATATCAGTACCTCGTCAAATTCATTTAGCTCTGGGTCAAGGTCTGATTTGGGCGTTAAGATGACCGCCGCTGGCTCAAAATCAAGGACCTCAATATCCTGTAACGCATTTTTTTGTCTGACGATTATCCCAAGCTTTAGGTCGGCATCGGGTGCCAGGTCTCTCCGCGAGTCACCAATGAGATCGGAAACACGCTTTCCCGGAAACCACCCATAGTTGCCTGGCCTTGTGACAGCGCCTCTTAGTGCGACGCTGTTGGAAATGAGGTCTCCAATTTCTGGCACGGTCAATACGTCGCCATTTTTTATGGGTGTTGCTTTACCAGAGTCAGAGGTCAGATCTATTGTCTGGGCAGCGCCAAGACCTTGATCATCGCTGGTGCGCACCAACAATGCTGATGCAGGGAACGCAGTTCGACTGAAAGAGCCAGCCATTGCTATAACTTGTTCCGCAGTTTCGCCGCCTAGCAATTCGTAAACCATTGGACGTTTTACTGCGCCCGAAACCTCTACCTCAGATTGGAACGGGGGCACGTAGATAACATCACCGGAGGTCAACCGTATGTCGTCTTTGGAGTTACCTTTCATGAGTAACTCGTAGCTATCAAAACGCGCAATGGCGTCATTATTGCGACGTATTTCAATGGCTCTGAGAGAACCGATATCAGTAACACCTCCAGCCTGAAACAGTGCCTGAGTCACGGTTGTCAGTGCGCTTACGGAATAGGCGCCCGGAGCTGCCACCTCCCCAGCCATAAAGATATTGATTGCACGGAGGCGACCCATACTCACTACAGCATCAACGCCGATGAGTTGCTGAGATACACGTGTCTTAATAAGATCTCTTGCGTCTTCAAAAGTTAGCCCCGCCAGCGTGATTGAACCCAGTCTCGGGAAAGCCACATCACCTGTCCGGCCGATTTGAAGACTGACCTCTTCATTTTCCTTGCCAAATAGCTGAACAGTGAGGCTGTCTCCTACGCCTAGACGATAGGAGCCTGGGACCGGCGCGTTGTCTGTGGGTGCAAACGTTGAAATCTTGCTATCAAACAAACTTTGGCCGTAGCGAACGCGATCTGGCTCTTCTTGCCTCGTGTTTTCTAGGAACCAAGCTTCTAGCTCGCTGTTTAAAGCCTGAGTTTCTAGCGAGTCAGGCCTAGAGATAAGCTCCTCACCCGGCATTCCAATAGTGAACGCTTGATCGTCCGTGGAGCTAGCACTAGTTATCGAAAAACCGTATTTCTCGGCCAATGCTTGTTGTTGAGCCGGTGACATTGCTTGTAACTGAGCGAGGACTGACGGAGGCAACCCAACTGGTAGGGGTTGCGACAACGCGTTGAGTGGAAGTAGGGTTGCGAACATCACTAAAATCAGGTTCTGAAATTTTACGTGTTTCAACATTTGAGCCGGTGTCCATTTTACTGATTGACTGCGTTCTTAAGTTTAAACTTAAAACGGCTCAAAAAGTTGCTTTTTGCACTTAATTAGACTGAGCGTTGTTGGTATGCCAAGACGGCCTCACATCTGTCCAAAAATTCTACTTCGTTTATCTGAGTCCCGTTGCTGCATGGATAAAGATAGTAGAGCCTTCTCGACCATGCGAACTCGTGCCTTTCTCTTATTATCACCAGGTGTTAGTGCTTTTTTCTCAAGGCACAAGCCGGCTATCCGGCTCAAAAGCATCGAACCGCGCATTTCTTAACTCCCAGAATATCGTGCCAGAATAATTATCCAGCCTTTGCCCGCCGTCACGTTGAATCGGCCTCATAAGCGTGGAGAAGTTACTGCGATTGCCAGAGCCAAATAAACCCTCAAGCGGGATTTGAAAGTACATTCCTTTATCAAAAGAGCCTTCGCCGAAGTCTTCAAACGGAACGTCCGTTAAAGTTGCCCAAACGCCTATCTGCCAACCATTTCTAAACGTTCTTCGAGCTTCAAAAGTTGCACCTTTGTCTTTTGCAAGATATTGGCCAGCATGAATGGCCAAATCGTAATTGTAGAAAGGACTAGCCCAGTAAGCGGATACGTGACCCGTGACAACTGTATAGTCACGCAGACCCAACCCCCTATCAAAGTCGCGTTGCTTCGCAAGGGCTAGACTTGCTCCAAAGGCTAATCGCGATTTATGTGGCCAAAATAAAACCTCACCTCCAGTTCCCGCGAACATTTGATCGAGATACCCACCAAAGGCACGATAGTGAAAGGATCGACCTATGGTGTCTCTGCCCTCAACGAGGAGTCGTTCTATCCCTGAATCACCGTCTACAAGGTAACGCACCACATCTGAGCGAACTTTGGGGAGAACGGAATTACTGTTTTGGCGTTTACTCTCGTCAAAGTTTTGATCAATGTTAAGCGCTAACGAAGATCTGATCGCCCAATGGTTATTTAGCGCGAATTCAGATCCGATTTCAGCGTAAATCTGATATCGAGCGGGGTCGTCGGGGTCAAACAATTGAAATCGTGAGCGCAAGTTTACGGTGGTATTGATTTTTTTAGTAACGAAGCTTGTTCGGTATTGTGGAGAGTTATCTGTCCTTCCAGATAGTATGCTGATTCGTCTTAAAGCGGTCCGAGAAGTTTTGGAATAAGACGTTGAGGGTCGCGGAACGTTTAGCGTGACTGTTCTATGACCGGCCTCCTCCACAACGAAGTATATCGACCTTACAGTAGCCGGAAGATGCAAGTCGGCGAGGGCTGTATGGAGACCAATCGCGTCAGACCAAAGTGCGTGCTCTGTATTACCAACTACTAACTTTGCATTGTTACCCTCGGGACTGATCGACCCCTCGATAAGAAGTAAACCAGAACGCTCAACGTCATACAGCAATCTGTCATACCAGCTGTTTTTGTTTATCTGACTGGGCAGTTTTGACGTGGGAAGGTAGTAGCTAGATACAAAGTTGTCGGGCTCTTTCCTAGGCGGCTCATTTTTAGAGTCGAGCGCCGATCTCAGACCAAACCCAATCTCATTTTGGTGTTGGATAGATAACGTAATCTCAATGTTATTTACTGGTTCCCATGCTAAGCCCATTGACCAAGGGCTCTCGGGGCGCTCTCCACCGCGACTTAAATCCCAGTCATATTGATCGGGGTTATATTCAATAATACCAGTCAGTGGGAGATTTTCGAATTGATGTGTAATACCTCCGAAAACCCCTATTTTAGAGCCGGAGAAAAAGTTACCCAATGAAAACTCTCCACCTAACCCAACATTGGCCGATCGCCTTTCGAATCGCGAGTCAATCTCCGTTAATGGATTGCCCAGCACTCCTTTGCCAGATAACCGCCCCCACCCTACGCCAAACGTATAGTCACTTCTGCCAATCTTTTTATTGGCTACTATATATTCCGAGCCGAAGATTCCAGTGCCAACGATATCTCGCACACCTACTGCCACCTGAGGTAAGTAAAGCTCCTCTTCCCATAAGCGAGCTTTAAGCTCGTAATTTCTATCCCAATGGAAGAATTCATTGAATCCGGTATACCGAAATGTTCCCTGTAACCAAGGCGAAGCCTGATAGGTAATTGAGAACTGTTTATGTCGTTTATCACGAGATACTGACACCGCAAACGTACCATCTTCATCAAAACGAGCAGACGGAATGTCTATGAGCCCAGTAGTTCCATAGTCACTTGCAAAAACCTGTAGATTCAACAAGGAAATACTGACAAGGAGGAGTCGCCGTATCCGACGGACTTCTAATTGAGCTGCGGTCTCACCTGTTATTTTAAGATGCCACTGTCGCATCATTTTCGGTCCTAAAGTCGGTGATCGTATGAGATCTAGATAGCGAAAATGCGCCTGAGATTTTACTAAGACTTCATTTGCCCCAGTAATGCCAAGAGCAGGTCCGCGCAGCGACCATACTGTACCAAATAACGTGGAGTTCTACTTAAAGGCGTCAAAGCTTAACTTTTTTTTACAAAAAAAGGTCGTTCACCAGACGTTAGTTTCATTTTTGGACTCCTCAAGTCCCCGTTTTATGGAGTCCGCGCGCGCAGCGAAGTTCATCCGTCAATTTTTAATCTGTTGATTAGGCCAATTTCCCTGATCTGGGACATCAGTGATTGGAGTCTTCTGTGAGAATGAGCACAGGAGGCTGCACTGAAGAAGTCACGATTTACGGAAAGCCGAATTGTCGGAGTGTTGAAGCGAGTCGATGCAGGAGCCAAGGTGGAGGACCTGGCCGAGAGCATGGCATCAGTTCTGCAACGTATTAGAACTGGAAGTCCAAGTAAGGTGGTATGGAGGTGTCTGCTCTACATAATCTGAAGGATCGGGAGGAAGAAACCGTCCGTCTGGTGCGGATGTTAGCGGGCCTCAGCCTCACGCACGAGGCGACGAAGGACTGTATTAAAAAGAGGGTTGGTAACGGAGGAGTGGCGAGAGGCAGTGATTGAAGTGGATATGTCGTTACCGGCTCAGCGTCTAGTTCGTGCGATGGAGTAACTTAAAGCTGAGCGCGGATTACCGAAACAGAGCCTTGTAGATAATGGTCCCGAATTCGTCTCCAGAACTTTTGCCGACTGGTGCGATTAGCAGGGTATCGAGGTGGTCTACATACAGAAAGACGAGCCGCAGGAAAACGTATTTGCAAAGCGCTTCAACGGTTCGTTCCGCTGCGAGTTCTTGGACCCTATCTGTTCAAGTCCTTGAGTCAGGCAGGCTAGATGGCTTAGTTATGGCGGCTGGGCGACAACGACCGCATGAAAGTCAGTGATACCTGTCGCGCAAGCTATCGGCAGAAGTTGGAAAAGTCTAGTTCAGAACTGTCTCACTGATGGTGAAATGGATAATGAGGTCGCCCACTAAAACCATAACCGTAACCGATGTAAGATACGGGGCGGAGTTGTTACTGTAGTGCAGAGGTTTAGGTATTCATATGGCTAATAATCATCCAACAGTCTCAAACCCATTAATCATGGAGCGATACAGTGCAGCGCGAACTAATGAGCGAGATACTTTGTTACGTTGCGTGGATTTGACTCCAGGTATGACCGTCCTAGATATCCAATCTGCTGGTGGGTATTTGTCCGATGAAGTCTTCCGACGTTTGGGCGGCCGCGTGGAGCTAGTATGTATCGAGCCAAATGGTGAGCTTCGCTCTAGATTGAAGTCTGCTTACAGGGCAATTAATAATCCTGTAGAACACTTTTACAGTGTTGGAGACAACTCGATTGACCTGGCGCTGGGATTGATTGGCTTGCACCACAGTCATTCTCATGAAAGTACAATTAAAGAAATTTTTCGAACACTAGCTATGGGCGGCCAATTTGCTATTTGCGATGTTTATAAGGGTAGCCGATTAGCCCAGTGGTTTGACGAATTTGTTCATGAAAATTCTGCAAGTGGCCATGTGGGAAACTTTCCAAGCCCAGGATCTATCTCGGCTATATGCATTGAAATGGGCTTTACTGACGTGGTTGAGGAGCCGAAGGATGTTCCGTGGATCTTTTCTTCTAGGTCAGATATCGCACTCTTTTTCAAGGGTCTATTTGGGCTCACGGTTAGTGAGCGAGTCGTAGAGTCGGTCTTAGAAAATTATTTTACGATTCGCGATGAAGCTGGACTTGTTTCTGTTGATTGGCAGTTAATGTATTGCCACGGTAGCAAAATGAGGCACCCCTAGCGGCCAAACGGGTGCTGTAATGAAAACTCGGCCATTATCGGTATTGGTAAAATCACATGACGAAAATTATAAATGTGCAGGAATTATTTCCAGAGGCTCAGTTAAAGAGCTATACCCAAATCAATTTAAAGCTTGGGTTACCGATCGACAATAACGATGAAAGACTAAACCTGTGGAGGGACTCTTTATTAAAGAATTACTCATGGCCAAGTATTGCTGATAGTCATACGAAAAAGCTCGTTAATCGTCATCAAGTATTTTCTCTTCAGTTTTATTTGGAGGTAGTAAGGTTTCTTTTTGAGGCGGTCAAGGTTCCTCTTTTCGAGCCTCCTAAGGTCAATGCGATAGAGGGAAATAGCGAGAACGCTGAGGGCAAGCTAGAAGTCACGATAAGCCTGCGGCAGTTTGAACAATTTCCCAAGGCTATAACTGTTAACACCATTCGTTTCTCGCAGCATTTATTCGAATACTTGATTGACAATGATCCTGATACTGACGGTATCGAGAGATTATTTGCCTCGGTTGATAAACTTTTAGTCAGCCCGCTGAGCAACTTTGTGTATGGTAGTACGTCTGCCGTGCCCATCCTCAAAGAAGCTTACCGTCAGGATGTTCCCTATGAGCATGTGGGTGCCGGTGTTTACAGCTTGGGGTGGGGGAGCAGATCGATAAGGCTTCAAGCGAGTGCATGCCATTTAGACTCCGCTCTAGGCACAAAGTTAGCACAGAATAAAGCAATAACCGCGAGTTTGATTCGTACTGCCGGATTACCTGCGCCAGAACATTTCGTAGTGACTACTAAAAGACAGGCGCAGCTCGCGGTGGAGAAACTACAATTTCCAATAGTAGTTAAGCCGCTCGACCGCGATCGGGGTGAAGGTGTTTTTGTGGACATTTCGGATGAAGCCCAGTTGTATTCGGCATTTGCTAAATGTCAAAAGGTAGCTGGATCTGATCAGGTTATACTTGAAAGACAAGTTCATGGCGTGTGCCATCGCTTTCTTGTGGTCAATCGAAAAGTTATTTATGTCATACGACGAGATCCTATTTCGGTGATTGGCGATGGAAAAACCTCTATTGCTGATCTTGTAAACGAAGAGGTTAGTAAGCAACGTATAAAGCCCCCTTGGGAACGCTCGCCTATAAAACCTATTGATACGATTGCAAAAGATACCCTTCAGAAGCTGGGGTATAACAAGGAGTCTGTACCAGAGGAAGGTGCACGCATTCCTTTGCGGCCAATACAATCAGCGCAGTGGGGAGGGTCTCCACAAGACGTAACTGAAATGACTCATGATGAAAATTTAGAAATTGCAGTGCGATCTGCGGACTTGTTTAACCTATACGTTGTGGGAGTAGATATTATCAGCCCAGACATATCAAAACCGTGGCACACAAATGGCGCAATAATCAATGAGGTTAACTTCAAGCCGCAAATTGGGTCGACTATTTCACAAGCTTATATACCGCAAGTTCTGACTCAACTCATCGACGGGGATGGAAAAATTCCTATCGAATCGTTCGCAACAGAAGAAGCGGCGAAGGCTCGTCAGAAGCATTACTGTGACCGAGGTTACAGATGCTTTCTCACTGCCGCTGACATGACAATTGATTTTTTGGGAAATCAGTTGGTAATGCCTTTTAACGCCCTGCGACCTCGCGTGAGGGCTTTGATTTGCCGTTCAGATGTTGATGCCATTGTAGTTTGTGATCCTCAGTGAATATTTCTTTTATCAGCGCGAAGATTTGACGTCTGTTAGACAATTATTTAGCTTCCCGATCGTTGTGTCATCACCTTACCGGAGAATGACGTAACTCACACAGCACTAAATCGGCTGGTGCATTGTCTAGCGGTGCTGTAACTGAAATGACAAGACCACTTCTACCAAGCTTACTGCCGTCTTGGATTAATCTCCCATGCCGCACCAAACGAACTGTCAAAGCGGCCGCTGATGCCGTTGTCGGTTGTATCAAAAGTGAACCATTAATGGGCGCTCGATTTTATGCATGACACGCTCTACTGCGGAAAGCGGTTCAGAGTGCTCAATATCATCGATGAATGGACCCGGGAGTGCCTGGTGATTGAAGTGGGTATGTCGTTACCGGCTCAGCGTCTAGTTCGTGCGATGGAGTAACTTAAAGCTGAGCGCGGATTACCGAAACAGAGTCTTGTAGATAATGGTCCCGAATTCGTCTCCAGAACTTTTGCCGACTGGTGCGAGTAGCAGGGTATCGAGGTGGTCTACATACAGAAAGACGAGCCGCAGGAAAACGTATTTGCAAAGCGCTTCAACGGTTTGTTCCGCTACGAGTTCTTGGACCCCTATCTGTTCAAGTCCTTGAGTCAGGCAGGCTAGATGGCTTAGTTATGTCGACTGGGCGACAACGACCGCATGAAAGTCTGGGGCAGCTGCCGCCCTCACCTGGTCAGAATTGACCTAGGCCTTGCAAAGGTCAAGGAACTCTCTTCTTGCGCATTGTTTCGAAAAATATGCCAATACTAGGACAGACCTCATAACCAGGGTTTGTCCATTAGACGGCACGTACGTCAAATCCTGCGCTAGTATTAAGAGGGTGAACTATCTCAGAGAAGTGACGGCCGGTGCTCAACGCTTCGTTCTCTCATCGAACCCTTTACGCGTGCCAACGTTTGGATCTGTTTTTCCATGAATAAGATATGCTCTTACGCTCTTCTTAAGGTACTCCGCAGCGCTTTGTAGCGTTGAATAAAAGTTACTTGGCGGTACAAAATTCTTATCTGACAATTGCTCCCAGCTTGGCGCATATCGTGTCTTGGATTCTATGTACCAAAGGTTCCCATAAAGTTGAGTGCGCTGACCGAGTAAGTGGTTGTAATGCGCCTTGACCGCGTGAAGGGTATCGTTCCCAGGCGCGAAAATGACGATCGAGTTATTAAGATTTTGAGTAAACACGGACTCGCACCAATCCCATGGAATCCATTGCCTTTCCGCGTCTAAATGATTTTCCCAAAATTCCTGCACATAGCGATATTCAGGTTTTAACCGAAGGTACGTTGTATGGTGCCTTTGTGTCTCGCTATTTGTATGGGGGTTGATGTTCACCATAAAGGTGGCTGCTTTCAACCTAACGTCTGGATGAGGAGAGATCTCGTAACCATCTAGGTATTTCTGGATGCCCGCGTCAATACGACATTGCTCTAAGTTGATATCAAACCTACTTGCAATTGCCGCGTTAAACGGGCGAGAGGTTATGAAATTATTGAGCTCTCTTAAAACGGGACAAAATTCATATAACCTAAGGGTTAGCCCTTCACTTGCGGTCGTGTTACGACTTGGTAAAGCCCTGCCACGAGCTTGGTGCTCAAGGTATTTTGCATAATTGCGTGTTGACCCTGGAAAGTCTTCAACTTTGTAACCTCTAGCGAACAATGTGTCGATTAGTTCGCGGTTACATTGCTGTTTTTCAATATTTATATAGGGCGACTTCACTATTGCAGCAAAATCATCAGCCTCAAAAAATTCTTTGATGTGTATGTGTGGAAATGGATACTCGTAAACTCGAGCGCTCCTGACTTTTTCAATCAAATAGTTGAAATGCATGTGACGACAAAATTAACGAAGGCTTTCTTTACACTAACTATCATCAGACACCGGTTTGCATAGAAAAACTAGGGTACGGTTAGTTCACGGAGGTCGGCGTACCATACCTCTGCCGGGACACGGATGCAAAACACTGGCTAACTAGTTTTCATAATGCCTTAGATCGTTCTAACGGTCTTAACCTTTTTCAAAGGGTTCCTTCTTCGTATCGTTAGTGCGGCTGAGCTCAGCGAATATCGGCTTAAACGGATGTTTTTTTCTTTAAATCCTTCTTGCGGCTAGGATCAGGCGCTTGAACACCACTTTACTTGGACTTCCAGATGTATACGTCGCAGAGCTAATGCAACGCTTGGGGCAAATGTGGTCAACCAGGGCTCCGGCATCGACTTGCTTGAGCGCGCCGACGATCTGACTTTCCGTAAATCGTGATTTCTTCAATACAGCCTCCTGTGCTTATTTGCAGAGAAAACTTCAATCAGCGATGTCTCAGACTCGGGGAGGTGGACAAAATGACATTCTTCGATCTTCAATGGCCCGACGACCTTGCTCTCGACTGTATACTGCCGTTTACACTGAATGAGGGCCGAGGGAAGGAAGCTGTAATGGAAGTATTTGGGCTTTTGGGGTTTGTGTTTGGACTTTTAGCCTTTCTTCGAGTGGAGAAACTCATCAAGAATCTAAAACAGCAAGGTGTTTTACATGAAAACTACAAAGCTGATTAAGCAATGCGTGTCGCTGAACACGCATGTAGAAATCTAAAACACGGGGACTATTAATGCAGAGCAAATTGATTATTAATCAGGCGATCTTTTGGGCTACAGC
>Ga0181559_10002012_pt1 | contig 20105 bp, 18 predicted proteins | sample 011ome_21_FD_133752 | JGI IMG/M metagenome (GOLD analysis project Ga0181559, IMG submission 133752) | Coastal salt marsh microbial communities from the Groves Creek Marsh, Skidaway Island, Georgia - 011508AT metaG (megahit assembly) | ecosystem: Environmental > Aquatic > Marine > Intertidal...
ACACACCGGCAAGAAGAAAATTTTTGCGCACAGATAAAACTGAGTATAGTCACTGTGAACAAGTCGTTAAACGATTAGCTTTAGTCAACTTTCATCTCAATATTGAGTTGCGACACAATCAAAAAACCATTCACTCATTGCCTGTGGCCGCTACTCCTGAACAGAAACAAAAACGACTAGAAATACTTTTAGGCAAAGGATTTATCGAACATATTATTCCCATCGAACGTCATGACGCAGGCATGAAATTATCTGGCTGGGTAGCTGCCCCAGATTTTTCACGTGTGCAAGCAGATCTACAATATCAATATGTAAATCACCGCCACATTCGGGACAAAACTATCACCCATGCTGTTAAATTAGCCTATCAAGATGTTCTGTACCATGGGCGTCACCCAGCCTATGTTTTATTATTAGAAATTGACCCGACTCAAGTGGATGTCAATGCTCATCCGGCCAAACATGAAGTCCGCTTTCATGATACGCGCACAATTCATGACTTCGTGCGTCAAACTGTCAAACAAGCCGTAAGCAATGTGCGCGCCGCACCGATTGACTCTCGCAGCCTCGACAAACTTACAGGCTTTGTAACTGCTAAAGCACCACAACAAACCACACTCAAAACAGTCAGTAGTGGCTCGCGCATGTCAGTCGAACAATATCAGGCGCTATACAACCAAAAACTGCCACCATCGACAACCTCTCAATACCCCACGACTGCACTCAATGTCGGTCCTAATACTTTGCCTGAGATCACTACTGACCTCGAAAACAATGACACAGACCAGTCACCAACAGACATACCATTACTAGGCTATGCGATTGCTCAGCTACATGGAATTTATATTTTGGCGCAAAATCAACATGGATTAGTACTGGTAGATGCGCATGCAGCTCATGAACGTGTGGTATACGAAAAGCTCAAACAACAAGCAGAGCACTATGAAATTGAACAGCAGCAATTATTAGTGCCGCTGCAAATATCTGTATCTAGCTCAGAAGCCAGATTGGTGGAAGATCAAAAAACTCAATTTGAATCATTCGGTTTCGATATTGATCGCGCGGGTGATAACTCTATTATTGTACGCACCATTCCAAACATACTTAGCCACAGTGATTTAACTCAAGTATTGCGCGATATAATTACGGACATTGAAAAAACCCAGAACTGCACACGCATTGAAGATTTTCATAACGAGTTATTATCAAGCATTGCCTGTCATGGCTCAGTGCGTGCAAATCGTGAAATGAAGCACCATGAAATGAATGCCTTGTTACGCGCTATGGAAGAGACTGAACGCAGTAATCAGTGTAATCATGGTCGTCCAACTTGGATACAACTAAGTATCAGTGATCTGGATAAATTATTTATGCGCGGACGATAATCATGACAGCGCATCAAGCCCCAGTTGTCATGTTGATGGGCCCTACTGCCTGTGGCAAAACAGACATCGCAGTGAATATGGCAGAGAGCGGTCTATATGAGATCATCAGTGTGGATTCGGCCATGATTTATCGTGAAATGGATATTGGCACGGCCAAGCCATGTGCAGCAATCTTGCTAACTGCACCACACCATCTGATCGATATTTGCAATCCAGACGAAAGCTATTCCGTGGCACAATTCTGTCAAGCGGCCAATCAACTCATCGACCAAATTCATCAACGCGGCAAAATACCCTTGCTAGTCGGTGGTACTGTTATGTACTTCAACGCACTTCAATTCGGATTGTCAAAGCTGCCAGCGGCTGATGCTCAGATTCGTACGCGTCTCAATCAACAAGCCCAACAATTAGGCTGGGAGGCTCTTCACCAACAATTACAACGCGTGGATCCACTCGCAGCACAAAAAATTCATCCCAATGATGCTCAACGTATTCAACGCGCATTAGAGGTCTATGAACTGACACAAAAGCCTTTATCGTCATTTCACCAGAGCAATGATCCGGTGCGAGATGACGTAAGATTTATTAATGTAGGTTTGTTTCCACAAGATCGAAGTCGCCTGCATGCGAATATCGCCAAGCGTTTCATGCATATGCTTGAGTGTGGCGTGGTAGAGGAATTAAAAACCATTCGAGAAAAATGGTCTTTATCACTCAAGCACCCCTCAATGCGATGCGTGGGGTATCGTCAAATATGGGAATACCTAGAGAACACCCTCAGTCAGGGGCAGATGCAAGACCAAGCCATCGCCGCAACGCGTCAACTGGCCAAGCGGCAGTTCACTTGGCTACGTCATTATCCTGAAACATTTCTGATAGATCCTTATTCTATCAACGCAAAGAATATTCGCGCACAAATAAATCACCAAATAGAATCCGCATAATGCTAAACTACACCATTGTGTAGCTTTAAAGTTTTATATCATTTTTCGAGCATACAAAAATAAAAACAACAAGGTCAGGAGACTCAAAAAATGTCAAAAGGGCAAACATTACAAGAACCCTTCCTTAACGCACTAAGAAAAGAAAAAGTTGCCGTTTCGATTTATTTAGTTAACGGTATCAAACTGCAAGGACAAATCGACTCATTTGATCAGTTCGTTATTGTTCTTAAAAATAATGTCAATCAGATGGTCTACAAACATGCAATTTCAACCATTGTTCCTGCAAAAAGTATACGCATACCTGTTACTGATGAAACTGAATAATCTTGCGACCACCGCACTTTAAAACCACAACATACAAACACAACTGCACTCATACAACAGTAATATACTAACTAAATGATCTTAACCCTAAATCTGAATGTTTGAACGTCCCCAATCTGGTGAACGTGCGGTACTGATTCATCCCGAATTTGGTAAAACTCCAGACCCAGCCGATACAGAAGAGTTCCGCCTATTAGCAAAATCTGCCGGCGCACAAGAACAAGATATGGTGCTGTACTCAAGGCCCAAGCCTGAATCACGGTATCTGCTAGGACAGGGTAAAATTGATGAATTAGCCAGCTTTGTTGAAACGCATAAAATCGAGCTTCTACTGGTTAATTATTCTCTCTCACCTAGCCAAGAGAGAAACATTGAAAAAGTCTGTCGATGCCGAGTCTTAGACCGCACTGGCCTGATACTCGATATATTTGCGCAGCGTGCACGCTCACACGAAGGTAAATTACAAGTTGAGCTTGCCCAATTGAAATATCTCTCAACACGTTTAGTGCGTGGTTGGACACACCTAGAACGTCAAAAAGGAGGTATCGGACTGCGAGGCCCGGGGGAAACCCAACTAGAAACCGACCGTCGCTTATTAGCTATCCGTGTTAAACATCTCGAGAAACGTTTACAAAAAGTGCGTAGTCAGCGCCAACAAGGGCGACAATCGCGCAAGAAGAACAAAGTTCCAACAGTGGCTCTCGTCGGCTATACCAATGCGGGTAAGTCAACGCTGTTCAATCAACTCACGAATTCGCAGGTCTATCAAGCAGATCAATTATTTGCCACCTTGGACCCTACTTTGCGCAAATTATCCCTCAGCAAGCATCAACATATTGTTTTGGCTGATACTGTCGGTTTCATCCAAAATCTTCCTCATGATTTGGTCGATGCCTTTCATGCCACCCTGCAGGAGACCATAGAAGCTGATTTATTACTTCACGTCGTCGACGCCAGCGATGACCAAAAAAATGACCATATAGAACAAGTTAATCTGGTGCTCAAACACATTAATGCAGACCAATGCCCACAAATATTAGTCCTAAATAAGATTGATCAAACTCAATGTTTACCTCATGTTGATATCGGTCAAAATAGAGAAATTCATCGCGTCTGGATTTCAGCCCTTAAAGACCAGGGAATAAGTCTATTGACCTCGGCGTTAAAACAATATTTTGATCGCCAAAAACAACATGTATTCATCAGTCTGCCCATGGATGAGCAGCAACTACGCACTTTGTTATACAAAAACCAGGCAGTCATCCACGAAACTTTTAATCCGCAAGGCACATGGGAAATAGAAGCTCAGCTAAACAATGAGCTTTTCACTAAGATGACAGCTTTCATTCGCTCGTCATCTGAACATGACACGATTTCGCCCGAAGCTGATTTTTCTGCCTAAAAGAGTAGAATAGCGCTTTAATCATAAACAATACACGGAGAAGCTCCATGCCCTGGAATACCCCAGGTAACAATAACGAAGACCCTTGGAATCGCAATTCGAAAAATCAAGGACCACCTGACCTTGATGAAGTATTCCAGAATCTGAGTCGCAAATTTGGTGGCCTTTTCGGCGGCAGTGGCGACGGAAATGGTGGTAAAGGAACTAGTAACACCAGCCCCTCTGGTTTCGGTGCGATCATATTGGTCATTGCCTCAATTTTTTGGGCATTCACTGGCATCTACACCATCACCGATGGTGAAGCAGGTGTCATCCTACAGTTTGGTAAATATAAAGACATTTCCCAGCCTGGTTTACATTGGCATTATCCCTACCCTATACAAGAAGTACGCGTTGTAGATATGCAGCAAGTGCGAAGTTCTAAGCACCAAACTACAATGCTTACACAAGATGAAAACATTGTCGAAATCGTATTAGCTGCGCAATTCCGTGTGAAAGATGCTCCAGATTACTTGTTTAACGTGCGCGGACCAGAATCAACGCTAAAGCAAGCCATGGAAAGTGCTATTCGTGAAGTGGTGGGTAAAAGTAAAGTTGATTTTGTCTTATATGAAGGTCTAGAAGTCATCTCTTCCAATACCAAAGTATTGATGCAAGAGATATTGGACCGTTATGAGTCAGGCATTGAGGTGACCACTCTTAATTTAGAGAAAACTCAACCACCGGCAGCAGTACAAAGTGCTTTTGACGATGTTATTAAGTCGCGAGAGGATTTAGAGCGATACATTCAAGAAGCTCAGGCCTATGCCAATACCATTGTGCCACAAGCACGTGGTGAAGCAGCACGTATCACTGAGGATGCAATCGCATACAAAGAAGCTATTGTTGCCAGATCAGAAGGTGAAGCTGAACGTTTTGAGGCTCTTTTGACTGAGTATAATAAAGCCCCGGCTATTACCCGTGAGCGTCTATACCTTGAAGCCACTCAATCTGTTTACAGCAACAGTACTAAAATCATGATCGATACTAAAGGAAGCAACAATTTAATGTACTTACCAATCGACCAGATCATAAAAAATAGTCAATCGCAAAATCCCGCGCCCGCGGCCGTGAACAACAGTCCACAGCGTTCAAATAACCCACCATCTTCGTCGTCACGTACGCAACGTGGCAGGGAGGCTAGATAATGTTTTCTAAAGCCATCATTGGAATCGCAATAATCGCCGGTATTATCATTTCTACCTGCACCTATACTGTTGACGAAACACAACGTGCAATCTTGTTCAAGTTTGGTGAAATCAAAGCCGCGGATATCAAGCCTGGGCTACATTTCAAAATGCCTTTCATCAATAATGTTAAGGTGTTTGATTCTCGTATTTTAACACTCGATGTTAAACCTGACCTATTCCCAACCAGCGAAAAGAAATACGTCTATGTGGATTTCTTCGTTAAATGGCGTATAGACAATGTACGTGATTACTTTGTAGCCACGGGTGGTTTGGAAGAGAGAGCCAATAGTCGTCTCAGTCAAATTACCAAAGACGAACTGCGTGATGAATTCGCTTCTCGCACAATTAAAGAAGCGGTATCAGGTGAACGTAGCGATATCATGGAAGCCCTAGTGCTAAAAGCTAACCTAATCTCTCAGGAACTCGGTATCGAAATTGTTGACCTGCGTGTTAGTCGCATCGATTACACCGAAGATATTTCTGACTCAGTCTATGAGCGCATGCGTGCTGAGCGCGATCGAGTCGCCAAGGACTTCAGAGCACGTGGACGAGAATCATCAGAAAAAATTCGTGCCGCTGCTGATAGAGAGCGTCAAATTACTCTAGCTAATGCCTACAAAGTCTCTGAGCAACTCCGAGGAGAAGGTGATGCCAAAGCAGCTGATATCTACGCTCGAGCTTACGGTAAAGATCCTGAGTTCTACTCACTGACTAAAAGTTTGACCGCATATAAGCAGACTTTCAACAATAAGAGTGATGTTTTAGTTCTCGAACCAGACTCACAGTTTTTCCAGTACTTTAATAAGTCACAAGGCAATTAATCTTTCATTCATCTCATGTTAGAAGATGTTCTCACATGTTTTGCATTGATATTGGTATTTGAAGGTTTATTGCCTTTTGCTAGTCCCAAGATACTCCGCAGGGTGTGGATTTCAATAAACACCCTGCCGGATCGAACGATTAGGCTATTTGGATTGGTGAGCATGCTATCAGGCGTGTTATTCTTAAGCCTTATTCGTTAAAGCTCTAGTGATTAACCACCCATGTCTACAAAAAATCGTTGGCTATTGCCTGCAGGAATAGAAGAAGTCCTGCCTCAAAATGCAGCAATCATTGAATCTACCCGTCGTAAATGTCTGGATCTATTCAACGTGTGGGGCTACCAAATGGTCATTCCCCCACTCATTGAGTTTTTGGATTCCCTGCTATTAGGTGATTGTGAAGACCTAGATTTACAAACCTTCAAAGTCACTGATCAAATGAGTGGTCGCAGTATGGGTATCCATGCCGATATGACGCCACAAGTTGCGCGTATCGAAGCCCATCGTCTGGGTTCACAAGCCCCCACACGTTTATGCTACTGCGATACCGTTTTGCATACATTGCCAGAAAGCTCAGGTGGCACTCGTAGCCCGATGCAGATTGGTGCCGAATTATATGGTCATACTGGTCTGGCCAGTGATGTAGAAATCATTCAATTGATGGAAACCATGCTCACCCATTGTGGTATTCATAATATCTTAATGGATCTCGGACATACCGGCATTGTTGACACCTTAATGAATCAACTGGCATTAGGAAAAGATTTCAATCAAAATTTCTTGTCGATAATACAACGCAAGTCAGAACCTGATATGGCCACTTTACTGAGTAATGTCGATGCCAGTCGCGAACTGAAAAATGCCTGCATGAGCATTATTACTCTACATGGCAAGGCGGATGTCCTGACGCGTGCCCGCGAACAGTTAAATCTTCAAGAAACCGCCATACCACAGCAATTAGATTATTTAGAAGAATTAAGCAGCGTTCTGAAAACCAGACTAAAAGCGACGGATTTACACTTCGATCTAGCCGAGTCACGCGGTTATCACTATCAACAAGGTGTGGTATTTACGGCTTTTTGCGCGCAACAAGGACAAGAACTGGCACGCGGTGGCCGTTATGACAACATCGGCGAGAACTTTGGCCGCGCACGACCTGCGACTGGCTTCAGTGCTGACCTCAAGAAACTCATCGAAGTATGTAATGAAAATACTGACAGCCCGAGCGAAGTAATTTTTGCACCGGCACAGGATGACTCAGCCTTATCGCAGAAAGTACAAGAACTGCGTGCCAACGGCCACATCGTAGTGACAGGATTAAGTGCCCAAGCAGAAACAATCGAGTCTGAAAACTGCTCTAAAATTTTAGTCTGTGAAAATGGACAATGGATGATTAAGGATAAATCATGAATAACAATGTGGTCGTATTAGGCGCCCAATGGGGTGACGAAGGCAAAGGCAAGATTGTCGATATGCTCACAGCACAGGCCGATGCTGTGGTTCGTTTTCAAGGCGGACACAATGCTGGTCATACTATCGTAGTAGGCGATAAAACCACCATTCTACATCTCATACCCTCAGGTATTTTGCGTCAGAATGTTGAATGCTTTATTGGCAATGGCGTAGTGCTGTCACCTGCGGCTCTGCTAGAAGAAATAGAAATGCTAGAGGCGCGTGATGTCGAGGTGCGTAACAAGCTATATTTATCTGATGGCTGTCCATTAATTCTCCCCTACCATATTTTACTAGACCAAGCGCGTGAGTTAGCCCGTGGCAAATCTGCCATCGGTACTACTGGTCGCGGTATTGGCCCAGCGTATGAAGACAAAATTGCTCGCCGTGGATTACGCCTTGGTGATCTCACCCAGATGGACACTGCTTTAGAACGATTACAACAGGTCGTAGATCTGCATAATTTCACTTTGAAGAATTACTATCAGCATGAACAATGCGATTATCAGCAGCTTGCTGATCAGCTTCAAGCTTGGTCAGAAGTAATGATGCCCATGATGACGGACGTGAGTGCACGTCTGCATGTTTTACAAAAAGCTAATAAAAAAATTCTATTTGAAGGTGCACAGGGTACCCTGTTAGATATTGATCACGGCACCTATCCTTATGTCACATCATCTAATACTACTGTCGGCGGAGTCTGTGTTGGCAGCGGCATTCCTCCCAGCTCTATCGATTATGTACTGGGTATTGTCAAAGCTTACACCACACGCGTGGGTGGTGGCCCGTTCCCCACTGAATTAATAGATGCGACTGGTGAAGAATTAGGCACACGCGGTCACGAATTTGGAGCCACTACAGGACGCCAGCGTCGCTGCGGTTGGTTAGATGCAGTAGCATTACAACGCGCTGCTCATATCAATGGTATCAGTGGAATCTGTTTCACTAAGCTGGATGTTCTAGACACACTTGAAGAGTTGAAGATTTGTGTAGCCTATAAGATTAACGGTGAATCACTCAATTCCTTACCTTTGAATGCCGATAATATCGAAAATTGCGAGCCTGAATACATCACTATGCCAGGATGGAAAAGTTCTACTGTGGGCATTACCGATTTTGATCAGTTACCGCAAAATGCCAAAAACTACATTAATAAAGTCGAGTCTTTACTTGATGTGCCAATCGACATAATTTCTACTGGTCCTGAGCGCAGTGAAAATATTATCCGACGATCTATATACCAATAAACATCAGCGCCGAAGCGATTCAGGTGCACTTATTCGCCATGCCGAGGTAAAACCGTTAGTATCATTGTTTAATCACACGAACACACTACATGGCTAAGTCAAAAAAGAAAATCAAAGATCCATATGCCAAGCGCGAAGCAAGTAAGTACCAACATCCTATCCCTAGCCGTGAAGTCATACTCGAAATTATTCAAAAGAATGAAGGCCCGATTTCATTCACGCAATTAACACAATCACTCGGCTTATCCAATGACAGAGATGTCGAATCACTGACACGTCGCCTGCGTGCAATGGAAAGAGACGGACAATTAATTCGTAATCGGAAAAATTGTTATCTGGCTGTGGGACATGCCGACTTGGTACGTGGTCGTATTATTGCTCATCCTGATGGATTTGGATTTTTATCACCTGATGAAGATACTGAAAAAGACATTTTTTTATCGCCCAGAGAGATGCGTGCCACACTGAATGGTGACCGCGCTGTGGTCCAAATCAGTAGAATCAAACCTGATGGACGCAAAGAAGGCCATTTAGTTGAAGTTATAGAACGTCATAACAAAGAGATTGTTGGTCGCTATCACGAAGAACGTGGCCTAACCTTTGTCATCCCTGATAACAAAAAGATTCATCAAGATATTTTTATCCCTGCCGACTGCCGAGGTGACGCCGAAAAAGGTCAAATTGTAGTCGCTACGATTACTGAACAACCCTCAAAACACAATCAACCCATAGGCGCTATCAGCGAAATCCTCGGTGAGCATATGGGTGCTGGAATGGAAATTGATATCGCAATACGTGTGCATGGTCTACCCAATGAATTCTCGGATGAGGTAATACAAGAAGCAGACTCTTTCTCAGAAGACTCTATCCAAGTCGAGTCTGAGCAACGCGTTGATTTAAAACATCTTCCATTTGTGACTATTGATGGTGAAGATGCTAAAGATTTTGATGATGCAGTCTATTGCCAACCGACCGATTCAGGATGGAAGTTATATGTCGCTATTGCTGATGTGTCTTTCTATGTCCAAACAGGCACCGAACTTGATCGTGAAGCCCAATGGCGTGGTACCTCAGTGTATTTTCCTGGGCGTGTTATCCCCATGTTGCCAGAGAATCTATCCAATGGTTTATGTTCCCTGAAACCCAATACACCAAGACTGTCATTAGTATGCGAAATGAGTCTAGCCGCCAAAGGAGGCTTGCGTAGCTATCGATTCTACAAAGCAGTGATTCAATCTCATGCACGTCTTACCTATACTGAAGTGGCCGCTGGTATAGTCGATAAAGACCCTAGCATGCGTGAGAACTTAGGGGCTTTATGTGAACCACTCGATCACTTGCATGATCTTTTTAAAGTCTTACTCGCATCACGCGCTCAACGCGGTGCTATAGACTTTCACTCCACTGAAACAAAAATTGAATTTGGTGAAGAACAAAAAATTGTCAGAATTGCACCTTATGAACGCAACGATGCTCACAAAATCATCGAAGAGTGCATGATCTTGGCCAATGTGGCGGCAGCCCGTTACATAGAAAAACATAAGTGCCCAGGACTTTATCGAGTCCATGAAGGTCCTAGCGAAACCAAGCTCAAAGAACTCAATGAGCTGCTCAAAACATTGGGCTTAACATTGGGTGGTGGCGAGAAACCGGAGCCCAAACACTACGCTGAGTTAATCACACAGATTAATCAGCGCCAAGAAGATCGCTGGATTGAGACTATGCTGTTACGCTCTCTGTCTCAGGCCGTATATAGTCCTGATAACAAAGGACATTTTGGATTAGCACATCCTCTCTATGCACACTTCACCTCTCCTATACGTCGTTATCCTGATCTGATTATTCACCGTGCCATTAGTCACCTCGCTGATCATCAAACGGCTGACAATTTTCTGTACACACATAACGATCTTGTCCTGCAAGGTGAGCATTGCTCAATGGTTGAACGACGTGCTGATGATGCCACTCGAGATGCGACACTCTGGTTAAAATGTGAGTTTATGCAGGATAAAGTGGGCAAGGTATTTGAAGGGGAAATTACTGGCGTCACCGCTTTTGGAATATTTGTCGAACTGCGTGATATCTATATAGAAGGTCTGGTACATATCAGCACGTTGTCAGACGACTACTATCACTATAATTCTTCTACCATGGCCTTAGAAGGCGAGCTGACAGGTCAACGCTATCGTTTAGGCATGACTTGCAATATACGCGTAGCACGCGTGGATATCGACGACCGAAAAATAGACTTTCAATTAGAAACCCCAGACAGTCCAAAACTGCCGTCACGTAAATCACGTGCACGTGCTAAAAAAGAATTAGACACTCAAAAAGCGCCTAACAAGTCTTCTAAAAAAAAGGGGCGAAAAAAAGACTCACAACATCCACCACATAAAGCCTCTAAAAAAGCTTCTCCTGCGAAGAAAAAAGGCAAAAGAAAGAAAAACAGAAAACCACAATCATGAGTAAACAGGAAGTATTCCCCGGATTGCATACCGTATCTGCCCTTCTAAGATGGCAACCTGATCGTATCCAAACGTTGTGGATTGAACAAAACAAGAAAAATAAACGTGTTGAAGTTTGTGCACAACAAGCTCAGCAGTTTGGTATCTCTATTCAAACCATACAACGTCCAAAACTCGATACTTTATGCGAGGGTACTCAACATCAAGGCATTGCTGCTAGTTGTCTGGCCACTGAATTGATTGATGAACAAGATATCATTGCGATGGTGGATGACGTTACACAACCGCCTTTGATTTTAATGCTTGATGAAGTCAGTGATCCGCATAACCTCGGTGCCTGTCTTAGAACGGCTGATGCTGCCGGTGTAGATGTGGTAGTGTTGCCTCAAAGACATTCTGCCCCACTCACGCCCACTGTGCACAAGATTGCCTCAGGCGCGACCGTGACCATGAAGATACATCGCACAGCTAATCTGGCACGTTTCATAGATACCATTAAAAAAGTCGGTGTTTGGGTTTATGGCGCAGAAGGAGATGCTGAACATTCAATCTATCAAGCCAATTTAACCGCCGCTAGTGCGATTGTCATGGGGGCTGAAGGTCAAGGATTACGCCGGCTAACACAAGAAAAGTGTGACCAACTCTGTGCTTTACCCATGCTAGGACAAGTAGAGAGTTTGAATGTTTCAGTAGCCACTGGCTTATTTCTGTATGAGGCAGTACGTCAGCGCCAAACACGCTGAATTCAGACAACTAGACTCGCCATACTGGCGAATGGAGTTGATGATATGCTGGATAATCATTGCCTAGAGAGCATCAGACTGAGTTGTTGAATAGACAAACATGAAAATACTCCGGTCAACAGCCACTCTTTCAAGAGACCAAAAAACACTCAATTATCGATCTATGGTGATTGAATCATAACTGGCACTGGCGTAGACTACGCCCCGCTGAAGCTATAAGAAACAGTTATAATAACTTTGCATACCCTTTCCTCACTGAATCTCTCTATTCAGGAGGACATAGTCCAAAAGGAGACATTATGAGACATTATGAGATCGTATTCTTGGTCCATCCGGATCAATCCGACCAGGTGAATGCCATGGTAGAACGCTATTGCAGCATGATCGAAAGCGGCAATGGTAAAGTTCATCGTCAAGAAGATTGGGGACGTCGTATTCTTGCTTACCCAATCAATAAAATTCTAAAAGCCCACTATATTTTAATGAACATTGAAACCAATCAAGAGACGCTTGATGAACTTGTTAGCGCCTTTCGTTTCAATGATGCAGTACTCCGCCACATGATATTAACTTGCAAAGAGGCGATCACCGAGCCTTCACCGATGCTCAAATCAATGGAAAAAGACAAAGAACGTGAGTTGCGCGAAACTAAGCCAAACACTGAAAACATCGACACATCTTCAGACGATATCGATGCTGAGTCTGATCAACCTACGACTGCCAGCACTACTGAAGAATCTGCTGATGAAAATACACAAAGCACGGCAGACACAACACCTGATGAGGAGAAATAATCATGTCTAAATATTTCCGTAGAAGAAGATATTGCCGTTTCACCGAAGAAGGTATTAAGCATGTCGATTACAAAGACATTGATTTGTTAAAAGATTTCATTACTGAAACAGGCAAAATAGTACCCAGTCGCATTACTGGAACAAAAGCCAAGTATCAACGCCAACTCACAACCGCGGTGAAACGTGCACGATACCTTGCTTTACTTCCTTACAGCGATCAACACTAGATCCTTATTGCGATCATTCACTTGATCGCAATCACAATCGTTAGCGGCTTGTCGCAGCAGATTCGTTATGATTAAAAGTTTTGCGCTGTTCGCACTGTCTGGGAAATTCCAAGCCTTTGGAATCGTTTTTGGTTTCTTAGCACTGGCCTTAATCTTTCCATTAGGCTCCATTGTTAGTGGCGCGGTATTAGTCAGTGTGACATTACATGCAGGAATCAAAAATGCACTGCAACTGGTATTATTGACAGCGATGGCTCTTGCTGCTGTTTGCCTAGTGACGCTCGGCAACCCTTTCATAGGACTATATACGGCACTGGCCCAATTAACTCCTAGCTTATTACTAGCTAGTGTTTTTAGAACCACTCGATCGCTGGCTATAACCCTGCAGGTTTCTGCATTGTTAGGGAGTGTGTGTTTTATATTGGTTGATTGGATGTTTCCAAATAGTGCTTTATTTTGGCAACAGACACTGACAGAAATATTCGAACCCGTTCTGCAGTCTGGCGGTGCGCCAAAAAATGAAGGGTTAGCGAATATTCAGGCTATTTCACAATACATGACTGGCATTATGATTATGTCAGTAGTTTTGCTACATAGCAGCCTGATATTTCTAGGAAACTGGCTCTACTGCGTGACCCAAGACAGTCAGCAGTACAAAGAGGATTTTAAAAATCTACGCTTAGGCAAGGTGTTAGCGCTATTGTCTTTGGGACTGATTATCGTGGCGATTGTGCTACAGTCGAGCTATGTGGCTCAACTCAGTGGCATCGTCACTGTTCTGTTTTGTATACAAGGGATGAATGTCATTCATACTCTGTGTACCAGCATGACAAACACTAAACTATGGTTAATAATGAGCTATCTGGTTGTGATTTTTGTGCCGCAAGCCATATTAATCATCGTTATTTTAGGTTTAGCAGAGACTTTCTTTGCCTTACGCGACAAAATTAACTGATATAGAGAATCAATAAGGAAAACTAATGGACGTTATTTTATTATCTAAAGTGGAAAATCTAGGTGCACTGGGCGATAAAGTCAGTGTTCGTTCTGGCTACGCTCGCAACTATCTTATTCCACAAGGCAAAGCAAAATTTGCTACTGCTGAAAATCTTGCAGAATTCGAAGCACGTCGCTCTGAGCTTGAAGCACAGGCTAAAGAGATTCTTGCTCAAGCTGAGGCACGTAAAGCAAAATTGGACGGCGTAGTGATTACCATTGTTGCTAAAGAGGCCTCAGAGGGTAAATTATTTGGTTCTGTCAACAACTTTGAAGTACTCGAAGCGCTTTCTGAAGCAGGTCATGAAATAGAGAAGCGTGAGTTGCGCATGCCAGATGGGGCTTTCCGTACCCTAGGTGAATTTGAAGTTGAATTACATTTACACACTGATGTAAATGCAATTATCACTATCAAGATTGTTCCTGAAGAATAAATTGGAACAAATGCTCGATTATTACCTGCAGTGAGTGAGCCAGATCAAGATTTAGCGTACTCTGCGCCCAGCGCAAAGTCATTGCGCACCCCACCCTATTCAATGGAAGCCGAGCAAGCCGTACTGGGTGGTCTCATGCTGGAAAATAATAGCTGGGATTTAGTCGCTGATAAAATCAATGAAGATGATTTCCATTTGTTTGATCACCGTGTGATATTTCGTGCTATCGCTGATCTTGCTTATCACAATCAACCCTTCGACGTAGTGACATTGGCTGAAAAAATTAAACAGTCAGACCAAAATAATAATATTAATCAAAAAAATGTCACCGCTTATGTCGCAACATTGGCAAAAGAAACCCCAACCGCTGCCAACATTTCAGCCTATGCAGAAATTGTTCGAGAGAAATCTATTCTGCGACAACTTGCCTCTACTGGCACCGAAATAGCCGGCTCCGCCTATCAGACTGAAGGACTAAATAGCAACCAGTTACTCGATATTGCTGAGAAGAAAATTTTTCAAATCGGTGATCATGGAGCACGTCAATTAAGTGGCTTCAAGGGTATGAAAGAGTTACTCAATACCACTGTTGAAAGAATCAATGAATTGTGTGAGCGTGGCGATGCTATTACCGGATTACCGACGGGTTTCGATGATTTTGATAAGAATACCTCTGGCTTGCAAAATGGTGATCTAATCATTGTGGCTGGACGTCCTTCTATGGGTAAAACCAGTTTTGCCATGAACATGATTGAAGACGCCATCATCACTCGACAAGCCTCTGTGGCTGTATTCAGCATGGAAATGCCCAGCCATCAATTGACCATGCGTATGTTGTCGTCAATGGGACGTGTGGATGCACAGGCACTACGCACTGGTAGTCTGAATGAAGAACAATGGCGCAATATCAGTAGTACAGTCTCAATCCTCTCAGAGGCTAAATTATTTATTGATGACAGTGCTGCCCTTAGCCCAACAGAAATACGTGCACGTGCACGCCGACTCAAACGCGAGCATGGCTTGTCATTAATCGTGATAGATTATTTACAACTCATGCAAATCACCGGCAGTACCGAGAACCGCACTAATGATGTCTCTGAAATTTCTCGCTCTTTGAAAGCACTTGCCAAAGAATTGGATGTGCCTGTAATCGCGCTATCACAACTCAATCGAAGTCTAGAACAACGCACCGATAAACGCCCAGTCATGTCAGACTTGCGAGAGTCTGGAGCCATAGAACAAGATGCAGATCTCATTGCTTTTATTTATCGTGACGAAGTTTACAACGAAGAAAGTCCCGATAAGGGCACTGCAGAAATTATCGTAGCCAAACAACGTAATGGACCCATTTTTAAAACTCGTTTGACATTCTTAGGGCAATTCACACGTTTTGAAAACTATGCCCCTGAATTTCATATCCCCGAGATGCACTCATGAGACGATCGGCCTATGCCTTAATTCAGCTAGACCATCTCGCGCATAACCTACAGCAACTTCGTTCTATCACTCAAGATACTAAGATAATTTCTGTGGTGAAGGCAGATGCTTATGGACATGGCCTAGCACAATCAGCACAAGCACTGAGTCAATCTGATGCCTTCGCCGTTGCTTGTGTGGATGAAGCCTTAGCTTTGCGAGCTACAGGCATCTTACATCCGATTATTTGTTTGCAGGGATTTAAAAATAAAAAAGAGTTACAGCAAATTGCCGACGCAAACATTCAAACGGTTGTACATAGCCCTCATCAAGTAAAAATTTTAAGCTCCTATGGGCTCAAACAATCGATACAAGTCTGGTTGAAAATTGATACTGGAATGGGGCGATTGGGCTTTGCCGCCTCTCAAGCTGAAGAATTTTTCGAACAATTAAAGCAAATCAAAAACATCAGCAAAATACGACTAATGACACACTTCGCTAATGCCGATATATTGGATGATGTTAAAATGGAACAACAACGCCATTGTTTTGAAAAAATCACACAAAAATATCCTGAGTGTGAATGCAGCGCTGCTAATTCTGCCGCAAGTATTGCTTACTCAAAAACCTTATATGATTGGGTGCGACCTGGATTGTGTTTGTATGGTGTCTCTCCTTTTCAGTCAGATCAATCTCACCCTGACTTAACCGATTTCAAGCCAGTTATGTCAGTACATGCACCTATCATTTCTATCAAAGAAATGGCTAAAGGTGACACTATCGGCTATGGCGGGACTTATGCTTGCCCACATGACATGCGCGTTGCAGTCATCGCCATGGGTTATGCTGATGGCTACCCACGCAATTTACTTAAAGAAGTAAATGTTAGCATCCATGGCAATCTAGCCCCCATCATTGGAAAAGTGTCTATGGATATGATCACCGTAGATGCAAGTAACGTGGATGTTGAGATTGGTGATGAGGCAGAGCTTTGGGGACAAGACATCAGTGTGAATGAAGTAGCTAATGCCGCCAATATGCTAAGTTATGAATTACTCTGCAGTATTGCTGATCATGTGCATAGAATTTATCAATAAACTCAACAAAGATAAGTCACCAAGAAAAAACTCAGCATGACACGCTGTCAAATAGCAAACTATCTCGGTCTTACTGATGAAACTGTCAGTCGCATCATCACAAAATTTCGTCAAGAAAGTCTTATTACCGCCAATCGCAAAAGTATAAAAATACTCAATGCCAAGGGCTTACAAGCTGTTGCTGACAGCTATCATAAATAATAAATATTTACGCCTTGCCAATTTCATTGTTTCTGTAGGCAATTTAATCATAAAAAAATTTGCTTAGTAATCTATTACTTTCCTCACCGTAAAGTGCCTCACTGGTTCTTCACATAACACACTATTTATCACTCGCCACCTTGAATTATTCAACTGGCGCCCAAACCTTATCTATAGATCGAAAAAAATAAGGTAACTGTAATGCAAATTGAACAATGTACACATAGCTTTCAGCAAGCACTGCAACAAGCTCAATCGCTAGCGGTAGAATCCAATCATACCCAAATCGAACCGGTTCATTTACTGGTTTCATTATTGAAACAAGAAAATAGCAATGTGGCAGCTATTTATAGATTAGCCAATATAGATCCCACACAACTGATCAGTCTGTGTCAAAGTCTAATTGATACATTACCTCAACTTTCTTCGCATAGTGGCGAGATGTCGATCTCATCCAACCTGAATGCCTGCCTGAATCGCTGTCAAAAATTAGCACAGCAATGGCAAGATAAATTCATTGCAACGGAAACATTTGCCTTAGCTGTGCTTGACGAAAAGGGTGAGTTAGCGAAGCTTTTTAAGCAACTTGCACTCGATAAAAAAAACGTACAAAACGCCATTGATAATATCCGCAAGTCTCATCAAATAGATTCTCAAAATGCTGAAGAACAACGAGAAGCATTAGCAAAATATACCATTGATCTCACTGAAAAAGCGCGTAATAACAAGCTGGACCCAGTCATAGGGCGTGATGATGAAATTCGACGCGCTATACAAGTTTTACAACGTCGTACAAAAAATAACCCAGTCCTTATAGGTGAGCCTGGTGTAGGTAAAACTGCCATTGTTGAAGGACTTGCACAGCGCATCGTTAATGGCGAAGTGCCTGAAGGCATGAAAAATAAACGCTTACTATCCTTGGATTTAAGCGCACTGATTGCAGGAGCAAAATTTCGTGGTGAATTTGAAGAACGCCTAAAAGCTGTACTTAAAGATCTATCTGAACAACCCGATCAAGTCATCTTATTTATCGATGAAATTCATATGCTTGTTGGTGCAGGCAAAACTGAAGGTGCCATGGATGCTGGCAATATGCTAAAGCCCGCACTCGCACGTGGTGAGTTACATTGTGTCGGGGCGACTACCTTAGACGAATATCGACAATACATGGAAAAAGATGCGGCCTTAGAAAGACGCTTCCAAAAAATCATCGTAGATGAACCTAACGTGATCGACACCATCGCCATCTTACGCGGCCTCAAAGAACGTTATGAAATTCATCATGGCATTGAGATCACTGATCCTGCCATAGTATCTGCTGCCACTCTGTCTCATCGATATATTACTGATCGGCAGCTACCGGACAAGGCTATTGATTTAATTGATGAGGCAGGTTCAAAAATACGCATAGAGATGGATTCAAAACCTGAAAAAATGGATCGATTAGAGCGACGCTTAATTCAATTAAAAATTGAACGCGAAGCGCTGAAAAAAGAACATGATAAGGCTTCTCAACAACGTCTAGAAGATTTACAACAACAAATTGATGACCATGAGCGTGAATACGCAGAATTAGAACAGATCTGGCGCAGTGATAAAGCAATACTTCAAGGTGTGCAGCATCTCAAAGAACAACTGGATGAAGCTCGTACAGCATTAGATCTTGCACATCGTGAGGGTGATTTAGGCAAAATGTCTGAATTACAATATGGCACGATTCCAGCACTAGAAAAACAAATAGCAAATGCACCTTCATCTGATCAACAAACAACAACACTAATGCGAAATAAAGTCGATAGTGAAGAAATAGCGGATGTTGTCTCACGATGGACCGGCATTCCAGTCAGTAAGATGCTCAGCGGTGAGCAGGAGAAGTTACTGCAAATGGAAGCGCAATTAAGTCAACGTGTTGTTGGTCAAGAAAACGCTGTAAGCGCAGTGGCTAATGCAATTCGACGCTCTCGTGCAGGCTTGTCAGAACAAAATCGTCCTAATAGTTCCTTCTTAATGCTTGGCCCTACAGGGGTTGGTAAGACAGAATTATGCAAAACATTGGCAGAGTTTCTGTTCGACAGTGAGGACGCCATGATACGTATTGATATGTCTGAATACATGGAGAAACATTCAGTCTCGCGTTTAGTTGGAGCCCCTCCTGGCTATGTCGGTTTTGATGAAGGCGGCTTACTCACTGAAGCTGTTAGACGCAAACCTTACAGTGTGATTTTATTTGATGAAATCGAAAAGGCTCATCCAGATGTATTCAATCTATTCCTGCAAGTATTAGATGATGGACGTTTAACAGACAGCCACGGTCGTACAGTGGATTTTCGTAATACAGTGATTGCTATGACGTCTAACATTGCCAGTGATAAAATACTCGAAGCATCATCTAGTGATGATCAATCTATTCGCAATTTGTTAGAAAGTGATCTACGCGCTATCTTCAGACCAGAGTTTCTTAATCGCATAGATGAGACCATTATCTTCAAACCTTTAGGTGAGGAGCAAATTGCTGCTATTACACGCATACAGCTAACAGCGCTAAACTCTCGTCTTGCAGGTCGTGACTTAACGCTTACTGTGAGTGAAGATGCGATGAATTTAATCACACAACGTGGGTTTGATAGAGCCTATGGTGCACGTCCACTTAAACGAGCTATTGTGGAATTGATCGAACAACCATTGGCAAAACAAATACTTGCAGGAGAATTTTTAGCTGGCGACCATATATATGCCACTTTGGAAAATAACATTATACAGTTCAATAAAAAGTCCAATTGAGGATTCTTACACACAAACTCATAAAGAGTTGAGACAACTGTATCAATAAATAATTATTTTCTGAGTAGATGTTGATGAATTTGACGTGGTGCATGTCCAGCCGTGACCGCACTCCAAAGTTTTGCAGATAGACCCCTTAAACTAAAG
>Ga0181559_10002016_pt1 | contig 20089 bp, 13 predicted proteins | sample 011ome_21_FD_133752 | JGI IMG/M metagenome (GOLD analysis project Ga0181559, IMG submission 133752) | Coastal salt marsh microbial communities from the Groves Creek Marsh, Skidaway Island, Georgia - 011508AT metaG (megahit assembly) | ecosystem: Environmental > Aquatic > Marine > Intertidal...
CGCGTCCGAGTGCCTCATCGTGTCGCACGAGCGCGCGGAGGCGTTCGACGCCTACGTGTTAAGGTGCGTTCTATACACTGGTCCCCATACGACCCCGTCCGCGTGGTGAACGCCGATCCTTAAGGACTTTTGCCGTCGTCTCTCTCCGCCCACCCCTCGCTTTCAATCCCCGTCCTCGACGCCTTTCAACGCCAACTGACGCCTTTCAACTCCACCCCGCCATCGCTTTGTATGGAACGGCCCTAAGCGAGTCGTCCCTCTTCGTCTTTCCCACGAAGTTCGTCCTCAAGACGTGCGGCACCACCAAGCTCCTCAACGCGATCCCGCTCGTGCTCGAACACGCGGCGGCGATCGGGATGAAGCCCAGACGGTGCAAATACACTCGATCGACGTTTCTGTTCCCGGACGAGCAGCCCATGGGGGGAAACTTCGACGAGGAGACCAAGGTGCTGGAGAGCTACTTCGGCGGACTCGGGCCGGACGGAGGGAACAGTTTCGTCCTCGGCAGCAAGCTGCGCGGCGTGCAGTGGCACGTGTACCTCGCGGACGACAACGGCGCGGGAAACGCCGCGAAGAAGCCGCGGCAGCAGCCGAGATCTCATCGGTCTCTGTCCCTGTCCCGCGGGGAGGGACGCCGCGTCTCGGACGACGACGACGTCTCGGAGGATTCCAACGACTCGGCGGCGACGGGCGACGACGCGGCGGACGCGCTCTCCCTCGAAGGTTCGACCGACCGTCGTCTCTTCGAGCCGACCGTCTCGCTCGAGGTGTGCATGACGCACCTCGACGTCACGCACGCGAAGCACTTCTTCCGCACGGAGTCGTTCGTGTCGTCGCGCGCGACGACGGAGGAGAGCGGCATCGCGGCGTTGTTTCCGGACATGACGATCGACGACTACGTCTTCGAGCCGTGCGGGTACAGCATGAACGGCGTCGACCGCGCGATCAACGGGAAGGAGTTCTCCACGATCCACATCACCCCGGAGGATGGGTTCTCGTACTGCTCGGTGGAACACTCGAATTTATCGCTGTCGAGGGCGGACCCCGAGGCGTACGTCCGAGGCATCGCCGCGCGTTTCAAGCCCGGGAAGTTTTCCCTCGCCGTCTCCACCGACGCGCCGCCGGCGACGGCGGCGGAGATGCGTCGCGTGCCGACGCTGCCGGGGTACCGAAGAGTCCAGGCGTCGCATCAGGAGATCGACGCCAGCGGCGGCGCGGTGTCGTTCTACACGTTCGTCCGCCTCCCCGAGGAGAATTTCACGATGGCGATCGACGACGTCGTCGCGACGGCGAAGGCTGCCGTCGCCGCCGCGCAGATCGCGACGCTCGAAGAAAACTTTGAGCTCTCCCCCGCGGCGTCGGACGACGACGAGAAGCCGTCGTCGTACGACACGGACGAGGACGCGCCGGACCGCAAGAAGCTCAGGTTGGACGCGCGATGCGACTCGCCGCACGCGGGCTGCGTCTCCGCGCTCAGCGCCGGCACGGTGGCCGGCTTGGAGATGAACCTCTCTCTGCCGAGCGTGAACGACCTCGGCGCGATGGCGACGGCGACGGCGACGACCGCGCACGCGCACCACTCCGTGATGAAGGCATCTCCTGGCGACGCGAAAGGGATCGCGACGCTGCGCGCGTCGCTTCCCACGCCGCGCCCCCTCGCGTGCGCGCAAAAGCACGAAGACGCGCTCGTCGTCAAGGCGCTCGTCGAGTCGCACGCCAAGTCCCTCCCCGGCGGCGGCGCGCGATCCATCGACAACTGCGTCCTCGACGTCATCGAGTCCGGCCTCGCGCAGCGCGCGCAGGAGCGCCTCGAGCGATTCCTCGTCGTCGACCTGGGCGTCGTGACGCGCCGGTGGCACTACTGGCGCGCGACGCTCCCGCGCGTCCAGCCGCACTACGCGGTGAAGTGTAACATGGACACGCGCGTGCTCGCGACGCTCGCCGCGCTCGGGTCGTCGTTCGACTGCGCGAGCCCGACGGAGGTGGACGCGGTGATCTCCCTCGGCGTGTCCCCCGACCGGATCATATACGCGAACCCGTGCAAGCTGCCGCGGCACCTCGCCGCGGTGGCGGGCAGCGGCGTGTCGCTGACGACGTTTGACTCGGTGGGCGAGCTGGAGAAAATTTCCGCGCTCGCGCCGGAGATGAAGGTTCTCCTGCGTCTCCGCGCCGACGACCCGGACGCGCGGTGCGTGCTCGGGAACAAGTACGGCGCGGAGCCCGCGGAGGTTAAGGTGCTTCTCGAGGCGGCGAAGAGGCTCGGCGTCAACGTGAACGGCGTGTCGTTCCACGTCGGCTCGGGCGCGACGAACCCGCTGGCGTTTCGCGAGGCGCTCGAGTTCGCGCGCGTCGCGTTCGACACCGCGAAGGAGCTCGGGTTGCCTCCGATGGAGGTGCTCGACATCGGCGGCGGGTTCAGCGGCAGCATCAAGGCGGACGACGCGTCGAACGACGACGACGTCACGCTCGCGGCCGTCGCCGGCGAGGTGAACAAATCCCTCGAGCGCCTCTTCCCGGAGGCTGAGGGCGTCCGCGTCATCTCCGAGCCCGGGCGGTACTTCGCCGAGGCATGCGTCACGCTCGCGTGCATGATCTTCTCGCGGAGGATCCGAAGCACCGAGGACGGGTCGCTCGCGCCCGGCGAGGACTCGCACCAGTACTTCGTGTCGGACGGGCTGTACGGCATGATGAACTCGATCATGTACGACCACGCGACGGTGAACTCGCGCCTCCTTCCGGTGGCGACGAACGCCGCCGCGCTCGCCGCGGGGAACGTCGACGCCGTCATCCCCGCCAACGTCTACGCCGGCGACGACGCCGTCGTCGGGAACTCGCGAGCGAAGACGTACCCGTCCACGGTGTTTGGACCGACGTGCGACGGCCTGGACAAGATTCACGAGCAGACGGCGATGCCGGAGCTCACCGTCGGGGATTGGCTGGTGTTTCCGCACATGGGCGCGTACACGGTGAGCGCGGGGAGCAACTTCAACGGGTTTTCGTGCGCGGACGTGAAGAAGTTTTACGTGTGCTCGCCTTCGGACGCGGACCCGGAGCCCGTCGTCAGGTGAGGAAGAAATTAAGAAGAATGAAGAAAAAGAAGGATATGAAGAAGAAGAAGAAGAGACGACCGACGTCTCTGTGCCGCGGCGCGTCTGTCCGTTCTCCGAACGACGAAGAACGACGCGTCGCCTTGTCTGTTGAGATGTAGAAGAGTCGGGCCGGGCGCGACTCCGCCGATTCCGTTCCGTCGCGTAGCACACGCGAGCGCTGCCGCTGCTTTAGTTAGAAGAAGATAGCCGCGCGGCTCAGCGAGCGTGACGACGCGAACGGTGGACGGAGGGCCCCTCCCGCTTTGTTATGTTGAGAGAAGATGTATGAGTGCGAAACGACTACGCGCCGCGGCGCCACGCCCGTCTCTTATTTCGTCGTGAAAAGAATCCTTCTTCTTCGCGGTCTCCACGCGCCGCACACACCACGCACACGCCGCCGCAGAGTCACCGACGCGCGCCGATCCGCGCCGCGCGCACGTCATCATGAGGGACGTCTGGATCCCCCGCGCTCGCGGCGGCGCGTCGAACGACGTCGCGTTCGACCTCGGCGACAGCCTCAAGGAGGGCCTCGGCGGGCTCAAGGACGCGGTGCGGGATCTGGGGGAGGGACTCAAGGAAGCGATCGAGGAAGCCGCGCGCGAGCAGCGGCGAAAGATCGACGCCGAGGGCGAGATGACGCCGTACGCCAAGGTCGGGTGGACGATCGTCCTTGCCGCGTTGGCGTGGTACTGGTTGTCGTCGTGGTTCGGCGGCGGCGGCGGCGCGCGGAGCCGCGACGGCGAGCGCGGCGCGAGGAGCGCGGTGGACGATTCCGCGCGCGAGCGGCAGCTCGAGGAGATGCGGCGACGGCAGGCGGAGAGAGCCGCGGCGGCGGCGGTGGAGGCGCGCGAGCGCGCGGCCGACGCGGCCGACGCGGCCGCCGCGGCCCCGGCCGCCGCGACCGCGTCGCGGAGCGCGTCCACGGCGGCGACCGCGCGCGAGCGCGAGGTCGCGGCGTCGCGGGCGGCGGCGGATGCGAAGACGGCGGCGGAGGAGGAGGAGAAGCGCGCGCCGGCGAGCGCGGAGGAGGACGCGGTGGGCGCGGCGAGGGAGCGCGCGCGGAGAGCGTTCTTGGAACGTCAGCAGGCGCTGCTCAGCGCGGCGAGCAGGAGGGCGCGGGACGAGACGCGCGATGCGACGGCGGCGGACTGACGTCGAGTTCGAGTTTCGGATCGTCGTCGTCGGACGCGTCGCCTCGGAGCGTGCCGTGCCGTTCGTCTACTGTACGCAGTCTGCGACGCGTCGCTCAGCGACCTACTAGGGCCTAATACACGTACCCCCCCAGCTCGGCGTCGAACGCCATCGGGTTCCTGATGAGCAGCGACGCGACCACCTCCGGCTTCTTCCTCTCCGGGAACTTAGGGTCGTTCCATACGAGCGAATGTCGGGGTGCGGTTGAAAGGCGTCAGTTGGAGTTGAAAGGCGTCGATGGGGGGGATTGAAAGCTAGGGGTGGGCGGAGAGAGACGACGGCAAAAGTCCTTAAGGATCGGCGTCCACCTCGCGAACGGGGTCGTATGGGGACTAGTGTATAGAACGCACCTTAGCCGTCAAGAGCAGACAACATCGATCGATCGGCCGCAGAGTGACGGGCAACACGCACGGCCCCGTCCCGCACCCGAAGACGTCGTCCGTCGCGTCGTCGTCGTCGTCGTCGTCGCCCGGCGCCGCGAATCGCTCCATGACGCGCATCGCCGCGATCGTCCCGAGCGTCGCCTCCTCCGTCTCCGTCGCGTTCAGAAACCGGCCGCGGATCCCGCGCGCCGCGCGCGTCGCCTTCTTACGCTCCGCTCTCGAGACGCCGTCGTCGTTGGCCGTCGCGAGGACGTCCGCGTCCGCGCCGCCGCCGCCGTGGTTCCTCTCGTCGAACGCGATCGTGACGGACAGCGGCGCGGCGTCGCCGCCGTCGCCGTCGTCTTCCTGCGTCACCCGCAGCCGCCTCAACCCCTCCAATCGAACCCTCACCTCCATGCCGTACGTCGGCACGTACGCCAGGAGGTACTTCTTCCCGACCGCGCGCACGATGCCGCTCACCACCTTCGGCGTCGTCCTCAAAAACGCGCACAGATACGCGTGCATGGACCCCTCTTGCGCCGCCTTGGCGGCGAGCTTCCGCTCGTTGCATCGCTCGGCGACGACGTGCAGCACGTTCGCGTTGGGCACGCCCCGCGCGACCGCGGCGGCTTCCGCGTCGACGACCGGACCGGCCGACGACCGGACGCCGTCGCCGTCGTCAGAGCGATTCGCTCTTCTGCCCTTGAACCCCGCGTCTAACGCCGCGGCGACGAGCCTGTGCACGACGACGTCCGGGTACCGCCGAATCGGCGACGTGAAGTGCGTGTACCGCTCGAACGCCAACGCGTAATGCCCCCAGGTCTCCTCGTCTTGCTTCCCAGTGCAGAAATACCGCGCGAGCTGCATCGGAAGCGTCGCGAGGAGCTTCGCGACCTCGTACCCGTCCGGGTTGGACGCCCGCAGCGCGGTCAGCGATCGGTGCAGCGCGCCGCTGCTGGACGCGTCGACGCGCAGCCCGCGCTCGGCGGCGAACGTCTCGAGCTGCTTCACCTTTCGCTCGTCCGGCTCTGGGTGGCATCGAAGCAACGCGCCGTCCGGGTACGCGGACGCGATGAACGTCGCGACCGTCGTGTTCGCGAGGAGCATGAACTCCTCCACGAGCTGGTTCGCCTCGCGGGTGACGTACGCCGCCGCGGAGGACGGCTGCCCGGCGGCGTCCAGCTCGAAGCTGAGTTTCGATTGGTCGAGCCGCAGCGCGCCGTTTTGGAATCGCCGCGCGCGCATCCCTCGCGCCGCGCGGCTCAGGAGACCGATCGTCTCCGCGACCGCGCGCGGGTCCCACGCCCCCGGGTCGTTCGCGTCCGCGGCGGCGACCTCGACGGGGCCGGAGGCGTCCGCGGCGGCGGCGGTCAGGACAGCCGCGGCGGCGGCGGCTTTATCGTCTTCGCCGCCGAGCGTTTCGTCGTCGAGCGTCTCGATGACGCTCTGCGCGGTGCCGTAATCGAGCTTCGCGCACGACCGTATCACCCCGCGACCGAACCACTCGGAGAGCACCACCCCGTCCGGGGTCATCTCCCACTCCACGCTGAACGTGAGCCTCTCGACCCCGGGGTTGAGCGAACACAGATCGTCGCACAGCAGACGCGGCAGCATCGGCATCACCTTTTGAACGAAATACGTCGACGTCGCCCTCCGCCCGGCTTCTTTATCCAGCGCGCTGTTCGGCGTCACGAAGTGCGACACGTCCGCGATGTGCACGCCGACGACGAGGACGCCGTCGTCGCGCATCGTCGCGTGGAGCGCGTCGTCTAAATCGCGCGCGGTCGGCGGGTCGATGGACGCCACGCGGACCTTCGTGAAATCCCTCCGCGTCGCTCGCTCCTCGCTCGGCACCTCCCATCGCTCGCCGCTCGCGCGCTCGGGAACCTCGGGGAGACACGCGATTGCATCCGCGCTGAAGTCATCCGGGCCGAGGATCGCGTGCTCCGCGATCAGCGCGGCCGTCACCGTCTCGAGAGCGTTCGCTTCGCCGAGGATCTCGATGAGCGCCGCGTGCGGGTACACCATGCCGGCGCTCCATCGCGTGATTTTCGCGCTGACGAGCGCGTTTTTCAACTTCCCCAACCCTCGCTCCCTCGCCTGCGACGCGATCTCGGGGGGAAGCAACTTCGGGGACATCTCCACGGACATGAACGGCAGCCGCGCGTCGACCGGGTGCAGGCGAAGCATGGGCACGTTCCCGGCGAATTTCGGCGAAGAAGTCTTTCCGCCGCCGCCGCCGCCCTCGACGTCCACGACGTCGACGTATCCGATGACGACGTCGCGCTTCGGCGACTTCTCCAGGACGGCGACGACGCGGCCAGTCGGACGCAGTGGCGTACCGCCGGGACCGCCGCTCGCCGCCGCGTCCGCGAGCGTCTCGAGCGCCGGGGGTCGTCGAGGAGGAGGCGCGTCCATCGACGCGGCGCGCAGTTTTTCGCACGCCGCGCGAACGCCGTAATCTTGACGGTAAGTGAACTTCGACGCCTCCGCGACGTCGTCGTCTTCGTCCTCTGATTGGACCACGTCATCATCCACGCCATCATCCACGCCATCATCCACGTCATCGTCACCCGCGCCGTCGTCTTCGGCGTCGTCCCAGCCGTCCTCGTCCTCGTCCTCGTCCTCGTCCTCGACCGCGGTCGAGGGAGAGTCCGGCGGCGGCGACGCCCCTCCCCCGTCGCCGCCGCCGCTCGCGCCGCCGCGTCTTCGTCTCCTGTTCCTCTCGCCGCTCGCGCCGCCGCCCCGGTCGTCCAGCCCCGGCCACGCGCTCACGTCGTCCAGCCGTATCACCACGACGTCGCCCTCGATGACGCGGTTCTGCGCGCGGAACCCCTCCAGCTTGACGTCCGCGGTGGGAGGAAATCCCTCCACGCTGACGTACGCCTCGTGCCGGCGACGCGGGTTCACGCGGATCTTCCCGGTGAAGAGCTCGCCGTCCATGACGCCGAGCGCGACGTCGCTCGCGGGGAGGAACTCGTCGAAGCGTCGCCTGCCGCCGCCGCCGCCGCCGCCTTTCCCGCGGCCGTCGCGTCTGGACGACGACGACGACGACGTCGGCGTGTTTCCTCGCCCATCGCCTCCCTTCGCCTTCGCCTTCGCCTTCCCCGAGGACCGCCGCGGCCGATGAGGACCGCCGGGCGTCGTCGTCGGCGCGGGCGTGGACGGCGACGCGGGCGGCTTCTTCGCGCCGCCCTTTAACCGGGCTAAACCCTTGCGGGGCGTCTTCGCGGATGCGTTCGCGTCGTCAGATCTCGACGACCTCCCTCGCCCTCGTCGTCGTCCGTCGTCTTCGCCCTCCTCGCGCGTCCGCTCGCGCTCGCCTCCTCCTCCGTTCGCGGGCGCGGACGCGCTCGCGGACCTCGTGAGGAGGTCCAGCGACGCCGCGGCGTCCTTCGCCGGCGCCATGCGGTGTGCGTTCCCCGCGTCCGTCGACGAAGCGAAGCGATGCGTTTATTCCGATGGTGTGTTTCGTCGGATCGATGTTAAAATGTTTCCCGCCATCGCCACTGCCGCCGGCGCCAGAGCCGCCTCCAGAGCTCACGCGCGTCCCTCTTCACGGGGCCCGCCGACGCGCGCGCGGAGGATGTCCGCGCGGGAGATCGGCCGCCGCGCCGCCGCGATCGCGGCGTCTTCGGCCGCGGCGGCGAGCGCGTCCACGCGGTGCGCGTCCTCCTCGGCGGCCGCGATCGATGCTGTTTTTTCGTCGACGACGCGTCGCGGGTTCTCCTCCGCGCACCAGCGATGGGCGGTCGCGGCCGAGACGAGCCCTCTGCGTCGACTCCTCGCGCTCGAGTCGAGCGGCGCGTCGCGCGCGCCGTCGCGCGCGCCGTCGCCGTCGCCGTCGCCGTCGGCGTCGAGTCGCCGCCTTCGTCGCGCGTCCTCGAACGCGTCTCCGTCGTCGTTCGACCGCTCGCGTCTCCGACGCCGCCTCCTGTCGTCCTCCTCCGCGGCGAGCGCCGCGAACGACGACGCCGCGAAGACGACGTCGACGACGCCGCCGCCGCCGTCCGCCGCCGCGGTCGCGGGCGCGAGAGCTGCGGTCGCGGAGGCGGAGAAGGACGTCGACTGGAAGATCATCCGATCGGTGCTCCCGTACGTCTGGCCCGAGGGCAAACCCGAGCACCGCGCGCGCGTCGTCGGCGCGGTCTCCCTCCTCGTCCTCTCCAAGTTCCTCAACGTCGGGACGCCGTTCATGTTCAAGTACGCGGTCGACGCGCTCGCGGTCGGCGCGACCGGCGCGGCGACCGGCGCGAGCGCGTTGACGGCGATGGCGGGCCCCGTCGTCTTGGGTTGGACGCCGGCGGCGATGCTGGTCGGCTACGGCGCCGCTCGCGCGGGCGCGTCGTTTTGCAACGAGCTGCGAAACGCGACGTTCGCGAAGGTGGCGCAGGGGGCGATACGCGGCGTCGCGCTGCGGGTGTTCGACCACCTCCACGAGCTCGATCTGAGTTTTCATCTCTCGAGGCAGACGGGCGCGGTGACGCGAACGATCGAACGAGGGACGCGCGGGATTCAATTCATCCTGAACAGCATGGTCTTCAACGTCGTCCCGACCGCGTTCGAGATTGGCCTCGTGGCGTACATCCTGGGCACGCGTCTGGGGCCCGAGTTCGCGGTGTTGACCGTGGGGACGATCGGGACGTACGGCGCGTTCACGCTCGCGGTGACGCAGTGGCGGACGCGGTTTCGGAAGGACATGAATCGACTCGAGAATCAAGCCGGGAACCGGTCGCTGGATTCGCTGATCAACTACGAAACCGTGAAGTACTTCAACAACGAAGCGCACGAGTCGAGAAGGTTCGACGAGTGCCTGAGGGGGTACGAGAAAGCGGCGCTGAAGACGCAGAGTTCGCTGAGCGCGTTGAACTTTGGGCAAAACGCCATCTTTTCCGCGTCCATCTCCGCGGCCATGCTACTGTGCGCCGGCGGCGTCGCGCGAGGCGAGCTCACCGTCGGCGACCTCGTCATGGTCAACGGACTTCTGTTCCAGCTGTCCGTGCCGCTGAACTTCTTGGGGACGGTGTACCGAGAGACGCGGCAGAGTTTAGTGGACATGACGTCGATGTTCACGCTCTTGGAGACGACGCCAGCCATCGCCGACAAGCCGGACGCGCCTCCGCTGACGATCCCGCCGAACGGGTTAGACGTCGCGTTCGACGACGTCGTCTTCGGGTACGGCGGCGGCAGCGAGAACGGGCGAGGCGACGTCCTGAAGGGCCTGACCTTCGCGGTGCCCGCGGGCGGGAGCCTCGCGCTCGTGGGCGCGTCCGGCAGCGGCAAGTCCACGGTGTTGCGTCTCTTGTACCGGCTCTACGACGCGCAGAGCGGCGCGGTGAGGCTCGGCGGGCAGGACACCCGAGACGTGTCGTCGAAATCGCTGCGACGGAACATCGGCGTCGTCCCGCAAGACTGCGTCTTGTTCAACGACACGATCCGGTATAACATCGCGTACGGACGCGAGAACCACGCCGCGAGCGAGGAGGAAATCGTGACCGCGGCGAAACGCGCGGCGATCCACGACCCGGTGAGCTCGATGACGGACGGGTACGACACCGTCGTCGGCGAGCGCGGGCTGAAGCTCAGCGGCGGGGAGAAGCAGCGGGTCGCGCTCGCGCGCGCGTTTCTGAAGGACGCCGGGGTGGTGCTGTTGGACGAGGCGACGAGCGCGCTCGACACGAAGACGGAGGCGGGGATCATGAGCTCCATCGGGAATCTCATGCGCGGGAGGACGACGATTCTCATCGCGCATCGGCTCTCCACCGCGCGGCACTGCGATCGCATCGCGGTGTTGGAGGACGGCGTGGTGTCCGAGCAAGGGACGCACCGGGAGTTGTTGGAGCGAGGGGGGAGGTACGCGGAGATGTGGGAGGCGCAACAGCACGGGATCGGGCAGGAGGAGAGCGTGGGCGCGACGACGAACGAGCGCGCGGACGCGGCGGGCGTCGGAGACACGCTCGCGGCGTGATTGCATTTCGATCGACAAGTCGTTCAGTCGTCGTTCAACGGCGCTTCGCTCGCTCGTTCGTTCGTTCGTTCGTTCGTTCGTTCGTTCGTTCGTTCGTTCTCGTTCGTTCTCTCTCTCTCGTCGTCGTCTTCATCGGTCGGTCGTGTCTTCGTCTCATCATGCGATCGGCCTTGCCGCGCGGGGAAATGTCCTCAAGGATCGGCGTTCATCACGCCGACGCGGTCGTATGGGGACCAGTGTATCGAACGCGCCTCACGCGATCGGCTGCCGCGCGCGCGCCGACTCGGACGCGCTCGAGTCCGCGTCGTCGCCGACGTCCTCGCTCGCGCCCTTCCCGCCGCCTCTCATTCCCATCGATATCCCCGCGAACGCGCTCGACAGCGACCCTCGCGGCGCCGGCGGCTTCGACGTCGACCCGACGGGCAAGTCCAACGCCGCGGCGACCTCGCTCGCGTCCTCGGGCTGCGGGCGAAGAGAGAGATTATAAAAATAAAACGCCTTAAGAAACGACGTTCGTTCCTTCGTCGTTGAACACGCAAACGCGCGAGGGATGAGAACCCGTCGTAGTCTACGGAAAACAGCCGCCCGCGCGACGGACGGAACGGACGCGCCTGAAGCAACGTCGTCTCCGCGAGCATCGCGGTGACGACGTACGGGTCCATGTTCGCCGCGGGGCGGCGGTCTTCCATGTACCCGGCGCGCGCGAGGTAACTCTCGTTCCCGATGCGAATGGACGCGCCGCGGTCCGCGACGCCGTAGCTAAACTCGTCCATCGCCGCGGTCTCATGCTTACCCGTGAGCCGTCGCTCGTTCCCGGAACCGTACGCCGCGATGTGCTCCGCGTGACGTTCTCGCAGGCGAGCGATGGCGCGCTCCATCTCTTTGATCCCGCCGAGCGCGGGCGTGCGCATGGACCGCGTGCTGTAGTTTGCGTGCGCGCCCGCGCCGTTCCAGTCCCCGGCGACGGGCTTGGGGTCTAACGTCACGACGACGTCGCCGCGGAGTTCGCAGACGCGTTGGAGGATGTACCGGGCGACCCAGAGCTGGTCGCCGGCGTCGATGCCGACGCACGGGCCGACTTGGAACTCCCACTGCGACGGCATCACCTGCGCGCGGCGAATGCGAAAGCGAAGGGAAGGGAAGAGAAAGAAACGCCTCAACCACCGACGTTACGACGTTCAAAACACCGCGAGGAGGAAGGATCACGCGTGGAAAGACGCAGAAACAGTCGTCTACCAACTATCGAGTCTCACCTCCGCGTTTAAGCCGCCGACGTCCAGACCGGCGTAGTGACACGCTCGGAAGTGCGCCTCCGCGATTTCTCGTCCGTACATCTTCCCGACGCCGCAGTAGTACGGACCTTGCGGCGCGGGGAACCCGCCGACGGGCCAACCGATCGGCCACCCCGTCGTGGAGTCCAGCAGCGTGTACTCTTGCTCTATCCCGAACCAAGGCTCCTCGCACGCGACGTCCGGGTGCTCGAAGATCCGCGCCGCTCTCGCGCGCGCGTTGGTCTTAAGAGGCGCTCTCGTCGCCGGCTCGTAGCAATCGCACAACACGAGGAGCTCGCGGCATTCCCCGAACACGGTCTCGCCCTTGACCGTGTGACCGTTCCCGTTCCCGGAAGGGAACGGGAACCGCCCGAGCTCGCCAACGTACTCGTACTCGTCCTCGGAGAACCCGGTGACGCGTCGCGTGGACTCGTCGTCTCTGTCGGTCGCCGACGGCTGAGGGCCGTTCTATACAAGCGAAAGTCGGGGTGGAGTTGAAAGGCGTCAGTTGGCGTTGAAAGGCGTCGAGGGAGGGGATTGAAAGCGGGGGGTGGGCGGAGAGATGCGCCGGGAAAAGTCCTTAAGGATCGGCGTTCACCACGCTGACGCGGTCGTATGGGAACCAGTGTATAGAACGCACCTGAGACGCGGAGGCGACGGAGGCGGCGGCGGCGGGCGTCGGCGGCGCGCTCGGCGACGCGCCGCCCCCCGCGCTTCCCGCGGCGGCGGCGGCGGCGAGCGCGATCTCCGCGGGCCCCCGCGCGCCGGGCGCGCCGGGGCGGATCGCCATCGAGCGCTGCAGGCGCGTGCTGCCGCCGGGGATGGTCGTCGCGGACGGGGAGAACGCGCGGAACGGGTCTCGGTAGACTTTCCTCGGAACGAGCGTGACTTCGCTGTCGGGGCTTGGTTCGTGCTCGAGCCGTCGTAGTTCCACGTCGGGATGTCCGATACCGCGCGTATCGGACCCTCCAGCGTCCGCGTCTTTCCGCGCAGGTCGCCGTCGTTGCCGCCTGCGCGCGAGGACGTTGGCGCGCGTTGCGGGAGAGGGTCTCACGAAGGCGCGGAGGACGCGCGAGCGGCGGACCACCGACGACAGGAAGCGAGCGGCCGAGAGAAAAAGAAGCGCGCCGCGCCGGGCGACGAGAAAAAACCGCACCGAGCCATATGTATTCCACCGTCCACTTGTCGTCCAGGGACGAGAGGTGCAGCAGGCGGTCGAGCGCTCGCGCGCCGCCGTGGCCGCTGCCTTCTTGGCTGCCCGTCGCGGTATAGGACATCGTGTTGTGGCGGCGGTGGGCGCGTCTGTGAGTGCGCGCGAGAGGTCGCGGGGACGACGTCGTTCTCGGCGTCGCCGAGAGAAATTTTCTCGGAAGCGCCGCGACGAGATTTATTCCTGTCGTTCAGTTATTTTCTCTCGGCACCACGGCACGAGCGCGCCCGCCGCGATGCCGCGCGACGACCGCGGCGGCGACGCGACGTCCACGACCGATGCCCTGCGCGCGAAGCTCGAGGAGTACGAGCGGCTCCTCGCGTCCAAGTCGCGCGAGCTCGCGCGACTCGAGGCGTCGCGGGGCGTTCCGGGGCTCGCGTCGTCGGAATCGGAATCGCCCGTCGCGTCGCCGTCGAATCGCCGACGACGCGTGAGCTGGAACGAGGACGTCGACGCGATGACGAGCGCGAACCGCTGCGCGTGCGGGCACGTCGGGACGTCGTGCACCGAACACGCGCTCTCGTCGTTCTGGCGGTCGTTCGTGCTCGCGTACATGGTCCGCGCCGGCGTCGCGGTGTTCTCGCGCGGGGTCGGATTAGCGCGCAGCGGCCGACCGCGAGACGCGCTGAACATCGAGCTCTTATTCGGCGAGAAGCACACGTTCTATCGCGAGGAAGCCGTGCGCCTCGGGATGTTCTTGGGGTCGTTCACGGGCGGGTATCACGCGGTGCGATGCCAGCTGTCGCGACGGACTGGGATGAGCCCGAAGCGCTTGGCGCTGCTCGCCGGCGGCGTCGGCGGCCTCGGGTCGATTTTTTTAAAGAAGAACAAACGCCGCGCGTACGGCTTATATCTCATGGCTCGGCTCGCGCAGAGCTGGTACGCAAACCAGAAGAAGAAAGGGCGGTTCCACTTCTGGGGAAGCCACTGGGACCACGGCGACGTGTTGCTCTTCGCGCTGTCGTCCGCGCAGGTGATGTACTCGTACGTGATGCGACCGGAGACGTTGGACCGGGGGTTTTGGAATTTCATCGTGAGAGCGGGGCCGATCGGGAAGGAGACGCTCGCGGCGGTGCGCGATAACTGCAACGGGAAGGCCGTGGACTTGACCGGGCTGCTCATCCCCGGCGCGACGTCCGCGGGTCTGGGGACGGGGACGGTCGATTTCGGCGGGAAAGCGCTCGCCGCGGGGACGCTCTCCGGCGGGATGTCGTCGAGCGTCTTCGTCCCGTGCGTCCCGTGCGCGGCGATGCATCGAAGCACCGGATGCCCGTCCTGCGCGTCGCACGTCGCGCAGTCGTCGCTGGCGACGTTCCGGAAGTGCTTTCCGTTCTACCTGTCCATACACCTCGTCCCGTACGCGATATTAAACGCGAGAAAGGCGCTCGCGTCGCCGTGGAAGACGGTCGCGAACGCCGCCGCGGCGACGGCGCGAAGCACGACGTTCATCAGCGCGTTCGTCGGTCTGTACATGTCCACGGTCTGCGCGAGTCGAAACGCGTTCGCGCGAGATCACAGAGCGCTCTACTACGTCGCCGGCGTCTTCGCCGCGAGCGCGCTGTTCGTGGAGAAAAAGTCGCGCCGAGCCGAGCTGGCGTTGTACTTGATGCCGCGCGCGGTGGACGCGTTCGTGAACACGGTGAACGCGAAGCGTCTGCTGCCCGCCGTGCCGCACGCGGAGCTCGCGCTGTTCGTCGCCGTGAGCGCGGGTCTGATGCATCTGTACGAGAACGAGCCGGACACGCTCGCGGGGTTTTTACGCGACACGATAAGGAGGTTCGTGCATCGTCCGAACGCGCCGCTGCCGAAGAGCGCGTCGGAGGCGGTGCTTCAGGCGTGCGACGACGACGACGGCGCGGAAGATTGATTGACGACGCGAGCGCGATCGTCTTAACCTTATGATGATTATACAATTGATGCTCATACCGCGCCTCGTTCCCGGCATCGCTCGACCCACCGCGCCCGGTGCCGTCTCAAGGCGCGCTCAACACCCCCGCGTTCTCTATCACGATCGCCTTCGTCGGCTTCGTCCACACCGCCCTCGCCTTCGCGGCGCGGTCGTCCCCGAACCACTCCGCGACTTGGTTCCACGCGATCGAGTTCCCGCTCGGTTTGAACGTCGGGACGTCCGCGATCGCGGCGACGACGTCGAGCCCTCTCAACACCCTGCCGAAGACGACGTTCTCGCCGTCCAACGAAGGCGCCGGACCCGGGCCGGTCGTTATCAAAAATTCCGTCGGCGACGCGCGCTCGAACCCGCCGTCGCCGCCGCCGACGGCGGCGCCGAGCGCGAGCGACACCGTCCCCGGTCGAAAGTGCCGCCGCGACAGCGCGCGACCGTTCAACGCGTCCGGGTTCGACCGCTGGAAGGTCGGCGGTTCGACCCCGGGCGCGAGCTCGTCGTTCGCGCGCGTCGTCGGGATCTGCGTCTGACCCAGACGGTTCGACCCCGGCGCGCCGGCGAGCACGTACTCGCCCTTCTTCACGCGGTGGAACACCGTGCGCACGTACCCGTCCCCCGGCGGACACCTCGGCGGGATGAGCGCGAGGAAGTTGGCGACCGTCGTCGGGACCGCGTCGCCGTAGAGTCCGATCTCGACGCGGCCGAGCGGCGCGGCGTTCTCGCACAGCGCGCCGCCGCCGCCGCCCATCGCGCGGTCCGCGCGGAGGTTCGCGTCGCACAGCGCGACGTCGAGGAAGACGACGTGCGTCACGTCGGGTTCCGTCGTCGCGATCGCGGGGGGCGCGCCCGTCGCGGCGGACGCGGAGGCGGGGCTCAGGAGGACGCCCGCGGTCGCGCCCAGCGCGAGCTCGCGGCGGCGGATCGCGGACGGCGAGGACGACGACGACGACGACGACGCGTCGTCGTCGTCGTCGTCGTCGTCGCGCGCGTCGCGACGAAGACGACATCGCGCCCGAGTCGCGACGACGACGTCGGTGCCCACTCGCGCGCCTCGCGTCCGCCGCCGATGCGCGCGTCGACCGCCGACGCCGCCGGACGCGCGCGACGCGATCGACGCCGTCGACGCGGTCGCCGTCGCGGGCATGACGACGTGGACGCTTCCTCGACCTCTCGACCTCTCGACCTCGGACCGCCGCGCCGCGTCGAAGGAAGTGGGGCGATAGCGATACCGCCGAGGCCTTCGCGTCGTCAGACTGTTCATCGGTCAACACACAGTTGAAAAGGGACGCGATCAAATCTTGAAACCGAGCGATGGGTGAAAAACGTTTGTTTGAACGCACAGAAACCTCGCAGCATCGTGCCAGCCTGTGGCCGTTTGCCGATGCCTCGTCATCATCGACGCGCCTCGAGAAGCCGCGGCACAAATCACGCGCAGAGCGTCGTTCGCGAACGCGGCCGGGCGCGAGAGGCGAGAGGCGAACGTCCACGCGAGAGCGCGAGGGACACGCGTGCGAACACGCGCGAGAGGACGGCGCGGCGCGAGCGCGCGTCGGGAGGAAGAGAAGTCGCGCGGCGACGAGATCCGGGGCGCGGGCGCGAGGAGGAACACTCCCGAAGCGGGAATTATTATTTCTCTCGGCGGGAACGAACCCTACATGGGCGCGGAACGAATGCCGCCGACGCGAGTGTTTCGAGGCGAGGGCGACCTCATGGTCGACGCGCTCATCGCGGCGTCGCAAGAGAAGGCGTACAACACCGCGCCGATGCCCGGGTACGGCCGCGACCTCGTGCCGTACTTCGACGCGAACGGCGACGAGAACGCGGACGCGGGGGTCAATAATTACTACGCCGACGCGGGGAATATCAACGCGGGGCGGCAGCAGCATACTTACGAGCGACAGACGCCGAACCTGCAGCATCAAGTGTCCACGCCGGCGCAGCAGGCGCCGCCGGCGCCGAAGCCGAAGCAATCGAAGAAGACCAAGCCGCCGAAGGTTGTCCCCGCGCCGAAAGGGAGCGCGAGCGCGCCCAACCTGCTGAACCAGCAGAAGACGACGGGGCACCAGACGCAGCGGGAGAGCGGCGGTAAAGCGCCGCAGCGGTGGGCGGGGCCCGCGTTCAGCAACTCCCCGGCGCCGGACGCGCTGCCGGTGCCGGACTTCCTCATGGGCGGCGGCGGCAAGACGTCGTCCGCCGCGCAGCGGAGCTCCCCGCCCGCGAACGCGGGGGCGGAGCTGATGGCCATGCTCGGGCAGTCGGCGCCGGCGCCGGCGGCGGCGCCGCCGCCGCCGCACCCGCCACATCACGCGGCGTCCGCGCCGGATCTGATGTCGATGCTGTCGAACGCGCGGCCGTCTAACGCGGCATCGCACGCGCCGCCGCCGCCGCCCGCGAAGTCGAACCTGCTCACGCCGGAGGCGCTCGCGGCGATGGTCAACGGCGGCGGCGGCGGCGCGAGTCGGAGCGCGTCGGCGTCGGCGCAGGCGGCGAGGAATAAGCAGCTGCTGTCGATGGCGAGCGCGGGTCCGAGCGTGACGTCGCGGCCGCCGGCGGCGGCGGCGCCGGCGCCGGCGCCGTACGGCGCGCGCGCGCCGCCGGCGTCGGACGACTTCCAGCGGCTGCTTCAGAGGCTGGGATAACCCGCCTCTCCGAGACGACGCCGCGGCGAGACGGGTACGCGCCCAGACGCCGCCGCGGTTGTAACTTCAAGACACGAAGAAACACACAATTGAATTGTACAACAACGAACACAAAGGGGACACACACGGGGAATGAACTAGCGGGTCGGGGCGAGTCAGTATACGCGCGCACGCGCGTCGACGCTCGCGCCGCCCGCGGACGACGAAAGAGGGTCGCGATAAACGCGGAGCTTACGGCCAAATTTTTACTGGTTTCGGAAGCATCCAACAGCGCTCCTGTTCGCGCGACTTCCGCCTCTACCAATACTAGACGCGGGAGCGGCGAACGAACGAAGATACCGGGGAGGGATAGAGAGAAGAAGAAGAAGAAGAAGAAGAAGGACGTCTTCCTGGCGGCTCGGCAATTTTTTTTCAGACTGCCGCGTCGCCGGCTCGGGCACTCGCGTGATGACGTAAACATCGACGCCCGAGAGATTTCACGACACATTCAAGAACGCACCGGGATGAAGAAGCTCACTCGTGAGCTTCATCACCCTGCTGCGACTGCGACCTAGGCGAGACGTCGTGGCAGGACGACTCGGCTCGGACGCGACGGCACGGAGAGAGACGAACGGGGACGCGAGACGAGTCGACGACGTCGACGCGCGCGCTCGCGAGTGAGAAAGAGTCGAAAGTTGATGCTAACCTAATCCTTTCGATGAAAGTAAAAAATACCGCACCACGACGCGCGAAAATCGCTCCTCTCTTCTCCTCACGCGTCGCTCCGCACCGACCCCGCGTTCGTCGACGGCCGCGTCGTCCGATTCTTCGGGTGGTTCGCGTGCCACCGCTTCCACGACCCGCTCCTCGGATACTTGGACAGATCTTTCACCGCGGGCACCTGGTACTCATCCTTCTTCCGCGTCGCGTCGCGCGCGTTCTTCGCGCTCGCGGCGGCGAGGTACGCGGGGAACGGGTGCGAGAAGAAGCACTGCGGCTTCATAGTCGTCTTCTCGCCCGCGAACGCCGGGTCGTTCTCCAGACGTCTCGTCGCCGCCTCGGTCACGCGCATCTGGTTGAGCTCGCTCCGCGTCATGTTTTCCAACGCAACCGCGTCCAACGCGTCCGCGTTGACCTCCTCGACGCTCGCGTCCGCGGCGATGGAGTGCACCATCCCCTCCGACTTATAGTGCTCCACGATCGGCATGTACGTCTCCACGAAATGCTCATACCGCCGCTCCACGCTCGCTCTCGTGATCGTGCGCCCGGGCTTGAGCAGTCGTAACGCCATCGTCTCCGGCTCGCCGTCGAAAAACAGCACGAAGTCGACGGCGCGAACCTTGGCCTCGAACGCGATGGCTTGCTCCAACGTCCGCGGGAACCCTTCTATCAACACGCACTTGTTCGAGGCGCGCAACGCGTCCATCTCCTCTCGAAGAAACCTGAGCACGATCTCCGTGGGCACGAGCGCCTTCGCGACGCGCATCCCTCGGATCAACGCGCCCACCTCCGTGTCCCTCTCGACGCCCTCCTCGCCCGCGCGTCTCAGGACGTCGCCGACGCGCACGTGGACGTACTCCTCGCCGCGCTCGGCCGCGAGCTTCGCGCACTGCGTCGCGACGCCCGCGCCGGGCCCGCCCATGGCGAACACGACGCGTCTCGCGAGCGGCGGCTTCGGCGGGACGTATCGAAGCGCCCTGGCGCTCGCCTCCGCGGTCGCGCGCGCGGCGATCGCGTTGTAGGTTTCGTACGACGCGTCGTACGTCTCGAGGTGCGCGCGCGTGCGCGCGGCCGCGAACGCGTCGACGTCGACGTCCATGCCCTCGTCTTCGTAGTCGTCGTACGACGTCGTGCTGACGGGATGGAGGCGGGGTGGACGGACGGAGGCGGACGCGCGTCAGGGATGGATGAATGGAGGGAGACGAGAGGGGAAACCAATTCGAGCAGCAGCGTGCATCTGCATTCTCGGTCGTCGCGAAGGCCCGCGCGACGCACCCGTAGTCGTCGTAGCGCGTCATGACCGACGACCGCGGCGGACGGCGGCGGCGACGCGACGCGCTCGAGCTCGCGGATCGACCGGACGGACGCGCGGAGGTCCCTCCTCCTCGTCGTGCTCCGCGCGCGACGCTTCTCCCTCCCTTCAGCGTCGTGATGTCCCAAACACAGCACCGAGAATTTCGCAGTCGACGATTTAGCAAAAAACTTTCTCACGATATTGGGCCTTCCAAAAGGTTAGGGTCAGTCCACGATTTTCACCGGCGCCACCGGTCGACGTCGCGTCGGTCAATCGACCCATCTTCGACCGCCAGCGCGGCAGCGCAGCGCGCGGTCACCGGAGCGGCACACGTTATCCTGAGCTCGCAGCGGCGACGCCGGCCACAACGCGACGCGCGAGGATCGCGCGCCATGGCTCACGTCTTAACCGCACTCAGCAACATGTTCGCCTTTAAGGGTTCCTACCAAGCGGAGGTGCGTCA
>Ga0181559_10002041_pt1 | contig 19950 bp, 20 predicted proteins | sample 011ome_21_FD_133752 | JGI IMG/M metagenome (GOLD analysis project Ga0181559, IMG submission 133752) | Coastal salt marsh microbial communities from the Groves Creek Marsh, Skidaway Island, Georgia - 011508AT metaG (megahit assembly) | ecosystem: Environmental > Aquatic > Marine > Intertidal...
GAAGGGAACGTGCAAGAAGTGACGGAACCCGAAGGGAACGTGCAAGAAGTGACGGAACCCGAAGGGAACGTGCAAGAAGTGACGGAACCCGAAGGGAACGTGCAAGACGACGAGGGAACCGTGGAAACCGTGACGGAAGACGAAACCGAAAAGAAACCCAAAACCGAAACGGTCACGGAAGAGTACCACGAGTGGACGCGCATCAACACCCAAACCCCGTTGTGGACGCGAAGCGCCGACGAAGTGACTCCCGAAGAGTACGCGGTGTTCTACAAATCCATCACGAACGACTGGAACGACCATCTGGCGGTGAAGCATTTCCACGTCGAAGGACAGGTGGATTTCAAATCCGTGCTCTTTGTGCCGAAACGCGCGCAAAACCCAAACATTCAAAAGAACGCCACCAATCGCATCAAGTTGTACGTGAAGCGCGTGTTTGTGTCGGACAAGTTCAGCGACAACGAGATGGTGCCCGAATGGCTACGATTCGTGTGCGGCGTGGTGGATAGCGAGGATCTTCCGCTGAACGTGTCTCGCGAGATGCTTCAACAGAACAAGATCATGAAGGTCATCTCCAAGAACGTGGTCAAGAAGTGCATCGAAATGTTTCAGGACATGGCGACCGACGACGAACACCCGGAAACGTACAAGACGTTTTACGAAGCGTTTCACAAGAACATCAAGCTCGGCATTCACGAGGACGGCACGAACCGGGACAAACTCATCAAACTCCTTCGGTTTCCGACGCACCAATCGTCCGACCCGATATCGCTGGAAGCGTACGTGGACCGCATGCCGGAAGAGCAAAAGGACATCTACTTCATCACCGGCGAGTCGCGCGGCGCGGTGGAACATTCGCCGTTCGTCAAGAGCTTCAAAGACAAGGGGTTCGACGTGCTTCTCATGACCGACCCCATGGACGAGTACATGATGCAACAGATCCGAACCTTCCGAGAGAAGAAGGTGGTGAACATCACCAAGCACAACGCGACGTTCCACGAGTCGAACGAGGATTTCGACAACCATCTTTGCAAGACGATCAAGAAGGTGCTTGGCGGGATCGACAAGGTGGTGGTGTCGACGCGCCTCACGGAGGATCCGTGCTGCTTGGTGTCGAGCGAATACGGTTGGACCGCCAACATGGAACGCATCATGAAGGCGCAAGCCATGCATTCGACGCAGGCGATGGTGGCGAGCGGCAAAAAGATTATGGAGATCAACCCGAACCACACCATGATCAAGCAACTCCAAGACGGGGTGAAGAACCACACCATGGGCGAAACGGCCGTCGCGGACGTCGTGCGGCTGATGTACGACACCGCCCTGTTGTCGAGCGGGTACTCGCACGAGGACCCCAACGCCTTCTCCAAACGCATTTACAAGATGATCGCGCTGGGAATGAACGGCGGCGAAGAAGAACACATCGAAGACCCGGAACCGTCCGTCGACCACATCGAAGACCCGATTGTCGTAACGGAACCACAAGAAGTAACGGACGACATGGAGGAGGTGGACTAAAAAACTTTTTTTGAGACGAACTATGATAACACAGGCTTTTCAAAGGATGATGGTACCAATCAAGTTGGGTGATTTAGTGGAGGTGTTGGGCGAATCCGAGGACGGGTCGGACTGTTTCTGGTGGGGAGAGGTGGTGGGGTACGACTCGAAGACTCGCATGTACGAATTGTACTACATCGAGGAGGACCCCGGTCGACCGGGCGTGTGGGCGTACAACAAGCACTACGACACGATCCTGAAGGAGAACATCAACCGACACGTGCGCACTCGAAGAGGGGACTACGAACGCGCGTGGCGCGAAGCGGGGTTCGTCATGCGTCGATCCACCGACGACCATTCGGATCAAAATTTCACGTTCACGCCCATCGAAACGCATGTGTTCGAACACGTGTACGACGAGTCCGATGGCGATACCGAGGAAACCCTGTCCAGCACGGACACGTGGTCCACGGAGGATGGTGATGAAGAAGAAACCGCCAAGGTCGAGATGATCGACTTTATCGTACCGGACGACAACGACGACGAACCGGAAACGCGTCCACTTAAACTCATTTAAAAGACTTTGCAGTCCATAAGGGTATACTCTCTCTTTCAAACAAAACTACAATCATGCCTCAATGCGTCGGAATTGATCTCGGTACCACCTACTCGGCGATCGGTGTGTGGAAGAACGACCGCGTCGAAATCATCGCCAACGAGCACGGCTCGTACACCACTCCGTCATGGGTGGCGTTCACGAGCGAAGAGCGTCTGATTGGCGAAGCCGCCAAGAACCAGTTTTCGTCCAACACGAAGAACACGGTGTACGACGCCAAGCGTCTGATGGGTCGCAAGTTCTCCGACCCGTGCGTCCAAAAGGAGATTTCGAATTTGATGTACGAGGTGAAGGCGGGTCCCAACGACAAGCCGGTCATCGCGGTCGAGTTTATGGGGGAGAAGAAGGAGTTTTCGCCGGAGCAGATCGGATCCATGGTGCTCACCAAGCTGAAGGAGACGGCGGAGAACTATCTCGGTGAGCCCGTGAAGGACGCGGTGATTACCGTGCCCGCGTACTTCAACGACGCGCAACGCAACGCCACCAAGGACGCGGGGACGATCGCCGGTCTGAACGTGCTTCGCATCATCAACGAGCCCACCGCGGCGGCCATCGCGTACGGTCTCGACAAGAAGAGCACCAAGGAACAGACCATTCTGATTTACGATTGCGGCGGCGGAACGCACGACGTGTCGATCGTGGCCATTGAGGACGGCGTCTTCGAGGTGAAGGCCACCAACGGCAACTCGCACCTGGGCGGTTCGGACGTCGACAATCTGTTGGTGGACCATTTCGCCAAGGAGTTCAAGCGCAAGCACAAGAAGGACCTCACGTCGAGCGCGCGTGCGCTGAGTCGCCTTCGCAAGGCGAGCGAGGTGGCGAAGAAGACCCTCAGTTCGTCCGCGTCGACGAACGTGGAGCTCGACTCGTTGTTCGAAGGGATCGACTTTTACGCGTCGCTGTCACGTGCGCGATTCGACGAGATTATCACGGATTTCGTGAAGCAGACGATGGCTCCGGTGGAGAAGTGCATGCAGGACGCGAAGCTCTCCAAGGGCGACATCGACCAGGTGGTGCTCGTCGGCGGAAGCACGCGCATCATGAAGATCCAGAAGACGCTGTCCGAGTTTTTCAACGGCAAGGAGCTCTGCAAGAGCATCAACCCGGACGACTGCGTGGGGTACGGCGCCGCCGTACAGGCGGCCGTGCTTTCCGGCAACGACACCGAAGGGTCCAAGCTGACGGATCTGCTTCTGCTCGACGTGTCCCCGCTCAGTCTCGGTTTGGAGACTTCCGGTGGCATCATGACCACGCTCATTCCGCGCAACACCACCATTCCGGTCAACAAAACGCAGACGTTCAGCACGTACGCGGACAATCAGCCGGCGGTCACCATCCAGGTGTTTGAGGGCGAGCGGCAGTTCACCAAAGACAACAACAAACTCGGCGAGTTTACACTCGAAGGTATCCCGCCGATGCCGCGCGGCGCCCCGCAAATCGAGGTGTCTTTCGATCTCGACGCCAACGGCATTTTGTCGGTATCCGCGTGCGAGAAGAGCACCGGCAAGGCGCAAAAGATTCAGATCAAGAACGACAAGAACAAGTTGTCCAAGGAGGAGATCGAGCGCATGGTGGAGGAGTCGGAAAAGTTCCGCGAACAGGACGCCAAACAGAAGGAGAAGGTCGAAGTCACCAACGAGCTCGAGACGATCATCGGCACGTGCAAGAACAACGACAAGATCGCCGCGGTCGGTCGCGAAGCCGACGATTGGCTCGTGGCGGAGGAGCGCACCGTGGACGACATGCGCGCCAAAATCAAGGAGCTGCAGGACGTGCTTGTGAGCGCGAACGCGGACGCACCGCCACCACCACCGCCCGAAACGCCTGACGTGACCCCGTCCCCCAACGTGGAGGACGTGGACTAAAAAAATTTATTCGTTTTTTTACTTTCACAAATAGTACGCGACAGAATGTATAATAAAAGGATGAACTCGAAGAACACCAACCACACGGAACGCATGCTTTTGAACGAGTTGGCGCGCGTTACCGCCAAACTTCAGTCGTGCGAACGCAAAATGCAACAAATGAAACTGAACGAGCGTTTGCGTAACGATGTGTTGCGAACCAACAACGTTGGGTCGCTCACGCGGAACAATACCACCACCAAAGGTCGACGCAGGTACGATCTTCGCCCGTTACCCCATCGTTTTAAAAAGCTTTAAAAAACGATTCGAACACACACATACCACTAAAACACGAAAGCAAACAAAAAATCATTTGAACTTCAGAAGAAGAATCCATGGGTTTCAAATGATTTTAAAGAAACGAACGACACAACACAAGAAACCAACACATGTTTGAGCCGAGTCTCGTTATTTCAGTGTTGACGTGTGCGATCCTGTTGAGTATTTTGGGCGCGGAGTGCTATCACTACCACACGAAAAGGAACGGGTACCAAAATTTTTGATTTTTAACGTGCAAAGTTACAAAACGTCTTTCGATGATGGTCAGTCAGACCGTACTCCCAAATTCCGTTGCGGTGCGCCTTCGTCCCGTACCCTTTGTTGGACGTCAACTTGTATCGCAGGTCGTTCGCGAAGTGCGTTTCGATCCAGTCGTCGTGGTTCTCTTTGGCCAAAATGCTCGCGGCGGCCACGTGAACGTACTTGTTGTCCCCTCCACGAACGCACACAAAGGGTAACGTGGGATGATACGGCTTGAAACGGTCGCCGTCCACCACGAGGCGGTCTACGTGCAAATCGATGTTCGAGTGGGCGAACATCGCGTCGAGCGCGCGATGCATCGCCAGGTAAGTTGCGTTCAGAATGTTGTGCTCGTCGATTTCGACGTGCGATGCGGAACCCACGCCGTACGCAATCGCGTTCGATTCGATGTACGTTCGCATCGCCTTGCGTTTTTTGGGGGTCAGTTTCTTCGAGTCTTTGATACCGGTGGCGTCCACCGACGGGTCCCACACGACCGCCGCGGCGAACACGGGTCCGAGAAGACACCCTCGACCGGCTTCGTCGATACCGACTTGGGTTTCATGCCGAAGTGCGGATGGGTCTTCTGGTGACCAACATACCAACATCGACATCCTTTTTTTTGTTACAAAATGCGTTTTCCTTTTAAGTGATTGGTGTTGGCGAATGGTGATAATCGTTCGTCACTTTGAAAAAACCGGCTTTTGTGACGGCGAAGGCGGCCTTGTCTCCTTTGACAATCAAGTAATGATTCATCTTTTATTTTTTTATTCGAACGGGGGATGGTGTGTGATCAATCCTATAGATTTATTGGACCAATGCTGAAAATTTTCAAACACTGTATTGAGGAGTGCGTACGGTCGAAACGTGCGAAAAGATTCCAGGGGTAGAGTGTATATACGAATATAGTCGCCGCACCCGACGTTCGCGTGTCAATGATCGTTGTTGTAAACAATCCGCACACCTCCTCCTCCGCCACCAGGATCCTTCGCAATTCGTCATTCCGTCCACCATCACGTACACCTACACATACACACCAATATCGACAAGGACATCAACATCTATGCGTTACACATCGACCGTCGAGTCGTAGTGCAATCCTGGGACACGGCGGACTGTCTCACACCGTCGCGCGTGACGACCATGAAAATCGCGGTACGAAATCATCCGCTTCGCTTAAAAAACACGCCCTGTTGAGCGGCATCTTCTTCTCCAACCTGTTTGTGTACACGGTGGTTCGCGATTTGAAGGACGTCATCTTCATTACCGAATGTGGCGCTTCGTACATTCCGTTCGTCAAAACGTGGATCAACTTACCGACGTCGTTCGGGTTCATTTACATCTACAATCGTCTGCTGAACCGATTCAGTTTCGAGCGCACTTATTGCATTCTCTACTCGGGGCTCGTCGCTGTGTACTCGATTCTCGGGCTTTGTTTGTATCCGATTCGGCACCTGATTCGCGTCCACAACGCCCCACTGCTTCTTGAAAAATGGGTCACCACCATGTACTACGTCCTGTCTCCGATTTGGGGGACGATCGTCGTGTCGGTGCTTTTTTGGTCGTTCGCGAATCGGTACACATCCGTCGACGACGCCAAGCGCATCTACCCGATTATGGGGATCGTCGCGAACGTGGCGCTCATTTTGGGCGGTTTGATCATGCACGCGTCGGGAACCGTGTTCGCGCACGACTGGAACCGGAACGTCCAAGCGCTCACCTTGGCCAATTTGGGTATGTCCGTACTTGCCATGGTCCTGTTCGCCGCCTTCACGCGCACCTACAAACCGATCACCACCTCCTCTTCGGTCGTTCGCAAAAAACGAACCAGCAAAAAGTTCAAAGACAACGTCTTGGAGCTCGGCCGAAACCCGTTCGTGCGAAACATGGTGGTCATGATCTCCAGCTACGGATTGTTGGTCGGATTTTACGAAAGTATTTGGAAACACTACTTGAAGTTGTACTTGCCGTCGCCCATCGTGTACTCCAAGTTTATGGCGGCCATTTCCTTCTGCACCGGCGTGTTTACCATCGGGCTGATGGGTGTCATGTCCTACTGGTTGGAGCGCGTGTCGTGGCTGAAACTCGCGTTGATTACGCCCATCGCGATGTTGGGGTTCGGATCCGTTTTTTTCATGTCCGTTCAAACGGGGTCCATCGTCGTCGTCAGTTTCGTGGGCGCCGCGCTCACGGTGTTTTTGAAGGGTGCCAAGTACTCATTGTTCGATCCATGCAAGGAGATTGCGTACATTCCGATGGACGAGGAGATCAAGACGAGGGGCAAAGCGACCATCGAGATCTTGAGCGCACCCATCGGTAAATCGGGTTCCAACTGCATCTTACAAATTTTGGTCGTGTTGTTGGGTTCGCTCGAGAGCGGCGCGTCGATCGTCGGGGTCTTGTACGTACTCACCGCCGTATACTGGATCTACTCGACCAAGGACATGGCCAAACTGATGGAGAAGACCGCGAAGGACGCGGAGAAGGAGGATCATTATTTGACTGAATAAAGGGTGTTGATAAAACACCATGTTGATGCTGATTTTCATTCCACCGATTCAATCTTGACGATACAGGATTCAGATTCAACGTGGATAAAAAAACGCGTCGCAATCATTTCTTCAGTTTGATACAACACCCGTGTGGATTCCAATTCGTGTGCGACGATTCCGTATTCCTCGCGGCTCAAAACTGAACGATTCCCAAGTCGCGGCGGTTACGTACCAAATGCAATAAAAAAGTCTTTTTGTTGTGTTGTGCTATATTCCATTCTGTTGTTGTGTTTTACTTACCCGTTTCAGTTATCTTTGTCGGTTTTTACATGCTTGCGTCCGAAAACGCTTCATCATCCTCCTCGAACGAGAACCCATTGAGGGCGTTGTTGGGAAGCTCCACCAAATCGAGTTGCGCCACACACGGGGAAACGCCGAACTGCTTGTTGACGAACCACACCGGTGCAAACTCGAGAATGCACCGCACTTTCGACCCGGGTTTGATCTCGTGGATGTCGAACGCCTCCTGCTGATGGTAGGCGGCGCACACAAACTCGTTCGGGTTCGAGAGCGACGTGCGAAGCTTCATCTTCATCGTCGGGGCGTACTTCTCGGGATCCTTCGACTCCTTGCATAGCGGACGGTACAATTCGCGCACCACGGCGTCGGACATCGGTTTGCCGAACCACTCCTTGGACCGTTCGACCCCGACGCGAATCATGTGCTCGTCGATCGACCGAACCGCGTCCATGAAAGTGCGAATCTTCGCGTCCTCCTCGTGTCCCTTGAACGATACGTCGAGCGAGTACTTGACCGTGTTGGAGCCCTCCACGGCGTACTCGGACAAACCGAAAGGTGCGCTCATCACCGGAGTTTGAAGATAAATCTTCTTCTTGTCCGCATACGTCACGTACACCTGGTTGCCACCTGCCTTGTTCTTCAGGGTCGGACCGAAGACCAGGTTGTCGGCGTCAAAGTTCTTGTAAAGAGTGACAGCGTTCATGTTTTTTGTTGGATGTTGTGGGTAGAGGTGTATGAAAATCCGCGGATGGATTTCGTTGATATTCTTTGGATCCCGTGTTCTTAAAGTGTGTAAAAAATGTCTCGTCATGGATACTAAAACACACAACCAACCCAGATTCATCATGGTTTGGACGTTGGCAGTCATGTTGTGGACGTGGATGGTGGTTCGAAAGGTTCGACTTCAGCAACAACAACAACAAGGAACGACAAGAAGTTGGATCGCCGTGTTGGCGATGGGGATTATTCTCGCGTTGTTGGACGCGCACGTGGTGTACGAGCAGCTCGTGTCGAAAACGCGTCGACTCGTTTCGATCGACGTCGTGCGTTCGCACTTGACACACACACTCGGTCACCACCTCGCGTTGTTGTGGATCGGTCACGTGCTTCTTTTCACCGCCGCCGAACAACAGCCGCAAAATCCTCCGCAGGACTTGGCGACGCTCGCCGGTTTGGTGATCGGGTTCTCGGTGGCCGCAATGGTTCTCACGCGACGACACGCGAGGTCCTTGCGTGCGTAATCGGTTTAAGAAAAACCGCGGGTAGATGACGTAACTTTCGAAACATGCACCAAGACTGGAACCCCGTCGTGTTCACCAAAAAGACAAAGAAGAGCCCAGAACAGGCGGCGGCGGCCGCCGCGGCGGGTACGGTCGACACCTACGAACGACGAAAAGCGCACAAGTTGGACGAGCACACCGGCGAAGGCGTCGAAGACTCGTCGGCCGCCAAACAGAAGGCCAAACAGTTTCGAACCTTTTTGACGTCGTATCGAACCCAACACAAAATGACCCAAAAAGAACTCGCCGTCAAACTCAATCTCAAACCGGACGTCATCACAAACATCGAAAACGGCAAAACGGTCCCTGATCCACCATTGGTGCAACGCATAAAAAATCGTCTACAGACATTGCCTTCATAAACGTTTAATCCCAATAATTTGTTTAATTCATATAAAGGTAGTTCGTTACTTTTACATCAGAAGAGTTTCAACATGCCCAAACCAGGCCCTTTGATTAAGACGGTAGTTCTCCCAGATGGAGAAGGAGGACTGGAACTCCCCTATCTGGGCGGAGGTATGCGTGTGTCCAAGTCCAATTTCGGACCTCGGCGAAATCAAAACCATTTCCGGATCACCAACAACCGCAGCAGCACTTCGGGGAAACTTCCCAATCTCAAGGTTGGGTTCTCCGCCGATTTCGATGACGTATTCGGTTTGATTGTGGATAACGTGCACACGACCATTCATTCACACGAAACCGAAATCACGTTGGAGTTCGACGTCACCGACATCTTGGTCACTTCCGAGGAAACGTTCGTCGAGGATCTCGTCAGTCACAGTATCATTCTCCCGGTGAACGACGCCGAGGATCCGATCATTCAACTGAACGGCGTCGAGACCGTACTCGACGTCGAGGATAAGGAACACCAACAGTTCATTATCCAAAACGGTTCACAAACCTCCATTCAAGCCGTCGGAACGGTGGCAGATCGCAGTTTCGATTTCGCCTCATTCGATCGCAGTGTGGGGGGAACCTCGACGACGAATCCCGAAGTGACGTTCACCGACGACACGCAATACGAGACCAACCAAGTCAACAAAAATATAGACACCAAGTTCGGACGCAAACAACGCGTTAAGGTGACTCCTCCCAGTACTGTTGTGTCCTTCGAGTCAGGACTGAAGAAATCCACGCCTCTGTACGGACCGGACGAGTTTGCGACCATTGTACTAATCGACGACGGGAACAACAAGGGCGCCGACAAATCGGAGACGCGCATCAAGATCAAGAACAACACACGAGTGGAAGGAGTGGAGTTGAAGAGCGTGACAAAGACTGCTGTGACCGGCCAACCCTTGGATGTGATCAACGATTCCAGCGAACTGACGTTCACCCTCGAAATATCAAACAACCAGGTGATTCACAAGGACGACATCACGCGTATTTGCTTATTGCGCGAAAACGAGTTCGACGAAACCCACGTGGTTGCGAACATTGACACGAGCATTTTGGACTCCGCCGAGACTGTCGTGACCACCGTCGGTTACGTGGAGACGTACGCGATCCGGTTCACGTCCAACGTGGACGGCGGCTACCAGGGACCTGTGTACGGGTTCGTACAAATGAAGGATGTCACATGGAGTCCGAAATCGATCTTCGACCCGGGGCTCGTGTACGACATCACCAACGAAGGCGCGTACAATGTGGAGTACGTTTCGCGCACGCCGTTCATGATCACCATGAGGCTCACTCAATTCGACCACGCCACAAACATTCCGCACACCGTTCGAATCAACGCCAAGATCGGCGATCAAGTGAAATCGAACGTCGAATTTTCGGGTATCACACCCACCAACTATCAGTACACAGCGAATATCGAAAATTTGACGCCAACCACCGAGTACGACATCACGTTGACGGTCGACGACGGGATCAACCCGACGTACGAAGAGTCTTTTGGAAAGGTCAAAACCTCCACGGACGACAACCAAGGTCCCGACATTCAGTTCATTCATCTCACGGGACACGGGGACCGCGTGTACCTCCACGCGAACATCGTCGACAACAAGTCCCCGATCTACGAAATTCAAACCATGTTGATGACTCAATATGGGTACAACAATTTTTTTGCGAATGAAGATGAAAATAATCAAGTTCTAACTTTACAAGAGTACGGAAACGTCAAATACACCATTCCGCAAGAATCCTCCGGTTCGTTGTTTGTGGAGATTCGCGAAGAGCTTGGGAATGTAATCACCAACAACCAGGGAAGCCTCGGTTCCTTTGTGGTTGGTGGAGAGTACACGGTGATCGTCCGCGCGGTAGACGCGTCCGCTGCGAAGAACGCCAACATCGCCGTTCAAACCGTAACGTTGTACGAACCCATCCGGTTCGGCGACGTGGGATTCGTTGACGGATCCGGTTCGTTCGACGTCACTGTGCCGATCGAGTTCGCCTTCGCGGAGGTATCCAACGTGAACGTGTATTGCGGCGTGTTCGCGTCCGATCCGGGATTCACCACGGCCAACGTCGACCTCAACCTCCAAGGTTGGGAATCGGTGCTCGACGTGTCCGGTTCGCCCTCTCCCAAGTTCACCTTCGACGCCGAAACCGAAACCCTTGATCCTATTGTCGACTTGAACCAGTACTACGTGGTGGTATACGCCCGGTCCGTCGTGGACGATCTTGCGTACGCCCCGTACGCCAACATTCACACGACGACGTACACCAAACTGGACCGCGCGGGACCGGTGTTCAACAACGTGAACGTCAATTTCGACAACTTTGCGTAAAAAAACTATGCATTTAAATACGATATACATCATAAAATATGGTTTATCAAATTCACCTGCGTTGCGACGCGAACGTGACGGACGATTCCGGGGGTAACGTGTACGCCATGGCGATGACCGAAAACTACCTGACAAGTACGATTGACCGTACTACCATTAAGGATTTTATGTTGGGCAACTTGGACCAACCGTTTGTTGTCAATATAGGCCAAATCGTTGCGGAAAAGGACACGGTCACCCCGGTATCCAACATTCTGACACAGTATGTTACGTCGATCGCCGAAACCGCGGTGAAAGATTTGCATTTGCACGAATACTACACCGTGTACGTCCTTGCCGTCGACGGGAAGGGAAACCCTTCCGATGTGTACAACGGCCATGCCACTCTTCAACCCAGTCCGAATCTTCGCGGAAACATCGCCGCGCGTTTGGCGCCGGTGGAGACCGACAAAACCGTGTCGTACGCCCCTTTGGGCGGCGTCACGTACACGGCGAACCTCGATAGCGACGTGTACTTCGAGTACATCCTCGCCACGTTCACGTCCGACGTCGGCGAGGCGGCCGTCACCACGTTCTTTGACGGCATCTTGGTCGATCCGTCCACCGTCGACTCTCGTCTCTACGTGTACGCCAACGTCCAATCCGGGTACGACGATTTCAGCTCGGCGGGATGGGATCGCGCGAAGGAGTCGATCCAAGGCGTGGTCATGGGGAACGTGATTGCGAACATCGCCGACGTCACCGAATACCACCCGTACGTCGACACGACTCAATCCCTTCACACGTACTTGTACGCCGTCAATCATCAGCCCCACAAAACCTCCTTGATGTCCGTGTCTCCTATCGATTCATCGCCCGCATCCGGTATTCAAATCGTGGAAGGTAATGTTGGCATCTTTATCAAGGATTACAGCTTCGAGCTTTCGTTTGGCATTGCCAGCGTGGATCCTGCGAACATCACGGCGTACGTCGGCGTGTTCGACACTCCCAAAACGAACATCGACGTGTCCGGCGATGAGAAACGCGATCTGATCGAAAACTACGTCCACTTGTTCGACTCGGCCAGTTTATCGGCTACCGGAGTGATTACCAACCACGAAATCACCCAATTTTACAACGGAAGCACAGGACAACACACACCCATTCAAAACAAAGCCACGTACCACGTGTACGTCATGTTGTTCGACACCGGCACCGGCGAGACGAGCGCCATCTTCCGACAGGAGAATATCACCATCGGCCAATTCCCCTTGTTGGCGCGCAACAACGGCGCGTTCCTCGACCACCTTTTGGTGACGCGCGAGAACACCTCCGTGACGTCCAACGTGGGGCAAAACGTGCGCGAACAGACCCAGTTCAGCGCATACTTCGGTCTGTTCGACGCCGATACGGTCGCGAACGAGGACGCCGTGAATTTCATGGTGAACAATTACGCATCTGCGACAGGTACCGTTTTCGCGAACATCAACGTTGCCGCGCCCACGGCGGTTGAGAACGAATTGTGGTCGATTCCGGATATGACGTTCCGGTATTATCAGTCGAATATTGACGATCCTACAAGCGGGTTCAAGGCCGTCAACGTAACCTCTAAGACCAAGCTCGTCACGTACATCGTGGACGAAACGTCCGCCAACGTCACGTACGTGACGACCGGCATTCCGTTTGAAAACATACCTTCTCCCAATGTATCCATCCGAATCGAGCGGAAGTTGGACGACGGCTTCGAGATCGTGTGCGCGAACGCGGAAGCCAACATCGTCAACTACGTCATGGCGTTCAACGAATTCGTTCCGTTCGACAAGTTCGATGAAGGCGGTAAGTTTGTCGAAAAGCTGATAGAGAACGCACTTAAAATCGAGTCAAACGTCACTACGTTCTTGACCCAAGTGCACGATCTTACCGCGACCACGTCGTCGAATATCGTGAATGGTAACGTATACCACATCTACTCGTACGCGCTGCAGCTACCGGAAGGCGTGTACGGTATCGCCAACGTCGACGACGTCGCCAAACACGTCCCCCTCATTTCGTACGTCCACATCAATTTCGACCAGTTTGCTTAACCTCCGACGCGTATCGAACGTACTCCACCACCTCCCGAACGTACGTGCGGTGCGCAATGTTGCGTCGAAACAAACCGTTGTCGACGAACGTGACGCGGTACCCGAACCGTTCGAACAATTGGTATCGGAACGTTTCGACCGCGTGTTGCACGTGCGCGGTGTCCCACCCTTCCCGTTGGGTCGTCGCGGTCATAAAGTCGTGAAACCCGCGCCACAAGTCGAACATGGCGTCGATCGTGCGTTCGGTGTTGTTTCGTTTTTGTGGTTGACACAACCCGTCCAAGATCCACGTGCCGTACGGCGTCAGAATCAGGTTCACGTAGCACGGAAACGGTTTGCCCGTGTTCGGAAAACTCAACATCAAATCCTCGAAACTCGGCCAAAACCCCGCCGCGAGCGGATGATAGTGCCACAGAAACGCGTACGACCCCGACGGAAGGTCCACGTACTCCCTCCCCGTCGACACGTTGCGTCGCGCGTCCACCGTTTTCACGAACGAAATGGTTCGATTCGCTCCGCGGATCTCGAAATACCCACCCACCTCGCGCGGCACATGTTTCGTCGATTCGATGAGCTGGTTGAAATCCATCGTGTATATGTATTGCAATGAATGAAACAAAATAAAATAAAAAAAGCTTTTCCAACCCAAGACTTTTTTATTTTATGCGTGGTTAACATTAATACATACCACAAATGCCACCGGCCGCCGCTGCGAAACCCATGTTGTTGTCGAAGATGATGGACGAACCGTACGAAAAGTTTCGCATCAGCGTCGCTTTAGTGCTCGTCTTTTGGATCGTGTACGCCCAACTGTACCGCGCGAACCCGAACCACGTGCACGAAAACAAAAACATTTCCTTCGATCTGTTCGATTTCGGCGCGTTTTCGGTCCTGAACCAGATCGGTGTCACGTTCGGAGACATCAAACCCAAATCGAAACTCTTCAAATCCGTGGTCATTCTGCACGTGATTCTGTTCTGGTACGTCGCGCTTCACTAAAATAACCATTCACGATTCCCCATTGACGCTTGTTGGTTTTGTATCGAGTCCACAACGATTGAGCCAATTGAGTATTGAATGTGTTTATGATTGATAACAAGGGAATGACGAACGTGCGATTGAATTGCAAGGTGTCTTCCGGAAGATCCTCCACCGACAACGGGGTTGAACGTTCGCGATTCAGCGCGCACACGAAGGACAAGTGCACGTCCCACGGTCGCAACACGTGACCGACGTCCGCCAACTGAACGAACAACACCATCATATCGTCTGGTGTTTTGACCACATCCTTCGGCGATCGTTTGTTTGTCGCCAAATCCGTCTTCGAAATCAGGCGTGTGAAGAGCTCGGTATCCATATCCACCCCGTGTTTGTGCACGAGTCGCTTCGCGTACGAAATATGGTGTTTTTCGTTATAGGAGCGCTCCGAACACATCGACTCGATGTCGTCGTCCTCCGTGTCGTCGTACGCGATTTCGCCATGTTCTTCCATGTCCTGATTCGTGTACCCGCGATGATCGGCGTCGTGACACAACAAGGCCAAACAGTAGGTAAACTTGCGGAGCGAGGAGACGCCGCGCATCTTCGACGCGTTCCTGTGAAACAGACACACCCCCATCTGAAACACGTCGTACGCGTGTCTTCGATTATGAAAAGGAATGTCCGAGTTGTACGCGTGGTACACGTCCCGCATCAACAGGTCGTACTTCATCTTCCACGGAATGTTTAATGCTTGAAAACACGTGCGTATCCGCACCACCCATTCGAACACGTTCGCGTCGTCCGTCCACGGTTCGTATTTTGATAAGGAAATCGATCGTTGTCGATTAAAGAAGCACCCCATCGCTTCGCGCGCGCGGTAATTGTTTATGTAATTTGTAATAACGATTCCTCCATAAGTTATTTTTTTCTGCGATTGTGTGTATATACAATCACCCATCCACAAACGAAATGAAATTCGGATTCACCCTTCACTTTCAGTCGGTGCTCCTCACCTTGCTCGCGGTGTTCCTCGCCATGGTCGGCGGACGCACCATGTACGGTCTGCAGTTCGGCGACGCGCAGCCGATCGTGCAATGGATTCCCAACAAGTCCGGGTCCAAAAAGGCCGCCTCCGCCGACTCAAAGAAGGAGGCGCTCACCTCCACCGAGACCGTGATGGACCCGTACTACGGTAATTAAGAACGCGCGCGCAACGCCTTGTGCACCGTCCACAAGGTTAACAAAATCGTGAGCTTGTACGCGTCCGTGTTTTGCACGTTGTATACCGGCGACACGATGCTTCCGAAAAACGTCTGATCCCTCTGTTTCGGCGCGGATTCCGGATCGTATCTCCGGCGCGCCCAATACTCCATCTCCGTCAACGCGCACGTGTCCAAATTCGTCAGCCAATGCAACATGATGAAACACAAGATCAACGCGTGCTGCCACAAACACGTCGAATTCTTGCTCTCCAAAAATGGAAACGTAATCATGTATATAACCAACACCACATGCAACGCGAATAGGAAGCGCGGATGAATCATACCAATTTGTAAGATTTGCGCGTTCGCGACGTCGCTTTGTTGTTATTACATACATTATTAAATTCCTGGTCGCTTCGATTCGCCACCGCGCCCACCAACAGGAGCGAGTCCTCCAGCTCCTCCGAACGTTTCGGCCGGTACTGCCACAGGTCCGCGCCGTCGAACCAGACACACGTCCCGTGGAACGTCACCAGCCGCTCCGTGTCGAGATCGTACGAAAAATACTCCCAACACCCGTACACGCGGTCCGTCCAATACACGTGTTTCCGGTTCTCGTGGGCGCTCAAATATTGTCCTTGCGCGTTTCGAATCGTCACCAACACGTGGCCTTCGACCGCGTTCACCTCCACCTCTCGAAACAGCTCGTGCTCCCCCGCGCGCATCAAATACAAACGGGTCGACATGTTGAGTTTTGCGCTGAAATGGGTGCGAAAAAACAAAAAATCCAAAAACAAACGCTTTCGCTTTTTTTAAACGAATGCTACGCAATCCTTTAAGTCGGATACTTTGTTTCACAACATCAACTCCAACAGGGTCACGACGATCATCGCGTACATCACGCGCGTTTGCTTTTGGTACCGTTCGTCCATCACGCTCATCTTGGCGCTTTGGACTTCGTCCTTTCGGCTGTTGTCGTTGGCGCGCGTCACCGTGTCGATGTCCGCCATAATTTTGGCGCTGATAAAGTCCACGTCGACGATGTCCCGAATGATCGCCGCGTAAAGCTCCGTGTACGAAAAGTCCGGGTTCAGCTCTTTGCAAACACCCTCCAACGTCGTGAACGTCTTGAACAACAGAATCATTTTGGAGTTGAAGTAGAAGGGCAGGTTGGACGCGTTGATGTACGGGTCCGTGCGCGTGCGATTGGCGATGGCGTCCACGTCGGTCGTTTTGGAGTACTCGAACAGGTACTGGGTCAGGTTGTACATCACGACGTACTCGGACGGTGTCAGGTCCTTGTGGCTCCGCGCGTCCGTGGTCTGGTACATGTACACAATCTCGTTCTCGAGGACGCAGTCGATGAGTTCGTTCGTCTGGTGCAACATGAACGCCTTCGCCATCGTGCGAAACGACTCCATCATCTTGCGGTCGTACGACGCCACCAACCCGAAATCGTACAGAATCAGGCGTCCGTCGCCCGCGACCGCCATGTTGCCCCCGTGCGGGTCCGCGTGTACGTAGCCGTACTGCAACAGTCCCTTGAGAAAGGCGGTCATCACCTCGTTGGCGAGGCTCTCGGAACTGCCGTTGTTGCCGCCGCGGCCGCGGACGGCGTTCAGCTTCGTGCCCGGCAGGTACTCCATAATCATCACGCGGGACCGGGACGCTTTGGCGTACACGCGCGGAATGCGCAAATTGTCGAAGGATTCGAACACGCGGCGAAAGACTTGGATGTTGCGCGTCTCGTTGCGAAAGTCCAGCTCCGTCAACAGATTGTTGGAGCACTCGTTCACGATCAGCGACAGATCGGTCACCACCTTGATCTGCAGCGCTCGGAGCATCACCAACGTGTTGCGAATCACCTCCAGGTCCTCCAACACCGCGTCGTCCAACCCCGGTTTCTGAATCTTGACCACCACGTTCGCCCCGTTGCGCATCGTGGCCGCGTACACTTGGGCGATGGAGGCCGACGCGATCGGTTTGGGGTCGATGCTTCGAAAGTAACTGGACGTCGACTCGCCGAACGCGTCCCGAAACACGGCGTCCATTTGCGCAAAGTCGATCTGGTCGACGTTGTCCTGCAGCGTCTCCAACACCGACGTGATGTCGTCCGAAAATATGTCTTTCCGTGTGGACACCACCTGTCCGATCTTGATGTACGCCGGTCCCAACCTCACCAACTCGTCGCGGATCCATACCGCGCGGCGGCGCCTGTCTTTTGCGGTCGAAGAGGCGGGCACGAGCGCCCCGGCCGCCAAGCGAGTTCCGAACTTTCCCAGCTTCCAGTACGGTTTCCATTTCAGTTTCGGTTGTTTTGCGAACGGTTCATTATTAGGCCTCTGTTGCGGTGGCGGTGGTGACCCCGCAGAAGCCGTCACCCCCACAACGGAGGATGGCGTCACAGAAAACATATTTTTATATCTATATGTTTATTTTAAATATGTTATCCACGCTCTCCCGCTCCACACCCCGCCTTTGCGTCGTGTCTTCGTCGTCGTACTTCGAGTCCAAGAAGTGCAAACAAGGTGCGAACAAGGTGCATCAAGGCGCCCAAAAGGTGCATCGTCGCGCGCAAAAGGCGCATCGTCGTCTGAAGGCGTTCGAGCAACGCAAGCGCGACGCCAACCTGAAAGTTCTTCGCGACTTGTCCGAAACCCTTCAACACGACCTGAAAGAGTTGGACGCCATCGCCAAAAGTTTGTTGGAATCCGACCACGAAGTCGATTTCCACGTCCCGGAGATTGTGGTTCCCGACGACAAGGACGGGATCGAATTCGAACCCGATGACGACGATTTTTTCGAACCCGTGTAAAGGAACTTCTACTTCTTGTTGATAACTTAAAGCGACTAACGACGGATTGTATACAGACCATTCGATTGAACGAATGATTTCGTTCTCTCAACCTCGTCACTATTCTGATATTGTTCACCGCCATAACAACACGTCGGGTTCAAGCGATGGGCGAACGACAACGACACCCTCTTGTCTTCCCGACGCTCCCCAACCTTTTGACGATCGTCGTGACGTGACCGCGTCCCTCCACTTGTTTCAGGACCGCGTGATGCGCGTCGCGCACGATCTGTCGATACCGCTCGACGAACGCCGGCGATCGGCTCAGGCTCAAACAAACATCGAGTTTTGGAAACCGCCGGCGTCTTTGTTCCGTAGTCGTTTGACGTACCCTTCGGCGTTGTCCGGGTCGTAGTACCATTCCTTCCAATTCGAAAACGCTCGGCATGTCATGATTCGCCGCGCGCGCAATCGCCATTGTCGACAACGTCGCATCCGGTCCACAAACCGCCGAATTCGTGTCCGCGTGTCGGGCGTGCACGCTTGATGAAACGCCACCATTTGCGAAAACATCCACGGACACTCCGTCGCGTCCGGATCGGCGGGGGTCCATCCCGAGTCGATGGTGTGAAAATGGTGCTGCAGCTGGTCCCGAATGTGCGCGTGCACGGACTCGAACGCCGTGTAGTCGTCCTCGTCGATGCGTTGTCGCCAACACTGTTCGTCGCGACAGTAGGTGTAACAGAAGGCCGAGATCGCGTGCACATTCCGTGTGGCGGGTTCGTACCTCGCCCACACGTCGTACCGGTTGTACCGATTGGTTCGCGCGTCGTGCACGACGACTTTGTATTTGACCGTGTCTCCGCCCAACTCCACACAACTGCCGTGCATACACCCGTCCAATCCGAAAATCAGCGGCGCGTCGATTTGGTCCGCGTACAAACGAAAGTGCAGGCGCAACGCGTACGAATGATGCAACCACCACATGGGTGTCGTAGTTGTTGTTGTTGTTGGTTACTTGGGTTGTCAAACGTTTAAAAGAACTGATTACATTTCACTTTACTGGAATGAACGAACGAATGATGGGACCCGGATTCGTGTTCGTGTACGCGTTCGTCACCTTCTTCATGGTGTACCTGGTGCTCGAAACGTGTCCATGTTTCCACAACAAACGCGACCTTGGTGGTGATGACCTCGACGACGAACCCATCTAAAAACAAAGAAAGAAAAGAAGACAAGACAAAGGAACAAACAAATATGCCGTCGGACACGTTCAAAGCCATCTATCCGTTGTGGAAGGCGACGACCTCTCCCACGAAACGAACTCAGTTCGCGCGATACCTGTTTTACAAGTACTCGCCCGACGTGATGTTTCAAGACCCCGGTGTGAACTGGGGCGGCGGTTCACAAGACCCCGGCGGTGTGAACTGGGGCGGCTCGCAAGACCCCGTGGGTAGGGGCGACGGCTCGCAAGACGACGACGACGAACCCCCGATGATCGCCCTCGGCGAGTGCGTGTATCGCACCAAGTTGGACGAAGCGTGTCGCGCCGTCGAAGCCGTTCCGA